>OLLM01000065.1_pt1 | contig 53251 bp, 41 predicted proteins | sample 1604581 | NCBI WGS metagenome assembly OLLM01 (sample SAMEA104055725, study PRJEB20765) | soil metagenome | biome: Arctic tundra; feature: Polygonal ground; material: soil | place: USA | collected 2011-09 | depth 0-0.5 m | reverse complement strand
GAGATTGTTCTCGTGGAGACTGTCGAGCCTATGGGGGTTAACTGGACCCCGATTGTCGAGCGGATCGTCCGGGCTGACCCCGCAGCGGTCATGATCACGCAGTTCCTAGCCAGCGAACTGGCTAACTTCCAGCAGGAGATCACCCGTCGCGCGCCCAACGTGCTGGTCTACGCGACGTACACGCCGTCTATTCCCGAGTTCCTCGAACTCGCCGGTCCGGCAGCCGAGGGCATCGTCTGGACTACGGTCACCGGCACGTACAGCGACGCCATCGGCCAGGGCTTCGAGAGCCGGTTCCACCGGATGAACGGTCGCCGACCGGGTCGCTCGCAGGCCGGCCTCGCCTACGATGGGATCCACCTGCTGGCTCAGGCCTGGGCTGGAGTGTCCGATCCGCAGGACTTCGCCCAGGTCGCCAACGAGCTGCGCCTCAGTCGATACCGCGGAGTGAACGGCGCGTACTCCCTCGACAACCCGGCCCAGACGGGACTGAACTTTCCGTACACGACGAGCGACCCGTCGCTCGGTCAGGCGCATCTCGTGTTCCAGGTGCAGGACGGCGAGCACCGCATCATCGGTCCCGCCCCTTACGCCGAGGCAACCATCCGCTGCTAGGGGACGTCCCCGAGCCGTCCGTCCGCTTCATCCTGGGCCCGTTTCCTGGGGTCACGCCACTTCGGGTCGCCGTACCCGCCGCCGCCGCTCGTCTCGATTCGCACGACGGACCCCGGTTCGAGCACCATGGTCACCTTCGAGGGGATCGGCACTGGTTCACCGTCGGGACCCCGCAGCGTGACGCGTGACGGCACGGCGCTGGTGCCCCCGGCCGCACCGCTAGGGGCGAAGCGCGGATCGGTCTGTTCTGAGTACATGGTCACGCGCGCGGCGCGATCAAGAATCTCGTACTCGCGCCGAATGCCGAGCCCCCCGTTGTACTGGCCAACACCCTGGGAGCCGGGGATTAACTCGGTGCGCAAGATGCGGACCGAGTAGTCGGTCTCGGCGACCTCGACGGGCATCAGCCCGACGTTAGCGAGGTACGTGTCGACACCGTCGAGACCGTCACCACGACGGTTGGCACCGGTCCCGCCGCCGACCACCTCGGCCATAACGCTCTCGGCGCCAGTGCGCGGGGAACGGCTCTCGAGGTTCATGCCGAAGAAGGCGACGGTGCTGCTCGCAACCGCATGCTCCGGCCAGAGGCGTGCCGCCGCTCGCACCAGCGTGTCCGCGACGCGCTGGCAGGTGTTGTGACGCACCGACACCGCGGCGGGCGGGCGCGGGTTCAACAACGTGCCTTCGGGACAGATGATGTCGAGCACGCGCAGCACGCCGTCGTTGGTCGTCATCCCCGGGTTGGTCATGGCCCGCAGCACGTAGACGACCGCCGCGCGAGTGCTTGCCCAGGGGACGTTCATTGCGCCGCCGACCTGCGCACTAGTACCCGAGAGGTCGACGGTCAAACGCTCATCGATCTTCGTGAGGCGGGCGTGCACCCGGACCGGCGCACCGCCGATGCCGTCATCGTCGAGGAAGCCCTCGGCTTCGGCCTCCCCGTCCGGCAAGTCGCGCAGCGCGGCGCGCGCGGCGCGCTCGACCGAGTCGAGAATGTCGTCGAAGGACTTCAGTACTACGTCGCGTCCGTAGTGCGAGACGAGCTCCTCGATCCTGCGAATTCCGAGCAAGCACGCGGCGCGCTGCGCACGAAGGTCCGAGAGCGTCGACTGGGGGTCGCGCACCATCGCCGCGATCATCGCCACGACGTCGGGGTTCTCCTCGCCACCGACGTAGAGGCGTACCCCTGGCAACAACAGACCCTCGGCGTAGATATCGCCGAGGTCGAAGCCCTCAGTACCCGGTCGCACCCCACCCACGTCGATGTGGTGCGCCGTGGTGCCGGTCCAACCCGAGAGACGCCCGATAACGAAGATCGGCATGATGACGTTGAGGTCAGGCGTGTGCATCGCTCCCATGTAGGGGTGGTTCGCGAGGTAAGCATCGCCGGGCCGCACCGCGTCACCCCAGCGCTCGATCAGCGACTTCACGACCAGCGACATCGCGCCGAGTTGGGCGGGGATGAAGTCCGCCTGGGCGACGAGGTCGCCGTCGGGTCGGAAGATTGCGCAACTGAAGTCGTCCATCTCGCGGATGATTGGGCTGTAACTGGAGCGCTTCAACACACCGCCCATCTCGACCGCAGCCGAGAGCAATGAGGCCCGCACGAGTTCGAAGGTCACCTTGTTGGCGGCGGTGTTGCGTGCGGCGGTCATTGTTTCTCCTCGATCCACATGCTGGCGCGGGTGTCGACGCGCGCGCTCTGGCCGTCGAGCACCAGCGTGGTGGCGTCGACCTCGTGAATGATCGCGGGACCCTCGATGCGGTGACCGGCGCGCAACTTTTCGCGGTCGTAGACGCGCAACAGGCGCACGCGCTTACTGCCCGGTAGCCGGGCCTTGGTCGTGGCGATCACCGCGGCGTCGGGCACGGCACGTCTCGCGCGGGGAATCGTCGTGGTCGGTGTGCCGGGCAGTGCGCCAAAGGCTGAGAGCCGCAGGGTCACGATCTCCACCTGACCGTCGGGGTCGGTGTGTCCGTAGGTGCGAAGATGGAGTTCGTTGAAGTGTTTGGCGATACCTGCCAGGCCCTTAACGCCGAGGCCCGCCAGCGGCACGTTGAGCTCGAAACCCTGGCCGACAAAACGACAGTCGGCCGAGGCGACAATTCGCACGCAGCGGCGCGCGATGCCGTCACCCACGAGTCGTTCGGTCATGTCCCGGGCCATGGTGGTTAGCCACGCCGCCAACTCCGCCAGCGCGGCGGCGTGCAACATCTCGAGGACGGTGCGCGACTCATCGATGCGGAGATTGGTTGACACGAGGCCCGACGCGGCAAACAGACCCGGGTGCCGCGGCACCAGCAGGGACCGGAAGCCGAGTTCGCGCAGCAGGAGACCAGAGTGGAGCGGACCGGCCCCGCCGAACGACACCAAGGTGTATCCCTCGGGGTCGAGTCCGCGCTCGACCGAAACCCGACGCAGCGCCAAACTCATATGGGCCACCGCCACCCGCACGATTCCGTCCGCGGTCTCTTCGGGTGATAACTCCAGTTGTTCTGCGAGTCGTGTTACCGCCTGGTGCGCGGCTTCGGCATCGAGATGGAGTCCGCTCGCGAGTGAGAAGTCGGTCGGCAGCGTACCGAGCACTACGTGGGCGTCGGTGACCGTCGGCAACTCGCCGCCCTTGCCATACGCCGCGGGTCCGGGCGTCGCGCCCGCGCTTCTCGGTCCGACGGCGAGGCGGCCGGCCGCGTCAACTTCAGCGATGCTGCCACCACCTGCGCCGATGGTCACCATGTCCACCGAGGGGCAGAGGATCGCGTGGCTGCCCACGGCCTGGGTGGAGGTGACGGGTGGCGTTCCATCCTGGATGAGGCAGACGTCGAGTGAGGTGCCACCCATGTCGAATGAGACCAGGTGGTCGAGGTCGTACTCTTTGCCGAGTGCCGCCGTGCCCGCGACACCGGCGGCCGGACCCGAGAGGAGCAGGCGGTGCGCTTCCTCGTTAGCCCGTATCGCGGGCACGCAACCGCCATTCGATTGCATGATGAGCAAGGGTCCGGGTACGTTGAGGTGCTCGAGTTGTGACTGCATCCGCAGTAGGTACTCCCCGACTACTGGCCGCAGACCGGCGTTCACGACAGCGGTTGCGGTTCTCGGGTACTCGCGGAATTCTCTCGCCACCGCGGCAGAGCGAGTGATGGGTAAGTCCGGGAAGCGTGAGGCGATCGCCTTGGCGATCGCTCGTTCGTGCCGGTCGTCGAGGTAACTGAAGAGGAATGAAACGGCGACCGCTTCGGGATTCCGCTCGGCGATGGCCTCCACTGCCCGCCCGATCTCATCGTCGGAGAGGGGGACAACGGTTTCGCTTCGACTGGAGAGTCGCTCGTGCACCTCGATCCGGTCCCGCCGCGGCACGAGTTGCGAAGGACGGGGCTGCTCGAGATCGTAGACCTTGGGCCGGGTGCCGTTACGGTAGCTGAGCACGTCACGAAATCCCTCGGTCGTGAGCAGGACCACTCGGGCCAGCCGCTCGTTCAGCACGGCGTTCGTTGCGATGGTGGTCCCGTGAAAGATTAGGTCCGTGGCTCCGAGTTGAAGCCCGCTAGCCACGAGTTCGGTCAACGCGTTGGCGAAGGCGATAGCCGGGTCCTGCGGCGTGGAGAGCACCTTGGCCACGAGAAAGTCGCCTTCGGGGCCGAACGCGACCGCATCAGTGAAGGTACCTCCGATGTCGACGGCGACCAGCCAGCGCACCTGGGTCATGCGAGCATCTCCTCACCACCTCGTCCAAGTGAGTCCAACAATCGGGACACCGTTGAATCGCCACTCTATTGATCATTACGGTTGGCCGCCATCCGTTAGATGACGTATTCTTGCGGAACGTTACCTTGCGCAAATCGTCGATACGTCAGTCCGCTGTGACCAGGCATCGGAGTTGCGGCGAATGTCGATGCTCTCCTTCATTCTCATCGACCGGCTTAAACGTCGATTGACGAGGGGAACTCAGTGTCGGTATTTGTGCCGGCGAGTCGTCTGAGAATCACGTCCGCCATGGCATACTTCCGCAAGCGAGAGGGCGTCGGAATCTCACTCTTCGATCTCCAATTCAAGAACGATCTCTTTGTTGGCATGACAAAATTGTAAAAGTACACGAGATGGGTGAAATTCTTGGAAATAGACACGCAGGAGAAAGAAGGGCGGGCCGTGCTCGTTGATCAGGGTAAATTCAATAACAGTGCATGGATACGTCGCTTCATCGCACGGATAAATTCTATCCCGGGCTCCTCGTTGAGTTCGGAATGTTGCTCAGCGCATGGAGTGGGCTGGCCTGGCGCAAGCCGACAGCCAACGTGGTCCGAGACCGAACCGAGTGGGCCAATGTTGAGGCTTACCTCGAACTAGGAGTCACGATTGCGACCATTCACCAAGGGCTAGGGACAACCGGGATTCTCTGCCTTCCTGTTCGTCTTTGCGCCAATAAATCGGAGTGAATCTATCTAACCCCGATCATTCACGAGAAGTCGGTTGAGGGTCCGCAATTCATTGTCCGGAACTCGTTCATGAAGATGGTGGCGATAGAGCCATTGAACGAGTCGTGCGGCTGTTCACTTCGCGTTTTAGACAATGGTTCGACGACCAAGAGACGCGTTGGTGCCCGTCAGCGTGAATGTGGGTCGTGTTGGTGGCGACTGAGTCAGGTGATGATGGCCATGCCCGTAGGAGTCGGTGAGCACCTTGGTCCGGGCCAGCCGTCGATCACGCGCACGACGAGTTGGCGGCTGCGGCGCACGAGCCGGCCCGGCGCGTGGAACAGTCCCCAGGCCATCGTCTTGGGTCTCGCGTTCTTCCAAGGACCGCTGAGACAGGGCAGCTGGAACCAGCGCACGAGGTCGCCTGACAAGCAGACCACGAACAGCCAGGCGGCGTTGGCGGCGACGCTGGTGAACGGCATCGAGGTGAGACCGGAGTCCTTCAGTCGTTGGATGTGGTTCTCAACGGGTGCGTGCGCGCGCATCGTCGCGTCGAGTTCGCGCAGGTCGCCGTCCTGATCGGTCCAAGAGCCCCAGTAGCGAAAGTCGAGGGAAGGAATCAGGCTGCGCTGGGCGCCCGAGTGCAGCGGTTCGCGCCGCACGATGAGCCGGGTCCCCTCGGGCAGGGTGCTGTGTTCAATGAGTGAGGTCAGCTCGGCCACGGCGGCGCCCTCGCGCAGTAGGCCGTCCTGGGTGAGGGCCGCCAACCAGACGTCCTCGGCGCCCACCGCGTCGAAAACGGCGTTCATCACTTGGGTAGTGGACCGCGCGGTGACGAAGAACCCCACGTGGCGGCCCCGACAAGCGGAGAGGAACCCCGTCGTGCAGCCCGCCGAGTCCGCACGCACGACGACGGACCGGGTGGCGAGCTTGTCATCTGCGACGCTGTGGCCCGAGGCGATCACGGCGGGCAACTGTCCAATCGCCGCGTCCAGCACGCGCACGTGGTCAGCAACGGTGTTGGCGGTGACGTTGGCGAAGCAGAGCATCGGGTGAAAGCCGTAACCCTTCTTGTAGTTGGGGGCGGCACCGACCTTGTTCTCGGAGTGGACCTCGATCAACGAGGCGTCAATATCGAGATAGACGGGACCGGTGCCGCTCGTCAGGGCCGATCGGTCCCACACCTTGGCGCGCACTTGAGCGGTGGCCTTCGCCAACTCGACGAGGGCGGCGCCGTCCAACTCGTGGAACGCGCGATGCACCGTCGAGTCGCTGGCCACGTGACCGAAGAGATCGCTCTGCAAACACAGGTGCTCGATGTCCGCGCAGCTCTCCCCGCCGCCCGCGACGACCAGCGCAATATGGGTGAGCACCTTGCCGCGGTCGTAAACCGGGAGGCGTTCGCCCTTCGCCACGATCCGCGAAGAGAGTAAATGGCTGAGTCCCAAACGATCGGCAAAGGCGCCTAAAGCGTGCAGTCCCACGTGGGCCACCACCCCCGCACCGCCGGATTCCACACTGACGCGATTTGTTGAAGTATTCTGCATCTCTGAAGTGCCCTTCTTGTTCGGTTTTCTGGGTGACTAAGCAACTCCAGTTTCCCTTGCACGGAGGGCATTTTCGCGGACGGGCGGACTTCAGTTCACGACTTCTCGTGAGTGATCGAGGCTAAATAACAGGGGCCGGTAACATTTGCGCTACAGGATCGTTTCGGCTACCGTGGCCACGCCGACTCGCTGTGAGTCGGCGCTGGGGGAGTTTGACATGGCACGGGCGTCGCTGGTTCTGCGCGGTGGCAAAGTGGCCTCCCCTTCTACACCCGGCGGCTTCGCAGAAGCAGTCGGTATTGACGGCGAGTCGATCATTGCGGTGGGTACCAACGATGAGATTGACGCCCTGACCGTTTCATCAACGCGAGTGGTGAATCTCGCGGGACGACTCGCAATCCCTGCATTCGGTGACGCCCATGTACACGCCGTCTCGGCTGGTCTCGAAAGTCTGCGCTGCAATTTATTGGGAGTTCGCACCCGCCAGTTATACCTCGATCAAATTGCACTGTACGCCGCCTCGTTGCCCGTGGATGCCTGGGTGCTCGGTGGCGGTTGGGCCATGGAAGCGTTCCCCGGCGGCGTGCCAACCGCCGCGGACTTGGACGCGGTCTGCGGTGGACGACCGGCGTTCTTACCCAACAAGGATCACCATTCGGCATGGGTGAACACCAGTGCGCTCGAGCGTGGCGGGGTCAGCGCCGCAACGCCGAATCCCCTTGCCGGACGCATAGAACGCGACGAGCAAGGTAATCCCACCGGTGCGCTGCATGACAGTGCGATGGATTTTGTCGCCCGGATCTTGCCCCCGACCTCTCGTGAAGAGCTGGCCGATGGGCTGCGCGCCGCACTCAAACGGTTGCACGGCCACGGCATCACGCACTGGCAAGATGCGTGCATCGGTGCCGCGGGAGAACTCGGCTACCCAGACACCTTTGACGCGTACATCACGGCCATGCGAGAAGGTTGGCTGACCGCCCGTGTGCGAGGAGCGCTGTGGTGGGATCGCTCCCGAGGCATTGAACAACTCTCAGACTTCCAGACTCGTCGAGAGTTAGCGCCCCAGGGGGCGTTTCGCACCACCAGCATCAAGATGATGGTCGACGGTGTGTGCGAGACCTTCACCGCGGCGATGTCCACGGCGTATCTCGGCGCTCCGGGCCAGCACGGCACCCACTGCGGTCACCTCTTTATCGAACCCGAACAACTTACCGACGCCGTGCGTACCCTCGACGCAGAAGGGTTTCAGGTGCACTTTCACGCCATTGGCGACCGCGCAGTCGCCACCGCCCTCAACGCAATCGAAGGAGTCGGTGAACAGCGCTGGGGCCTGAACCGCCATCACATTGCCCACTTGCAGTTCATTGCCCCCAGCGACCTCGACCGCTTCAGCAAAATTGGGGCAATAGCGAACTTTCAGCCGCTGTGGGCGTGTAACGACCCGCAAATGGAGGATCTCACGCTCCCCTTTGTTGGCGAAGAGCGCAGTGGGTGGCAGTATTCCATTCAGTCACTGTTGGACCGCAACACCCGCGTCGCTTTCGGGTCGGACTGGCCGGTGTCGAGTCCTGATCCCCTCCAGGAGATCCACGTGGCCGTGAACCGCATGCTGTCGACGAAGCTCGGGAGCCCGGGCGCCGACGAGACCACCAAGCCGTTCCGCGCCGGCCAGGGACTCTCGATTAAAGACGCAGTCGCCGCGTTCACCAAGGGGGTGGCCTACGTCAACGGTGACGAGGATATCTTGGGCGTCCTCGAAGTTGGTCGCCGAGCCGACGTGGCCATACTCAGTCACGACATCTTTTCGATCCCTTCGACCGAGATCGGCTACACCACAGTTGATCTGACGGTCGCCGGAGGCGCCATTGTCCACGGCGATGAGTAATCGCGGTGAACAAGAAATAGTCGCCGCGGAGCAAACAAGTAGGAATGGTGCAATGCATTCATCACAACTGACCGCATGCGATGAACAACCCTTTGGACTTACTCGAACTCACTGGTGCTCTCGATGCATCATTGAGTTATTGGCCAAAATTGGGCCAACGCTCAACGTCTTTCTGACTATTCCCGCCATCGTGGCGATCACGAGTCATAGGGTCAGTTTCGAAGCGCGAGCCCGTGGACCTGAGACCGCAAGAGTGGCGAACAGTCCTGTGTACTACCAATGAGGTTGACGCCCGCCGAACGTGACAGGCTGCTGGTGTTCACAGCCGCCGAACTCGCAAGAGCTCGTCGCTCTCGTGGACTCAGACTGAACGTCCCCGAGACCATCGCCCTCATCGCCGACACGGTTGCTGAAGCCGCCCGCGATGGGCTTCGACTAAACGAGGTCATTGAGCAAGGCCGAAACGTTCTGACTCCCAACGACGTGTTAGGCGGTGTTGTCGAAATCGTCACTGAGGTGAGTATTGAAGCAACTTTTGATGATGGCACTAGACTGATTGTTGTCGATGACCCATTTCGAGTGCTCGACGGTACCGTGATGTACGAGCCATCGAACGAAGCTCCGGGCGCGATCAGCGAAGCACCGGTGACGCTTGAGCGACATATTGTTACGGTCATTGACGTGGTGAACGAAAGCGACGTGCCAATCAGCGTCACCAGTCATTTTCACTTCTTTGAAGTTAATCCTCGGTTGCGATTCGATCGCGCGTCGGCCTACGGTCGTCACTTAGCCATCGACGCGGGAACAACAGTGCGATTCGTGCCGGGCGTCGTGGTGCGCGTGGAGCTCGTTGAAATCCGTGGGGCGCGAGTAATGATTGGTATCGCCGGACTTGTCGACGGCCCGCTGGACGCACTGGGTGCGAAAGAAGCGGCATTGGACAAAGCGCATCGCTGCGGATACCTGGACGCCGAGCAGTGAGCCCAACTCGCGCCAGCGTGTACGGCCCCACGACGGGTGACTTGATTCATCTTGGCGATACACGACTCCACCTGCGAGTTGAGTCTGATGCCGAGGTTCGTGGTGACGAGTTCACGGTGGGCTTCGCCAAGACCGCTCGTGACGGCATGCACTTGAAGGCAGCGTCGGTGGCCGAGACCTGTGACCTGGTACTCACGAACGTCATAATGCTCGACGCGGTGCAGGGCTGTCACAAAGTGAGCATTGGCATACGAAACGGGCGCATCGCCGGAATTGGTCGAGCGGGAAACCCCGACACCATGGACCACGTCACGGTGGTGGTGGGAACCGGCACCACGATCATCGCCGGTGATGGTCTCATTGTGACCGCAGGGGCCATCGACACCCACGTGCACTTGATGTCGCCGCGAATCATGGAGGCGTCATTGGCCTCAGGAGTCACTACCATCATTGGCCAGGAGTTCGGACCGGTCTGGGGGGTTGGGGTCAACTCACCGTGGGCCCTGTCGCACGCTTTTTCGGCATTTGATGCTTGGCCCGTCAACATCGGGTTTCTTGCGCGCGGGTCGTCCTCGAATCCTGCGCCGCTTCTTGAAGCCCTCGAGGAAGGAGGGGCCTGCGGATTCAAAGTGCATGAGGACCTCGGCGCCCATCCGCGCTCCATCGATACGGCGCTGCGCGTGGCGGATGACTATGACGTCCAAGTCGCGCTGCACTCCGATGGCTTGAACGAAGCTATGAGCGTGGCTGACACGATTGCCGTGCTCGAAGGTCGCACCATTCACGCCTTTCATATCGAAGGCTGCGGTGGCGGTCACGCGCCTGACGTCATGCGCTTAGCGGGCCGAGCCAACGTGATTGGCTCCTCCACTAACCCAACCCTGCCCTATGGCCGAGACGCGATAGCTGAACATTTCGACATGATCTGTGCATCGCACGGACTGCACAAGAATGTCGCCTCCGACGCTCAGATTGCTCGGGATCGCGTGCGGGCAACGACAATGGGAGCCGAAGATGTCCTGCACGATCTCGGGGTGATCTCGATTACATCTTCGGATGCACAAGGCATGGGACGTGCGGGCGAAACGTTTCGCCGAACGTTCGCTGTGGCGTCGAAGATGAAAACCGACCGTGGTCCACTTGACAACAATGACACCGACGATAACGAGCGAATTCTGCGCTATCTGGCGAAGCTAACAATAAATCCGGCAATTGCTCATGGAATGAGCCTCGAGATCGGATCAATAGAAGTTGGCAAGTTGGCCGACCTAGTACTGTGGGATCCGAAATTTTTTGGTGCCAAACCAACACTCGTTCTCAAAGCGGGCTTTCCCGCCTGGGGCGTGACCGGCGATCCCAATGCCGCAATCGAGTTTTCCGAACCCCTGGTCCTTGGACCTCAGTTTGGCGGTATGGGCGCCACCGCCGCCGAGTTGTCGGTGGCTTTTGTGGCCCAAGCGTCACTCGGTGGTGGCGTCGATCGGATGCCGACTTCACGACGACGAGTTGCAGTGAAAGGAACCCGAGGAATCGGACCGAACTCCATGGTTCGCAACACCATGCTCGGCGAGGTTGCGATCGATCCTCGTACTGGGGCGGTAGTTCTCAATGGCGAACCCATTTCGTCAGAACCGGCGGACTCAATTCGTCTCTCTCGGCTCTATTTCTTATAAAAGACCAAATTCTTCATGGGTTTTTGCCGACTCCCGGAGAGTGCGTCGAAGGATCTATCACACGAACGTCCGCTCCGTCGAAGCTGACAGAATCGAAAAGACCTCTTCTCTCGATGAGATGACATAACCGGCACTTCGGATATCTGTGGGGTCCACAGGGCAGAAGCATTGTAATGACGAGGGGGACCGCTGCTGAATTAGTTGACAAGTGAAACCTCCGCAGCCCCGACACATCAATACGAGCATCCAAGTACTCTTAATCAACAGGTTCCGGGTTCAAGTCCCGGCCGGCGCACTAAAGGTCGGTGAATTCGGCATATTCGAGTCAGCCATTGATGGTCATGGTCGGGTTGACTGCCAAACTGCAGGGACTAGTTGTCGTTGGAGGGAGACGCCGAATATGTCTCAGTCGTCAATGCGTGGTGAGTGACGCCACGGAAGGTGCGCAACAGCCCAATGTTGCTCACCTTGAGCCCGGAGGTTCGATCTGGAGACGTTGAGACCCGCACATTCATTTCCCTGGGACCTTGTTTGAAGACAATTTTGGGGACACGAGCATTGCCCAAGCGCTGGATGTGCTGGCGTCATGCGAGCCGCCAATTGAAGTTGTCGGCGTTACCGACTACTTCACAACTAGAAGTTCCGAACGGCACACGCGGCATGGGCCGCCGGTTCGGGCAGTTCCATCAAACTTCTCTTTCCTAACGTCGAGCTTCGACTTGACGTCGTTACGCGGAAGGATTATCCAGTCAATCTTCACCTCATGTGTTCTGCGGAGGACGTCGATGAGTTGGATCGCTTTCTTGGAGCTCTCAGCTTCACTTTCGGAGGTAGTGACTATCGAATCACCGATCAGAATCTGATTGCGCTTGGTCGAGCCGTCAGCGAAAAGCCAGCCTTAGACGAGCAAGTTGCGCTTCGAGAGGGTGCACACCAATTCAAAATTAGCTTTGAGGAGCTTTACGAGAAATACAGCAAGAACACTTGGGCTATGCACAACTGTATCATTGCGGTTGCAGGAGGCGAAGATGGGTCATCCGGAGTTAGATCCAGCGATGGATCTTTCGTAGGCCGTCGGAGGACAATAGAGGGACTCGCACATGCGATCTTCACCGGTAATCCGAACCAGGCAACCTATTGGAGCGAAGAAGGCGTCGACGATTTGGAAACCTTGAATCGACGATATGGGGGTCGCAAACTATGCATCCACGGCAGCGATGCACATTCAGTCGAGAGTCTTGGAAAGCCCGACTTGGACCGCTTCACCTGGCTCAAGGGCAACGCATCGTTCGAAACCCTTGGGATGGCGTGTCTTGCTCCGGAGACACGGTCTCATGTCGGAAGCACATCGCCTTTCGAAGGATCAGGATACGGACGAATCTCGAAGTTGACCGTTCGAAACGGACCATGGTTCACGCCGGGAAGTATCTCAATCAATCCGGGTTTGGTCGCGATAATTGGCCCACGGGGCTCGGGAAAGACGGCCCTTGCAGATTTAATAGCCGCAGGAGCTGGGTCAACCCAACTCTTTGAAAACCCATCATCATTCGTGCTGCGAGCTGATTCACTTTTGATGGGTTCAACGTCTGAAGTGGAATGGACCCAGGGCGACGTAACTGAGTGCACTTTCGGGGCTATCAACGACCGTGATGAGAATGCCGAACGTCCTGTTCGGTACCTGAGTCAACAATTCGTGGAGAAGCTGTGCGCCGGTGACGGAATATCCACAGATCTGATCACGGAGATTGAACGAGTTGTATTCAACACGTGGCCAATCGAACAACGCCAAGGAGCGACAAATTTCAACGAGCTGTTAGACATACGACTTCAGTCTGCTCGAACTCGTCAAAGCGCCGAGTTGGATGCAGTCGCCGCGCTTAGCGAAGCGATCACAGATCAACGAAACATTAAGGCCGGACTTCCGGCAAAGAGCACTGAGCTTGCGAATCACGAAAAGCAGCTCGAAGCGATCATCGCCCAAGCGAAGGATTTGACCGGAAAGGCAAACGCAGTCGATGCTGATCGTCTTGAAGTGCTTAATGATGCGCTTCAGCGTCGTCGGCAAGAGTTGCAGACCGTCGATCGAAAGATCACCGAGCTCGAGAGCTTGCGGGGCGAAGTCAAAGTTGCGCGAGATTCAAGATTTCCGGACTACGTCCGTCGGCTGCGAAGCGAACACACGAACTCCGCCCTGACCGAAGCGGATTGGGAACGCTTCGAAGTTGATTTCATCGGAGACGTTGACGACGTACTAGCAACGTCAATCGAGACCACGGGGGCCAACCGCAACCGAATAGCTGACACGACGTCAGCCGAGCAAGTTGCATCAATCCTTGAGGGACTTGCCCTCGACAAGCTGTTGGAGCGAACTGTCGCCGAACTGAACACGGAGCGCGAACGGCTGCAAAAACTTATTGGACTGGATAAGGAGAGGACGAAGCAACTCGCCAAGGTTAATGAGCGAGCAGCAACGGTCAGAGCAATCATTACGAAACTCAATGCTGAAATTGTGTTTGGACAAGATGCGGACGCTCAAGCCGAGTTACTCACCACAGAGAGACTTGAACGATATGCGTCATATTTCAATGAACTGCTGGAAGAGAAAGCTCAACTCGACGAGCTGTATGCACCGCTGAGCCGACTGGTCGCGAACTTTGGAACTTCAGTAGCCAAGTTGAATTTTTCGGTGAAGCGGTCTGTCGACATCAGCAAGTGGGCAAAAAGAGGTGAAGCGCTCCTTGATTTGCGCGTTGCTGGACCCTTTCGGGGCTCGGGAGAACTCGGAAGAGTTGCAACCGAAATGCTCCTGCCAAGTTGGGAAAGTGGTGACGGAAAGTCAGCCGCTGACGCAATACAGCAGTTCTCTTCCAGACACAGTTCGGACATTCGTCAGCAAGCACTTGTCGACTCTGGGAATCCGGAGGATCTTCGACAGTGGGAACGAAACGTGTCTCGTTGGATCTATGGCGCGGACCATGTCAGCTTGAGCTACAGCCTTGCGTATGACGGCTTGAATATTGAACGTCTCTCTCCAGGATCAAGGGGAATCGTCCTTCTCCTGCTCTACCTCGCTGTCGACCAGGAAGAATCAGATCCCCTAATCATAGATCAACCAGAGGAGAATCTCGGCCCAATGTCAGTCTTCTCCGAGCTCGTTGGTCTATTTCGAAGCGCACGTTATCGACGTCAAATCATCATGGTTACGCACAACGCGAATCTGGTCGTAAATACCGACGTGGATCAAGTGATCGTCGCCCACTGCGGTGAGCTGGAGGAAGGCAGACTTCCAAATTTCAGTTACACACTCGGAGGCCTTGAAGATCCAGCAATTCGCAAGGAGGTTTGCGACGTACTTGAAGGCGGGGAGGATGCATTCTTGCAGCGAGCGCGTAGATTGCAACTGATTCCCATGTAGTGCGAACGGTACTCAATTACGCGTTCTCTTCTTGTCGAGTGAGCCGAAGACAATTGAGACAAAGCTTCGAATCCACCAAAGCAGAGAGATTTGCGCTGATGGACACGGTGTCCGTGGCCATGAGAAAGTATCCACTGGTGACCAACTAAGGTCCCGCTGGTGGCCGCAGACAACGTGGTTCAATGACCGCCAAACAGAAAGATTTCTCCTCGTGTTTGCTCCAATGTTGCTCCATTGCTTTACAATACGAGTGCGCCGCGACCCACCCAAGGCCAGTGAAAAGCCCCATTTTCCAGCGTTTCCCAGTTTCTCCCACAACAATCTTCGGATTAGGAAACCATTGCTCTATCCCCTGAGCTACGGGAGCGGGACTTCCGCGCGAAACTCCGCGTGAAACTCCGCGCGTAAATCGCCCTTCAGCCTACGCCGTGAGTGAGACGGATCGAGTCGCGAAGCCTGAGAAGGCGCCGCACAAGGATGAGCCGGCGTACGTCGTGCACATGCGTCGAGGTGAAGAGGCACCACCCTAAGCAACCAAGACGAGGCCCGTCAACGATGCGTCGCAAGGTAGGTCTCGCCGATCGCTTTCAGTCGTTGGTGCGCACCCCCAAGGGGACTTATTCCGGGTACGTACTCCTTCTTCAGTTTGGCGACGACCGTGTAGTTGGTGTCCACGACGTTGGCAACCGGGGTTTGAGCGGTCTGGGAGACGAACTGGTATGCGTCCATAGTTGAGAGTCCCGTCAACTCGACGACCCAGTGGACCATCTGAGCGTGACTAATGCGAAAGGCGTCCTCGAGGGGCTTGGTGGAGCCCGTCGTCATGATTTCATGATCACTTTCGATGCGCGGCCAGAGCACTTGGGGCACGTTCTTAATGACGTCGATGACCATGACCGTGTCCATCGCGGTCTCGACCGCCACGCCACAGGTTTCACCTTCGCCCTGGCGAGCATGTCCATCGCCGAAACTGAAGAGTGCCCCCTCGACGTTTACTCCGAGGTAGCAGGTGACGCCGCTTCGCATTTCGGGAGTGTCCATGTTGCCGCCCCAGTCTCCCGGAGTCAACGCTGAACGGGCCTCACTGAGCGCCGGCGCGACACCAACTGTTCCGTGCATCGGATCGAGTGGGAGAGTATAAATAGCGTCGGACTCGCGCGCCTCGTAGCGTACGGTGCGCGACTCCTTGTCAATGCGGTAGACCCACGTCATCTCGGGTAGTGCCGCGTGAAGCATTTGGGTGAAGCCGTTGGCCGTCAGGGCCCCGAAGAGTGGGACCGTGGTCGAAAATCCCAGTGCGTAGCGCGGTTCGATGCTCGCGAAATGCACCGCCAGCACGTCGCCGGGCATCGCCCCTTCGACGTAGAAAGGACCGGTCTGGGGGTTCAAAAAGCGCGGATCACAGACCTCGCTCACGCGATCGTGCACGGAGTGGATCTTTCCCGCGAAGCAGTCGAGGCTGCTCGTGTCAAGGACCGATCCTGGAGACAACGCGGCCCTCGCATCTACGCCGCCGAAGGTGTAGACAAGTCGGCTGACGTCGCCCTCGTGGTCCATCTCGTACTTGAGGACTGAGTCCTCACTGCCCAAGCTCATTCTTCCTCCTTCGACCGAATCAGACCATCGCTCGCTCATCGTTCGACCGAAGTCGCGACGCGGATCGTCTTGGCCCTACTCGTGAACGAGTGCGACCGCGTCTACCGCCTCGGGTGACTTTTTACGCAACACCAGGAGCGACACGAGACCCACCAACATCCACACTCCCATCGCCCACGCACCGTACGAAAGTGGAGAGGGCAGCGCGACGATGAACTTGAGTCCTGGGATCCCGGAGACACCGGCAGCATTCAAGAAACCCGGGACCAGAAAAAGAAAGCCGAGAATCGGGATGACGATGTGCAGTCCGATGTGACGTTCCTCACGACGGTGCTTGGAAAAATAGCCAATGCACGCGAGATTGGTCACTGCGTAGACGAGGACCACAATGACCACGAGACCCGTTGCCACGATGCCGAAAGCCTCGGTGGGTCCGTACTTCCAACCAAGCGACAAGCCAATAACGAGTCCCAAGATCAATTGGAGGATCAACGCGTTCTGGGGTGAGCGGTGACGAGCGTTCAACTTAGCCAACGACTTTGGAAACACGCCGGCGCGCCCGAAGGCGAAGGCCGTGCGAGTGAAGACGTTGGTGCCGGCGATGGCGTTCGCCAGCGTTGAGTTGATGATGGCGAAAAGCACCAGAGCCCAGAAAACGATCGAGACCGAATTGGCGAGACCGTCCCACGGCACGCCATTGGCCGACGCGGCGAATCCGGTGAACTTGCTCGGGCCATACGCGACGTCGGCCGCGTAGGTCGAGATGGCGTAGAGCACGCCGATCGAGACTGTCGCGATCATGATAGCTCGAGGGATGTTGCGCTTGGGATCCTTTGTCTCTTCAGCCATCGGCGCCGCCGCCTCGAAACCGGAGAAGGCCAGCAGAGTGAAGACCGAACCGGCGATGACGCCGCTCCAGCCCTTGAAGCCAGGAGCGTTGGCGTACTTGGGCGTGAACGTGGACAGCGTGTTGTGGCCGCCGGCCTTGAAGATCAAGACGATGGAAAGAACGGTGAAGACCACGATCTCGATCAAACCGAGAATCGTGGCGGTTCTGGCCGACGTTCGAATTCCGAGCCAGACCAAGTAGCAGACGAGAAGCGTGCCAATCGCGGTAAACACCCACCAACTGCCGATGGGGAACGAGTGGACCTTCGAGTTCCATTCACCGGCCACCGTATAACCGAGCTGGAGCATTACGAGCGGCACGATGAGCACCTCCACCGCGGCGTAACCCCATCCGACGAGGAATCCAACCCAGGGGCGAAGTCCAATCGCGCTGTACGTGCCGACCGAGCCCGACGACGGAATGTGCTTTGCTAATTGGCCGATGCTCGACGCCGTGAAAAATATCCCGATGAAAGCGAAAATCACGGCCAGCGGCAGCGCGCCGCCGGCAAGTGGTGAACCGAACGGAATCGAAGCGGCGATGGCCGCGCCCGGCGCCATCGAGCAGATTGATTGGAACGCCACTTCGCGCAGTCCAATGGCGTTGCGATCTAGATCTATTACGACATCACTCATCGAGCCCCCCAAAGATGAAATCGCACCGAGCCTAACTCATCGCGGCCTAAAACGGTGGAAAACAAACTGTCGACTAAACGTGCAGCATTCCCGATCGACTATGCCGACTCACCCGCTAGGCAACAGTTGCCGGACGAGAGCAGGTCCGAAGATGATTGTCGAAGGGCGCAAGAACGACTGGCACGGTATCGGGCCCGATCGCAGGTCTTGCTCCGAGTGGGCCGCGCCGCCCAAGAGCAATTCCAGGTACGTGCCCTGGATGAAGGCTCGGGCAGCCTCTAGGACTCCGTCGTGCTGGCCGGCGACCAATCGGTCCACCGGGCGCCGACCGTCGAGGTTGTGCTTCTTATTCTCAAACCGCTGAGCCACCGCCCATGGCGAGAGCGAATCTGCAAGTAAACTTACGGTCTCGTCAATTGCGGCTTCTTTGTCCATGGCGGGAAACGTACCTGGCGAATCTACAGAATCACCGAACTTGATGACGGCTTCCTGAGAGTTTGAATCGCGCCGGATTACCGAAGGCTGCGACCCAGTCTCTAACGTCGTCCGCTTCCCGCAGCCAGCTTCCAATTGAGTGGGGCAACGGTCAAGAAGAAAGTGACCGAGATGTCACGATGGCATGAGCTTGCAAAGATCCGGAAGGTTCGTGCAGATCGCTGAAGAAACCATGGCTTTATCACCACCCAAATCAGCGTTCCAAGATGATCAGTCTTGCGTTCCAAGAATGGAGAATCTACGCAATCCTCGAACGTTTAGAAATCCTGGTCACAACTAATTCGCGGAAGTCCCACGGGAGCATTACTGGCTTTCGTTCATCATTTTGAATGCAATGTTTGTCCCATCACAGCCTCAGCACAACAATTCTGAAAAACGGCACCGACGGTGACATTCACCACCACTATTCAAACACGCGAACCGAGGGGTCCGGAGAATCCTTCGCTCAGGGTTATTTAAGTATCTCTGTTCAAACCCTCGACGCGATGGTAAAGTGCGGTTCAGGACGTCAAGACCCCGCTTCCTTCTCACCTGACATTTCGTCGGGAACTATAGATGAAGGTTCGACGTGAGTCTTTCCAAGGTGTTGGTCCACACGAGCGCTGATGGCGCAATCACAACAGCGTGCTGGGCTTTTTCGGTCCGCGGCGTCAACTTGATGACGCCAACGAAAAAATCGCGCTCGTGCGAGGCAGGTCCACAAGAACGCTTGAAATTCGCAAGAGAGCGAATTCTCTCTCTTCGATGAAAGAGAAATGGAGAAAAAATGAACAACAAGGACAAAGCGAAGAACCTGACCCAGATAAACAAGGGCAACGTCAAAGAGACCGTTGGGAAGACCACTGGCGACGACAAACTCGAAGCCCATGGAAAGGACGACCAGACGAAGGGTAACCTTAAGCAAGCCGGTGAGAAGGTCAAGGATGCTTTCAAGAAGTAGATCCGAGACCCAGGCAGTTAGCTCCGATCATTACTCGTCAACAAGTATCGCGACACTCCCCCTAGTCCTTGTCGACGACGATCAACCGACAAACCGCGCTACGGCCTCCGATGCAGAAGGCGCGGTTGCCCCAGGTTGGTCGCTGCTGCCTCGGCCTCGAGGTCCTCTCAGTGCTTCGGTAATTTCGGCCCTGCAGGGACAGCCAGGAACTCTCGGGGACACTCCCCCTATCGCAGGAATCGATGCGTTGAATGACGATGACTTTGCCTTGGCTCTTTACCTCTGCTACGAAGTCCACTATCGCGAAGTGACTGACGCGGGCTGGGAATGGGATTTGGGTCTACTCAAGTTTCGGGCCGAACTAGAACGCGTTTTCGAGGACCGACTTCGTGACGAAGTGGTGGACCCTAGGTCCCGTTTGCCGGTTGACGTCATTTCGGTGCTCGAAGAATTGATAACAGCACCATCTGGTCCATCACTCTCGACCTTTCTCCTCGAGTCAGGAACATTGGACCAACTTCGCGAATTTTGCATCCACCGATCCGCGTATCAGTTGAAGGAGGCGGACCCTCACACGTTTGGCATTCCGAGGCTGACGGGCGAAGCCAAAGCCGCCATGGTGGAAATCCAGTATGAAGAGTATGGATCTGGCGACGCCTCTTCTATGCACTCCACTCTCTTTGCCAATACGATGAACGCGCTGGGTTTGGACTCCTCCTACGGCTCCTACGTTGGAGTCTTACCGGGCACTACGCTTTCGACAGTCAATTTGGTCTCGATGTTCGCACTACACCGACGCTGGCGCGCGGCCCTCGTTGGACACCTCGCAGTATTCGAAATGACGTCGGTCGAACCCATGGGCCGTTATAGCAACGCGTTAGCCCGTTTCGGCATTGGCCAAGACGGTCGTCGCTTTTACGACGTGCACGTGACGGCCGACGAGCGCCACGCATTAATTGCCCGCGACAAGATGGTCGCCGGATTGATCCGTGCCGAGCCAGAAGTGAGTGCGGACCTGCTTTTTGGAGCTGCGGCCGTCTTGATGCTCGAACAACGATTCACATCGCATCTTCTCGACGCGTGGAAAGACAACCGATCATCGCTTTTTACATTGAAACCGGTCGTAAGTTGAAGCGAACCGCAATTATGGTAGATGGTCACGATGTCATTACACTTCGCATCACGAGTCCTCAATACCGCTGACACGATCGCTGGTAGTGACGCGTGACAAAACTACCCAGGAAGAAGCCAATCTCAAGCGCCCTGGGCGTGCAATCTTCTAAATCGAAAGCCAAATGGCGCCAGTATGTCAAAGCGATAGGTCCGGGGCTCATTACCGGGGCGTCCGACGACGACCCGTCGGGAATTGCCACCTACGCACAGGCAGGCTCCAAGTACGGACTGTCGTTCCTCTGGGCCGCGCTACTGTCGTTTCCGCTAATGGCGGCGGTGCAGGAAATATGTGATCGAACGGCGCTGGCGTCCGGTACGGGAATCGGGGAACTGGCGGTCAAGCATTTTGGGCAAGTAGGAAAATGGATTATCGGCTTTCTCCTAGGCGTGCTCATTCTGGCCAATACGTTGAACATTGCCGCGGACCTGGTCGCGATCGGTTCGGGAATGAACCTGTTGAGGGCGGGACCGACTTGGCTTTGGGCCCTCTTGTCCGGCGTGGCGATATCAGTCCTCTTGGTCAAGGGTACCTTTGCCCGCATCGCGCTGGTCTTCAAAGTGCTGGCCGGAGCCCTGCTGGTCTACATTGTCGTGGCCGTCATCGTGACCCACGACTGGTTGCGGGTGCTCATCTACACCGTCGTCCCTCATATTGAATTTAATAAGGCATACATCGCGCTGCTGGTCGCCATTCTCGGCACCACGATCTCGCCCTATCTCTTCTTCTGGCAGAGCGCCAACCGGCTCGAAGAGATGCGCGATGAACCGGAGGGCGGTGTCGAACCGACGACGTTGAAAATGAGGGGCCGCAGCCGAGCAAAGCTGAAGGAACGCACCAGTCGCCTCGACGTTTTCTCGGGAATGGCGTTTTCCAACTTCGTGATGTTCGCGATCATTGCGACCACGGCCGAAACGCTGCACGTGCACGGCATCACCAACATTCAAAGCGCCGCGCAGGCCGCCAGTTCGCTCAAACCCTTCGCGGGACGTTTCTCCAGCGTGATCTTCGCTCTGGGCTTCATCGGGAGTGGGCTCCTGGCCGTCCCGGTGCTCGCCGCATCGGGCTCCGTCGGTCTATCGGGACTGCTCGGCAAAGAGTGGGGCTTTTCCCGGTCAGTTCGCGAGGCCCCGTTGTTCTACATCCTCGTCGGCGTGGGAACCGTGGGTGGCACGGCGCTCAGCCTTTTGAACGTCAACCCAATAAAACTCCTGGTCTTCGTGGCCGTCATCAATGGGGTCATCGCCGCCCCCTTGTTAATCGTCGTGATGATTGTCGCGAACAATCGACGCCTCATGGGTGACTACGTCAACGGTTACGCCGCGAACATTCTCGGTTGGTTGACCGTTGCGATCATGGCCGTGGCTTCGATCGCGCTCTTCGTAACGGGAGGAATCTCCTTCTAGAAGCGGGACTTCAATGGTCAGAACGAACCTGTCGCGAGGAGTCGCAGACATGCATCCGTGAATCTCCCCCACCGATTCGCGGTCCGTTCACAGCAAGTACCTCAGGAGGGAACGGTCTCTTCAGCGGTTTTCGCCGGGGCGCCGAATCGCAACTGGTAACCGCCGAAGGCAATGGAGCAGAGCGCGAACCACGCCCATCCGAGCGCCAGGCCACCGAGCACGTCGGTTAGCCAGTGCACTCCGAGCATGACCCGACAGCAAGCGATACCGGTAGCGAGTCCGACGGCGAGACCCGCGAGAAGTGCCCTCACCTTTACCGATCTCCTTCGACCGATCACCAGTGCGAATGCCGCCAGGCACGCGGCGGCGGCTACGGCGTGGCCGGACGGAAACGACGGCCCGGAGAATCCTGTTAGTTGATCAAAGTCGGGCCGGGCCCGATCCACAATCGCTTTGATGACGTTGGCGACGAGGAACTGTCCTCCCACGACGAGGGTGAGGAACGCGACGACCCCGACGGATCGCTGGCGAATCGTTTCGACGATTGCCACGATGACGCCAAGCGGGACAATAACCAGCGCGCCTCCGAGCTGGGTGTAGAACCGCAAGAACCGCGTCGAGAGGGCCGTGGCGTGGTGCGCTCCGAACAAACTGGCGCTGCGATCGAGCCGAGCGAAGCCAGAGTTGGTGTGAATCATGACGAGCACGAGCGCCACCGCGGCCGCCCCTACGACGAACACGATGAGCGCGGCGCTCAGGGCCAAGCCCGTGGTGGTACTTGGATCGAGCCGTGATCGGGTGAACGCGACGAGTCGTGGGTGTCGGCGAGCTTCTTCTTTGACCTGCGGGACGCTTATCTTGGGGGCCGTGGGAGCGGCCTGGGGCCATCGGTACGCGATAATTCCGGCGGCGAGGCCGGGAATAAGGACCGTGAGTAGGGTGATCGAAAGAATGAGCATCGCGTGACTTTCTAAGAGACGCCGCGAAGTGGAGCGACGAGTTTTTCTTTGACGCGCTGTAGCAGCGAGCGCTGCATCCAGCGGCGGGGATCGATTCGGACGCTTCGTTCGAGATCATCATCGAAGTGGCGATCCAAGGTACGTACGAGCGAAGGATCGAAGATCACCATGTTGATCTCCTCATCACAATTGAGGGATCGGGTGTTGAAATTCGCCGAGCCCACGTTGGCGACCATGCCGTCCACCGTCATCGTCTTGGCGTGCATCATTGACGGCTGGAAGTTCCACAGTTCGACACCGGCTTTGAGGAGTTCTTCATAGTCCGCCTCAGCCGCAAGTTGCACAAAGCGCTTATCGGCGAAGGGTCCGGGTAGGATGATCTGTACCTGCACCCCGCGTGCCGCCGCCTCACAGAGCCGCTTCGTCAGATCGTCATCGGGCACGAAATAGGCGGTCGTTACGCGAAGTCGACGTTGGGTCAACTGCAAGAGCGATCGAAAGACGCTGGTCAGGTCGCTCCCGCCCGTGGCCGAAGCGCCGCGAACGCACTGGATAACGCTCTGGCCGGGCGTGGGTTGACTGGGAAAACGGTCACACCCCACGTCAAAGATGGTCGGGTCGGTCTCGGCCCAATTGTCGAGGAACGCCGCGCGCAGCCCGTCGACGGCGGGGCCTTCGACCTTGAAGTGCGTGTCGCGCCATTCGTGTTCGTTGCGCGCGTCGCCGTTCCAGAGATCGGAGATGCCCACGCCGCCAGTAAAGGCCACTGACTCGTCGACCACGAGCACCTTGCGATGCGTGCGGTGGTTGACCTCGCCAAGGCGGACCCGGCTGAGTGGTCGAAACCAGCGCACTTGAACCCCGGCCTCAGTCATGTCGTCGATGAGATGACTTTCGATCGGTCGCGATCCCCACGCGTCCAAAAGCACCCGAACGCGGACCCCAGCTTTGGCCCGACGACTGAGGGCGTCGGCCATTTCGGTGCCGATCTCACCCTTCCAGTAGACGAAGGTGAGAAAGTCGATCGCGTGCTCGGCGCCACGAATTGCGTCCAGCATCGCCGGAAAGATCTCGCAGCCGTTGTGCAGCACCGTGACTCGATTGCCTTCGGTCGCGGGGATCCCGACGACTCCTTCGAGCGTGCGCCGGGCGCGGCTGATCAGTTCGTCCGGCGCCAGCGCCAAGTTTCGAGTGCCCTCACCGCTCACGCGCTACGACCGGCTCTCGAGTTGGGTCACTCGCGGGATCTGACTGCGCGACCTTCTCGGTGTCCTGCGGAGGGGATACGCCAGTTCTGAGCGCCTCGAGTTGGGCCGCGACCGCAGCGCCGAAAAACAAAGCAATGCTCGACAACAAACTCCACACGAGCAACGCCACGACACCCGCCAGGGGGCCGTAGGTGTCCCCGAAGGACGAACTCGACCCGTAAAAAAGACCTAAGCCAATGGTGACCACTCCCCACAAGAACACTGAGATCCCGGAGCCGAAGGCGAGCCACGACAAACTGGGCTGGCGACGTCGTGGCGACCAGCGAAAGAGCACGGTGACCGCAATGGCCGTCAGGGCCACACCGAGAGGCCAGCGCACGACCGACCATGTCGATGTGAGCGCGTGATTGTGGATGGAGAAAAACAGCTCCCTGCCAAAGGCCAGGCACACGAACGCCGCCGCGCCGAGCGTGCCGACACTTAACGCGAAAAACAGCGCAAGTCCGTACTTCTTCAACGTGGGCCGGTCCTGCTCCACGCCGTAAATGCGATTGAGTCCGCGTTCGAGTTGTCCCATCGCCGTGGTCGCGACGACGAGCGCGCCGATCACACCGAAGAGCAGAGCACCGTAGTGATGTCCCGCGGCAACGCGGTGAGCCTGGGTCACGGCGGTGGTCAGGACGTGTCCCGCCGGACCGGGGACGGTTCGGCGCACGGCGTCATCGATCATCTTGCTGACGCCGCCCTTATGCAGAACGCTCGCGAGTCCGACGACGCCGATCAGTCCCTCGATGGCGATGAGCGAGATCAGAAAGGCCAGCGAGCGGGCGTGGCTGAAACCGTCCGCCACGCGCATCCGTTTGAAGGCATCCTTCGCGAGGCGACCCCAGCCGGTGCGCTTCAGCACCGCCCACGCGTCGTCGCCGGTCAGACCGCGAGTCTCGGGAACAAGTTTGGCGCTGCTCACTCTTCCTCCTTCTTTGGCACGCAGACGGTGATGGCACCGGGTTCAACGCTGGCTCGGAACTTCTTTTTTGCGTCCCGTGCGCCCCCATCTAGTTCGTAGGTCGTGGGCCGATCGAGTGTGATGCGCACCTTGCGACCTCGGCCCAATTGAGCGAGCGGCGAGTGTTTCGCGTCCTCGACCACCAGTCGACTGAGTACGCGCGTCCACTGCAGTGCGTTCTCCGCCGTGACGACGCCAACCTCGAGCAGTCCGTCATCGGGCTTAGCATCAGGAAAGGCACAGATGCCGGCCGCCAGCGTGCCCATCTGGCCGAGCAAGACGCAACTGGCGTTGCCCTTGAACCACGATTCTCCGTCGATCGCAATGCGGACTTTGCGACTCGTCATGTGCGTGGCGCGCACGCCGGTCCATACGTAGGCCAAGCGACCAAAGTGGCCCTTCAACTCGCCGTCGGCGTCGCGCATCATGATCGCGTCAAAACCGACACCCGCCATCACGGCGAAACGCTCGCCGTTCAAAACCCCGACGTCTAAGCGGCGCCGGTCACCGTACAGACCAACGTCGACCGCCTCACGAAGATCGATCGGAACACCTAAATTGTTCGCCAACAGGTTGGCGGTGCCCGCCGGCAGGATCGCTAAGTTCACGGCCTCTCCGGCCACGGCGTCGACGCAACGCTGGATGGTGCCGTCTCCACCCCAAATGAAGAGCAGGTCAGCCCCGTCGGCCACCGCCTGACGCGCCCGTGCGGGAGCCTTGCGACTCTTGGGCACCTCGTACCAGAGAGGATCGGGAAAGCCCCGCTCGGCCAAAACCTGTCGTAGTTCGACGAGACCACCGCCGAGCGTCTTGTTCGTGTGGGCAATGACTGCCACCGATGTCATTTCGACGCCGCGTCCTGTTTGATCGCGCCCTCGGCCGAGATCTGTTTGGTCGCCGGATCAGATTTGGCGGGACGATTGACGCCGGCCACTCGAATGATGAACACGCCAGCCACGAGAGACCCGATGCCCAACAGCAAGCCGGCCAAGACGTCCGTCGGGTAGTGCTCGCCGCGATAAACCCGCGACAGGCCAACGGCCACGGTTAAGACAACCGCGAGGGTCCACATCACGATACGGGGCCAGAGCCGAGTCGTCGCCACCATAACGATCACCGCGATGCCTCCGTAGAGGACGACCGTGGCGGCCGTGTGGCCCGAAGGAAAACTGTACGTCGAGGGCGTTCCTCCCAAATGGCTCACCGCCGGACGAGGCCTTGCGACGATCTTGTTAGCCGTGATAAAAATGGAAAGTTCGATGGCCAGACCAGCAATGAGTAGGAACGCGTGACGTCCCCAACGCCTAAACAAAACCACTATGGTCACAACCGCGGCAACGCCGGCTACTTCGAACGTGTCGGCGATATCGGTCAGATCGCCGGTAATCCCGTTCCAGCGGGCGCTGCGATGATTGTCAAACCATTGACTGACATGGTGGTCCCACACACCGATGGAGCCGTGCTCGAGGACGTGGGTGATTAAGAGACCCAGAGCGACAATGACTATTCCCATTATGGCGAATGACGCAATCGTTGCGATCGCGATGGCGAGAATTGTGTGCTGTCTAGCGATGCTTCCTGTCAGGCGATTGGCTAGTCCATCGGCCGAGGGATCGAGAAAAGCGCGTCGTCCGTCGGTAGCACTCCCGTCCTTCGGCACAATTGATCCGGTATCTTTCACGCTCACATCGTTCATGAACACCCTCCTGGTTCGAAGTAATTACAACGCCTGGTCGAAAGACCTCGCGCGTGAACAGAAGGCACCATCCGCGTGAACATCGCGTGACGTGACCGAGTACGGTGAAATTCGCACGCGACCGCATTGGCGACAAACGCCCACCCTGCCGACGCGAACCGGCCGACCCCGACGGCGTCGAGTTTGACGCTGCGATGTATCGGGGCCAGCGCGCCATCCAAGAGGTGTCTCGAAGTGACTGCGCTGACGTCAAGGTCAATGTCCGTTGTGCCCACGTTTGGTACTTCTCTCCTGTCGACTTGGCCATCGGCCAAGACAGAAGGAAACGGGGTCTAGATGCCTTCAAAAACACTATAGAGCGCGACTCGTCATTCAATCAGGGCACGATTAAATATGGTGTTTTGGCCACGAAATGAAGTCGCGTAACAAATTCAAATCCAGCCACATTCAGCTTGTCTTTTAGCACCGTTGCGTTTCGCACCCCTCGGGTACGAAGGTTGTCGACCGTTCCCAATAGGCTTCTGCATCGCTGCCGGTCGCGGAACACCGAAGATTTAGGACAAAGCCGAAGCTCGCGGTCGGCCCTCGACCCTGGGATCAATGATCAAGCGCGGGAGCCGGTCTGAACTCTGAAGAACCCGATCGTCACGCGAATACGATCCATCAGAAGCGGCGCCGTAACCGAAGTTTTAACGGGCGACCGTCGGGATCGAAAATCAACCGGTAGACCAGGCCAGCCCAGCCCTGGCTTCCATGCGGAACCGGTTCGATTACGTGCGGTCGAATCCGACTCGGTGGCCGCTGTCCTTTCTCAAGACTCGACCGCCAGCCTTCGAGTTCGCTGGCGGCCTGTCGCCAAAGTACAGAACTATGGGCCAGATTCAAGAGTTCCGGGTCGCCGCACGGCCGTCCGAGGTGTTCAGTCCAAAGTGAGAGCCGTAACTCGCGTGCGAACTTGCGGCTTCCGTCACCGAGGCCGCCCGGATCGAGAGGGGCCCGGTCGTCGAGTTCGCTGTCTATCACGGCGCATGAGAGTTCCGAGTCATGGGTCCACGAGCGGCGATTGAGATTGTCCGATCCGACGGTCGCCCAGACGTCATCGATAACGCAGACCTTGGCGTGGACGTAAATGGGAGTGTCGGATTCGTTCTCGACGTCGTAGATCCCGACTCGCTCGCCGCCAGCCTTTTGTAAAATGGCGATGGCCCGCGCTTGGGCGAGCCGGCTCGGAGGCCCCGACAACTTGCTGTCCTTATCCGGGTAACGCGGAACTACGGCGATGACTTGCAATCCCGGTTGTCGACGCAACGCCTCGGCAAGCAGCCTCGCGATTTCGACGGACCAGAAGTATTGATCCTCGATATAGATCAAGGTGCGCGCTCGTTTGATCGCCTTGGCAAACGCTCGCGCGACGCTTCGCTCGCCGTTGGGCGCGAACGGATACGAGGGGCGCCTTGATGGATAGGTTCGAAGCACTTGAACGACGTGTCCGCCCTGCGCGGGTGGGCTTTCCAGGGGCGCGGGAAGTGCGCGCGTCACCCGATCTCGCGACATCGCTCGTGAGAGCAACGCCCTCAGTCGACCCGCGTGATTAAGCGGGGTCGGATCCTCCCATCGTTCCCGAAACGTGAGATCGAGTTCGGTCACGACGGGACCACGGATTTCTAATTGGACGTCGTGCCAGGGAGGTCGGCGGCCATAACGCGGGTCTAGTTTGATGGCCTGTTGATCCCCGCGGTGCTCCCCGTCATCTCGGCGACCATGACTGAGGTCGATTCCCCCGATGAACGCAACGTCACGCTCAAGAAAAGAGGGATGGCGAATGAGCACCATCTTTTGGTGGTGCGATCCGCCCCGGCGCACCCGTTCGTCGAGCAGAACTTCGCCGCCCGCCTCGGTAACTTCAACAGCGAGGCGTCGATTTTCTTTCGAACTAAACGCGAAGCGATCGCTATGCGAACGCCAGAGCAATCCCCGAACGTCGACTCCCCGCCGACATGAACTGGCCAAGAGAGACGAGATGGACGTTCCGTCAACGGCTACCCGTTCGTTCGCGTCTCCGCGCCAATCGGTAAAACGAACTTCGTCGTGAGGCTCGAGACTCAAGATGGCTTCAGCCAGACTGGTGAAATACGAGACTCCATCGATGAGAAATGCAACGCGGTTGCCCTCGGTCCACGCATCGTCCCCGGACCGATGCGAGTCGATCTCGGTCTTGGGGTTGCCCCGCTCCTTCGAGGTCAGGAACCAGTCGTCATAGCGCATCACGAGCCAACGTACTAGAAGCGTCGCGAGTGCCAAGAATTACCGCCGCGCATCAACCGTGACGACGGCGCGAACCGTGACGTATGACCGGTAGTGAAAGTCCGGCGTCGACGGAACTGTTTAGCTTCCACTTGTAGCTTGCTTGACGGCGCTCTTGAAGAGGATGCGCGATACCTGCCGGGAAACCAGAGGGAGCAGCCCCACCGACCAAAAGATGACTCCGACATAGCGCACCGCACCCCCCACCGGGACAGGCATGAGGACCAGGGCTGCGACGCAGAAGCAAATTGTGATGTTCTTCCACATCTTGGCCACGCCACAAAGTTCAGCCACGTGGTCGCCCAGTGCGTCGCGCTCGGAGTGACTTTCGCGCCCACGAATCGCGCCGCGTTGCTCTAACCGCTCAACGCTTCGAATGATTCCTGTGGCCACGGGCCCCCCTCTGAAATTACACCGCTTTTCGCGAGTACTGCCCGATCACGCCAGCGAAAGGCGACTCGATTCAATCATGGGTCGACACTCACTTAATGCTCGGCGCAACGCCAGCCGCAATGGCCCGCGTGGCGAGGTTCATCAGTGTGCCTTGGCCCGAGTGCAGTTCTGATGTCATAACCGCTCTGTTCGATGTGCGATTCAGGTGACTAGGGCCCGAAACGTCGCGGCGAGGGAAGAGCGTGTTCGCGTCGCCAGATTCACGTGCAAGTCCATCAGGTCCAAGACCTGCGCCACCTGTTGTTGACCTATCGCTAAGGGATTGGCCTCATGGAATCGACGAACCTCGATGGCGAACGCTGGATCGGACACAAGGCTTGACAATCCCATCGCCATCGCGACGGGTGAGCCCGCAGGAAATCGCTCCACCGCCTCGTCCCAACGATTGGTCGCGGCCCTCCAGATTTTCGGACCGGCCATCCGGTTTCGAATGAGAGCCCCAATGAGGTACGGAGCGTCCTGGATGCGCACGGTGGAAAAGGCCCGCTCAAAGGTCTCGGTCAGCACGGCCGGGTCGCCCGAACTCGCCGGGGCGAAGAGATAACGCTGCTCGTCTTGCGGATTGGCGGCCGAATCGCGACGCCGCTCGCACGTGGCCGGATCGCCGGGTCGGTTTTGGCGCATCGTGATCGACACGATGGCGTTGGCAATATCGCCGCTTGCTGCGTCCGCGTCAAATCGCGATGTCGCTTCGGCGGCGATGCTGTGCTCACGGCCGTGCGTGCCCAGAGCGCCAATGACGATCGCTCGTAGCTCGCCGGCCTGGGTTGATTCACCCTGCACCGGATCCCAGCCCAGACGGGAAAATACCGGACCGCAGAGTTGCTGCACCACGAGCGACAGGGCCTCGCGCCCCGGTTCGTCGGCAATTCGCTCGGCCATGTCGATCGCTCTGGCGACCACGCTCCAGGTCGCGGGCTCGTCGAGGTCGACCAACCCCGTGGCCAGCGTGAAGAGATTTTCGAACGAGGACCGACCGACCAGTATTGAGGCCCAGGTATCGGAGAACAGCACCGCTCGCTCAATTTCGTCGAGTTCTCCCAAGCGCGCTGAGATGGCACTTAGGTGATCCATGGAGTAGGCCGTCCGGTAAAAGCCCGATCCACCGGCATTCACCACGGTGACCCCTTCAATCGCAATCGTCATGGAGGGACCGTCCAAGAGTTGCGCCGACGTCGCGCCCTCCAACGAACGCGTCAGGACCGGGACGCGCCAGTTCGATCCAATATTGGACTCGCCCGTAGCTGGCGCGTAGGCAAAGGGTTCTTGGCGGATAGTGGAACCCTCGACCGTGAGCAGCGGGTAGCCGCCCTGAAGAATCCACGTGTCCATGATCTCTCCCACCGGCTGGCCCGACGCGGTTTCGAGGGCGGCCCACAGATCGGCGGTGACGGTATTGGCGTAGGCGTGATGATTGAGGTAGATCCGAATACCGTCGCGAAAGGTCGTCTCGCCCAAGTACTGCTCCAGCATGCGCAGCACGGCGCAGCCCTTCACGTAGGTCAAGATGTCGAACATGCCCGCGCATTCATCGGGTGACACAACTTCATACTCAATGGGCCGAGTCGAGTGCTGGCCATCGATGGTAAAGGCCCTGTCGCGGAAGGGATTGAATCCGGCCCACTTCTTCCACTGCGGGCGAAAGTGATCGGTGCAGATGGACTCCATGAAGGTCGCAAAGGCTTCGTTCAGCCAGATTCCCTCCCACCAGTCCATCGTCACAAGGTCACCGAACCACATGTGGGCCAACTCGTGGTTCATGACCAGCGCCACCCGTTCGAGTTCGGCGTGCGAGGCCGTTGCCGGATCGATCAGGAGTTCCGTCTCGCGAAAGGTCACGCAGCCGAGGTTCTCCATGGCGCCCTGGGCAAAGTCCGGTATCGCGACGAGATCAACCTTGTCACCGGGGTAGGCAATGGCGAAATAGTCGGCGAAGAACTCCAGGGCGTGGACCGCCACCTCCATAGCCCACTCGACCAGGTGTGCCTTGCCCACTGGATAAACGACGCGCACCGGCGTGCCGGCCACCATCGTGACCGGCGACGCTTCAAAGGGGCCCACGATGAAGGCCACCAGGTAGGTCGACATGATCATCGTCTGGGCGAAGCAGACTTCGCGGCGGCCGTCGCTCGCGAGCGTGGACGACATGGCCGTCGCGTTGGAAAAAGCCTCTAGATCGGCGGGGATGATGAGCGTCACTTGATAGGTCGCCTTGAGGGCCGGATCATCCCAACAGGGGAAGGCCCGGCGCGCGTCGGTCGATTCAAATTGGGTGGTGGCGATGACATGTTCGTTGCCCTCTGCGTCAAAAAAGGTGGAACGGTAGAAGCCGCGCAATTGATCGTTCAGTATCCCCGTGAAGTCCAAGAAGACCGTCGCGCGCCCGGTCGGCAGCGGTTCTTTGAAACTGAAGGCGGCGGTCTCAAACTTGTCGTCCAGGATCGCTGGCTCAGAAGTCGCATCTAAACCATTGGCACGAACGATGGCCGCCGAGACGTCGAGTTCCACCGAGTTCAACGCGAACACCGACACGGAGTCGACGATTTCCACGTCGATCTCCACTGTGCCCACGAAGGTGGCCGCGTCAAGATCGACATCGAGGCGCAAGCGGTAGGCCGAGGGCAACACGGATCTTGGCAGTCGATAGGGGTTCGACGCGGTCTGGGCCATTGAATTTTTACTCATGCTGAAATGCTACGGGACGCGCGAATGGCGATTCGGGGCCCGAGTCGATCAGAGAAGAAGGAATCGAGACCACGGCGTCGAGAGTTGGCGTCGTTGGAAGAATTTGTTGACACAACCTATACTTCCTTCTCTTGGCCATGCAGCGGCAACCCTTATTCACGGCGGTCCCCGATCGCCGACGGGTCACCTCAAATATCGCGCCGGATTGGAACTGACGACATGGCGATTTGGATACGCGTACTCGCGGGCCTTTTCGGAGTCTTCCTTCAGCTAATGGTCCTGGACGCCGCCATTCGCACGTTCCTGCTGCCTCGGGTGGCCAACGTGCGCCTGAGTCGCTTCGTGTCAAAGGGCGTGTCCACCGTCTTTCGCCTCTTCGCCAGTCCTCGGCGCCCCTACCCCGCCCGGGACCAGGTCCTGTCCATGTACGCGTCGATTGTCTTGTTGACCTACCAGGCCCTCTGGCTGGCGTTGAGCGTTATTGCCTTCGGATTCGGATTCGTGGCGGCGGGCGTATCTGGCTTCGGCCTGGCCTTTGAAATGTCGGGCTCGTCGCTCTTTACCCTCGGCACGATCTCGGGCAGCGGCGGCGTGCAAATCACCATTGGCTTCGTCGAAGCCAGCATCGGCCTCACGCTGTTGGCCCTATTGATTGCTTTCATCCCTACGCTCTACACGGCGTTCCAGCGTCGCGAGCTTTCGGTGGCCCGGTTGGCCGTTCGCGCCGGCGTGCCCGCCACTCCCTGGGGCGTGCTCGAGGTAGCCCAGAGCGTAAAGTCCTTCGAGGCGCTCGACAAATTGTGGCTCGAGTGGGAACAGTGGTTCATCGACGTGGGTGAGACGCACACGACACTCACCATCCTCAACTTCTACCGCTCGCCCAACCCCAACCAAACCTGGATCGGAGCCGCCGCCACGGTGCTCGACGCCGCCGCGCTCTTCAATGCCGCCGTCGACGTCGAACCCTCGCCGACCGCCGGACTGTGCATTCGTTCGGGCTGGATCGCGCTGCGCCGCTTGGCCGATTACTTCCGCATTGCCTATCCCCTGCACCCAGAACGCACCATTCCCATCGCCATTTCTCGTCACGAATTCGACCTGGTTCTCGAACACCTCGCGAGGAGCGGCGTGCCCTTGGTGGCCGATCACGACGCGGCGTGGCAGGACTTTTTGGGTTGGCGAGTCAATTACGACGCCATCATCGAAGCCTGCTACGAACGCTTCACCTGCCCGCGCATTGACTGGAACCTCGTGCAGGTTCAGCCGCTGCTTCCTCCGTCGAACGTGCGCGGCACGTAACTTCGACTCTCGCGCCTCGCGACGGTGTGGAACTTTCGTCATGAAGCGACGCCGAGAGCATCGCGTCACGAACCGTGTTGCTTGTCGGGTGAGACCTAGTCGTGCTCGGCGAGGAACGACTCCACCACGTTGAGGTAGTGCTCGGGCTCTTCAACGAAGGGCATGTGACTGGATTTTTCGAATATCTCCCAGCGAACTTCAGGGATGTTGTCGAAGAACGGCTGCACGGTCGCCGGGGTGGCCTCATCGAATCGACCCGAGCACAGCAACGTCGGCGCCGTAATGTTCTTCACCCGGTCCGCTACCGTCCAGTCGCGCAGCGTGCCAATGCAGAAGAACTCATTGGGTCCGTTCATCGTGTTGTACACCGTGGGGTCCTGCATCAAGTACTCAAAGGTCCGTACCACTTCGGGCGGATTGGGCACCACGCGACAGACGTGCTCGTCGTAATAGACCTGGGTGGCCGCCAAGTACTCGGGGTCCTGCACGGTGCCGGCCGCTTCGTGACGATCGAGCGCCGCTGCAATCTCGGGCGCCAGTAGGGCGCGAAGTTTCGTTGCCTCACTGGCCCACAGGTCCATCGAGGCCGGCGAATTGCTGAGCACCAGCGCCCGTAGGCCCGGGGGCTGGCGGATGCCGTGCTCGGCTCCCAGCATGCCGCCCCAGGACTGACCGAGCAGGTGGTAACGGTCATCGATGCCCAGGGTCGTGAGCAGGTTCTCCAATTCGTCCAAGAAGAGATCCACCGTCCAGAAATCCGCGCCCCTGTCAGCCAGGTGTGTCGATCGGCCTCCGCCCATTTGGTCATAGTGCACGACCGCGCGCCCGTCCTTGGCCAGCTCGGCCAACGCCAGGAGGTAGTCGTGGGTGCAACCGGGGCCCCCGTGGGCCACCACGAGCGGGACCTTGAGCGACGAGAGATCGCCGGTGACGCGATACCACGTCTCCCACTCCCGGAATGGCGCAACGCCGTTACGTACGTTTGGCGAACCCATGGCACAACTATACGGTCGAGTCGAGAACCGGCATTCGAAATTTCTTGTTCCGGCACCTAGTTCTGTATGTCGGCCAGTATCGATTCGTCGCGCGGCCGGATGCGACGTTGGGTGCTCGATGCAATGTCCTCCTCGTGCGTGGCGATGATGATCGTCACGCCCGAATGTTGGTGCAGGTCATGCAGCAAGATCATGAGCTCCTTGGCGTTATCTGAATCAAGGTTTCCGGTTGGCTCGTCGGCGATGATTACCTCGGGCCGATTGGCGAGGACTCGAGCGATCGCCACGCACTGTTGTTCGTCACCCGTCGTACGAAGCGAATCGTTCGCGCAGCAAAGCGACAAATTTCTTGTTGTCGACCGATAGTCCGATCTGAATCTGGCTGTCGGCGTGGACCCGGCGTCGATCGATCCACGTGGCCCCACGCGAGTGCTCGCCCCCGGTCTCGACCGAAATCGCCACGCCCTGTTTGGTGATCGCCGTCGGGTCCAGCACCTCGTAGACGGCCATTGCGTCGTGCATCACGAGGTCTCGGTTCCCGTACCACTCCTCGTGGAACCTGGCGTAGGGCTCGAGTACGGCGGCCGTGCGCTGCCCCACGTCACCGGCCAGGGCGCGAAGAAACGCCAGGTCCTCGTCGTTGAGGAAGGCCTGATGGGTGAGGTCGAGCGGCATCAGGGTGATGGGCCAGTGGGCGGCGAGGACGCGCTGGGCCGCTTCGGGGTCGGCCCAGATGTTGAACTCGGCCGCCGGGGTCACGTTGCCCTCGAAGGAGGCGCCGCCCATTATGACCACGCGTTCAACGCTCACTTCGATGCCCGGGTGACGTTCTAACAGGGTGGCGAGATTGGTCAGCGGACCGATCGCCACGATGGTGAGCGGTCCCTGGGAAATCAATTCGGCCAGAAGGTCAGCCGCGTGTAGCGCACTGAGCGCGATGTCAGGCTCGGGCCACTCGAGATCGCCCAAACCGTCGCTGCCGTGGACTTCACTGGCGTCGCCCGAGGGCCCTGCCAGTGGCTGCGCGCAACCGGCAGCCACGAGCACGTCGTGTCGCCGGGCCAGCGACAGTAACCGGCGAGCGTTGAGGGTGGTCTTATCGAGGCTCACGTTGCCGGCGACCGTCGTGAGCGCCAGCACCTCGATCTCGGGGCTGACCACCGCGAGCAGGATCGCGACGGCGTCGTCCACGCCGGGGTCGGTGTCGATGACTACGCGCGTGCGAGCCACGTCGTCACCTCTTCGTGAGTCGGCAGGGCGCCCTGCGCGCCCAGGGCCAGCGTAGCGAGCGCTCCCGCGGTTACCGCGTAGGCCAGCACGTCCCGCTCCGGCCACCCGCGGGCCCACATCACGGCGTAAGCGGCGCAGAACACGTCGCCGGCGCCCACGGTGTCCACGGGATTGATCACCGGTGCGGCGACCCGGGCGACTTCACGGCCGTGTTTAAAGTGCACCGCCCCCCTGGCACCCATCGTCACCACGCAGTGTTCAATCGTCGCGAGACTCAAGGACTCGGCTTCGCCTTCGTTGGCGATCACCACCGCGCAGTGATCGAGCGTCTCGGGATTGACGGGCGCCGCCGGGGCGACGTTCAAGATGAAGTGGCGGCTGCGCCACGCGGCGCCATCGAGCACCGACGCCGCGACCTCCATCGAGGCGAGTACCACGTCAAAGGGTTCGAGATCGACGTCGGCCAGGTCCAGATCGGCGTTGGCACCGCGCGACACCACGATCTCATTCTCACCGCGGTCGTCGACGGTAATGAACGCCGTGCCGGTGGGCCGCGACGAACGGCTGATCAGTTCGTCGTGCACGCCCAAGCCACGCAGTGTGTCCAACAACCACTCCGCGCTCTCGTCGCGGCCCACTGTCGCGATCAATGAAACGTTCGCGCCGAGGCGAGCGGCCGAGGCGGCCTGGTTGGCCCCCTTGCCCCCGCTTAGGCGCACCACGTCATCGCCCAGCACGGTCTCGCCGGGACGCGCGAGCTGGCGACAGCGAACCACCAGGTCAACGTTGCACGAGCCCACCACCCCAAGTCGAGGGGTAGTGGCGGAACTGGTCACGACGAGGGCAGGAACTTATTGGTGTAGTAGGTCGACGGCGGCTTCACCGACGTGATCAACTTGATGCTCTTGAGCGCCGTGGCCATCGTGGCCCACTGGGCGTTGGTCTGCGTGAAATATTGACCGGCGCTGTTCTTCATGAAGGGAATCGTCAACTTCCAGCCGGCCAGGCTGTACGCGTCGCTGTAGCCGCTCTTGGGGTAGGCCTTGTCGAACTCCGAGGCCGCCTTAGTGGGATTGGCCACCGCCCACAGGGTGGCCTTGTCCATCGCCGACATGAAGGCCGAGACGGTCTTCGGATTCGAAGCCGCGTAGCTCCTGGTGGTCGCGTAGACCCATATGGGAATGTTCGGCGCCCCGATCGCCGTGCCGAGCAGCGTGGACTCTTTGCCCTTGATGCCCGACGTGTCGAACCCGGCGACTTCGTAATTAGAAGTGTTCGTCGCGATGTTCACCTTGCCAGCCAGCAGGAACTTGAGGTCCTGGCCGGTGGGGTCGGTGACGATGTTCACCTGGGAGGCGGTAAGCCCGGCGTGACGTAGGACGAAGGGCAGCATCGACTCGGTCCAGGTGTCGCCGTAGGAGAAGATCTTCTTGCCCTCGATTTCGGACTTCAAGTTCTTGGCGGTGAGCGACACCCCGGACTTGGCGAAGAGGGCCCAGTTGTTGCTCATGGTGTAGTTGCCAATCGAGAGCACCGGGGCGCCGGCGTTGACGGCGACGCCCATATCCGTCGTGGTGATGAAGCCAATTCCAGCCGCGCCGGTCGCGAGCAGTTTGGTGGTGGTGGAGGTGTCGGGCGGGAAGACGACCTTGACCTTGAGACCGGCCTGGGTGAAGAAGCCCTGATCCTGCGCCACGACCATTGGCACCAGTTCGAAGTCGGGTCCGGGAAAGTCGTAGGCGAATGTGACGTTGGTCAGGGGCGCGGCCGACGCGTTGGCGCCAAGGGTCAGCATCGTGAGCGAACCGCTCGCCAGCGAACCGGCGAGGACGAGCGCCCCCAGTCGACGGATATTCATGACCCTCCCCTTTTTGAACTTTGCAGAAGGTTAATGGACCCTCGGGTAAGGAGCCACATCGGGGCGACGTCGAAACATCGATCGCCGTGCCACGGTGCGTCGCTGCCACGGTGTGGCGAGGACTTCGCTGCCCACGATCAGCAAGAACCAGCTGATGCCAATGGCGGTCATCACCATGGTCGTGCCGTAGACGGCCGCCACGTTGAAATTGGTGTTGGCGTGTTCTTGATACAGCGCCAATGAGCCGGCCGCTCCACTCGGCGAGACCAACTCGCCAATGATGGCACCGGTGACGGCGTAGGTGGCGCCGATCTTCATTCCCGCGAAGAGCGACGTGGTGCTGGCGGGAATCTCGATCTGCCAGAACGTGCGCCAGCGCGACGCGCCGTAGACGCGCGCCAGATTAAGCAGGTCCTGGTCGACGTGACTCAGTCCCGCCAGCACATTAACGGTGACCGGGAAGAAGACAATCCACGCGACGATCACGACCTTGGGCGTCACGCCGAAACCCAGGATCAACACGAGCGGCGCGCCTAGGGCAATGATCGGCACGCCCTGGGAGAGCACCAGCACCGGGTAGATCATCCGGTGCAGGAAGGGGGCCTTGGCCATGATCACGCCCAGCCCGAGCCCTAGGACGGCGCCGCATACGAAGCCATAGATGGTCTCGCGAATCGTGCCGAGCACGAGGGGCCAGAGCAGACCCCAGTTATCGGTCACCGATTGGATTGCGGCCATGGGCCGCGGCGCGATGTATGGCGCCACGTGAAAGATGATGACGATGGCCTGCCAGAGAAGAAGCACGAGCACAATCGACAAAACCGGGATGCCGACGTTGCGCAAGACTGTCTGCGTGCGCGATCTATCTCGTGCGCCTGACGCGCGTGGCGCACGCTCGAGGTCGAGAGGCGCCGGATTCATCGTCAACGTCCCCCGTGCAGCAGGTGCAAAATCTGGCTCTTGAGCTCAACGAATTGGGGATTGGTGAGCACGTCCAGGTTGCGCGGGCGAGCCAGCGGGTTGACAAGATCCGCGATGATCCGCCCGGGACGCGGCGACATCACCAGCACGCGGTCCGAGAGGAATATTGACTCGTCGACGTCGTGGGTGATGAAGAGCACGGTGCGTTGCGCTTCCTTCCACACCTCGAGTAGCCACTGCTGCATCTCGAGGCGGGTCTGCGCGTCGAGGGCGCCGAAGGGCTCGTCCAGTAGCAGCAGCGGGTGACGGGTCACCAGCGTGCGCATGAAGGCCACTCGCTGACGCATGCCGCCCGACAGGGCGTGGGGGTAGTGGCGCAGGAACTCGCCCAGTCCGTACTGTTCGGCCACTCGTCGGGCTTCGGCGCGGTCATCGTCGTTGACGCCCCGGGTGAGGCGCGCCGCCATGGTGATGTTCTCCTCCACCGTGCGCCACGGCATCAACAGATCCTTTTGCAGCATGTAGCCCACGTGACCCGCGGTGCCCGTGACCACGTGCTCGGCGACCTGTACCTCGCCAGAGTCGGGTTTCAAGAGACCGGCAATGACATTGAACAACGTCGACTTTCCGCAACCCGATGGGCCCACGATCGCGACGAACGAGCCATCTTGGATGTTGAGCGACGTTGGCTCGAGAGCGAGCGTGGCACCGAAGGATTTTGCGACGTCACGCAGCTGCAATAGGTCGTTCGAACTCACGGGACAAATGTAACCGGACCCTCGCGGAGTAACCTCAGGGGTTCTATGGCGCTCTCCATCGGTATTGTTGGCCTGCCAAACGTCGGCAAGTCCACGCTCTTTAACGCCCTCACCAACAACAACGTGCTCGCGGCGAACTACCCCTTCGCCACCATCGAACCCAATATCGGCGTGGTGGCCGTGCCCGACGGACGCTTAGCCAAACTGGCCGAGGTGTTTCACTCGGAGCGAATATTGCCGGCCGTGGTGACCTTCGTCGATATCGCGGGGATCTTGCGCGGAGCCTCGGTGGGCGAAGGACTCGGCAACCAGTTCCTAGCGGCTATTCGAGAGTCCGATGCCATCTGCGAAGTCGTACGAGTTTTCGAAGACGACGACGTCATCCACATCGACGGCAAGATCGACCCGACCAGCGACGTCGAAACGATCGAGACGGAACTGATCCTCGCCGACCTGCAAACGGTGGAAAAAGCCGTGACTCGACTCGAAAAGGAAGCCCGGCGCAGCCCCGAGGCGGCCACGAAGCTCGCCGAGGTTCTAAAGGCCCAGAAGTCGCTCAACGATGGCACGGTCATTTCCAAGGTCACGAAGGGTCTTGATCACGACGCCCTGGCCGATCTGCATCTACTCACCGACAAGCCCTTCATCTACGTCTTTAACGTCGATGAAGCGACCATCGCCGACGAGGCGCGCCGCCAAGACCTCATCGCGTCGGTCGCCCCGGCCAACTGCGTGGTGCTCTGCGCCAAGGTGGAGGCCGAGCTCTCGGGACTCGACGAGTCCGATGCGCTCGAGCTGCTGCAGTCCTACGGCCAGGCAGAGTCCGGTCTCGCCCAACTCTCGCGCGTGGGCTTTGCCGCGCTGGGGTTGCAGACGTTCCTCACGGCCGGACCCAAGGAGACGAGGGCCTGGACTATCCACCAAGGCGACACCGCGCCCGAAGCAGCGGGCGTCATCCACACGGACTTCCAAAAGCACTTCATCAAGGCCGAGGTCGTGGCCTACGACGATCTCATGGCCGCCGGCAACATGGCCGGCGTGCGCGCCGCCGGCAAGGCCCGCATCGAGGGCAAGGAGTACGTGATGCACGACGGCGACGTGGTGGAGTTCCGCGTCAACGCATAACCACTAGCATTTATCCAGGCGTATTCGACAGAGGTCGGCGCCTGAAAGAGTTTTACCAATCTTTAGGAGCATCATGACCTCTGACACATTCGATTACAAGGTCGCCGACCTTTCACTAGCTAACTTCGGTCGCGCCGAGATGACACTGGCCGAGCACGAGATGCCCGGGCTCATGGCGATGCGCGCCGAATTTGGCGACACCAAACCCCTGAAGGGTTCGCGCATCGCGGGTTCGTTGCACATGACGATCCAAACGGCCGTGCTCATCGAGACGCTGGTCGCCCTAGGCGCCGACGTGCGTTGGGTGAGCTGCAATATCTTTTCCACCCAGGACCACGCCGCGGCCGCGGCCGTCGTGGGTCCTCACGGCACGGCCGAAGACCCCCAGGGCGTGCCGGTCTTCGCCTGGAAGGGCGAGAGCCTCGAAGAGTACTGGTGGTGCACCGAGCAACTGCTGCGTTGGCCCGGGGCCAGCGGTCCGACGATGATCCTCGACGACGGTGGTGACGCCACGTTGTTCGTGCACAAGGGACTCGAATTCGAACGGGCCGGCTTCGTACCGGCCCCCGAGAGCGCGGACTCCGAGGAGTACCGGGTGATTCTGACACTGCTCGACAAAATAATCTCGAGTGGCGAGAAAATCTTTGGTCCGATGAGCCTGAGCATCATCGGCGTGTCCGAGGAGACAACGACCGGTGTACACCGCCTCTACGAGATGGAACGCGACGGCACGCTGCTCTTCGCCGCCATCAACGTCAACGACGCCGTCACCAAGTCGAAGTTCGACAACAAGTACGGCTGTCGCCACTCGCTGATCGACGGGATCAATCGCGCCACCGACACGCTGATCGGCGGCAAGGTCGCGGTGATTTGCGGCTACGGCGACGTGGGCAAGGGTTGCGCCGAGTCGCTCAAGGGTCAGGGAGCGCGCGTGATCATCACCGAGATCGATCCCATCTGCGCGTTGCAGGCAGCCATGGACGGCTTTCAGGTAACGACGCTCGAAGAGGCGCTGCCCATCGCCGACATCATCATTACGGCGACGGGCAACAAGGACATCGTGAGCGTCGAGCACATCATGATGATGAAGCACCAAGCCATCCTGGGCAACATCGGCCATTTCGACAACGAGATCGACATCGCGGGCCTGACCAACCTGGCCGGCGCCACGCGCGAGAACATCAAGCCCCAGGTGGACAAGTGGATCCTGCCCAACGGTCGCGCGATTGTGCTGCTCTCCGAAGGTCGCCTCCTGAACCTTGGCAACGCCACCGGTCACCCGAGCTTCGTCATGAGCAACTCCTTCACCAACCAGACAATGGCCCAGATCGAGCTCTTCGTGAACAACGCAAACTACGAGAAGAAGGTCTACGTGCTGCCCAAGCACCTCGACGAAAAAGTGGCCCGCCTGCACCTGGACGCGTTGGGAGTGAAACTGACGACATTGACCAAGGAGCAGGCCGACTACATCGGTGTGTCAGTGGAGGGTCCGTTCAAGCCCGACACCTATCGTTACTAAACGCTTCGACCCACTCCGCGTACCTAGCCCAGCTGCGACCTAGCGGTAACCGGCGAAGATGTCGTCGACACACCCTTTGACGTTCTTTGGGTTGGTGATCCGGATGAACCACTCGGTGCCCATGACCTGCTTGAACTGTTGGCGGCCCATCTTCATCCAGAAGGATTCGGCGATCTGGCTCTGGTGCGCCGCGAGGGCGTCGAACTTGGCGTCGGCCACGTCCGAGATGTCGATGGCGGCGCTGATGTCCGCGTCGGGCGTGCCCATCGGGATCTCCTCTTCTTCGTTTGGTGTTTCGGGCTCGCGCACGAGGCCCTTGGCGGCGTCGGCGGCCTTTTGTTCGCGGTCCTCCTGCTCCCAGCGTTCGCGAAAGCGCACCATGACCGAGTCGGGAATGGCGTTGTAATACAGCGTCGGCTCGTAGTCGAGCAGCTTGATCGCGGCCAGCGTGATGAGGTGAGCCTGGATGTGGTCGGGGTGGCCGTAGAAGCCGTACTCGTTGTAGGTCATGATGACCTGGGGTCGTTCTTCGCGCATGACCGCCGCCAATTTCTCCGCGGCCACCGAGACCGGCGTGGCCCAGAAGGACTCCGGGTCGGAGTTCTGGGGCCAGCCCTTCATGCCCGAGTCGCGATAGCCCAGACGAACCAAGCGGCTAATACCCAATATTTCGACGGCGTGGTCCAACTCAATGGCGCGAGTGGCCGCGACTTCGTCGCCGTCATGGTGATCGGCGTCGGGCTTGGCGCCATCGGGTCCGTCGCCGCACTCACCGTTGGTGCAACACACCAGCACCGTGCGAACACCTTGATTGGCGAGCAGGCGGTAGAGCCCACCGGTGGAGCTCGCTTCATCGTCGGGGTGCGCGTGCACGGCCAGGAAGGTCAGTGGATCCATTTATAGTCCTCCAAAGAGATCGGTTGCATCGTCGGTCGCATCGCGGCGGCTCCAGGCGCGTTGGAACCACTCGGTGCCGAACATCAGGGCAAACAGTCCGGGATCCATTGTTGACAGGACGGCGTTATCGGTCTGTGACGCGTGCGTGCGCAGTGCCGCCTGCTTGGTGGCAACGTACTGCGTGACGTCCATGGTGCTCGCTACCAACTCGTCCGGGGTGCCGGCGTCCGCCTCCAGGACAAATGCCGGCAAGATGAATCCCTGCGCCTGGGCCTTGGGAATGAATTCCTTGATTGCCCCTTTGGGCACCACGGGGTAATAAAGCCGTTCGGGCGATTGTGCGAAGTCCAGCGCGCGACGGGCCACTACGTTGGCCATGATGTGATCGGGGTGCCCGTAAAAGCCGTTCTCGTCGTAGGTCACGACGACGCTGGCGCGCACTTCGTCAAGGAGCGCGGCCAGCGTGCGGGCCACCGCGTCCACGTTTACGTTCATGAACGCGCCCGGGTCCTCGTTCTGGGGCCAGCCCACCATGCCCGAATCCTCGAAACCCAGCGTCACGATTCGCGTGAAGCCAACCAGGTGGGCGCTGCGCTGGAGTTCACCGGCGCGCGTGGCCTTGGTCCCCAGGTCATCGTGCGGCGCTTCGTTGCCGGGCCGGTTGTGGCCGTCGAAGCCGAGGCGTCCGTTGGTGCAGGTGACCAGCACGACGTCGTAGCCCAGGGCGGCGTAGTGCAGGGTAATGCCCGAGGTGAAGATGGCTTCGTCGTCGGGGTGCGCGTGCACGCAGACCAGCGTTTTAGAGATTGTCATTGATAGAGACTATTTGGTGGCCAGTTGAATGAATCGCACGAGCAGCACTGCGCCGGCCACCAAGAGGTAAGCGCTTTGACCACGCATCAAGAGGCGCCGGGCCTTGGAACTAGCCATGGGAGCGAGCAAAGTGAGACGCGGCGTGCGCCAGTCGCGGCGGTCGAGGTCGTAGGTGCGCGCAGGCTCGGCGCGGCGCAGGCCAATGGGTAGGCCGACCACCAGTCCAATGACCGCCACGACGGACAAGACCTCGAGCAGTGCGATCACGTCCACCGAGGTGAAGATCGTGGAAATCATCATGGTAAAGGACAGCACCACCAGCGCGGTGATAATGACGACGGCCGCGATGTTGAGCCACTTGGAATTGACCCACGGGCCCATGATCTCTCGGTCGTTGCACAACAACAGCACGATGATGGTTGTGCTCGGCAGCATGAGACCACAGATGGCCTGAACCGCCAAGGTGATGAGCGCGAGCGGCGCACCGGGGATCAGCGTCACGATGCCGGCAACCACCAGCAGCGCGGCGAAGCCGCCGTAGAAGCCCTTGGCCTCGCGAAAGCCAACGTCCAGTCCCTTGGTCGAGCCCGACAGGTCGTTGATGGCGTAGGAACTGGCCAATGTCACGCAGGTCGCGCCAATGATGGAGGCGTTCAGCAGGACAATCGCGAACAGCGCGCCGGCGCCGTGGCCCACGCTGTGATTGAGGCCCCTTGCGACGCCGAGCGCACTGGTGAACGACGTGGTGTCGCCGCGACGGAAAAGCCCCGCGGCGCAGATGGCCACCAGTGCCGACGCCCCGATGACCACCACGAAGGAGCCAAGGATCGTGTCGACGCGTTCGTAGTTGAGCCAGCGAGGCGAGATCTTCTTGTCCACGATGTTGGACTCTTGAAAGAAGAGTTGCCACGGGGCAATGGTGGTGCCGATGATCGAGACGATCAGCAGCACCGCCGTCGAGCTGGCGCCTCCGCTGATGCCCGGCACCACAATGTGACGCACCACCGAACTGACGTGGGGCTTGGTGATGATCAACATCGGCACCACCAGAAAGTTGATGGCGACGAAGAGCATCATGAAGCGCTCCCAGCGCTTGAACGAGCCCGAGGCCGTCACGCCAAAGAGCAGCAATATCGCGATGGGCACCGCGACGTACTTGCTCACCCCGAAGTACTGCATGGAATATTCCACGCCAATGAATTCGGTGATGATGATCAAGAAATTGAGGAAGAGGATTGAGAAGATCGACAGGTTGCCCCAGTAACGGCCCAGTCGTTCGCGGATGAGCCGACCGTAGCCAACGGCGGTGACAGCCCCTAGTCGAGCCACCATCTCTTGGATGATGATCAAGACCGGAATGAGCAGAGGCAACGTCCACAGCAGCGTGTAGCCGAAGTTCTGACCGGCCTGGGCGTAGGTCGAGACACCGCCGGCGTCGTTGTCGCCGATCATGACAATGAGCCCCGGCCCGATAATGGCCATCAACGTCAGGAAGCGAGCGCGTACACCACGGCGATCACCCGTGTCGTGCTCATGAATTGTGCCAAAGGCTCCGCTGATTTGCTGTTCGTTAGTCCGTTCGCGCTCCACGCTCCACCTCCTTTCGTTTCGTTGTGGTCGTTGGGCGAAACAACCACGGCGAAACCGGAGGTCGGGCTAGCAGCCCAGCAAAGGAGTCGTGCGAAGTTGTGTCGAGACGTAAGTAGCCCGCAGGCTGGTACTAGGGGGTTTCAGAAAAGCCCCCTTAGAACGTGACCTGGAACCGGGCGGCACATGCTTATTCCTCCGCCGCGGTCATACCGAACTCGCGCCGCCAGCCCTGAGGCAGGAGCTCTTCGAGCAAGTCATCCACGGTTATGACACCAATCATCTTTCCGTCCTCTTCGTCGAGCACCGGCAACACGGTCAAGTTAAAGTCACTCATCTTCCTCGCCACCCGGTGCAGGTCCCAGTGCGGGTGCACGAAGGTCATCTGCGTCTTAGCCACGCTGAGGGCCAACTCGCTGTCGCGCGCGCGCACGAGCGGCGCCACGGAGGCCGCACCGATCGGCAGGCCGTTCTCGTCGAGGACAAACACCGCGTGCAGCGATTCAGCCGGCGCCGTGGACGTTCGAATGGCTTCGAGCGCTTCAGCGACGGTGGCGGTCGCTGGCACCGACACGAAGTCGGTGTTCATCATGCCGCCCGCGGTGTCGGCGTTGTAGGAGAGCAAATTGCGAACCTTCACCTGCTGGGCCGTGGGCAGGTGCTCCAAGATCGGCAGGCGTCGATCCTGGTCGATCTCGTTGATGAGGTCGGCCGCATTATCGGGCTCCATGCGCGACAGCAGTCTCGCCGCGTCGACGTCGGTGCGCGACTCGAGGAACTCCAACTGGTGGGTGACGTCCAACTCTTCGAAGACGTCGGCCTCGAGTTCGCGGTCCAGGCCCACCGCCTCGATGATCTCCTCACCTTCTTCGTGGCTGGCCTGTTCGACCAGGTCGGCGATCTGGGCCGGGTGCAGTTTGGACAGTTTGCGGTAGGGAATACGTAGCCGGGCGGTCGGTACGTGAGAAACGAAGGGCTCGATGGAGGCGAAGTCGACTATGGACTCGGCCTTCACGCGTTGGCCCATTTTCTGGCCCAGCACGCGACGAAAGAAGGGCCGGCGCCCGGGGTCCACGCCCACTACTTCCCAGCGGCCGTCAATTTGGGCGATTTCGATTTCGTTGGCGATGATGAGGCGCCCGCGCACCAGGTTGATGAGATGTCGCGCCAGCAGGTCCTCGGCCAGCAGCAGTTCGCCCGGACGTCGTTCGAAGCGGCGCAGGTCCACGCGGCGACCCTCGAAGGTCATCCGACCCTCGCTCAGGCCGCCGATCTTACGGATGGACACGAAGAGGTTGCGACCCTCGATGCGGATGACGGCACCGACGATGGGCGGATGGGCGTCGTCACCGAGGCGCGCGACCAGGTCCTGGACGCGGCCGATCCGGTCACCGTCCTGATCAAAGATCGGTCGGCGCAGGAACGTGGAGAGGTGGAGGATTTCAGCCATGGTTTTGCCTTTACGACCCTCTTAGGCTACCCCTTGGGACCCAGAAGCGACCAAAAGACAAGTGAACGTCGAGCAATCTCTTGGTGGCCACGCGAGTGGAATTTACGACGTCAACGGCTTGAAGTTTTTCAGCACGTCAACCACGTAGGACACGTCGTCATTGCTGACGCCGGCGTGGGTGACGAAACGAACGCGCTGGGGTGCCACGGTGCCACCCTCGACGCCCAGCGAACTCAGCTCAGCGACAATCTGGCGCGCCTGGGGGTGATTGAAGGCAACGATGTTGGTCTGACAGGTGGCGGGGTCGTAGTTCGCTTCGGGGAAAGCTTTGGCGAATTGCTGGGCCAGCGCGCGGGCGCGCAGGTGGTCGTCGGCCAAGCGCTCGATCATGGTTTCGAGGGCCACCAACCCGGCCGCGGCCAACACGCCGGCTTGGCGCATCGCGCCGCCCAATCGCTTTCGCTCGATGCGCGCTTGGGCCATGAGATCTGACGGTCCCGCCAGCAAGGAACCAACCGGCGCGCACAGTCCCTTCGTCAGACACGTCATCACCGTCGTGGCGGGCGCGGCGAACTGGGCCGCCGACGTGCCGGACGCGACCACGGCGTTAAAGAGTCGCGCGCCGTCTAAGTGGATCGGTCGACCACCCACGGCGCTACTGAGGGCTTGCAGGTCAGGTAGCGCCCACACCGTGCCGCCCGAGGGCATGTGCGTGTTTTCAATCGCGATCATGGCGACGTGAGGCTGGTGGTCCTCTTCGGCCTCGATGACGTCGAGCACGTCGCTCAACATCAGCGTGCCGCGGCGATCGTCGACGGTGACGAACTGCACCGACGAGTTGCGCGCCGCAGCGCCCATCTCGAAACTCACCACGTGCTGTCCGCGACCGGCCACAATGAGGTCACCCGGCTGGGTGAGCACGCGCACGGCGATCTGGTTGGCCATCACGCCCGAGGGCACGAAGAGTGCCGCCTCCTTGCCCACCATCGAGGCGTAGCGTTCTTCAAGCCTCGTGATGGTGGGGTCCTCGCCGTACCCGTCGTCGCCGACGACGGCCGAGGCCATGGCGTCGCGCATCTGCTGGGTGGGTTGCGTCACGGTGTCACTACGCAGGTCGACTCGTCGGTTCATGAACCGAGGTTATCGGCCGCTTCTACACTGGACCGATGAGCGACATCTTCATCGACGGCCCCACCCACGGCAACAACGTGCACGCATTGCTCGGCGTCACCATTGTCGAAGCCAATCAAGACAAGGTGGTTTTGCAAGTCGACGTCGGACCGAAGGTCCATCAGCCCTACGGTCTGCTACACGGCGGCATCTCGGCCCTGCTCGCTGAGAGCGCGGCGTCGATCGGCGGCGCCATCAACGTGCGGCCCGATTACATCGTGGTGGGCACTGAACTCAACTGCTCGCACCTTCGTTCAATGTCCAGTGGCGTGTTGACCGCGACCGCCACGCCGGTGCGCTTGGGCCGACGGGTGCACGTGTGGGTCATTGACCTCACCGACGACGACGGCCGCCAGATCTGCGTGGCGCGCTGTACTTTGCAGGTTTTACAGGTGCCTTCAGCGATCTAGGTGGACCACGTAGACTTTCTGCTAGTCACGTTTACGAAAGGTCAGTAATGGGTGTTCGTTTCAAGGGCTGGGGTATTGCCGTGCCCGATCGGATTGTCACCAACGACGAACTCTCCTTGACCCTCGACACCACCGACGCCTGGATCATCGAGCGCACGGGCATCAAGGAGCGCCGCATTGGCGGCAGCGCGCGCACCCTCGGCGCGCTGGCCGGACAGCGCGCCCTCGACGATGCCGGTCTTAGGGCCGAGGACATTGACTTCATCGTGCTCGCCACCACGTCGCCCGACCGCATGCTGCCCGCGACGTCCTGTCTCATCGCGGACGATCTAAAAATGAACTGCCCGGCCATGGACCTCAACGCGGCGTGCAGCGGATTCATGTACGCGGTGCGCACGGCCCAGGGACTGCTCGAGACCGGTAACAAGCGCATCTTGGTCATCGGCGCCGAACATCTTTCGCGCTGGGTGGACTGGACCGATCGCAATATGGCCGTGCTGCTGGCCGACGGCGCCGGTGCGACGGTGCTCGAGTACGACCCCGACGGCAACGACCTCTTGTCCTCCAGTCTGGGCGCCGACGGATCGGCGGCCGACCTGCTCACCTGCGAGCACGGAGGGTTCATCCAGATGGACGGCAAGGAAGTGTTCCGCCGCGCCGTGCGCGTGGTGGTCGACTCGGCCGAAAAGGCAATGTTCGACGCCGACATCAAGGCCGAAGACTTGAGCCTGGTGATCCCGCACCAAGCCAACATCCGCATCATCCAGGCGGCCATGAAGCGCCTGGGCATCGAGATGGAACGTGCCGTCGTCGTGCTCGATCGCTACGGCAACACCTCGAGCGCCTCGATTCCCCTGGCCTTCGACGACGCGCGTAAGAACGGGCGCATCAAGGTCGGCGAATACGCGCTCATGACCGGCTTCGGCGCGGGCATGACCTGGGCCTCGTCCGTCGTGCGGTGGTCGTGAAGAACGGCCCGACGCTCATCATCCTGGCCGCCGGCCGGGCCCGTCGTTACGGCGGACTGAAGCAGTTGGCACCCATTGGCATGCACGGCGAGGGGGTCATCGACCTCATAGCCTCCGACGCCTTCGCGGCCGGGTTCGACGACGTCGTGATCGTCATCAATCCCGACACCGGTCCCGAGATCATTGATCACGTGGCGAGGTTCTGGCCCCGCGAGCACCACGTCTCGTTCGCGATCCAGCAGAACCTGCGCGGGACCGTCGACGCCGTGCTGTGCGCCATGCCCTATCTCAGCGACAAGATTGCCTTCGGCGTCTCCAACGCCGACGACCTCTACGGCCGCGACGCCATGATGCAGCTGGGCTCGCACTTGGGCTCGAGCGCAAACAACTGCCTGATCGGCTTCCAGCTCGACCGGGCCCTGGTGGGCGACCTGCCCGTGTCGCGCGGCACCTGCAACGTGGTCAACGGCCACCTCACCGAAATTGTGGAGCGGCGCAACGTGCAGGCCACGCTCAACGGCTTTATCGCCGAGGACGGCTTGGAGCCAGCGAGGCTCAATGGCGAGTCGACCGTCTCGATGAACCTCTGGGGATTCCAGGCGGGCATCTGGCCCCTGATGAAGCGTGCCGTCGCACTGCACGACTTCGCCGAGAGCCCCGAGGTCCTGCTGCCGGTGTTCGTCGGCGAGATCTTGGGCCACACCCCCATGCGCTTTGACGTGCTGGCCACCAGTTCGCGTTGCATCGGGGTGACCCACGCCGAGGACCTGGCATTGGCCCAGATCCTGGTGGCCGAGGACATCCAGGCCGGTCTTCGCCCGGAGTTCGCCTTCTCCTAACTCAGTGCCAGTCGCGCGAAGACGTGACCGCGCCCAGGCGCAGTGGCTCCACCGATTCGGCCGTCAGCGTGACGGAGCCCTGACCGCGCTGCAGGGAACCTCGAATTATCAGCGCCGGCTCGCGGCGGGCCACTTCCTTCCAACGCAGCCAGGCCCCCTTGGAAAAGATCACGTTCACGTGACCGGTCTCGTCTTCGAGGTTGACGAAGACCGCGCCCTTGGCCGTTTCGGGCTGCTGGCGATGCGTCACCACCCCCGCGACCGCGACCCGCGCGCTCTCGACGCTGGCCAGGGCGTCGGCCCGGGTGACGCCGCGAGCGTTCAGTTCGCTGCGCACCAGGGCCATGGCGGTGGCGTCGGGCGTGAGACCCATCGCCCACAGATCATCGGCGACCCGTTCGATCTCGCTCACCTCGGGCAGCTGGGGGGCGCGCTGGCCAGTCACCACCCCGGCCAGTCGGTCGCTGGTGCCCTGGGCCGCGGCCCCGGCCGACCACACCAGGGCCCGACGGCTGGCGCCGAAGCAGTCGAGGGCCCCCGCGACGGCGAGCGCCTCTAAGTGCTGTTGCTGACAACCGGCCCGGCGCACCAGGTCTTCGGAGTTGGCCCACGGCGCGCCCTCGACGATGCGCTGGGCCAATTCACTGCTGATGGAGCGCACTGAGTCCAGACCCAAACGGACCTCGGGCGCGTCGCGAGTGCCCTCCAGGCGAGCGCCCGCCGCGGAGAGCCCCACGTGGGGGCGCAGCACCCGCACCCCGTGGCGCTGGGCGTCGGCGACCAGGCTCTGGGGTGACCAGAAGCCGAGGGGCTGGGCGTTGAGCAGCGAGACCAGGAAGGCCGCGGGGTAGTGCAGCTTGATCCACGCCGAGCAGTAGACCAGGTGGGCGAAGGAGACCGAGTGCGACTCGGGAAAGCCGAAATTGGCGAAGGCGGCCAGCGCGTCGAAGAGCTGATCGGCCGGGGCCCCGATGATGCCGTTACGCGCCATGCCGTCGTAGAAGCGGTCGCGCAGCTTGAGCATGCGCAGGTCCGAACGCTTCGCCGACATGGCCTGGCGTAGTTCGTCGGCCTGCGCGGCGCTGAAGCCCGCCACGGCCACGGCCATCTCCATCAACTGCTCCTGGAAGAGCGGCACCCCGAGGGTACGCGCGAGGATCGGCTCTAGGCGCGGGTGCAGGTAGGTGACGGGCTCGTCGCCGCGCCGGCGACGAATATAGGGGTTGACGGCGTTGCCCTGAATGGGCCCGGGGCGGATGATCGCCACCTCAATGACCAGGTCGTAGAAGCAGCGGGGCTGGATGCGCGGCAGCGTCGCCATCTGCGCGCGCGACTCGACCTGGAAGACGCCCACGGTGTCGGCTTCGCAGAGCGAGTCGTACACGGCGTCTTCCTGGGCCAACGACCCCAGGTCGATGGCCGTGGCGTGAAAATCCTTGACCTCATTGACGGCGCGGTGCAGGGCGTCGAGCATGCCCAGGCCCAGGAGGTCGAACTTCACCAGGCCAATCGCCGCGCAGTCGTCCTTGTCCCACTGCAGTACGGTGCGCCCGGGCATGCGCCCCCACTCAATGGGACAGACCTCCAGCACCGGGCGGTCACAGATCACCATGCCCGCCGAGTGGATGCCCAGGTGACGGGGCCGGTTGAGCAGGCCGGTGGCCATGTCGGCGATCATTTGGGGCGTCTCGGGCGCCATCGGCGTCGCGGAGTGGCGATCGACCCCGTCGCGCAGCGTGTCCGCCTCCGCCTCGCTCAGTCCGAAGGCCCGCGCGACGTCACGGATCGCGGACCGGGGCCGGTAGGTGATGACGGCCGCCACCTGGGCGGCGTGGCGGCGCCCGTAACGCTCGTAGACGTACTGGATCACCTCTTCACGCCGCCCGGACTCGATGTCGACGTCGATATCGGGCGGCCCGTCACGCGCCGGGGAGAGAAAACGTTCGAAGAAGAGGTTGAGCGCCACGGCGTCGGCGTTGGTGATGCCCAGCGAGAAGCAGACCGCCGAGTTGGCGGCCGAACCTCGGCCCTGGCAGTAGATGTCGTTGCGCCGGCAGAACTCGGTGATGTCCCAGACCGTCAAGAAGTAGCCGGCGAAACCCAGGGTGCCGATGACGCCCAACTCGTGGTCGATCTGGCGCCAGGCGCCGGGCACCCGTTCGCGCTCGCGCGGCCCGTAGCGTTCACTCGCGCCCTTCGCCACCAGTTCTTCTAGGTACGCCTGTTCGTCCATGCCCGGCGGCGTCGAAAAGGCCGGCAGGTTGGGCGCCACCAGACGCAGATCGAAGGCCAGTTCGCTCGCCAGTTCGCCGGCGCGGTCCACCACGCCCGGCCAGCGCGCAAAACGGCGCCGCTGCTCGGCGTCACTGCGCAGGTGCGCCAGCGGCGAGGAGCTCAGCCAACCCTGCATCTCCTCCAAACTCTGGCGCGAGCGTATGGCGGCCAGGACGTTGGCACGCGCGAAGGCGTCGGGCGTGGCGTAGTGCACGTTGCCCGTCGCCACCGGGACCACGTCGTAGCCAACGGCCAGTTGGGACAGCACGTCATTGCGCGCCACGTCGTCGGGCGTGCCGTGGTCCCACAGTTCCACCGCGAGGTTCTCGCGTGCGAAGGCCTCGATCAGTCGCGCCAGGGCCCGCGCGGCCGCCCTCGGACCCTCGTCCACCAGGGCCCGCGTCAGGGGACCCTTGCGACATCCCGTCAGCACCAGCCACTCCTTGGCGTGAGCCGCCACCTCCTCGAGGCTCAGTCGCGGGGCGCCTTTTTCGCCCCGGGCCAGGTGGGCCTCGCCCAGCATGGTGGCTAGGTGGCGATAGCCCTCGGGCGAACGCGCGAGCACCACCAGGTGCTCGCCCGACGGGTCGCGGACCCCGACGCGATCGTCCTTCGCGTCGAGGGTTATCTCGGCGCCAAAGATCGTGGCCAGGCCCACCGACCTCGCCGCCTCGGCAAAACGGACCACCCCGTAGAGGCCGTGGTGATCGGTGAGGGCGAGCCCGGAGAGATGGAGCCGGGTCGCCTCGACCACCAGCTCCTCGGGGTCGCTGGCCCCATCGAGAAAGCTAAAGCCGGAGTGGGCGTGCAGTTCGGCGTAGATGGGCATCAGTCGTAGATCCCCACCAACCACCACCGGCTCGATTCGGCGACCAGCAGCACCGCCTCGCCGGTGGCGAGCACCAGTTGCAGGTGCGCGCGGCGCCGACCGGGCCCCCACCAGCGTTCCACCGACGGCCACGGCCCGGCGTGCCACACCACGTCGCGCCGGACCTGGTTCTTGAACACCAGCGTGCGCGGCGCGGTGCGAAAGAGCCCGCGCGAACCCATGCGCACGGACTCGTCATCAGCGTCGCGCAGTTGCACGCTCACCCGCTCGTGCAGCGTCGTGACCGGCGAGGGGGCCCGCAGCTGGCCCGGCCACGGGGCGTCGTCGCGGGCCTCGC
>OLLM01000064.1_pt1 | contig 56518 bp, 57 predicted proteins | sample 1604581 | NCBI WGS metagenome assembly OLLM01 (sample SAMEA104055725, study PRJEB20765) | soil metagenome | biome: Arctic tundra; feature: Polygonal ground; material: soil | place: USA | collected 2011-09 | depth 0-0.5 m | reverse complement strand
CTACGCCGGGAAACCCAACTGGCGAGTGCTCGGCTCGATCGTGGTCCGATGAAGCTCACCCCGTCAGAATCCGATGAGCCAGATTTGAATTTTAGGGCTTGGTATTCACGACGACAGCGCCGTTGTTGTTGGGCGCAGAAAAGCCTCCCACCGCACTGCAACTGAAGGGGGTAGCGCAGGAGATTGAAAGCACACCCGTGCTGTCCGCTTTGATTTTCTGCAATCCTTGAATTGCGGTCGCTGGTCCCCACGTTCCATTCGTTTCGTCCACGAGAAAGGACTGCGCGTTACCTACCGCATCACTGTACGTACCGCTCGCGCCACAGTCTCCAATGGAGGCACACGACATTGTCTGCATGTACGAGGTGTGACCCTTGTTAAGAACTCCCAAACCAGTGATTGCCTGTGGGGTACCCCATGTCCCATTCGTCTCGTTGACAATGAACGCGATCTGGTGATCACCATTGCCGTAATAGCCTCCTGCACTGCAATTGCCACCCGACGCACAAGAGATGGTTGTCAATGCGGACATGTGTCGACTGTTTAACTTGGTCAATCCGGGAACGTTAAATGCGGGGCCCCATACGTTCTTCGATTCGCTCGCAATGTACGCCCGAGTGACGCCGGACTTCTGTTGGTACTGTCCAACGGCACTGCAATTACCTGGTCCTCCACACGAGAGTGATCGCAACTCCGATTCGCCGACGTTGAGCTTCGCGAACCCAGGTATTTCGTGTACCGTGCCCCACTTTCCATTCGTCTCGCTTGCCACAAAACTCGGTGAGCCAGGGCCATTCATGCGTTTAGGAAAGTTACCGCCAGCGCTACAGTTTCCGACAGAGACACACGAGATCGAATCGACACCGGCGCCGTTGTGATTGAAGGACGGAGGACCGGTAAGTTCTATTGCCTTACCCCACACACCATTCGTCTCGTTCACCACGAAGGCTCCCGAAATAGTTGAGGAATGGGCGACGGGCAATACGCCGCCGGCGCTGCAGTTTCCCGCCGACGGGCACGAGATTGTCAAAATGAAACTGCCACCACCCGATCCGATTCGAGCAGAGTCGGGCACTTCAATCACACGGCCCCACGTGCCGTGTTTCTCGCTCAGCACGAAGATCAGTGTGTTGTTATTTTTCACGGCGTAACTGCCGCCGGCACTGCAGTTTCCCGCCGACGGGCACGAGATGACATACACCTCTGTGTTCTCGCTGGCCTCGCGCGGCGTGAAGCCGGGAACCACTTGTGCTTTACCCCATACACCATTCGTCTCGTCCACCACGAAGGCTTGACTACGTTTCGCATTGAGTGCGTAGTTTCCACCCGCGCTGCAGTTGCCTGCGGAGGCGCACGAAACAGAAAATAGGTCGGAACCGAAGAGAAAGTTATGCGTCGGCAGTCCACGAACCTTTATGGCGGTGCCCCACAGCACTTTTGAAACGGGTGGTGCAGCTGATGAATCGGTCGAGGTTGTGGCGAATATCGCAATCGAGAGAAAGCCGATCATCAACTTCGCGCAAAGTGGCTTGTTCAAATTCGCTCCTACTCGATGACGTGCGCGGTACCTTAAACTGCCGCTGGCGCGAAACATATCATCGCCGTTCAAATCTGTCCGAGACTATTTGGCTGCTGCGACTTACGATCAGTATCAAAATAACCATAGATTGTGCGCGCACGTTCAGTTCCCGCACCCTAGGTGTTAAGGCAATCGCTTCCCAAAGCGTGTGCGCAGGTTCGAATCCTGCCGAAGGCACCATCGAAGTCTTATGGTGACGTCGCGGGGCATCCCACGTCGCCCGCGTCGATCGTGAAGATCCTCGACGAGGGACCAGGCGTAAGCCCCGTACTTGGCACGAGGAATCCATCCAGACGCCCGTTACTAGTTTTGATGAACCAAGCACCTCCTTGATCGGTCGACGTGCGAAAGGTACGACCGTAGAGTTCCTCCGCTCGGGTCAAGGAATAACCCAACCGAAGTCCGGCTGCTGTTTGACCGACTGGTTCGGTGCCCGGGCCTAGTGAAACGCCGACGAGTTTTTCATGGTCGAAGTAGACGCTTAACGCGTGCCACGAAGACATAGCGCCTACTCCACAGTTGCGAAGATCGGGGGTCGGGCTGAGCGGGGTTGTCGGTCTTCCTAAGAGGCGATGCATTGTCGTTTCTACTGATGTCTCGCGTGCGCCGAAATGTGCAACGTTCAGTCCATTGCCACTGAAAACGAGTTGGGGCGTCGGCGCGGCTTGGGAGGGGGATTGGCAGCTCGGACATGCCAAAAGTGAAACGGTGAATGTGACGATTACACCGAATCGATTACGCACTCATCCCCGTTTTTTCTCCGAGGGCCATCCCGCTCATCGTATCGGTCTCCTCGGGACAATCACCGTCTTGCACGCCGCTATGAATACGATCCGGCAGTGGCACTTTTGTGCGGTTGCCTAAACTGTTGGTGCAGGGTTGAATCTGGCTGCGCACCAAGGTACTGCAACGTGAAAGGAGGGGAACGCGATGAATGATCTTCCGAGCACGCGGGCGCTCCACGGCGACGAAGTGTCTCGCGAGGGCGCCGTGGTCGCGCCAATTTTCCAAGCGACGACTTTCGCGGCAACTTCGAACAAGGAATTTCTCGACGCTGCCACGAGGAGTTTTTCGGACGAGTTCTACACGCGTTATGGCAATCCGAATCACACCCAAGTCGCTGAAGTGATGTCGGCGCTCGAGGGCGCGGAGCGAGCCATCGTCACCGCCAGTGGAATGGGTGCAATCTCGACGCTGGCCCTCAGCCTTTTGAGTCAGGGCGACCACGTGGTCATTCAACGAACGACCTACCCGGGAACCACCAACTTGGTAACGAATCTCCTGAACCGATTTGGCATTTCGTCAAGTTACGTGGATCAAATCGATCCGCAATCTTTGGAAGAGGTCATTCGGCCCGACACCCGATTGGTCCTGCTGGAAACGCCGAGCAACCCGCTGCTGGGCGTGACCGACATCGAGGCTTTCGCTGACATTGCGCATCGTAACGGCTCCTTAGTGGCGGTCGACAACACGGTGGCCACACCCATCAACCAGCGCCCGATTGAAATGGGCGCCGACCTCGTGTGGCACAGCGCCACGAAGTATTTGGGCGGACACTCTGACGTGTCGGCCGGAGTGATCGCGGGGCCGAGCCAATTGGTGGAACAAATCTGGCGCACCCACTTGGCGATTGGTTCGGTACTAGGACCGATTGATGCGTGGCTCTTGCTGCGGGGCATTCGGACACTCGACGTCCGCCTGGATCGACACAACTCAAATGCCTTGGCACTGGCCGAAGCGCTGGAGCAGCATCCCGAAATAATTGAAGTTTTTTATCCGGGCCTTTCCACCCACCCACAGCACGATCTGGCGAAAGCGCAGATGAAGGGCTTCGGTGGATTGCTCTCCTTTACCGCGACCGGTGGCGCAGAGCGCGCCGACAATCTGTTGGATGCGCTCCGACTCACCACTCGTGCGCCCAGCCTCGGCTCGGTGCATTCGATTGCCACGCGTCCGGCAGTGATGTGGAGCGACCAGCGACAGTATCAGAGTCAAGTCGACGAAGGCGTGGACGAAGGTCTGATTCGGCTCTCGGTAGGGATCGAGGCCCAAGAGGATTTGCTTAAGGACTTTGCGCAGGCGTTGGACGCGACTTCTCTCGGGTAGGGGTCCGGCGCGAAGTCGCTGAGGGCAACTGAACTCGAAGACCAACGTCGCTGAAAATCGCCGAGGCTTACAATGTGTCCGTGAAAACTCGCGCCGTCGCGTACGTTGCGTATGGCCAGCTCTTACTCGCACTTTTCTTGGCGCTGTGCGTCTTGTTGCACCCCGGGATTGTCCTAAAGGCCGACGAGGGCGGGATGAGCAACTACGGCATCCACTCAAAGACCGCGGCCGCGTACACCCTGTCACTCGGATTGCCCACGCTCTTCAGCTTTTGGGCGGCCCGCCTCTTCATTGGCGATGGCAGGTCGGTGCGTCAATTTCGCTTTCTCCTGCGACTGTATGGCTGGCTCATTCTCTTGACGCTGCTCAGCACCTACGTCTATTCACTCGACACCGCACTGAGGGATATCCACATCGCTATTGGCGTGGCCCTGGCCATCTTCGAGGTTGCCGCTTCGGTGTGGATGTACCGGCTTCTGTCTCAACGCAGGTGGGACGCGACGCTGCTGGCGGTCGAACTGGTCGGCTTCGCGCTGGCCGTTTTCACCATCGTTGGCGTCTTGCACGTGCTCTTCCTCTCTCAAGTATTGACCAGCGGAGCCTTCGCGCTGCTGCTGGTCGACAGTGGTCGCAAAGTGGAAATCGTAAATCCGGCGTCCCATCCCGCGTAGGTGCGATCGTGCTTTCAATTTCGCGCCGCGATAACTCCTCGAATGTCTCGACCCAGTAGAGGAGTGTGGGCCGCCTCGGTAAGGTGAGTGTCCTATGGAGATTTCGGCGCGCTACTTCTGTCTCGACACCGTGATGATCGACGTCGTGTTAAAGGTCGTGGCGCTGCCCCAACGAGGCGGCGACGCCGTCTCTTCGCGCAGTGCGGTCACTCCCGGTGGTGGTTTTAACTCCATGAGTGCGGCCGCTCGTCACGGAATGCCTTCGGTGTACGTCGGACGCGTGGGCAGCGGCCCATTTTCCGAATTGGCGATCGAGGCCCTCGGCCGCGAAGGCATCGACATTCCTATCGACGCCGATACCGAGAGCGACATCGGGTTTTGCGTGGTGATCGTGGACGAACAGGGTGAGCGGACATTCGTCACGGCACCGGGCGCGGAGTGGAGCCTGCGCGCGTCGGACTTGGACAGTCTTGTTATCGCGGCGGGCGATTACGTCTTTCTCTCCGGATACAACTTCGTCTACCCGCAACTGGCGGCCGTGATAGCGCCCTGGGTCGTGGCGCTTCCCCGCGACGTAGTGGTGGCCTTTGATCCCGGCCCGCGAGTGATGGACATCCCCCCTGCGATGCGGCGCATCGTGCTGGAGCGAGTTGACTGGCTGCTCAGCAACGCCGACGAGGCCGGTCAACTCACTGGAGCCGGCACGTCGGAGGCGGCGTTGCTCGCCCTGTTAGAGGTGACGGGTCGACGCGGCGTCGTAGTGCGCGACGGTACGGCCGGCTGCCTGGTGGCTTCGCGGGCAGGCGAACTACTTCGGATAGAGGGTTTTGCCGTCGACGTGCTCGACACCAACGGTGCGGGCGACGTGCATAACGGCGTCTTCTTGAGCGAACTGGCCCGCGGCACCGAACTAGAAGAGGCGGCCCATCGAGCCAACGCCGCGGCGGCCATGGCGATTAGTCGGTTTGGACCGGCCACCTGTCCGGCGCGCGACGAGGTCTCAGCCTGGTTCACCGAGTTTTCCTGACGCTCTTCGTGACCTTTAACGCTCCAGCGAGTACTCCGGGCTCATCGCGATGACGCGAGCGTTGACTACCTGGTCAAAGTCCAAATAGTTTGACGGTGCGTCGTCACCAGCGTGAATTCGACGCGCAGAAAATCAAAACCCCCACCGATAGCTCGGTGGGGGTTTTGGTCTTGAGGTCTATGAAACTATTTGAGCCAACTCGGGATCTTCTGGACGACCGGCTTGGCGACCACGGTAAGCGGTGAGTCTGCCGCGTTGGTTGTGGTGAAGATCGTCTTGGTCGGAACGGCGTACTGCGGGGCGCTCGTCCCGTTGGGCAGTATTCCGGCAATCGCACCACCGAGTAATCCTTGGTGGTTACCCTCGGTGTATCGCAGCGGCGTGATCGCGGGCGTCGAGAGCGTGGTGTTCTCGAGCGTCTTGACGAATCCGGCGCGGGTTACGGTACGGCCCTCGGCCCTCAGGGTCTCAGCGAAGGCCACGGCGTAACCGGCCCCGTACAACTCATTACCACTGATGACGGAACTAGCGTTGAAGCCCGGGAAGTCGGCCGGGTCGGCCTCGAGGACCTTGCGCAACCACGGAATCCAGGGATTGGCGTTGCTGTTGGCCGCCGGGAAGTAGTCGAGCGTTGTCGCGCCGTCTTCGAGCGGGATGGTGGTTGAGACCGAAATTGGGTCCGCGCCGACCGAGGAGATGATCCACTTGGGTGCGTAGCCCAACGCGTGGGCAGTCTCCAAGATGCCGTTGGTGAAGCCGGGCACCGAGTCGAGGACGACCACTTGGACCTTGTCGGTCTGCAACTGCGAGACGTCCGCAGTAATGTCACTGGTCGAGCCCGTGATGGCGTCGGCGGCGTTGTAACTGAGGTTGTCTGCCGTGGCAATCTTGACGCCCCCGTCGGTCAGACCGAGGTAGCCGTCGGCCCCGAAGTCATCGTTCTGGCCAATGTAACCCACCGACTGTCCGGCGTAGTTCGTCTTGATAAAGCGCGCAAAGATCTTGCCTTCCATGACGTAACTGGTCTGGTAGCCAAAGAGGTCCGGGTACTTAGCCGGCTGGTCCCAGGCAATGGATCCCGAGTTCACGAACAGCTGGGGCACCTTGTTTGACTTGAGGTAGCTGAGCACGCTCTCCTCAGCGGCGGTGCCCAAGGAGCCCACCGTAGCGAAGACGTGGTCCTGGGCGACCAGTACCTGGTTGACGCTAAGGGTCGTGGTGCTGGCGCCGGCCGTGCAGCCCAGTTGGTAAGCGGCCAGGTCGTAGCAGTCGTCTAGACGGATGTACTTGATCGTGCGCCCGTTGATGCCGCCCTTTTTGTTGATGAACTTAAAGACCGCGTTGGCCGAGGCCGAGACGTTTGCGTAACTAACGGCGACGCCCGACAGCGGGACGGCCGCGCCGATGGTGATGGTCTTGGCGGTGACGCCCGGTGTGGATGTTGACGCGTCGGCGTTACTAATCAGTACGCCGGAAGTGGCAATACCGAGTGAAAGCGCGGACGCGGACAACAACGTGACGGTGCGTCGGATACGACGTGTGAACATTGGGACCCCCCTGATTGAATACTGAGAGGTAACTTACTTCACGCTTTAGTCACTTGCCAGTCGCCTACGAGATTTTGTGAGGCGTCGCAGCGGTCCCCACGCCCCGGCGATGCCGCTGGGGGCAAAGAGCATGGTCAGTATCAAGAGAGAACCGAAGATGATTCCCTGCATATTGGCGCCCAAGTTGGAGGCGGGATTGACCCCGGTCAGGGAGTTGATGTGCGAAACGAGGTCGGCGCTGAACGAGTAGATGATCCCGCCGATGACCGCACCGCTCAACGTGCCGATGCCGCCGAGCACCATCAGCGTCAGCAGCGTGATCGAGAGGGTGAGCGGAAACGTCGAGGGCGTGACGGTGGCGTTGATGATCGTGTAGAGGGCACCGCCGAGGCCGGCGAACGCGGCCGCGATCACGAACGCCAGGCTTCGAGTGAGCGGCAGGTTGATGCCCATCAACTCGGCCGCCACGTCATTGTCGCGCACGAGACGCATGGCCCGTCCGGTGCGGCTGTGAAAGAGGTTGGCCATGACCAGAAACATCACGCCGGCGACCACCACCGCGAGGTCGGCCGTCCACTGCGCGTTGGCGTTGATCGTGGCGTTTTGGCCGCTGAACAGGTGCGCGAACCACGTCGGCGTCGTCAGCTGATTAAAGAACAGGCCACCTTCGCCGCCGGTCACCGACGTGAAGTTCTGGGCCAACGGGGTTATCGCCGCCGAGAAGGCCAACGTCATGCCCGCCAAATAGGGGCCACGCAGTCGCGTCGAGGGAATGGCAATGACGAGGCCGCTCAGTGCCCCCATGACCATGGCCAGCACGAAGGTGAAGATGAGGGGCGTCGACGCGTGGTGGTGGGCCCAGATACCGGCGGCGTAGGCACCGACCGCCATGAAGCCAGAATTGCCGAGCGAGATCTGCCCGCTCCAGCCAATCAGCCAGCTGAGTCCCAGGATCACGATGGTGATGGCGGCGCCCCCGGCCAGCTGCGAGTCGGCGACCGGCGGCAAGAAGAAGGTGACCGCGAGCACCAGGATCGTGAGCACGAGCACGCACACGAAACGGGCCAGAAGGGTCTCCTGGGAACGAAGCGAACGCAGGCGCGCCATTAGACCCGGCGCCCGACGCTCTTGGTGAAGATACCCTGGGGCCGAATCATCAGCGCCAGTACCAGGATGATTATGCCGCCCAACGGAGCCAGCGTGGCCGACCAGTACGAGAGGATGAACTGCTCGGCCAGTCCGATCAAGAGTCCGCCGGCAATGGCGCCGATGGGCGACTCCAGGCCCCCGACCGCGGCGGCAATGAAGCCGGCGACGAAGAGACCGTCCATGTTGGTGGGAAAGAGGCCGAAGGTGCCCGAGGCAATGATGACCGCCGCCACCGCGCCCACGCCGGCCGAGAGCATCCAGCCAATGGTCAGCATGCGGCTTACGCGCACGCCCAACAGACGGGCCACTTCGGGGGCGAGCGCCGACGCTCGCAGCTGCAGCCCCAATTTGGTGTAACGAAACAGGGCCGCGACGATCAGCATGATGGCGATCGCCAGGACGATCTGGAAGATGACGAAGGGGGAGAGCAAGATGACCTGGCCGTTGGCGTGAAAGTAAATCTGGGAGAACGGCGAGGTGATGTTGCGCGTGGTGCTCGTCCAGATGGCGGCGGCCACCGCTTCGATGACGCCCAGGAAGCCGACCATCACGACGATGGGATTGATCTCCGGCTTGCCGTAGAGGGGGCGAATGAGGACGCGCTCGGCCAGACCGCCGAAGAGCACGCCGACGGCCACCGAAATGATCACGCACCACCAGTAGCCGACGCCTCGATCGATCTCGGTCATGCCGATGTAGGTCGCGAACATGGCCATCGCGCCTTGGGCGAAGTTGAGCACGTGGGTCGATTGCCAGATAATTACCAGACTGAGCGCGATCAACGAATAGAGAACACCCTGGGCCAAACCGGAAAAAATATTGTGCATGAACGGGGAGGCCAGGAAGTTGGCCATCACTGCACCAGTCCCAAGTAATAGCGGCGTAGATCGTCGTCACTGGCGACCTTGTCGGCGTCGTCACTGGCAACCACCGTGCCCAGGTGCAGCACCACCGCGGTGTGCGCAATGCGCAGCGCGCTCTTGGCGTTCTGTTCAACCAGGATGACGGTGAGGTTCTTGGATTCGCAGAGCTGGAGAATTGTCTTCATCAACCCCGAAGTGACCTGGGGGGCCAATCCCAGCGAGGGCTCGTCGAGCAGGAGAACCTGCGGTTGGGCAATGAGCGCTCGGGCCATGGCCAGCATCTGGCGCTCACCACCCGACAGGGTGGCGCAGTACTTCTTGCGCCGATCCCCGAGGACCGGGAACTGCTCGTACTGGGCCGCCAGACCCTCAGCGATGTTGACCTTGCTCGCGAGCGCACCCAGTCGAAGGTTCTCTTCGACGGTCAGTTCGGCGATGACCCCGCGACCCTCGGGCACGTGACTGACCCCTAAACGCGCGATGTTCTCAGTCGCCACGTGGATCAGCGAGCGATCGCCGAGCTTGATGGTGCCGCTCTTGGGCTCGACCAGCCCCGATATGGCCCGCAGCAGCGTCGTCTTGCCAGCCCCGTTGGCGCCGAGCACTGCCGTCACCCGACCGGGCGTAGCCGCCAGGCTCACGTCGCGCAGGGCCTTGACCGCGCCGTAATTGACGCAGAGGTTTTCGATGCGAATCATCAGTCGACGCCCAAGTACGCGGCCAGCACGCCGGGATCGTTGCTGATGTCATTGGGTGCGCCCGTGGCGATGACCTGGCCGAAATTGAGCACGATGAGTTGGTGCACGAGCGGCATGACGAAATCCATGTTGTGCTCCACCAACAAGACGCTCATCGAGACTCGAAGTTCGGTGATGAGCCGAGCGAACTCCTCGAGCTCGTTCTCGTCGAGGCCGCTGGCCGGTTCGTCCAGCATCAACAGCGTCGGATGCGACATAAGGGCTCGCGCGAGCGATACCTTCTTGGCGATGCCGTAGGGAATGCCGCCGGGTAGCGCGCCCGCATACTTGGCGATGCCGAGGTGTTCGAGTTGCGCGAGGGCCTCCTCTCGAAGCGCCCGTTCAATGCGCAGCCCCCTCGGCAGGCCAAGAATTGACGTGAAAAAGCCGTCGCCGAAACGGCTCTGTGCGCCGGCCATCACGTTTTCGAGCACGCTGAGGTGAGGGAAGAGCCCTACGCCCTGCAACGTGCGCGCCACTCCGGCTTTGGCTAACTGGGACGGTCGCAGCGCACCGTGACCGGACGCGGGGAAGTGCACCGAACCGGACGTGGGCTTTTGAAAACCGCAGGCCACATTAAAGGCCGTAGTCTTGCCCGCGCCGTTGGGGCCAATGAGTCCGACGATCTCGTTTTCGTAGACCCGAAAGGAAACGTCGTTGAGCGCGAGCAATCCGCCGAAGCGAACCGTCACGTTGGACAGTTCGAGAGTGATGGGGCGCGAAGTCGTCTCGGACATGGTGGGGCCTAAACTACTCGGCAAAATGGGATTATTCCGGCCCGGCCACGTACTAGCCAGGAACACCGTTAGAAATAGTTTTCGCCCAACTCTTCACTCCAAGCGGCGACACGAAGTTCACCCCGGGGCACGCTCCAGCGAAAGACGGGTTTGATATCGAGCACCGGTGTGCCGTCGATGCCGTCGAGTCCACGCACGCTGAAGGATCGATCGGAGATCTCGTCGATGGCGACCGTCGTCAGCAGAATTCGGTTGGGACGGTCCTTGTTTCGTTGCGCGAAGATCCCCACGTCGGGCCAGCGTTCATTGCCCCGCGGATGGCGGTGCCAGGGAGCCGGCGGAACGTCCTCGGCCCAGTCGGCAAAGAAGACAATCTCCACGTGCGAGAAATCAGCGAGGCCTTTAAGTGATTCACTCGGCACGTCCTGGGCCAGTTCGACGGTGCTCACGACGTCCTCCCAGTTGTCATCGAGCGCCTCGCTGCGTTCGTTGCGGATGTAGGCAATGGCGCGCACGTTGTGCTTCATGGGCCCAATCTAGTGAGGCGCCCGCCACCCGTTGGTATCGTTGACCTTCGCGAGGCGACGGAGGGCCGATGGCGGAATTGACTTTTACCTACGGGACCATGGCGGCCGGCAAGTCCACCCTCGCGCTGCAGCTCTGCTGGCAGTTGCGCGAGGGCCGCAGCGACGTGGCCCTGTGGACCTTCGGTGACCGCAGCGCCGAAGGCATGGTGACGAGCCGCATCGGCATCGAGGCCGAAGCCGAAGCCATTGAACCGCACGCAGATCTCGCGGGGCCGATTGAACAACTCTTCTCCGACAGCATCAGGATCCTGGTGATCGATGAGGTGCAGTTCGCCAGTGTGGATCAGATCGACGCGCTCGCACGACTGGTGGACGATCACGGCATTGACGTGCACGCGTTCGGCCTCTCGGCCGACTTCCTACTCAATATTTTCCCCGGCTCCGCGCGGCTCTTCTCCGTCGCGGACTGGGCTCACGAACTGCCGCTCACCTCATCGTGCTGGTGTGGGCGCAAGGGACGATGCAACGCTCGCGTGGTCAACGGGGTGGTGGCTCGCGAAGGCGACCAGTTCTTCTTCGGCAACGTGCACGAGGGAGAGGTGTACTACCAGGTGCTCTGTCGCACGCACTACCGGCTCGGTCAGTTGAGCGCCTAGAAGAAGGCAGCGCAGAGTTCGTAGATTTCGCGCGGCACGTGGCGCTGTCCGGTGGCGACCACCGAGAGCGGCTCTAGGGTCACCTCGTTTCCGCGCACCAGCGGGATGACACCGAACTTGCCAGCGACCACCGCGTCGTAGGCGCTAGCGCCCACGCGCGTGGCCCATATGCGGTCGTACGCGGTAGGACTGCCGCCGCGTTGCAAGTGACCAAGCACCGTAGTGCGCACTTCGAAGCCGCCGTACTCGTCGATTTTCGAGGCGACGAAGTGACCGACCCCTCGGGTGGCGAGGCGCACGCCGCGGATGCCGTCGTTGGACAGTTCGCTTGATTCGACGCCGCCGACCGTGCCCAGATCGATGCCCTCGGCGACTACGACGATGGAAAAGGCGCTGGAGGAACTGCGCCGCTTGACGAGGTGGGAAATGATCTCGTCCATCGTCATCGGGAATTCGGGAATTACAATGAGGTCGGCCCCGCCGGCCAGTCCGCCCATCGCGGCGACCCATCCCGTAGCCCGGCCCATGGTCTCGACGATCATGACGCGGTGGTGCGATGCGGCCGTGGTGTAGAGCCGGTCCAACGATTCGGCCACGATACTCACTGCGGTATCGAAGCCGATGCAATAATCGGTGCCAACCAGGTCGTTGTCGAGCGTCTTGGGCACCCCCACCACGGGCGCGCCACGCTCGGCCAGCCAGTAGGAGATTCGTTGGGTGCCGTCGCCACCAATGGCGACGAGCGCGTCGAAGTGCTCGTCGATGGCCTTGAGGACGTGCAGACGTCCGCCGGCGGGACTGTCGAGGTCGTAGCGGGCGGTGCCCAGCAGCGTGCCGCCCTGGCCCACGATACCGGAGAGATCGTTGGGAGTCAGCTCACGCCCGGCGAAATCATTGGCGAGTCCCGCCCAGCCGTTCTCGATCCCGATCAGCTCGTGGCCGTCGCGAAAGGCCATGTGGCCAATGCTGCGGATGGCTGCATTGAGTCCCGGAGCGTCGCCACCAGCGGTCAAGACTCCTATGCGCATTAAACCTGCCTCGTACGTGGTAGTTGCTCATTTTTACTTTAGGTCAAATCAACGCGAATCTTGCTCACGGCCCGTATCGCGCGCCCGCCCGGCGCCACGGTACACAATGGGAACATGTCACCCGGCAATTCACAGTCCGTCGAACGCGCCGTCGACGCGGCGACGAAGTGCGCGAATAGATTCGCTGTCTTCAACGAATGCCCCCTCTGCGGGTCGCCACTGAGCCCCGAGCACGCCCATTACCGTTGTGCCATGTGCGGCTGGCGCGACAGCTGCTGCGATTAGCCCCCTTTGACTTGGGGAATGATGCTGTCAAATGTTCAAGTGTCCTAGGCGCTCGCGTCGGGAATGACACCAAGCCGAGAACGAACCCATTCTCTTCGACTACGACCGCTGGTGCGAACAGCACCTTGCCGAGTGCGCCCCGGCCGGGCACGCCTGGCCGGGGCGCACCAATGAACCTTTCCATGACCTCCCCATCCCCTTGTAGCCGGTCTCGGCTAGTGCGAAGTGTCACTGTCCCGTAGCTGTTCGGCAACGCACCGGGGGCCTGAATTGAGCTCACTACCATTTCGCGGTACCACGCAAAGGGCGAAATGCCAGTCTTGCAATTGAGCAGCAATTATGCCAAGGCAAACCACACGGTGGGTGGCGTGTATGCCGTGTAGGTTCGTGCCCGTCGCCGTCAAGAAGCGCCGTTCGCACCAAGCGCAGATCCAGTTCCTGAGTGTCTTGTTGCGTACGAAGGCCTCGGGCCATTGAAGCCAATATCGGCGGACCGGACATTTCCAGTCCGCGTCGCCATAGGCATGCATCTCGCCGTGGGACAGCGGTCAGTCGAACTCGGCCCTCGGGGTCACGTGATCATTCAAGGGAACCGGAGTGGGAACCCAGTCCCTGCAAAGGAGTCAGTGGGCCATTTCGCGCCGGAGACGCTCAATCTTGATATAACGCTTTTGATCGGCGCGACCACTACCGCGACAAAACGGCTCGTGAAGGCCCAATGAATTCACCCTGAGTTAACCGACCAAGGATGATTAGGTCACAAATCGTTTACCTTCCCCTCTTAGTCTGCTCGAAGCGCGGCGACCTCAACCCGGTCCGTTGTGTCCAGGCATATCAATTTCCTTAGGAGGAAAGTTCATCATGATGAAGACCATACGAGGCAGACTGGTAGTGGCAATCGCCACGCTGGGTCTCGCCTCCACGTTGTTGACAATACCCGCAGGTGCCTCGGCGACCCTCAGTGGCGACCTGACGTTTACCGCTGCTGATGGAGCGACGACATTGACGCCAGCCATCGGTGGATCGACCTTTGACTTCCCATTCTTTTCGTCGGCGATTCAGACGTTCGAATCCGCGGCGCAAAACGCTTCGGGCACCAGCGCTCCCACGCAAATTCCAAGTTATGGTGCCGTAGGTTCAACCTCTGGTAAGAAGGGCGTCATCGCGGGCACCTACGCGGTGGGAGCCTCTGACGTCCCGATGGGCACCGTCTCGAACGGCGTCAACCTTGACTCGTCGCTATTGACCAACGCCGACGCGGCCCACACTTTGACCAATTACGTGCAAATTCCAGTGGTGCTGGGTGGTGAGGCGATGATGTACAACCTGCCGATGCTCAATGCCAAATACAAGAAGTCTCCGATCAGGTTGACGTCGGCTGTAATCGCCGGCATCTTCGATGGCAAGGTGACGAAATGGAACGCTCCGAAGATTTGCCAACTCAACCCGTTGATTGCGGTGGTGCGAAAGAACAAGAAGGGCAGGGTTATATCGAGGCGTTGCGCTCTGCCTAACCTGGCTATCACGCCGGTCTTCCGTTCGGACGGCTCGGGAACCTCCTACATCTTCTCGGACTACTTGCACACGACGCAAGGAGCCAATTACGAAACTCCTTCGGGCACCGAGGTCTACCCGAACACGACGTTCAACCAGGGCCAGCTCCCTTCGAACGCAGTGGGTGGTTACGGCAATCCTGGCGTGGCGTCAGACGTCGTCTCCAAGGTCGGTGCTATCGGCTACGTGGAATACGCCTATGTACTCATTGCTCGTGCGACTGGCGCAACGGTGACGTCGGCGCTCGTTGTGAACGCGAAAGGAAAGGCCGTCGCCATCTCGCCGACCAGTGTCGCCGCTGATGCCGCAGACTTCTCCTCCACGCCGCCCACCGAAAGTAGCAACGGTCAGGTCTTGAGCTTCTCGATCGTGAACGGCAATACCCCTAGTGCGTACCCGATTGCTGGTTACAGTTGGGCAATTGTTCGCCAGGATTGGAATGGACTCGGTACGGTCGGGTCTGTGTCGGCTTCCCTGAACTCTGAGAAGTTGGTCGCGAAATTCCTGGACTGGTGCGTGCAGCCGAACGGTGGCCAGGACGTCGCGAAGGCCAATGGGTACGTGCAGCTTCCCTCGTACGTCACAGCGCTCGCTGCAGCTCAGATTGCGACCATGACGTACAACAAGGTCTCGCTCGGATTGAGCTAAGAAACAAGATAAAGGATTGGTGGTTTCACTAGATGAAGACCTTGGTTCCTCACGAGGCTCATGGATCGACCTCCGACGTGGCCGAGCGGATTCGCCGCTCGGCCACGTCGGATTGGCCGTTCAAGTTAGTATTGCGAGCGACGACGGCCTTCTTCGGGGCGGTCGTGATTCTTTTCGTCTGGAGCATCGTTCACGCGGCGTGGCCCGCCATCACCACCTATGGGATTCATCTGGTCACGGGCAAAACGTGGATTGCCGGCTCCGGTCCCTATGGCGCTCTTCCGCTGATTGTTGACACGCTGTCGACGACCGCGATTGCGCTCGTTTTCGCCGTTCCCATCGGAATCGCTTCGGCATTGGCATTGCAGTTTCAGGTGCCGTTGCGCCTTCGCGGTCCAGTTGCGTCGCTGATCGAGTTGTTGGCTGCCGTGCCCTCGGTCGTATACGGCCTCTGGGGGATTGCGGTCATGGTGCCGTTTTTCATTAACACGCTGGAGCCCTTTTTGAACCACCTGACCGGAGGAGCTTGGCCGTTCAACGGACCGCAACAGGGGTTCAGCATCCTTCTCGCTGGACTGGTTCTCGCAATCATGGTCCTGCCAACCATCGTGGCAGTTTCACGCGACGTAATCGCAATCGTCCCGGACGACTTAATCGAAGGTGCGCTGTCGTTGGGCGCGACGAGGGGCCAGGTCTTGTTCAGGGTCGTACTGCCATCGTCAAGAACTGGTCTCCTTGGGGCTGTGGCCCTCGGAACGGGTCGCGCGCTTGGCGAGACGATAGCGGTCGCGATGGTCATCGGGTCAAACCCTCAGATACCACACTCTCTCTTTTCCTCTGGCGCCACCCTCGCTTCAACGATTGCGGTTGAGTTTGGAAATGCCGTCGGAACAGAGGGCAGTGCGCTGGCCGCGCTGGCCTTGATATTGATGGTCATCACGGGACTCGTGAACGCGGGGGCCCGCGCTCTGTCGCGCCGGGCGGTGACGCGCTGATGTCGTCTGTGATTGCTGGTCTGCCACCAGATCCCATTCTTGAACGGCGTGAACTGATCCAATTGGCCGCGTCGCGGAGCCTGACTCGACGAACTCTCATGTCACGAATAGTGACCGGGTTGCAATGGGTCTGCCTCTTATTCGCACTGGTGCCGCTCGGCTCGGTGATTTTTGCGCTCGTTGGCAAGGGCGCGCGGTTTCTCAGTTGGTCTTTCGTTTCCACGTTGCCCCAGCTGCCAAGTTTGCTGAGCCTGAACCGGATTGGTGGAGTCGGTAATGCGATAGTGGCGACTCTCATTATCGATGCTCTCGCGGCTTTGGTGGCGGTGCCGATCGGCATCTTGTTGGGCATGTACTTGGCTGGGTCCACGTCGCCACCCGCCCGTTTTCTTCGCTCGATCGTGGAGATCATGACGGGGATGCCTTCAATTCTGCTCGGTGTCTTTGCCTATGAGTACTTGGTGGTGCGGATGAAGTCGTATTCGGGTCTCGCAGCCGTAGTCGCCCTGGGCATCTTGATCGTGCCGGTCATTGCGAAGGCCGCCGAAATGGCTTTCCGGGCCGTGCCGCAATCGCTGCGCGAAGCGGCGCTCGCACTTGGTGCGCGTGAATCGCGAGTCATGCGTCGCGTGGTCATGCCAACGGCGCTGCCCGGCGTTACTACCGGCGTTCTTTTAGCGTTGGCCCGCGCCGTGGGTGAAACTGCCCCCGTCCTTCTTGTGGTCGGCCCCACGATCTCAAACCTCTGGAACCTGAACCCCCTGCACCCGATGACGCCCATGCCGTTACTGATATTTGGCTACGCCAACTCTCAATACCCCAGTCAGCGCGCCGCTGCGTGGGGCGTGGCGCTCACCCTTGTTGCGCTCGTCGTAATCTTGACAACGACGAGTCGCTTGATAACTGCCCGTATGAGAAGGGAACGACACAAATAATGGACGCAATCAAGAAGGGCGAGGTCGTCGCTGAGGTCGTCGTGTCTCCGAGCAACACTCAAAAGGTGGCCATGAGCCTCGTGGACGTCGCCGTCTCCTTCAATGGTCGCACAGCAGTGCGCGACGTGACATTCGACGTCGCTTCTAATCGGGTGACCTCGCTGATCGGTCCTTCGGGTTCGGGCAAAACGACGTTACTACGTGCCCTAAACCGACTCCACGACCTCACGAAGGGAGCAGAGGTTACGGGCGAAATCCGTCTCGGCGAGCTCTCGGTGTACCACGGAAATCTGCCGACCACACTGTTACGCAGTCGAATTGGGATGGTGTTTCAACGTCCGAACCCGTTCCCCACCATGTCGATCTACGACAACGCCGTCTCAGGGCTTCGCTTCAATGGCGTTCGGAAAAAGGCGCTGCTCGATGATGCCGCGGAGTCGGCGCTCGTGGCGGCCGCCCTGTGGGACAGCGTGTCCAACCGATTGAAGGCCCACGCGGTCACCTTGTCGGGGGGCGAACAGCAGCGCCTGTGCATCGCGCGCGCTCTCGCCGTGGAGCCGGAGATCCTCTTGATGGACGAGCCCACCTCGTCGCTCGACCCCATCTCGACCCAGGCCATTGAGTCATTGATGGGCGAGTTGAAGAATCGCGTGACGATCATGATCGTCACCCACAACATGCAACAGGCGCTGCGGGTCTCGGACGATTGCGCCTTCTTGTTGATGGGTAGCGACCGGGCGGGCGAGCTGATCGAATTCGGTCCCACGTCCAAGATCTTCAACGACCCCGACGATGAACGCACGTTGAACTACATCGAGGGCCGCTTCGGCTAACGCGGTGACGTACCTCAGGTGACACAGTAACTTCGGAGTAACTACTTCGGGGGTCGCGATGACGAAAGAGCTGTGGCAGGAGTTAGCGTCCTCGCTGGCCAACCTGATTCGTTCCGGAGCGTGCTCGTCGCGTGAGGTCGTGGAGGCCCACCTTGAACGCATTGGGTCGGTCAACGCTCAGGTGAATGCGGTCGTGGAAGTACGCCCTGACGAAGTGCGCCATGAAGCGGCCGCCGCCGACGCCCGGTTGAAGGCGGGCGACCCCCTGGGTCCCTTGCACGGCGTGCCCTTTTCGATCAAGACCAATATCGACGTCGCGGGCTACGCCACGACCGAGGGCACGGTCGCGCTGAAGGACTTTATGGCGAGCGAGGACGCCCCGACGGTCGAGCGCATGCGCGCCGCCGGCGCCGTCGCACTGGCCAGGACCAACATGCCCGATCTGGGGCTTCGCATGAACACCGAATCGGCGCTCTACGGCGCGACGCATAATCCGTGGCGCCACGGCCTGACCGCGGGCGGTTCATCGGGCGGTGAGGCGGCCGCGCTCGCCTCGGGCATGAGTCCCATTGGACTGGGCAACGACATTGGTGGTTCGCTGCGCAGTCCGGCCTACGCCTGTGGCGTGGCCTCGATCAAGCCTTCACGCGGTCGCGTGCCGGACCGAAATCCTAGTGCCACCATTGACCAAGCCATCAACGCGCAGATCATGTTGGCCGAGGGCGTTTTGGCCCGCCAGGTGGCCGACGTACGACTCGGACTGGAGGTCGTCATGGGCGCGCACTGGCGCGACCCGCAATCCATCGACGCACCGCTGCGCGGGCGCGACGTTGCCCGACGGGTCGCGCTGGTACCCACTCCCTCGGGCGGCACGACCAACCCCGACGTCGCCGAAGGTGTGCGCGTCGCCGGCCGGGCTCTCGAGGCTGCGGGCTACCAGGTCGAAGAGGTGGAGCCCCCGTTGCTCTTCGAGTCCTATTTGGCCTGGGGCGAACTCCAGCTGATGAGCATGAGCATGAACGAACCGCTGCTGACGCTGTTGCTCGGTGATGACGCCAAGCGCTTCATCGCGCTCGCCGGCGTCGAGTTTCCTCCCTATACCGCCGAGTCGCTCTTCGTTATGCACCAGACCCGCTGGCGAGTAGCGAGCGAGTGGCGAAAATTCATGACCGACTACCCGCTCGTGGTCGGTCCGACCTGGACCCAGCCGCCCTTCGAGTTGGGTTTTGACATTGCCGACCATGAGTCGAACTTGAAAGTCATCGAAATGGTGCGTTTCACCCTGCCGGCCAACCTGATGGGACTGCCGGCCGCCTGCGTGCCCACTGGCGTCGCGAACGGGTTGCCCACCGGCGCGCAGATCATTGGCAACCTCCTGCGCGAGGACCTCTGTCTTGACGCGGCGCAGGTCATTGAAGACTCCGTCGGCGTATTGACGCCTATCGACCCGCGCGCGTAGTCGTGTCCGTTCGCGTTCGCCCTCTCGCCGAGGCGGACCTGGCCGCGGCGGTCAACGTGATCATTGGGGGATCGACCAAGCCCGAGAACGAGCAGCCCGCACGAGTGGACCTCTACTGGGCGGCCGTTCAAGAGACGCGCTCGCGTCGTGGCGAGGTGCTGGTGGCTGAACTGCACGAAGAAGTAGTGGGCATCGTGCAGGTCTTGATTTTCCAGCACCTTCAGTACGCCGGCGGTTGGTGCGCCGAGATCGAGAGTGTGCACGTTCGCGCCGACGTGAGGAACCAAGGTATTGGCGCAGCGCTCTTGGACGCCGCCGAGGCGTTGGCAATCGAACGCGGATGCTATCGAGTCCAGCTCACCAGCAATAAAGTGCGACAAGAGGCCCATCGGTTCTACGCCGATCACGGCTACGTCTCGTCGCACGAGGGTTTCAAAAAATATTTCAGCCCGTAGCGCTACGAGCAGCCACCCAGAGAAGCGTTCGCTCTATCGCCGCGCACGACGTAGCTAGCAATCAAGGACCGAATCAAGCCAAGTGACGAGACGGCGGCCCGCCGCGACCGCGTCTTCTTGCGAGAGATACTCGTGTGTCGAAAAATAACTGATCGGAGTCCACACGCCCATGTCCTCGGGATCTCGACGAAGCTCCTCAAAGCCGAACGTGCCGTTTGGCCGAGAGAAGACGTCTACGCAGTGGTCGGCTTCGAAGGTCTCGTAGCTAGCCTGAACCGACCACGATTGGTCCAGCCGTGATGACATGCGTACGACGCTACATTGGGACCGGTCAATCGCCGAAGGGCCCCTCGTGAGCGAGCGACGTTTGTTACTTTTCGCAGGCGTCAGACCAGAGGAGGCGGTACGGTCTGCGCTCTACCATCTTGGCGTACTGCGCGGCATTGGGTTTTTGACCAGTTTGGCGGGCGCCTTCGATATGACGACCGATTGGTCACGGTGGGCGATGTTCAACGTAATTTTTCCCATTGGACGGGTGTCCAAAACGTTCTCGAGACAAATGTTCTTGTAAATCGAACGGTTATTCAGTTTGTCCCGACGAATCCTCGGCTTGCTGGGGAGGGTCGTTCACCTGGAAGGCATGGCCTTCGGCGCCGTGTCTGCGAACGACGGTCTCTTCTTCGGCCTGCTGGGGAGGGTCGTTCACCTGGAAGGCATGGCCCTGGGCTGCGGGCTCATCACTGTCACTCGCCTTACCGGCGACCTCTTTTGTACGACCCTTCAGACTTTGTTTCTTCAACTTGCCTTTAGACTTTTTCGACATTGCACGGCCCTTCCGCTCTCGTAATGGGCTGGTGAAATCGGACACTTGCAATACCCTCGAGAGGCGTAAAACCCATCTGAGAGTCATCATTGGGAGTACTGGGCGCTATGTCGTCAAAATTCACTTCACACCTTGTTTTTTGATGTCTGATTTATCGCCAGTTGAAAAGGATGCGAGGTCTTGACGTCCTGGGATGAATGCTATCACCGGTTCATATTTGCAATGATCTATCGATTCAGTTACACCGCTGAAATGCCAGAGACATAACTTTGCGCCGACGAGACGTATTCCGACACGATGGTTGACTAGGGCGAGTTCGATTCGGACGGTATGAAAGACCAAAGTCAATTAACTTCCCTAGCCGAACGTGGTCATCTCCAAGTGCTCTTCGACTTTGCAGAGGGCGTGCGCAAAACCCAAGGGCGCCCTCGCGTCGCGTCGCGCGCTAGTGACCACGGGAACCGACGAGTCGAAATGGACCACGACGCCCATCTCCTGAAGTCTTCGGCACAGGTCGCGATCTTCGCTTGATTCGATCGGACGAAACCCCCCGCTCGCCAGATAAAGTTCCGCATTACAACCTAAACTCGTTCCATGAATGGGATCTGGTTCCTCCCCGTACTCGCGTTGCCATTGCTCGCCAGTTCCCATTAGGCGCGAGGACCAATCACCTACCGAGACCCGTCCACACCAGAGGTCCACGCCTAATTCGTGCTGTAGCACTTGTGCCTCGAGCCATTCCTTAGGAACGCGTGAGTCCGCGTCGGTCGTTGCTATCCAAATGGTGGCCGGATCGAGGCGATTCCAAGTGTCGAGCAATGTCGCACAGCCGAGACCGCGAGCGAAGCCGACATTATGTCTCTCTGACGTAACGACCGTCAATTCGAGCGAATTACTCTCCGTTCGACGACGGTGACGCCACTGCTCCACGATCTGCGCGCTCGAATCAGTACACGAGTCGAGCACGATGACGAGCTGGAGGTCAATTCGCCAACTGCAAATAAACGTAAAGGCACCTTGCAGTGAATTGAGCGCTGCGCCTAACAGGTCCTCCTCGTTATGTACTGGCAACACCACCCCTAGCGCCCGTGTCCGAGCTACTGCGTTTCCGGATCGGCTCATTTCGTTCGCTCCCACACGTCCAACACGAAGCACTCTTCGGCGTGATGCGCCACGCGTTGGAACTCGGGGTAACCGTCGATGAGTTCGTGAGCCTGATCGCCCGTCAAGGGATAGTCGGTCTCGCCCCGCCAGTGAACTGCGACGAGGTTCGCTCCCGGATCGGTCGACTCACTAACTTTGAGCATGACGTCGCTCAGATTTTCCGCGTCGAAGTAGTAGGCCAATTCGCTCAGCACGACGAGATCAAAACGGTGTTCGGGCCACCATTCAGGTATGGCGCGTTGTTCCACCATGACGCCTGGGAATCGATGGAGTCGAGCGGAGGCTCGCTCGAGCGGCGCGGGTATGAAGTCGGTCGCCAATAATCGATCGCATCGCGCCGCGAGTAGTTCGCTTAGCACACCTATGGAACATCCCGGTTCGAAAGCGCTGGAGTAGCGAACGCGCGGCAACGCAGCCACAGTGAGGGCATACTTGCGTCGTTCGTACCAACTCGTCGAATAATTCCACGGGTCACGAGAACTCTCGTACATCTCTTCGAAGTAGCGGCGCTCGGTAGAGGTCACAGAAATGCTTCTGTCTCGTCGACGTAGATCTCGAAGGCTCGCCAGAAACGGCGAAGTAGTGCCTCCGGCAAGATGGCGGCGTCAGCGCGTTCGGGACCGATAGCTCTAACTTGCGTTTCGAAAGCCCCCGTTGCCCATCGTTTGCGCGCGCGCTCGCGACGGGTCATATCGAAACGTCGACAGAGGTCCCACGGAATGTCAGAACCATTTGGTTCAGCCCAATGCCACGTCCACACGAAGTAGTACAGGAGCGCAGCGCCCGTCGCTCGGCAGCTCTCATAAGCGGTCTGGCCGCAGACATCGTGGTCGGGGTGACCGTCGAACCGCCAGGGCGCGACGCAGAGGTCGTCAGGCCCAAGCGACGCCGCCAATTTTTCACGGAGTTGTTCTTGGTGCCCTCGAACGTCACTATCTGGCAGGTGAAGTCTGGTAATGGCTGGATCGTTCCAGCCCAATCGACGAAGAGCCTCAATTGACTCTCGATGACGCTTCTCGGCCAGGCAAAACTTCACGGCTGCCTTGGATTCAGGATGCGACGCTTCACCATCGGTAACAGCGACAAGTGCAAGCGGAATGCGCTGGACCAATGCGTGTTGAATCACGCCACCAACTCCAAATACCTCATCATCGGGGTGCGGCGCCACCACAACGATGCGACGAGCCCGTATCGGTCCAAGGGGAGACAACGTGGCGAAATGCCCACTGTTTAACCAGGACGCTTCGGAGCGACCCAGATGTCCTTTATCAACGATCAGCGCCACGAACGTGAATCCTTGGCGAGTTTTCCCAGTTCAGCCGCGTCCAAACCCCCGTGGTGCTGCGACAAATAAACAAAGAGATCGGCCGCGCGACGCGACTGCGACTCATCGTGACAAAGCGGACGCGCTCCTCCGGCCGAACCGACGCGTTCGAGGACCTCTAGAGCGCCATCGTGCACCACCTGACGAACCACGAGGGCACGAAAGTGCGCTTTTCGAGATGAGTCTTCGGGATCATTGTCGATTGCGTTAGCGACACTGCGTAGCACCTCGCGCATCGCCTCTAGGCGGGCAACGGCAATTCCCAGGTCGCTGAGTACGTGCTCAGACGGTTCATCAGCTAACGACTCCACGAGCGCGCCTACGAGGCCCACGGCGCCACCAAACCAACACGCGGCCACTCCCGCCGCGCCAAACCAAAATCCCGGCCGATTCACATAGAAACCGGGAGGGCCCACGGCCTGATTTTCGGTGATCACGGGCCCGCCAAATTCAAGGGTGTGGCTCTGAGAGTCCGCCATGCCTACCGCGGGCCAAGAATCCTCGTGGACCGTTGCGACGTGATCCTTCAGTGAAATATCGAAAAGACGGTAGCCATCAGGTGTCTCCGCAGTAACCAGCGCACGATCGATAATGCCACTACCGGAACAGAATGGTTTACTTCCGCCTAGGAGCCAACCGCCAGAAACAACGTCAGCGATAGTGCCGCCGCCTGGAGTTCGGGCGGCCCAGACGCCGTACGTCGCATTTTCGTCGAATGGTTTCATCCGTGCTTCGTCAAGGATGGCCAGTGCATCGACGTGACCTTCAATCAGTCGCCCAACCGAAAGATCCGCCGCCGCCTCTGAGGCGAGAGCCTCAAATCGGCGCCAGGTCTCACCGTGTCCCGGCAATGGGATCGTTAAACCATCATTTTCGACAAAGTGTTGAAAGGATCGTTGCACACGCCGTGAAGACTTACGAGGGTCACTGTGAGTCAAGACGCAATCTCCCGTCAAATGAATCACTCATGGACTGCGTCGGCTCGCTTAACCGATCAATTCCTATTGATAGAGGGCGATGACGATGGCCAGCGCAATTGATGAACGGTGCCGAGAATTGAGGGAATCTCATGCGCCTAGTTCTACCACCAGAATTTCGGATTCTATCCGGTGGCGTGGACTGAATTCTCGCCCGGCAACAGGGGAACTGGGCCACGTAGCCCGCCGCGCAGCCTGACGGCGGCACGAGGAACATAAATCGTGAGACCCGGCGTTTGCAATCAGGCAACGCAACAGATTCGGTGAGTTTCTCCTCGGGCACCACAAAACTGTGGGACCTGCGAGGTTGTCCGTTTCCAGCAACTGAGTGGTCCAAATAATGTCGGCGACCCAAGATCAGCACCCTGGCAAGTGACACGAGCACCCTCTCTGAGAGGAGCAATCCTTGGAGGTGGGTGACTGAAGTTTGCTTCGGCACCGCCGATTCGTCGACGCGTAAAGGTTCTCCGGTCTCCACTACGTCAAAATGCTCGGTCACGCACCATGACGCCACAACCCTTCGAGCGCTACTCCACGCGGCACCGACGCGGGTTAGGGTCACGACCTGCGACCTTCAACAGGAGAAACTCTGACTACGCTCGGCGGGGGAGGTGGCAATGGAAAGTATGGATTTAATTCGTGAAGAGTTGCGTCAGCCGGCGATTGATCTACGAGGACTTATTCCCGACGTGATGAAGGGGTTCGCCGAAATGTCGAGCGCCGCGATGACCGAAGGCGAACTGAGCAGCGCCTTCAAGGAACTGCTCGCGATGGTCATTGCCATAACGCGCGAGTGCGATGGTTGCATCGTGGCACACACTCGTGGAGCGGCCCGACAAGGAGCGACCCGACAACAGGTCGGCGAAGCTATCGGCGTTGCGATCGCCATGAACGGTGGTCCGGGCACCGTGTGGGGCCCTCGGGCCCTGCGTTGTTTCGACGAAGCGCTGGCCGCGCGTAACGCGAAGGAATAAGTCTCGTTCCGGTGGCAAAATCGGCGACAATTGAGTAGACGTAATCCGTAGTTGTTCCCACCTCTACAAGCGGAGCCCACCATGACGAGTTTCAAGCGACTTCCACAACACGTCGGGATTATTCCCGACGGCAATCGACGGTGGGCTGAACATCAAGGACTTGAGAAGCAGGACGGTTATCACTTCGGGCTGCAACCGGGTTTAGAGGTGTACGAAGCGTGCCTAGAGTTAGGAATCAGCGAAATAACCTTTTACGGATTCACGGTCGACAACACCAAGCGTCCATCCGCCCAGATCAAAGCCTTCCAGAAAGCGTGCGTTGAGGCCGTGGAAGAGTTGGAATCAAAAGATGCTGAACTGTTGGTCGTGGGAAATACGAAGTCACAATTATTTCCCAAGGAATTGCTCCCTTATACCCAGCGGACAAAATTCGGAGAAGGTCGTATTAAGGTTAATTTTCTCGTCAACTACGGCTGGAATTGGGATTTAAACTTTTCGCGAAACGGCGGTGGCGACAAGCCGGGAAGTGATTTCGTTCAGAATATTGCCTCAGCTGATATATCGAGGATCGATCTCATCGTGCGATGGGGTGGAGGACGCCGATTGAGCGGATTTTTGCCAGTTCAATCGATCTACGCAGATTTTTATGTGCTCGATGAAATGTGGCCGGATTTCGAGATTGGTCAGTTTTACCAGGCGCTGGATTGGTATCAGCATCAAGATATAACGCTGGGCGGATGAAGATACGTGGGCACTGAAGTGTGCCAGTTTCTCCTGGCTTCATCACCCCAAGCCCGCTAGGGGCAGGGTCGCGCAAACGCAACAGATTCAAGTTGGACGTCAGGCGGAAACTCAGCGTAAAACTATCGTTGCGGGTCACGGCGCACCATTTTCACGGCAGACTGTAGGGATGCCAGAACTTAGCGATCAGGAGCGCCAGACCCGGCTGAAGGCGCTCAACGCCTTGCTGGACCTCATGCGCCCCTCCGTGCAGGCCGACGGCGGCGACCTAGTGCTGATCCGCGCGGACGTGGAGACCGGCATCGTCGAAGTGCAGTTGCAGGGCGCCTGCTCGAGCTGCGCCATTTCTTCTTCCACCCTCGAAGGCGGCGTCACGCGAATACTGATGGACCGCCTGGACTGGGTCACGCAGGTCGTCGGTGGGGTGGATGAGTCAATGGACCCGGAGGACTCGATGTTGCTGGGCTCAGGAGGCTACGTTCCCCGTTACCGCCAGTTGTAACCGCGGATATCCTCGACCACGGTTTCGGCTGCTTTAAGACCGCCCGTTTTGAGAGGCGAGTTTTTGCTCGCCACCCGCCTGGGCCGGCCGATTCGCGAGAAAAGGTGGGTCATTTGACCTATAGTCATTTTTTGTAGGACAAACGAACTCGTCGGACGAAACAGAGGGGGATTTTTGAGCGAATATACGACCGTTTTTGGTCGACTCGACCAGTACACCAAGGGCGGCGTCGAGATCATCAACGACGATCCGAAAAACTATGTTTTCTCCAACATGTTCGAGGTCGCGAGCCGGGCGAAGCCGTGGCAGAAGATCGCCGTCGCCAAGAACCAGCAGTACGTGTTGGAAGCAATACGCGCCGAAGGCACCTCGGAGTGGCGCGTCACTCCCCACGACGAGTTCGCGCTGGTCGTCGACGGCGACGTGGTCATTGAACTGCTCGCCCCGGCGAGCGCGCTCGTGGATCCCGGCGAATCGGGCTCTCGGGCGCTCGCGGGCGACCCCGAGGGAACCCACATGGGAACCATCTACGCCGGTCACGGTCACATGGCGCTGCTGCCGGCCGGACGTTGCTATCGCATGAGCGCCGAGAAGCCGTCCGTCGTTCTACTGCAAACCATCCAGGGCCCCGACACCATCGAGCGTTGGGCAGACATCTGCCAGAAGTTCTGAGGAGATCATCATGAGCACTCAACAAGCAACGCTCGGCGCCGAGCCCAACGAATTCGGCTACCGGCCCTTCACCGTGGGCGGATTCAAGTTTGAACGCGACGAGTACTTCGTGCACGTCGAATGGCCCACCGGACGTCACGTGGCCGCCATCGAGCCCTTTCTCAAGGCGCTCATGCGCGACGTGGCCTGGAACTTCTTTTACGGCACGGTCAACTTCGACGCGGTCATCGGCACGCTCAACCATTACGGCAACGTGGACCTGTTTGCCGGGCGCTTCAACGAGGCCTACCGTCAGGCGGAGTTGGATCACTCGGAGAACTTTCCCCACGACGAGCTCAAGGCAACGTTTCAGGCAATTCTCAACGACTGGGTGAACGAGGAGTTCGACCCGTTTGCCGCTCCCCAGGAGACCGGATCCGCCTACGGAACTAAGAATGGTAACAACCTGTCCGCGGTTTCGCGTGACCGCGTGACTGCCAATCGCATGGTGGGCCTGCCCGGCGACGAGCCACTGCGCAGCGATGAATCGGGCTACCCAATCAACCGCATGTTCGCCGACGTCGACCAGGCGGAGCCGAAAGTGGTGGTCGAACCGGGTTACGAAGCCGAGGTTTCGGCCTTCAACTTCTTCGCGTATCTCTCGCGCAGTGACGTCACCTGGAATCCATCGGTGGTCTCGGTCTGCCGTGACAGCCTGATGTGTCCCACGACCGAAGAGTTCATCCTGCCGATCATTCACGGCAATGACCGGGTGGAGTGGTTCATCCAGCTGAGCGACGAGATTATCTGGGAGGTCGAGGACCGTGACACGGGTCGGCCGCGGGCGAAGGTCGTGATGAAGGCCGGTGACTGCGCGGCGATGCCGGCGGACATACGTCATCAGGGCTATTCACCCAAGCGATCGATGCTCCTGGTGTGGGAGAACAACTCGGCCGAATTGCCGGGCATGATCGCCCGGGGCGAAGCGCCGACCGTGCCCGTGCGATTCTGAGGTTTCTTTGATTGAGCGCGGTCTTTACATCGATGGCCAGTTCGTAGAGGCCCTCGATGGCGCGACGCTCGACGTGCTCAATCCGCACGACGGCGCAATATTGGCACAGGTGTCCGAGGGCGGTCCCGACGACATCGATCGGGCCGTGGACGCCGCCCGACGGGCCTTTCCCAAGTGGTCGCGCACGTCCAGCGCCGACCGAGGTCGGCTGTTACTTCGACTCGCCGACATTATTGAAACCAACGCCGAGGAACTGGCACGGCTGGAGTCGATCGACACCGGTCATCCGCTGCGCGACACCACGATGTTGGACGTGCCGCGCACCGTCGCCACTTTCCGATATTTCGGGGGCATGGCCGACAAGCACGAAGGTTATTTGCCACCGGCCGACGCCGGTTTCTTGAACTACGTGACGCACGAGCCCATCGGCGTGGTGGGCCAGATTGTCCCCTGGAACTTCCCGTTGATGTTCTGCGGCTGGAAATTGGGACCGGCGCTGGCGGCCGGCAACTGCGCCGTCATGAAGCCCTCGGAGTTGGTGCCGCTCAGTACCCTTCGCCTCTGTGAGTTGATTGACGAAGCCGGTTTCCCCCCGGGGGTAGTAAACGTGGTGCCCGGTTATGGTCAGCGCGCGGGGGCGCGCCTCGCGTCGCACCCCCAGGTGGGCAAGATCAGCTTCACCGGCTCCACGGCGACGGGCCGCGCGATCGTGGCCATGTCGGCGGCCAACCTCAAACGACTGCAACTGGAGTTGGGCGGCAAGGGCGCCAACATCGTCTTTGACGACGCCAACGTCACGGCCGCGGTGAACGGATCGGCCTTTGCCATTTTCCACAATCAGGGACAGGCCTGCATCGCCGGATCGCGCCTCATCCTTCACGAGGCCGTCGCCGATGAGTTCGTGGAAAAGTTCGTGGCGCTGGCGAGTTCGATTCGGATCGGCAACCCGCTGAATCCCGAGACCGAGATGGGACCGCTCACCTCGGCCCAGCACCGCGGTCGGGTTCTGGACTACGTGCAAGTCGCACTTGACCAAGGGGGCGAACTGCTCAGCGGAGGAAAGGCCCCCCAAGACCCGGCGTGCGCGAACGGCTACTACGTCGAGGCGACCGTTATGAGAGCCAAGGCGCGTGATCGAGTGTCCCAAGAAGAAGTCTTTGGCCCTTTTGTCACCGTCACCACGTTCTCCAACGAAGAAGAGGCGCTAGAGATCGCTAACGCCACGGACTACGGCTTGGGCAGCGGACTATGGACGAGCGACCTGTCACGCGCCCACCGCGTCGCGCGCTCGCTGCAGGCCGGCATGGTCTGGGTGAACTGTTACAAACGCGTGGGCCCCGGCTCGCCCTTCGGCGGCATTGGACAGTCGGGTTACGGCCGCGAGATGGGCTTTGAGGCAATGCACGAGTACAGCCAGTCAAAGTCCGTGTGGATCAACGTTGACGCGCGGATACCGGCGTGGTACCCGAGGCCCAGCTGATGGCCCGCTTCTCTTCGTTGCGTGACGCCGTCGCCGAGCACGTCCACGACGGCGACACCGTGGCCCTGGAGGGCTTCACCCACCTCATCCCCTTCGCCGCGGGTCACGAAATCATCCGTCAGCGGCGCCAGGACTTGACCCTGGTGCGCATGACTCCCGACATCATCTACGACCAGCTGATCGGCATGGGCTGCGCGCGAAAGTTGATCTTCTCGTGGGCGGGCAACCCCGGCGCCGGATCGTTGCATCGTTTCCGCGACGCCGTGGAGCACTCGGTGCCTGCTGCGCTCGAGCTTGAAGAGCACAGCCACGCCGGTATGGCGACCCGGTATCAGGCCGGCGCCTCGGGGCTGCCCTTCGGCATGCTGCGCGGCTACGCGGGCACCGACCTGGCGAGCATCACGCCGACCATTCGTTGGATTACGTGTCCCTTCACCGGCGAAAACCTCGCGGCCGTGCCGGCCCTTCATCCCGACGTGGGCGTCATCTGCGCCCAACAGGCCGACCGCGACGGCAACGTCATGATGTGGGGGATTACCGGCGTGCAAAAGGAGACGGTGCTCGCGTCGACACGGTCGATCGTGTTGGTCGAAGAGGTGGTCGACGCGTTCTCACCGCGTACCAACGGAGTGGTGCTGCCGTCGTGGGTCGTCGACGACATCGCCGTGGTACCTTCGGGTTCCTATCCCTCGTACGCGCTGGACTACTCGCTCCGCGCGAGCGCTTTCTACGCCCAGTGGGAACCCATCAGCAAGGACCTCGCCCTGTTTCGAGCGTGGATGGACGAACACGTCCTTTCCACCACTGATCACGCGGCGTTCCTCGCGTCGCTCGACCCGTCGCTGTTAAGGGACCTCGATGGCTGAACAGAGCGTAGACACCGACGCGCGTGGCTGGACCCGTGACGAGATGATGACCGTTGCCGCCGCACGCGAACTCACGAGCGGCACCATCTGCTTCGTGGGTATTGGGTTGCCGAGCACGGCCGCCAACCTCGCGCGGGCTACGCACGCGCCCGACGTGGTGCTGATCTACGAGTCCGGATGCATCGGATCAAAGCCGGACCGACTGCCCCCTTCGATCGGCGACGGCATTCTCAGTCGCACGGCCGATGCGGTGATTAGCGTCCCGGAGATCTTTGCCTACTGGCTGCAGGCCGGTCGCGTCGACGTCGGCTTCCTAGGCGCGGCCCAAGTCGATCGCTTCGGCAACATCAACACCACCGTGGTCGGCGACTACGGATCGCCGACGGTCCGCTTGCCCGGCGCGGGTGGCGCGCCCGAAATTGCGACGTCGTGCGCGCGAGTGATCATCACTCTTCGTCACAGCCCGAGGGCCCTGGTCGAGACGTTGGATTTCATTACCTCGGTGGGCCACGGCGACGGCAGGGACTACCGAGCGAAGCTGGGGCTCCCGGGCGCCGGTCCCCAAGCCATCATCACCGATCTCGCCTTGTTGCGTTGCGACCCGGAGACCTCGGAGTTTGTACTCGCCAGTGTCCATCCCGGCGTCGAGATCGCCGACGTGCTCGCCCAGACCGGCTGGCCGTTATGTGTGGCTGACCACGTCGACGTGACCACACCGCCCACGGACGACGAACTGCGCTCGCTGCGCAACTTCGTGGACGCCTAGATCATGGATCCCTTCGACTACGACGCGTTGCCCAGTCGGGTGATCTTCGGTGTCGGGCGACGATTTGAAGTGGGTGCGGAGGCCGATCGCCTAGAGGCCACACGCATATTGCTGATCGCGGACGCGCACGACGAGGCGATACTCGATGAAATCTCCGGCGCCCTGGGCGAGCGCTGCGTGGCTGTCTACACCGACGTCGCCCAACACGTACCGAGGAACCTGGCCGAGAAAGCGCGCGCCATCGCCACGTCATCGGGGGCAACGGCGACCGTCACGCTCGGTGGCGGATCGGCCACCGGGTTTGGCAAGGCCGTGTCCTTGTCGCACGGCTTGCCCCAGATCTGCATCCCCACGACCTACGCCGGATCGGAACTCACGCCAATTTGGGGCCTCTCGGACGGCGAGCACAAGGAGACGGGCCGCGACCTTGTCGTGTTGCCCAAGACCGTGATCTACGATCCCGAACTCACGATCGGACTGCCCATTGCCATCGCCGGTCCGAGCGCCATGAACGCGTTGGCCCACGCGGTGGAGGGACTGTACGGACCGGGGGCCAACCGGGTTATGTCGGCCCTGGCGCTCGAATCGGTGCGGGTCCTCAGCACCCATTTGCCGCTCATGCACGCGTCACCGTCTTCAATTGAGGAGCGGTCCCAGGTGCTCTACGGCGCGTACCTGGCGGGTACCGCGTTGGCCGTGGTGGGTACGGCACTGCACCACAAGACCTGTCACGTACTGGGCGGGCTTTACGGACTGGACCACGGCCAGATGAATGCGGTGGTGCTGCCCCACGCGCTGGCCTTTAACGCGCCGGCCATTGCCGAGGCGTACGAACGCCTGAGTGAAGTGCTGGGCGGCGACGCGGCCGGCAAACTGTACGACTTGGCGCGGGACCTCGAGACGCCGGCCAGTCTGTTGGAAATAGGAATGCCCCTGGAGGGCGTGGCTCGAGCAGCCCCGCTGGTGGTGCTCGAAAACACATCAAATGTGCGGCCCATCAACGAAGAGGAGGCCATTGAATTCCTCACTAACTGCGTCAAGGGGGAGCGACCCTAGTGGGCCGCGCCTACATCGTCAACGCCTCGCGATCGCCGCGCGAAAAGATCTACCGCTCGCGTCAACGGGCGCCCCGGTTCTCACTAAGCCACTCACGACTTTCGCCGTTGGGGCGGGATGGTGCCGGCACCATCGGCATTGGTGCAGAGCCGCGACATTGCCCACGTGCTCGATGTGCTGACACTAGATAAGGGATACTCATGACAAAAAAGATCACGACCCAGGATCACCTGGCCGAGGTGCAGGCCAGCTTCGACGCCCAATTGAATCCGCGACTGGTGGAGATCCTGCGCAGCGCCGTTAAACATCTCTACGCCTTCGTCGAAGAGACCAAGTTGACCCGCGAAGAGTGGATGACGGGCATCGAGTTTCTGACCGCCACCGGTCAAGAGTGCGACGACGTGCGCCAGGAGTTCATTCTGCTCTCCGACACGTTGGGCGTCTCGATGCTCGTTGAGATGTTGAACCAGATGCCCTCGGACACCGCGACCGACCCGACGGTGTTCGGTCCCTTCTACGTCCCCGGCGCACCGGAGCTGGCCATGGGCTCGTCGATCGCGCGTGATGGCAATGACGGCGAAGCGCTGGTCTTTTCGGGCACCGTCCGTGACGCCGCCGGTCGCCCGCTCGAGCACGCCCGCCTCGACGTATGGCAGGTCGCCCCAAACGGCCTTTATGACGTACAAGATCCGGCCAGTCCGCCGCTCAGTTATCGAGGCGTCTTTGAGACCGGTCCCGACGGCCGATTCGAGATCCTCACCTCGCGTCCGGTGGATTATCAGATTCCGACCGACGGGCCGGTGGGCCGGATGCTGGGCGCGTCGGGTCGCCACGCCTGGCGGCCCGCGCATACCCACTTCATGGTCACCTGTTCCGGGTATAAAACCTTGATAACGCACGCTTTTGATTCCGATTCACCTAATTTGAGTAGCGACGCCGTGTTCGGAGTACGCGAAAGTCTCATCATTGACATGAACGGCGGAACGGCCGTTTTCGACCTGGTCCTGGACGTTACTTAGAAGTAAAAAGGCGGACGGAGGTCCAATACGCACGCGCGCAACCAAATGGGCTTGACTTGACTCTTTTTTGCGTGGATGATTAATCCTGTCGTACAAAAAGTTGTGCCAAACGGCAAGCGGTTGGAGTTAAACAAAATTGGGGGAACTACTAAATGAACAATCAATTAGGCGGCCTTAACGCTGGCAGATCTTGGAGGATTTGGGTAACCAAACATCCAATTGGCGCCGCCGTGTGGGCAGGCGTAATCGCAGGTCAGCTCACAACGCTGTGGGGAATATGGTTTCCGGGAGTGGGGCTTCCCGCGCTCGACTGGCCTCAGGCCACCGGTGCGACGATCGACGCCAAAGGATCGTTCGTAGTTCAGTTCGTCATGGGAGAGTTCTTCCACGGACTGGACTGCATTATCTTTGCGTTGCTGTTTGCCCTGTTTCTCTTCCCGATGATGGGAAAGGTTGTAACGCCGGCCATGAACATGGCCAAGGCGTGTATTTTCTCAACGATTCTCTTGGGTACCATCTCGGCAGCGTTCCTCGTGCCGTACATCTATTTCAAGGGATTCGGCGTTGGTTTTGGAGGTATTCACTACGGCGGGTGGAAGTTGGTCTTTGCCATCTACGCGTGGCACCTCTTATACGGAGTCAACCTGGGAGCGCTGTATAACCCGCTCGCGCTGGATGATCCGGCCTTAACGTAGCAAGCCATTAGAGATGTCTTGAATTTGCAGTGTGCAACACCACAACATCGGCTGGCGTAGCCAGCCGATGTTGTGGTTTCAATTGACTTCAAACGCTCGGCGGGCTCAGTCCGTCGAGCAGGTCACGGGCCTCATCAATCGCATCGTCCACGATCTCGTGCGCGGTGTCGGCGGTGATCACGAACTCGAGGTCGGCGCCGGCTAGCTGAAATATCCGACTCGTTTCTTCGGCGCGCCCCAGGGGAACCCACGGGTCGTGATCGGAGACCGTCATGAAGACCGGCATATCTGACACCTCGTGGGGTCGGGTCAGCGACTCGAACGTAGGACCGATAAGCCCACCGGTAAAGCAGATGAGGCCGGCGAATCTGGTGTGAGCGCGCGCGACGTACTCCGTCACCAGGCAGGCCCCCTGGGAAAAGCCCAGCCATATGATCCGATCATCCTCGACTCCGGCCGCGTTGATGAACTCGCGCGCGTCGTGCATACGCTCGAGCGCAAAGTCCAATCTCGGCTGGTTGTCCTCGAGCGGGGCGAGGAAGGAGTTGGGGTACCACGTGTTGGTCTCTGCGGCCGGCAGCACGAAGCAAAGGTCCCCACGGTCCAGTCGCTCAACGGCGTTGGCGACCATGTAGGCGGGATCGAGTGAACGCCCGTGCACCGCCACCACGACCATCGGAGCCTTTGCGATCTCCGCGCCAGCGAATACGAAGGGGAGAGATCGATGGGGATTGGGTTCGTCGGTGATGGCCGCTCCTTTGGTTCCTGCTTACGCATAAGTATCGCCCTCCGCGGGGAGGGCGATACTTATGCGTCTAAAACTTTGTGGATTGAAACTTACGAGTACTGCAGCGGCTCCAAGTAGCCAATGAGGAAGTCACGTTGGTCTTCGAAGACCGGTGGGATCTGCATGCTCTTGCCCAGGTCTTCGTAGGCCTCGTCAATGGTGAAGCCGGTGGGCTTTGAGACCGAGGCCTCAAACATTGCCCCGGCGGGAGTGCGAACGTACATCGAGTCGAAGTACCCGCGGTCCTTGCGGTCCGAGACGTCGGTAAAGCCCATGCCGACCAGGCTGTGCTTGACGGTGTCCTGCACGTCGTAGTCGGCTACCTGGAAGGCGGTGTGGTGGACGATTCCTTCGCCGTACATCCAGCCGGCCTGGTTGCGACGGGGCTCGGCCACGAAGTCGACAATGGCCCCGCTGCCGCCGTTACCCACTTCGAAACGGGCGTTGTCGTCCTCCTCGTTGGTCAAGCGTCCGTTCCAGCCAGCGTTCATGAAGTCCGCCGACAGTCCCAGGTCCAGTACGGACACGGTGATGCCGTGGGTGCCGTGGATGCCGTGCTCGACCGGCACCGGTCCATTCGAGTGCGGCGCGCGCGGGTCGTTCTCGACGCCCACCAAGTCGTACTCAATGCCACAGGGGTGAGCGAAGCGAAGTCGCTTCTCACCGAAGAGCTCGTACTCCTTGAAGTCGAATCCGTGGCTCGTCAGGCGCTCATTCCAGTAGCCCAGGGAACTGGAAGGAATGGACAGCATGAGTACCTTGGTCTGGTTGGTGCCCTGCTTACCCATGCGCCCAGATTGGCGCATTGGAAACGTGGTGACCAGCGTTGATTCGAGGCCCACGTCATTGCCGTAGTAGAGGTGGTAGATCGGTACGTCGCCGTCGTAGAGGGCGGTCTTCTTCACGCTTTTGAGGCCGAGCACCTTCGTATGGAAGTCGTAATCTTCTTGGGCCTTGCCCACGCACAAGGTGATGTGGTGGTGTCGCTCGATTGATCCGGATTCGCTCATTATTCCCCCAAGGCTAGTAATTTGGTCGTACAAAATTTGAATGCCTAAACAGTTGCAATCATTGACCATTTAGGGCCGAAAGTCAAGCGCAGCAATCAGGATATTTCAGCAGATTCGAGCCTTTTGGACTCGGTGTGGCCAGCCTGTACGGCAAGAAACTAGGACAGGCGCACCCGTTGCCAGCTGGCGCCACCATTGGAGGTGCGCCGTATCTCTTCGGACGCCGTGGCCCCGTTTTTCTGGCACAGGGCGAGGCCGTGGTCCCGGTCGGTGAAGGCGATGGAAAGATCCGTCGAGCAGTCGATTTTGCCCACCTTGGTCAGTTCGCGCCCGGAGTCGGTGATTCGGTACAGTTCCGAACTCGTGCTGCTCGAGCCGTAGTCGAGATAGGCGAGTTTGACCGAGACCGGGTCGAAGCTGCCGCCACCGGTGCCGGCAAAAGAACTCGTCGGGATCGTGGTCCATTGCGCGCCCGCGTCGTGCGAGTAGAAGAACGCCACCATCATTCCGGTTGGGCACTCCGCCCACAGCGCCTTGGTGGAGACGGCCGTCAGGCTGCAGGTGCCCGGACTACCTAATTTGCCGTGCGCGTCTTCGGTGAAGGTCACGCCGTCATCGAGGGAGGTGTCAATCAGTCCCGACTGGGTGACGTCGAGCCAAACTCTCGAGCCGTAAGCCCCGAACAGGTTGATCTCCAGACCGTAGCGGTAACCCGGGATCGCCCGACTGGACCACTTTTTGGCCGCCAACGAAGAACGCTGCATTTGATAATTCCGGCACGGCAACGTCGTTCCCCTGCATTGCGCGGTCACGGCGTAGATCTCAGAGGCCGCGGCTTCGAAGGCAATGATGCCGACGCCCTTGGCGATCGTTTCGCGGTGCCAGGTTCGCGCTCCGTTGAAGGTGGCGTAGAGAATGCTGGGCGGGTTGTAGCCCACGTCCGTATAGCCGCCCCCGATGAGCGCGTAGCCGACGTTGGCGTTGGCGAAGACCAGCTTGTTGAGCATGCCGGTGGCACTCTCGGGATTCGGTGCAATTGGCGGCAGTGAGACGGACGTGAAGTGCTCCCCGTTTTCAGTAGTGCGACGTAGGCGAAGGCACAGCACGTACGAACACTTCACCGAACCAACGACGTAGACCACCGAGGAGGAGTTGGCTCGCGTCAACGTCAGGGGAGTGAAGGCGCCAGACTGGGCCGCGCTGGCCGTCTCACCTGCGCCCAGCGACAGTCCCGCGAGGACAATCAGCAGGCAAATCGCGAATGACCGGGCCGGCGAAAGTATGTGATTGATGGACATGGCCCCCCTCCGCCGACGTCGTGGGTCGGCCGTCCACGTATGGTACCGACGAAAGGATCGGGCAACGTCACTGTCGCCGGTCGAAACCTCAGAAGGGAAAAAATCCGCACGATCGCCGACCTCGCCTGCTATTATTTAGTTAGGTGAACTAATGGAAACAATGAATACGAGCGAAACGGCGGCCCGACTACGCAGAGCAATTACGCGGCTCAATCGTAAACTGCGCCACTCCTCTTTGGGCGGCATCTCGCCGGCCCAAGCGTCGATGCTTGAGTCCATCGAGAAGCGGGCCAATCCCTCGTTGGGTGATTTGGCCGTGGCCGAGCAGATGAAACCGCCCTCGGTGACGCGCATTGCCCAAACAATGCAGGAGGCCGGTCTGATCATCCTCGTACCCGACCTCGAGGATCGACGTTGCACCCGGGTCCAATTGAGCCCGATGGGACGTAAAGAGATCGCCGCCATTCGCCGGCGCAAGACAGAGTTTTTGGAAAAGAAATTACTGTCGCTCAGCGGCACTGATCAACACAAGGCCGATGACTTGGTGGCCTTCTTAGAACGCCTATTGGAAGAGTCGTGAGCGCAGCGCGGCGATTCTCCTCGAAGACCTTTGCGGCCCTCAGCGTGCGCAACTTTCGCCTGTTCTTCATCGGCCAGTTGATTTCCGTGTCGGGCACGTGGATGCAGTCGGTCGCCCAAGGCTGGCTGGTTTTGCAATTGACCAACTCATCGGTGGACCTGGGTTTCGCCATCGCGCTGCAGTACTTGCCAATCTTGTTATTTGGTACCTACGGCGGTCTGGTGGCCGATCGCCACGAGAAGCGGCGAATCCTGTACTTCACTCAGTCGTCGGCCGGGTTGCTCGCCCTCACTCTGGGACTCTTGATGACGACCCATCACGTCACCGTCGACACCGTCTTCGTGCTCGCCACGCTGCTCGGCTTCGTCAATCTCTTTGACGTGCCCGCGCGCCAGGCCTTCGTCCAAGAGATGGTCGGACGAGACCTCATCGCCAACGCCGTGAGCCTCAACAGTGCGTTGATGAACTCGGGGCGAGTCATTGGTCCGAGCGTCGCCGCCGGACTCATCGCCCTCGTCGGCACGGCTGCCTGCTTCTACACCAACGCCGCTTCCTACGTCGCGGTCATCTTCGCGTTGGCGCTCATGCGTCGCGGCGAATTGCTTCCGATGCAGACCGTGCGGCGCCAACCCGGTCAACTGCGACTTGGTCTTAAGTACGTCAGGGAAACGCCCCAACTGCGCAACGTGATCATCGCGGTCGCGGTGGTGGGCACCTTCGCCTTCAACTTCACCGTGACGCTGCCCCTCTTGGCCCACGTGACCTTTCATCAGAAGTCGGCGACGCAGTACGGCCTCTTGATGGGTGCGATGGGAGTAGGCGCCGTCGCCGGCGGACTCCTGGCGGCGCATCGTTCGCGTCCGACGCCGAGGCTCTTGGCGCTGCTCGCGGTGTCCTTCGGTGTGTTCATGACGTTGGTGGCTTTCGCGCCGACCATTTTGTGGGCGGAGATTTTCCTGGTGCCGACCGGAGCCTGCTCGATTGCGTTTGTCTCGACCGCCAACTCCACGCTGCAGCTCAACTCCGGCCAACAGATGCGCGGGCGCGTGATGAGTCTCTACACCATCGCGTTCCTCGGCACCACACCGTTTGGCGCGCCGCTGGTCGGCGTCTTGATTGGCGCCACCAATCCCCGTATCGGAATCCTCTTGGGGGCAATACTGACATTGTTCACCGGGCTCTGGTTGGTACTGGTGCTGCGCCAGAGCAACCGACCGTCAATAGCGTTGCAGAGCGCCTAGATGTTTTGGGCCTTGGGCTCCTTGGGCAGTCCCAGCGCGCGCTCGCCAATGATGTTGCGCTGGATCTCCGCCGTGCCGCCCCAGATGGTTTCGGAGCGCGAGAAGAAGAACGAGGCCTGCAGATCCGATACCGGGTAATCCGCGCGGCCGCGTCGGCCCAGCGACGTCGGGCTCGAGGATTCGCCTTTGCCGGTGAGGATCTGGGCCTCCATGCCCATCACGTCCAGGGCCAGCTCCATCGTGGCGCGGTGGGTCTCGGACCAGAACATCTTGTTGCACGCGCCCAGCAGGGCAGCGTGGTGCGTGTCGTTAAGGCCGTCGGTCAGCGAGCGGTAGCCGTTGATCTGCATGATCTTGACTTTCTGCCACGCTTTGACCAGGTCGTCACGGGTGCGCCGGTCGCCGGTCTTATTATGGCGAACGGCTTCTTCAACAATTAGTTCCCACTCCTTTAAGAAACGTCGGTAGCCAGTGGTCGACGACGAGCCGCGCTCGAAGCCGAGCGTGGTCATGGCGACTTTCCACCCGTTGTTCACGCCGCCAATGACGCTGTCCTTGTGACAACGTGCGTTGGTGAAAAAGACCTCGTTGAACTCGGCCGAACCGTCGACCTGGGTGATCGGGCGGATGTCGACACCCGCCTGGTGCATCGGCACCAGCAGGTAACTGATGCCCGCGTGCTGGGGGGCGTCGGGGTCGGTGCGCGCCAGCAGGAAGACGTAGTCGGCGTGTTGGGCCTGCGTCGTCCAGACCTTCTGTCCGTTGATGGCCCATTCGTCACCGTCGAGTACCGCGCTGGTCTTGAGGCTGGCGAGGTCGGAACCGGAATTGGGCTCGGAGAAGCCCTGGCACCATCCGGTCGTACCCTCCAGGATGCCCGGGATGAACTCCTTCTTCTGGGCCTCGGTGCCCCACTGAAGAATGGTCGGCCCCACCAAGGTGTCGCCGAAGAAGTCGGCGCGCATCGGCGCGTTGGCCTCGGCGAACTCCTCATTGAGCACCACCAGTTGTAAGAGGGAGAGGCCCTTGCCTCCGTACTCCACCGGCCAGCCGGCGCAGATCCACCCCCCGTGAAAGAGCGTCTTCGTCCAGCTCTGATTAAAAGTCTCGTGCTCGTCCTTGGTCATGGTGAAGCTCGGCTCGAACCAACCCGGGGGCAGATTCTGCTCTAACCATTCGCGGATTTCAACGCGGAACGATTCAGCTTCTTCGGGGTAGGTCAGATCCATAGATGGCAGCGTAGTCATCGCGAACGGGCGTGTTCTGGGCATTTGTGTGCCTCTGGCAAATGGGGGAGAATAGAGGACTTCGCCGATACCGAAAGTTGAACCGTGCCCCGCTCCTTGCGCCAAACCATCGAGGAGGCCAAGGCGTCCTGGGCCCGTTCCAAGATCATTTCGGTCCCGCCGCGAGTCCGAGCGCGATCGGCCCAACCGGGAAAGTACCGCATTGCGTTCCTGGTCTACCGCGGCAACCCACAGTGCGGCGGCCAGGGCGTCTACACCCGTCACCTCACCCGTGAATTGGTCGAACTGGGTCACAGCGTCGAGGTGTTTTCCGGTCCGCCCTGGCCCGAGCTCGACGAGGGCGTGGGCTTCACTCCTGTGCGCGCGCTCGACCTCTACCGCGACCCCGACCCCTTTCGCTGGCCGGCCCCGTCGGAGTTCACGTCCTGGGCCGACATCGTCGAGTTCGCTGTGATGCTGAGCGGGGGATTCGGCGAGCCGCTGGCCTACTCACTGCGAATCCGCAAGCTCCTTAAGTCGCGTCGAGAGGACTTCGACATCATTCACGACGACCAGTGCATCGGCCCGGGCATCCTGGGCCTCTACCGCGATGGTTGGCCGCTGCTCGAAACCCTGCACCACCCGATCACCGTCGACCGCGCGATCGCGCTCGACCACGCCGAGGGTGCGTGGAAGCGCTACTCCACGCGTCGCTGGTTCGGCTTCTTGCGAATGCAGGTGCGCGTGGTGAAGCAGTTGCCGGCCGTGCTGACGGTCTCGCACAACTCCAAGATCGACATCAACGCGCAGATGCAGGTGCCGCTCGATCGATTGACGGTGGTGCCGGTGGGCGTGGACCATACCGTCTTTAAGCCGTACCGGGACGTGGTGAAGAAGAAGGGCCGATTGATGGTCACTTCGAGCAGCGACGTGCCCATGAAGGGCCTGGTGCCGTTGCTCGAGGCAATCGCCAAACTGCGCGCCGAACGCGACATCGACCTCGTCATCATTGGCCGACCCCGCGAGAAGGGCCGCGTGGCTCTCGCGATGGAGCGCTTAGGTCTTAACGACATCGTCACCACGATCTCGGGTGTGAGCGACGAGCAACTGGCCCGGCTCTACGGTGAAGCGGAAGTGGCGATCGTGCCGAGTCTCTACGAGGGCTTCTCTCTGCCGGCCATCGAAGCAATGAGCTGTGGCGCGGCGGTCGTCGCCACCACCGGCGGCGCGCTGCCCGAGGTCGTGGGCGCGAACGGTGAGACGGGTCTACTGGTTGAACCCAACAGCCCCGACGCGCTGGTGGCAGCGATTGGTTGCCTGCTCGACGACCGCGACTTGCGCGAGCGGCTCGGGGAGGCCGGACGCGAACGGGTGATCGAGCGATTCACCTGGCAGGCGACGGCGCGCGGCACGGCTGCGTGTTATGACGCGATACTCAAGGGCCAGCCATTGCCTGACTCCATGACGTTTGATTAGTGCTGACCGCCAACTACGACCAACTGGGACTGCGCGACGGCGACACGATGTTGGACCTGGGCTGCGGATTCGGACGCCACGCCTTCGAAGCGGCGCGGCGTGGCGCGCTGGTCGTCGCCCTCGACGCGGGACGGGACGAGGTGGAGGGCGTGGACAAGATGTTTCGCGCGATGCTCGCCAAGGGTGAGCTCTCGGTCGAGTCGTCGCGCACGGCCGTGGTCCAAGGTGACGCGTTGCATCTGCCCTTCGCGGACGCCACCTTCGACCGGGTGATCTGCTCGGAGGTGCTCGAGCACGTTGCCGATGATGTGGGGGCCATGCGTGAACTCACCCGGGTGCTGCGTCCCGGCGGCACCATGGCGATAACCGTGCCGCGCTTCGGACCCGAACTCATCAACTGGGCCCTCTCGGACGAGTACCACAACGTGCCCGGCGGCCACATTCGTATCTATCGCCGTTCGGTCCTGCAGTCTCGCCTCACTTCGGTGGGCCTGAACGTAACGGGACACCACTACGCTCACGGGTTGCACAGCCCCTACTGGTGGCTCAAGTGCCTGGTGGGCATCACCAACGAGACCAACGTGATCGTCAAGTCCTATCATCGCCTGCTGGTTTGGGACATCATGAAGAAGCCCCGCCTCACCCGCTACGCCGAAAAGATCTTTTCGCCCCTGATGGGTAAGTCAATCGTCCTCTACGTTGCTAAGTTGGGCCCGGCGTGAGCACGTCGACCAATCTCATGTCGGGCGTGCCTGGCATTTTGAGTGGCGACCAGATCAACCAGACGGCGCACCACCTGGCGACGCTGCAGTTGTCCAGCGGTCAGATTCCCTGGTTCGTGGGCGGCCACTGCGATCCGTGGAATCACGTCGAGGCGGCCATGGCCCTGACCGTGACCGGACACCTCGACGAGGCTCGCCATGCCTACCGCTGGCTCGCCGACATCCAGCTCGGCGACGGCAGTTGGTTCAACTACTACCTCGGCGAACGAGCGAAGGATACCCGTTTGGACACCAACGTCTGCGCCTACGTCGCGGCGGGCGTGTACCACTACCTGCTCGCCACCGGCGACGTCGACTTCGCCGCGTCGATGTGGAGTTCGGTCGAGCGCGCGATTGAGTTCGTACTGCGCTGGCAGATGGACGACGGCACGATTCGCTGGTCGCTCGACTCGCTCGGTCGTCCCGAGTCGTACGCGCTGTTGAGCGGCTCTTCGTCGATATTTCATTCGCTGCGCTGCGCGGTGGCGTTGGGTGAACGCCTCGGACTGCAGCGCCCGGCGTGGGAGTTGACGGCCGGTCGACTCGGCCACGCCGCGGCGCACCACCCCGGAGCCTTCGCGCCCAAGAACGAGTTCGCCATGGACTGGTACTACCCGATCTTCTCGGGCGCGCTCGGCGGCGCCGCCGGTGAAAGGCGCATCGCGGACGGCTGGGAACGACACGTCATGGACGACTACGGCGTGCGGTGCGTCTCGACCAGCGACTGGGTGACGGCCGCCGAGACGGCTGAATGCGTGCTGGCCCTCGACGCGCTGGGCCTCACCGGGCGGGCCCTCGAACTTTTCTCCTGCACCGCTCGTCATCGTCGAGGGGACGGCGCCTACTGGACCGGTCTGGCCTACCCCGATCGAGTGACCTTCCCCCACGCCGAGACCTCGTCCTACACGTCGGCGGCGATCATCTTGGCGGCCGACGCCCTGACGTCCTCGTCAGCGGCCTCGGGTCTTTTCCGTCACGGCGAACTGGCGCGGCCGCCGGACCTGGCCGAGGCGGGCTGTCCATTGGTCGCGCTAGGCGCGTCGCAGCACCCGCAGTGAGCCTTCTTGGGCCACGTCGATGAAGTGCCCGCTGACTCGCGCCGCCTGGTAGATCTCGAAGGGTGGCCGCCCTCCCTCGGCGGGGTCTTCAAAGACGTCGTGGATCAAGAGCAGCCCCGACGGCGCCACCTTGGGCGTCCAGGCCTCGTAGTCGGCCCACGCCGCGTCGCGCCCGTGTCCACCGTCGATGAAGAGCAGGTCCAGGGGTTGGTTGAAGTGCTCCGCAACGACGACCGACCGTCCGACCAGTCCCACCACGGTCGACTCAAGGTGGGCCAGCGCAATGGAGCGCTGCCAGGTGGGCAGCGTGTTGAGCCGTCCGTCGGCGTCGTCCACCAGCGCCGGGTCGAAGTGCGTCCAGCCCGCCTGGTTCTCCTCACTGCCGTGGTGGTGATCGAGCGAGTAGAGCACCGAACTGGTTGCCTCGCCCGCGGCGCCGAGGTAGATGGCCGACTTGCCGCACCACGCGCCGATCTCCAGCCACGTGCCCGCGGGTACCCGATCTCCCTGGGCGAGGGCGTGCTCGTAGAGCGCGAGTCCTTCGGGTCGCGGCATGAAGCCCTTGACCGTGTCGGCGTACGCCAGCAGTTCGTCACGGCGACTCACCCAGTGACCAACCTCACCAGCGTGTAGATACCCAGCCCGGCGAAGATCAGTCCACCACCGAGACGGATCTTCGACAGCGGCACCTTGCGCACGAGGATCTGGCCGCCGAAGACGCCCACGAAGGTTACGGCCACCATCGCGATCGACGAGGCGAGGAAGACCTCTAACGGCTGGTGGGTCTTCGCACTGAGGTTGGCGGCCTGGATCTGCGTGAGGTCGCCCATCTCGCCGATGAAGATGACGGTAAAGGCCGTCGAGATCTCTTTCCAACGCGAGCCGCTGCGACCCCGCTCGCCTTCGCGCTCGCCCCTCTCCTCCTCCTTCTTCTCCGGTACGAAGAGCAGGTACGCGGCGCCACCTAAGAAGAAGAGCGCCACGACGAGGTTCTTGACGTTCACCGGGAAGAGCGTGAGCAGTCGTCCCGCCTCGACCGCCAGGAACATCTGGGTCACCAGCGCGGTCGAGCCGCCGATCAAGACCGACGAGGAGCGCGAGCGCGCGGCCATGATGATGGTCGCGACGAAGGTCTTGTCGGGTAGTTCGATCACGAACATCAGAGCGATGATGCCCAGGAACACCCCGACGTTCATTGGCCCAACTTAGATCTGCGCGCGAACGGCTTCAGCGAAGCGAAGACCGATGCGCATGCGCTCGAGCTGCTGATCGATCATGCGCTGCTCACCACCGAGGGAGTGCTCGTGGTGGAACTTCTCGACGGTGCTCGCGAAGCCCTCGTCGCTGATGTAGGTGGGCACGCCGAAGGCGAGTCGCGACAGGGAGCTCGGCGGGAACCTTTCCATCGCCTCGTCCCAGCGACTCGTGAAGTACTGCCACACCTTGGGACCCGTCACGCGGTTGGCCGACAGCAGCCCGAGCACGATCGGTCCGTCCTGGGTGCGAAAGGTGCTGAAACATTTTTCGGCGGCGTCGAGGGCGACGCGCGGGTCACCAAAATCGGCCAGCCCCCAGAGATAGCGCTGCACTTCCTGGGGGGTCTCGGCCTTCTCGCGGCGCGCTAAGTAGGTCTCGTAATCGCCCGGACGATTTTGATCGGCCACGATGCGCAGTATCGAGCGCGCCAGGTCGCCGTTCATCGTGTTGGCCTCAAAGAGCCGCACGGCCTCGGCGCGAATGGCTTCGTCGCGACCAATGGTGCCGAGCACGCCGATCATGATGGAGCGCAGTTGCGGGGTCACTTCGCTCTCGCCCGCGTGCGAGCGCCAACCGAGTCGTTCGAATTGGGGCGCGAAGAGTCCCCGCACGACGTCGGCGAAGGCTTCGCGGCGCTCATCGTCGAGCGCGCGATTGACGAAACCCACCGCCGTCGCGACGCTCGTCCACGTCGAGGGTTCGTTCTGATCGCCGAGTCCCTTGGCTATGGCGTGGAATTCGGTCCAGGTGCTGTGACCGGCCAGGAGCGCGGCCCAGCTGTCGGCGAGCAGGGTGACCCGCTCGAGTTCGGCGAAGTCGTTCAGGTGATTGGCGATGGCCGCGAGTTCTACCGTCGCGTAACGCGAACGAAAGACGCCCGCCCCGCCGGCGTTGAGCACCACCGGAGGTTCATCGGTGATCTCGATCGCATCGTCGCCCAAGAGGTGGCGGCTCGCCGCCCCGCCCTTCAGCGACCTGGTGAAGACCGGCGTCAGCCAGGAGGTGCCGATGGCGCTCTCGGCGAGGGAGGGCCCGTAGGCGAAGGGCTGCTGGCTGATCTTTCCGTTCTCCAACGACACCATCGGGTGACCGCCCTGGAGGATGAACGAATTCATGAGGTCTCGTACGGGCTGGCCCGACACTTCTTCGAGCGCGTCCCACAGTTCGGTAGTGACGGTGTTGGCGTAACTGTGCTTGGCCAGGTAGAAGCGGATGCCGTCGCGGTAGACCTCTTCACCGAGGTAGAGCTCGAGCATGCGCAGCACCGAGCCGCCCTTCTCGTAGGTCAGCACGTCGAACATCCCGCGGGTGTCGTCGGGCGAGATCACTTCGTACTCAATGGGACGCGTCGTGTGCAGCCCGTCCACTTGCAGGGCGAGGTCGCGCTGTATGGCGAAGTCGACCCAGGTCTTCCACTCGGGTCGAAAGGCTTCGATGCACAGCGCGGCGCAGAACGTGGCGAACGCTTCGTTGAGCCACACTCCCTCCCACCACTCCATGGTCACCAGGTCCCCGAACCACATGTGGGCCAGTTCGTGCGCCACGACTTCGCCGACGCGTTGCTTCTCGGCGAGCGACGCGGTCGTGAGGTCAACCAGCAGCGCGGTGTCGCGGTAGGTCACCAGTCCCAGGTTCTCCATCGCGCCGAAGGCGAAGTCCGGAATGGCGATCATGTCCATCTTTTGACCGGGGTAGGCAATGTTGAAGTAGTCCGCGAAGAAGCGCAGCGAGAAGGCGCCGCACTCCAGCGCCAGTTGGGCCAGGTGCGCCTTGCCGGGCGGGAAGATGATGCGCAGCGGCGTGCCGTCGACGTCGAGCGTCGGCGTTTCTTCGAAGGGTCCCACCACGAAGGCCACTAGGTAGGTGGACATTTTCATTGTCGGCGCGAAACTGACCGAGCGCGTGCCGTCACCGAGATCAGCGCTGGCGATCTCGAGCGAGTTGGAGTAGGCGGCCAGGTGGCTCGGCACGACGAGGTTCACCTGAAAGGTGGCCTTGAAGGATGGCTCGTCCCAGCAGGGAAAGGCCCGGCGGGCGTCGGAGTGCTCGAACTGCGTGGTCGCGATGGTGTGAACCACGCCCGCCTCATCGGTGAACGTCGAGCGGTAAAAGCCCACCAGCAGGTCGTTGAGTTGGCCGGTGTAGGCAATCTCGAGGGTCGCCGGTCCGACGGGCAACTCCTCGTTAAAGAGGAACGCGGCGGTCTCGTAGGTCTCGTCGTGTTCGGGCACGTTCGATCGCGCGGTCGCGTCGCCAGCGCGCAGTTCGGCGACGCCCAGGTGGAGATCGAGCGAGTGCAACGTGAGCGACGTAGTCGGTTCGCGAATATCAACGTCGATTTCTACCCGCCCGGCGAAGGCCGCCGTATTCAGGTCTGGGGTGATGAAGATGCGGTAGGCCGAGGGAGTGACGTTTCGGGCGAGACGATAGGGGTTAGAAGAAGAACTCATATGTCAATACCATAGGTCCAAAAGTTCTACGCTCACTAAGTGACAATTCCGCCGACGCCCGTCTCACTGCGCGTGAAACCCGGTCCCAGTCGACTCGCCGTGACGGGAATTGGCAACGCCATGCTCGACATCATTTGTCAGGATTCGCTCGAGGTCTACGCCAAGTTAGGACTCGTCAAATCCACCATGACTTTGATCGACGAGGACCAACTCGACATGTTCTATCAGGCCATGGGTCCGACCATTCAAACGTCGGGCGGATCGGTGGCCAACTCCATCGCCGGCGTGGCGGCGCTGGGGGGTACGTGCGGCTACATCGGTAAAGTGGCCGACGACGAGTTCGGCGATCGCTTCACGCACGACCTGCGTTCGATGGGAGTGGAACTCGACCTGGCCATCGCGCGCGACGGTGAAGGCGTGACGGGACGGTGCCACGTATTCATCACCGACGACGCGCAGCGCACCATGGCTACGTACCTAGGCGCGTCCAATCAGCTGCGCGTGTCCGACATCAACGAGACGCTGATTGCCCGCTCGGAGATCACCTACGTGGAAGGCTACCTGTACGATCTGCCCCCGGCCAAGGAGGCCATTCAAAAAGTTGTCGACTTCGCGCACGTGCACGACTCGATGGTGGCGCTCTCGCTGTCGGACATGTTCTGCGTCGATCGCCACCGCCGCGACTTCTTGGAACTAGTGACCCACGACGTCGACGTGCTGCTGGCCAATCACGACGAGATACTTTCACTCTTTCAGGCTCAGACACTCGAACAGGCCTTCGGCTTGCTCGAGGAGCTGGGCGTCTTGGCCGTCGTGACGCGCGGCCCGTTGGGCGCCGACGTCGCGACCGTATCGGGTGTCGTCAACGTGCCCGCGCACGAGGTCGAGCACGTGGTTGATCAAAATGGCGCCGGCGACATGTTCGCGTCCGGATTTCTCTACGGCCTCGCCCTGGGCGCCGACCCCGTCGAGGCGGCCGAGCTCGGATCGCTCTGCGCCGGAGAGGTCATCGCGCACCTGGGCGCGCGCCCCGAGAGCGACCTCGAGGAGATGGCCATCGAGGCGGGACTGCTCTAGAGGCCCTGCGCGTCGAGCTCGGCGTCGAGTTCCTTGGTGCGCACTGTCTCCCAGCGCACCCACGCCACGGCGATGGGTATGCAGGCGAGCAGCATCAGCGCGTCGCCCCCGATCCACATCACCGCCCCCCCTAAATGCACGTTGGCGAGAATGGATGACTTGGTCGATCCCAGGGGCGACGAGGTGAGGTAGCTGGAGAAGGGGTCGTGCGTCGTCATGTTGAGCGCGAGCCCCGTGAACGTATCGACCGGCACGGCCGCCATGACAAAGACCAGGCGAAGTCCCGGATGCAGGGTGAAGCCCCGTTCCAATCCGAAGGCCGCGCGAAAGAAGAGATAGCCCACGACGAGGAACCCGACTTGCTCGAGGTGGTGGATCCACTCGTGCTCCAACATCAGATTGAAGAGGCCGGTGAGGTGGGTGACGGGAATGAAGACGTAGTAGAGGATGAACGCGAAGAGCGGGTGCGTGACGGCCTTCATGACGTCACCGTCCAAGAACGAACGCACGTGAGTTGAACCCACTTCGTACATCAAGTCGAGCGGCCGGCTGAGCGCAAAGAATGGCGCCGCGACCATGATCAACAAGAGGTGCTGGACCATGTGATCGCTGAAGTACTCCATGTCAAAGTAACCAATGACTGATTCGGTCGCTACGAACGTGACCACCAGCGCGCACAGGAACATCACGCCACACCATCGCGGCCACGCGCTGGACCGGCGCGCGGCCCACGCGTAGAGAACTCCGGCGCCTATTAAAAGAATTAAGGGCAGGGCCCCCAAGTGCCACAGGTTCAAATGTCGCCACGAAAACTGCAACATTGGCATTGGTGGCATTGGTGCATCTTAGAACCGCCAGTCAAACGTTTGTCCGTGCTCGGTAGAGTGGCTCCGTGAAGTCGAAGTATTTTTCCCGTCGCGCAATCGGACTGCACTTCGCGATGATTATTTGGCTCGCCCTGTGTGGCGCGGCGGCGTGGTGGCAGGTTGGACGAGCGGTCCAGGGCAATGGTCTCAGCTACATGTACGCCATTGAGTGGCCGGCTTTTGGCGTGCTGGGCGTGCTCGGTTGGTACGCGCTGCTCAACATGGAAAAGGTCACCGAGCACCAGCAGCAGACCCGACGCGAGTACGAAGAGATGATGCGCGCGCAAGCCCTGGCGGCCCGTCAAGCGAGCGACAAACCCGAAGACCCGACGCTTGCCGCCTATAACGACCACCTGGCCAACATCGCCGTCAAGCCGAAGAGGAAGCTCTGGGGACATTGATGGAGAAGGCGTTTGGCCGCTACCGCATCATGTCATTCGTCACCGGCACCACGCTCCTGATCCTGTGCGGCACGCTGATTTTGCACACGATCGATCTAAAACTCTGGACGTCGATGTTGCTCTTCGTAAAGATCGTGGGCATTGGCCACGGGGTAGTGCTCTATCCGATCTACCTCGTCATGTCCTTCCAGGTGGCGCTTCAGGCGCGTCTGCACCTGGGTTACGTGGCGTTGATGTTGGGCGCCGGCTTCGTGCCGGGACTGGCCTTCTACATGGAGCAAAGGATGGAGAAGAAACTCTTTCCCGGTGGCTACCTGGCCTCGCGAAACGCGACGCGCGCCGGTGGCTAATGCGTGGCGAAGGCGCCGGGTGGTGGCCTTTGCCCATCAAGGGGGTTCCTTCGAGGCGCCCTCGTCCACGTTGCTCGCAGTTGGCCGGGCCATTGAACGCGGGGCCAACGCGATTGAACTGGACGTGCACGCCACTAAGGATCGCCACCTGGTGGTCTGTCACGACGAGACGGTCGATCGCACGACGAATCATCACGGGGCAATTGTCGACTTCACGCTCGAGCAACTGCGAGAGATGGATAACGCATACTGGTGGATTGCGGGCGACACCGTCACGCACGGGCGCGGCGACGAAGAGTACGTCTATCGCGGCGACGCGCCGGGCGACCGTCGCCTGGGCATCGCCACCCTCGAAGAGGTGTCCTCAGCGTTTCCCGGCGTGATGCTCAACCTGGACATCAAACGCACGGGTCCCGACGTCGAGCCCTACGAGGAGTTGCTCGCCAACGAGCTTCGCCGATTGGCGCGCACCGACTCCGTGATCGTGGCCTCGTTTCACGACTCGGCGATTCAGTCGTTTCGTGCGTTCGCTCCCGAGGTCGCCACGTCGGCGGCCACCAATGAGATGGCCGTGTTCTATTTCGCGATGATTGAGGGCGCCACTCCGCTTGCGCCACCGGTCGCGGCCTTCCAGGTGCCGATGACGGTCCAGGGAGTGCAGGTCGTGACCGAACAGTTCGTCGAGGCGGCGCACGCGGCCGACGTCGCGGTGCACGTGTGGACCATCAATGAACGAGACGAGATGGCCCAACTGGTGGACCTCGACATAGACGGCATCATCAGCGACCGACCGACGCCGCTCGTCGCGATGTTAGAAGAACGTGGATGCCAGTGGGACGGGGTCTGGTAGCGCGACGGCGTTAGCCGCGGCCGCAGTTCGGCTTCTTGCCGTGGTTCGCCTTCTTCTTCGCGCGTATCTTGCGCTTATTAGTCCGCTTTGACATAGGTGACAATGTTAGTAGGTGGAGGGCTCGACGAGCCAAACGAAGGAGTCGTGGTGGAAGTGGCAGCGAACAGTGCGACTCCCGGTCAATTGGTGGTGGTGGCGACGCCGCTGGGCAATCTCGGCGACATCTCGCGTCGGGCGCTAGAGCTGTTGACGCTCGCCGACGTCATCTACTGCGAAGACACGCGTCACTCGAGCACGCTGTTCAGTGCGCACGACATTGCCGTCAATCGCCGACTGCGCGCCCTGCACGAGCACAACGAAGCGTCGCTCTGCGCTGAGATCGTTGAGCGCGTTCGCGACGGTCAGTTGGTCGTGCTCATCAGTGACGCCGGCACGCCAGGCATCAGCGACCCGGGCAGTCGCGTCGTGGCGGCCGTGGCCGACGCGGGCCTGGTGGTGTCGACGGCTCCCGGTGCGACGGCGGTGATCGCTGCGCTCACCGTCAGCGGCCTCGCGACCGATCGATTCGTCATGGAAGGGTTCATGGCTCGCAAGTCCGGCGAGCGCGAACTCATGTACCAACAGTGGGCGCACGAACCGCGGACCATCGTCTTTTACGAATCGCCCCAACGACTGGTGACGACCCTCTATGAGATGGCACAACGTTTCGCCGAGCGCCGAGTCGCGGTCGTGCGCGAGATGACCAAGCTGCACGAAGAGGTGGTGCGCGGAAGCGTCGCGAGGGTGGCCGAGATCTTCAAGGACCGTGACGTGTTGGGCGAGATTGTGGTGGTGCTCGAAGGTGCGTCTGAGCCGCCGTTGCTCGACGACGACACCATTCGCGCGGCCCTGGCCGAGCAGTTAACGAGTGGCGCCAGCGTGCGTGACGCGGTCTCGCACGTCGAAGAGGCGCTCGGCGTCGCGCACCGCACGGCCTACCTGTTGGCGTTGGAACTGCGCGCCGAGAACGGCGCGGGTCAGTAACCTCTTCCGATGGGTCGTTTCTACATCACCACCCCGATTTACTACGTCAACGATGCCCCCCACGTCGGGCACGCCTATACGACGGTCAACGCTGACGCCCTCGCGCGTTGGCATCGGCTGGTGGGCGACGAGACGAAATTCCTCACCGGCACCGACGAGCACGGCCAGAAAGTCGCCGACGCGGCCGCCAAGAACGCACTGTCACCCCACGAATGGACCGATCAAACGTCGTTGCGTTTTCGTGAGGCCTGGGACGCGATGAACATCAGTTACGACGACTTCATCCGCACCACCGAGGCGCGTCACTTCGAGAGCGTGCAGAAGTTCTTGACCGCCATCTACGACAACGGCCACATTTACAAGGATGTTTACAAGGGCCTGTACTGCGTCAGTTGCGAGGATTACTACACGTATGAAGCGAGCGACCACGGCAAGTGTCCGGTGCACGGCATCGTGCTCACGGAGATGGAAGAAGAGAACTGGTTCTTCCGCTTGAGCGCGTTCGAGGACCGGCTGCTCGAGTACTACGCGTTGCACCCGCAGTTCGTGACGCCCGAAACCAAGCGCAACGAGGCGCTCTCCTTCGTCAAGGGTGGCTTGAAGGACATCTCTATCACCCGTACGTCAATTGACTGGGGTGTGCCGGTGCCCTGGGACGAGCGCCACGTGTTCTACGTCTGGTACGACGCGCTCATCAATTACCTGACGGCCATTGGCTACGGGAGCGATGACGATGAGGTCGCCACGTGGTGGCCGCACTCGCATCATCTCATCGGCAAAGAGATCATCCGCTTCCACTGCGTGTGGTGGCCCGCGATGTGCATGGCGGCCGGGTTGGAGCCCGTCTCACACGTCCAGGTCCACGGTTGGCTCTTGGTCGGGGGCAAGAAGTTGTCCAAGACCATGGCCGCGCGCGGTGACGTGAAGCTGACCGACATTTCTCCCGTCCTACTCACGGACGAATACGGTGTCGATCCAATCCGTTACTACCTGCTGCGCGAGACCGCATTGGGAAACGACGGGGACTTCTCCTTGGAGGGAATCGTCCAGCGCTACAACACCGACCTCGCCAACAACCTGGGCAACCTGGTGGCCCGAGTCGCCACGGTGGTACATTCCAAGTGCGCGGGCGTGGGTCCCGTGGCGCAGATGAATTCACCGTTGCGCGGGCCCGCCGAATTGGCGGTGTCCGAGACCCAATCGGCGTGGAACCGGTTCGCCCCCCAGGCCGCGCTCGAGGCCACGTGGGGCCTCATCGGTGCGACCAACGCCTACCTCGAACAACTGGCCCCGTGGAAGATGGAACCCGGTCCCGAGGTCGACAACGTCATGGGCGACGCGTTGGAAGCAATCCGTCTCGTCAGCATTCTGGCCTCACCGGCGATGCCCGCGACCTGCGATGAAATCTGGACTCGTATTGGAATGGCGGGAAGACCGAGCGACGCCGTCTTTAACGAAAGTTGCGTGTGGGCGCACGAACCCGCGAGTCGACCGGTGACGAAGGGTGACCCACTCTTTCCTCGCATCAAGAGCGACGAGTGAGTCACTGGACCGACGCGCACTGCCACCTGCAGGATCGCTTCTTATCCGATGACCAGGTGGGCGCCAGTGCCCAGGCTGCGCTGGCGCGTGCCTACGAGTCCGGCGTCGATCGTGTGGTAGTCATCGGCACCGACGCGACCACGTCGCGCGAGGCCCTGGCGATAACGGACCTCGCGGGGCCCGTGGAGGTCTACGCCACCGTGGGCCTGCATCCCCACGAGGCCACCCACGATATTGCCCCGATTCTGGCCCTGGCCCGGGCTGGCCACCCCCGCCTGGTGGGAATCGGGGAGTGCGGATTTGACTATTTTTATGAACATTCGCCCCGTTCGGTCCAAAGCGAGGCCTTTCGCCTCCAGATCGCCCTGGCCCAGGAGTTGGACCTGGCCCTGGTGGTGCACGCCCGCGACGCGTTTGACGATCTCTGCGACGTATTTGCCAGCGAGGGCGTCCCGTCGCGCACGGTGATTCACTGCTTCACCGGAACCGCGCAGGACGCGCAGCGTTGCCTCGAACTCGGATGCGATATTTCATTCTCTGGCATCGTCACCTTCAAGAACGCCGACTCGTTGCGCGAGGCCGCGATGTTGGTGCCGCTCGATCGTCTGCACGTCGAGACGGATAGTCCCTTCTTGGCGCCGGTCCCGCACCGGGGTCGGGCCAATGAACCGGCGATGGTGAGCGTGGTGGGTGAATACTTGGCTGCACTTAGGGGAGAAGAGGTCGTCACGCTGCGCGACGCGACCTCGGCCAATTCCGCGCGCCTGTTCAACCTGCCGGCTCGATAAATATCGTCTGACTAGGCATTACCCGCGGCCGCCCTTTCCTCTACGCGCGACGAGCCCGCCTTGCTAGCGTTGTCGGTGGGAAGTTTGACAAGGCACCATTGTCCTGGCGGAGGGTGGAGATCTGAGGGCAACAATCCAGCGGACGATGTGTGGTCCGTTGTCGCTTTTGACCGTGATGAGCCTAGCGGCGACTTCACTGGTCTTCACGACGTCCTCAGTGGGGGCGACATCGTCGCACGCCCCGATGCACATGCCTAACTTGGTCGGGCGCACACGCGCGCAGCTCTACGCGATCATGCGACGCGACGAACTCTATTTCTCCACTCGGGGTCCCGGTAGTTCGGATGGCAAGTGGCGCACCGTGGCGGCCCAGTCCCCGGCGCCGGGCAAGCTCGTGGCCTGGCACTCGACGGTGCGCATCACGACATCGTTGTCGGTCTACCGCGGACCCCGGGCCGTGCCCCGACTCCTGGGCCTCACCCGGGCCCGGGTCTACGCCGTAATGAGGCGGGCCGATCTCTATTTCACGACCCAGGGACCCGGAAGTGCAGGCGGCACTTGGCTTGTGGTGCGGCGCCAGTCCCCGGCCCCGGGCACCCGGGTGGCCTGGCGCTCCTCGGTCCTGCTTACAACGAGCCTCACCAGACCCCGTCCCAAGCCGGTGAGGGCGAAGACCAAGCCCCGGCCCACACCCACGAAAACGACCACCACGACGACGAAAACGCACCCCATCTCCACCACCACTTCGACGACATCGACGACATCGACGACATCGACGACCACGACCACCTACCCGGGCGAGACGACCACCACCACGTCTTCGACGTCAACCACGACCACGACCACGGTGCCGACGACCACCACCACCATCAAGCGATCGAAGTCGCGCGATTATCGCGTGGGCATCGCCACCTGGTACGACTTCATTCCCGGACGATGCGCGACGTGGTACCTGCCGCTCGGCACGCGCGTGAGCGTGCGTGACCTCGCCACCGGCAAGGTCATTGTCTGTCGCGCCACCGACCGCGAAGGTGCGCGCGGCGACCGAGTGGTGGACCTCTCCGAGTCGGAGTTCGCGCAGCTGACACCGCTCTGGCACGGGGTACTACGTGTCAGAGTCTCCTGGTGACCCATACCCGCACCGAACTGGTAGCCCTGCTCGAGGTCCACGGGCTCAAACCCTCGCGCGCGCTCGGCCAGAACTTCGTGGTCGACCCCAACACCGTGCGGCGCATTGCCCGTCTCGCCCACGTCGGCGAGGGCGACCTGGTGCTCGAGATCGGCGCCGGACTGGGATCACTGACCCTGGCCTTGGTCGAAACGGGCGCCGAAGTACAAGCCATGGAAGTCGACCGCTACTTGGTGGGTCCGCTGCGAACGGTGGTGGAACCCTACGGCGTCACCGTGCACCACGCCGACGCCCTGCACGCCAACTACCGCGAGTTGCTGGGCGGGCGCGAGGCGGTCGTGGTGGCCAATCTGCCCTACAACGTGGCGACGCCATTAGTCCTGCAGTTGCTCGAGACCCAGCCGCTCATTCGACGCATGCTGGTCATGGTGCAAAAGGAAGTGGGCGAGCGCTTCGCCGCCCAGGCCGGCGACGAGGCCTACGGCGCCGCCTCGCTGCGCCTGCAATACTTCGCCGAAGCGCAGGTGGTGGGCAAGGTGGCCCCGACGGTCTTTCTGCCCAGGCCGAACGTCGACTCGGCGCTGGTGTCCATCGTGCGCCACGAACGGGTCCGCATCGACCCCGCCATGGTGAGCGAAGCGGCGCTCTTTGAGGTCATCCGCACCTCGTTCGGTCAGCGCCGCAAGATGCTGCGCCGCTCGCTGGCCGGCTGGGTCAGCGAGGGGGTCTTCGAACGCGCCGACATTGTCGCGACGCGCCGGCCCGAAGAGTTGACCCTCGAAGAGTTCGCCCGTCTGGCGGCCGCGCGATGATTGGCCTGCGAGCTCCAGCGAAGCTGACCTGGTACTTGGAAATTATCGGGCGGCGCAGCGACGGCTACCACCTCATCCGCAGCGAAATGCTCGCGGTCGCCCTGGATGACATTGTGGTCATCGACGAGACGAACGACTACGTGCGGGTCTTTAATCCCTTTTCAACGCCAGTGCCTCAGGACCAGACCAATCTGGTGGCCCGGGCCCTGAAACTCGTCGGCCGCACGGCCGGTGTCACCATCGAGAAATCCATTCCGGTCGGCGGAGGTCTGGGCGGCGGCAGCGCCGACGCGGCGGCCATACTGCGCTGGGCCGGCGGAGTCAGTTCCGAGGCGGCGTTGAGCCTCGGCGGCGACGTGCCCTTTTGCCAGTTGGGCGGGCGAGCACTGGTCGAAGGAGTGGGCGAACGCTTGACGCCGCTCGACTTTGCCGCGCGAACGGTCACCCTGATCACGCCCGATTTTGGCATGTCAACGGCCGACTGCTACGGCGCTTACGACGAATTAACGGCGAGCGGCCAGAGGCCCGAAGGTCGCAATCACTTAGAAGAGGCGGCCCGGCTCGTCGAACCCCGTCTCGCGCGCGCCCTGGACTGGCTGCGCGCAGAATTAGGAAACGAGGTGCACTTGGCGGGATCGGGCTCGACCATGTTCGTTGAAGGAATCGTGGGCGAGCCCCACCTCGAAATGGCGGGG
>OLLM01000169.1_pt1 | contig 64258 bp, 53 predicted proteins | sample 1604581 | NCBI WGS metagenome assembly OLLM01 (sample SAMEA104055725, study PRJEB20765) | soil metagenome | biome: Arctic tundra; feature: Polygonal ground; material: soil | place: USA | collected 2011-09 | depth 0-0.5 m | reverse complement strand
CGCTGATCACGCTCTGAGCGACCAGAGCACGACGTGCGACTTCGGTCTGTGACAGTCCGGCGCTGATGCGCGCCTGTCGAAGGAACTCTCCAGCTGAAGTCTCCTCTCGATACGTCATATTCTAACTTTAGTACTTATCGTCTATGAGCAGTTACGTATGATCAGGGAATCGCCGGCTTTTCATGGTGTCCCTCTAGGCCGAGGCGGATTCCGGGGGGCCGCGAGCTGCGCGCTCCAATGGCCGCCATGCCACCCTCGTGGTAGCGAGCGACGAGCGTATGGACCCACCGCCACGACACGCCGTAGCGACGGGCGGCTTCAGCCTGGCTGAGACCCTGGTGAACAACGGAAAGGACAATGACACGTGTTTTGGACATGTCCTATCGTCAACGATGGAACTATGAACAATGTCTCGACTTATACGTGAACAAGGTCCTGAACCTAGACACCTCAGCGCCCACGATTTTTTATATCCCCATAGGTAAAGAACTCTGACATTCACGAAATTAGATGGGTACGGGGGAGAAAAAACAAGTGAATCGCCAATATCCATTTCTAGGAATCATTGAAATTTTCCGTGTACCGTGTCCGCTATGTGGGGAGTGGGGGGCATCGAGCCAAGTCATAGCCCGTCTGAGTCTTGGTCAATTCGAACGCGATTGGTGAAGACGAGGTCGGCCACGCTCGCCCTAGTAGCACTGACGATGGTGAGCGTGTCGATTACCGCCCTGGCCAGCGACACCCGCGCGAAAGCGGACACGTTGCAAATGTCATCGGACAATCTCGAGACGGGGTGGTACCCGAACGAACCTCAGCTCGCCCCGTCGGCCGTCACCGCAAGCAACTTCGGTCAACTGTTTGACACGCAGTTGACAGGTGCGGTCTACGCGCAGCCGCTGATTAGTCAGCCGACCGTGCTCGCCGTCACCGAGGATGACTACGTGTACGGGCTTAGTCCTACGACCGGCGCGATCCAATGGCAGAGGAACTTCGGCCCGCAGGCCGATCCACTCGCCCAAACCAAATGCGCCGATATTGGCGCGAACATGGGGATCACCGGTACGCCGGTCATCGATCACGCGACCAACGTCGCCTACTTCGTCGCCGCCACTGACGGTGGCACCGGCGGGGCGACCGAGTTTTTTATGGAAGCCGTCAACGTGCAAACCGGCGTGACGCCCGCCAATTGGCCGGCGGGCGGGGTACCCATCCAGGGTTCCGCCGACGATGATCCCGGCACGGTCTTTAATGGCCAATGGCAAACCCAACGCCCGGGGCTCGTACTAGTGAACGGCGTGGTCTACGCCGGATTTGGCTCACAGTGCGACTATGGCAAGTGGACGGGTTGGATGATTGGTGTCTCCGAAGCGACGCACAGCATCACCACAATGTGGTCAAGCGAGACAAATATCGACGCGTCGGTCACTGACGGCGGTGGAGCGGGCATCTGGCAGTCGGGCACGGCACCGGTTGTCGACAGTCAGGGGAACATATATTTCTCGACCGGCAATGGCGTTATACCGTCAAGCCCCGAGTCCGACACCGTCACCTCGGGGCACAACTTCGGCGAAGCCGTCGTCGAGCTGAGCGCGACCGGGGGCACACTGCACGTGGTCGACTGGTTCATACCGTATGACGCACCGAACCTCAATTTTGTCGACGGCGACCTCGGTTCGGGCGGTGCCGTCGCCCTCCCGGCGAGCATGGGCACGCCACAAGAGCCCAATGTACTTCTCGAAATCGGTAAGGAAGGCGTACTCTACGCCCTCAATATGAACGCGTTGGGGGGCTACCAGCAGGGTGCGGGCGGCACTGACGCCGTCCCATCCGAGGCGGGACCGTTCGGAGGCGTGTGGTCAAAGCCGGCCGTCTGGCCCGGTGACGGTGGCTATATCTACATACCAATGGCCGGGACCGTCTCGTTCGACACGGGCGGCGGTTCGCTCAATGTGTTCAAGCGAATGGTCAGCGATTCGGGGGCGGTGTGGTTCCAAGAGGTCGGTGCCACCTCCAACTCGAACAACACCTTCGGCTTCGGCTCGGGTGCTCCCATAATTACGTCCAACGGCACCGCCTCCGGCTCGTCGTTGCTATGGATCGTCCACGACAACGACGCGAGTGGTTCCAACGCTTCGCTTGAAGCGTTCAACCCGATTCCTCAGAACCCTGGTCCCAACGGAACCATGCAAGAAGTGTGGAGCTATCCCATTGGCACCTCCTCGACGTTCGCGGAGCCGGGCGTTGACAACGGTGTCGTGTACGTCGGCACCAAGGACGGCACGCTGCGCGGTTTCGGTATCTTGGCGTCGTCCTCGCCGGCACTCACCGGTGACAACGTCAACTTTGCTCCCACGATCGTCGCGCAGTCAGTCACCACCACGGCGCAGTTCACTGCCACGGCGCCCACCAGCGTGTCGTCCTTCACGGCGACGGGCTCGGCGTTCACCCTCGGCACACCAAACATGGCGTTGCCCGCGTCGCTCGTAACTGGCCAGACGATCACCGTGCCCGTCACGTTCACTCCGAACGCCCTCGGTGGACTAGCCGGGACACTCACGGCCAACGATTCGGGGGCCACCGCCACGGTTTCGTTGAGCGGCCAGGGCATCAGTGCGTCGGGACCGCTCAGCGCCTCGCCGAAAGTGGCTGACTTTGGAGTCCAGCCCATCGGCGGATCCCTCGTCAGCCAAACGGTGACCTTCACGAACGTCTCGACCAGTCCCGTCACCATCAACGGCCTCATCGCTCCTAGGTTGCCCTTCGCCGTGACCGGCGCACCCACTCTTCCAACAACACTTGCCGCCAACCAATCGGTCTCTTTCACGGTGGATTTCTCACCGCCGGGGTCTTCGGGCGACTTCGTCCACGTCTTCGGCGGCGTGGCTACTCTCGAAACTAGTGCCGGCAATTTTGGCGTGCCGGTGTCGGGATCGGCCGCTCCGCCCGCACAGATCAACATCGTGCCAACCACCCTCAACTTCGGTAATGTCAGCGTTGGTTCGACCGCGACCCAAAACTTCAATATCGGCGACCAAGGCGGAGTGTCGATCACGATCACGGCGTCCACGCCTCCGACCACGAACGGCTTCACGGCGACCTCTTCCCTGGCGAATGGCACAGTGATCGACGCTGACGCCTCGATTCAAGAGTCGGTGCAGTTCGCCCCTTCATCACTCGGAGCAGTGTCGGCGACGTGGACCCTGGAAGGCAACGACGGCAGTGGTCCCCAAACGGTCACGATGACCGCTACGGGCGTCGCCGCGACTTCACCGCCGCCAGGCGGAGGTGGCGGAGGTGGCGGAGGTGGCGGAGGCGGTGGCGGAGCTCCGCCAAGCGCACCGGTGCCCGCTTCACCCACGCCGGTCTCGCTCACGATCACCACGCTCACGGGCCATGTGGGTACGTCCCTGGCACTCTCGACGAGTGGGGACCCCGATGGTGGCTCGGTTTCGTTCCGAGCCAACAACGGCACGGCGACCGGATGCACGGTTTCCGGTGATTCACTAGGCGCCAAGAGCGCCGGTACGTGCATCGTCACGGCGACCAAGTCCGCGAACGGAACTATTGCGGCAGTCTCGTCATTGCCCACCACCATCACTTTCGCAAAGAAGAGCACGACCAGCCCACCGCAGATCATCACGGTGAACTTCAGCGCCAAGAGCAGCGCGCTGAGCAGCGTAGCGAAGAGGGCGCTGCGAGCCTTCGCCGTGGGGTTAGTGGCGGGTCACTCGGTCATCTGCACCGGTTACGCGAAGGGCAACGCGTTGCTCGCGAAGGACCGCGCAAAAGCGGTTGCTAGCTATTTGTCGAGTCGGACCAAAGTCCACTTGACACTCAAGAGCGTGACGAGTGTCGCCGTGCAAAGGGCCACGGTAACCACGACCTGACGAAGTCGAAGAGGCAACGTGCTGATCAGCAGATCTGGGCCGGCGCGCCCTTCAGGAAGAGCCATGAAAAGTTGCAGGGTCCGAGTTCGCCGGCGGGGCAGAACGTCGCACCGTTCGTCAGCGTTAGTCGCGGTCGCTTCAATGACGATTGCGCCCAACTGATTGGCGCCAGCCGCGGCCCTGCATCGCACCCTTGATTGGCCGCGCGTCACGCTGGACGGTGCAATCCTCTCATCACGGCGGCCACCACATTGATGACGAACCAACGGGGCGCTACTGCTTCAGGGTGAGGCTGATGGGGCAGTGGTCGCTGCCCATGATGCTGGCGTGGATCTCCGCCGCCTCGACGCGATCGACGAGACTTTGTGACACCAGGAAATAGTCGATGCGCCATCCCACATTGCGCGCGCGAGCGTTGGAGAAATTAGACCACCACGAGTAGTGACCGTTGCCCTGATGGAAAAGTCGAAACGTGTCGACAAACCCGTTGTCCACGAAGTTTTGGAATCCGTCACGCTCTTCGCTGGTGTACCCGGCCTTGCCAACGTTGGATTTCGGATTGGCGAGATCTTCGGGCGTGTGGGCCACGTTGAGGTCACCGCAAAAGATAACGGGCTTGGTCCCTTCGAGTTGCTTCAAGTAATGCAAGAACGCCGGATCCCATTGCGTGTGACGCAGGGCCAACCGACCGAGGTCGCCTTTGGCGTTGGGCGTGTAGACGTTTACGAGGTAAAAATCAGCAAACTCCGCGGTGAGGACCCGTCCTTCGCTATGCGGATCACCGAACGTGTCGCCACTCATTGCGAACAGTGCAGTATCGGATTGGGGCAACCCTGAGGTCACGCCCACCGGCGGCGTCTTCGAGAAGATGGCCGTCCCGGAGTAGCCCTTCTTTTCGGCCGAGTTCCAATGCTCCTCGTACCCGGCGAGCTGTACCTCGATCTGGTGTTGGTGAGCCTTGGTCTCTTGCAGGCAGATGACATCGGGATCGAGCGCGTCAACGAAGGGCAGCAACAGACCCTTATTGGACACCGCTCGAATTCCATTGACGTTCCACGAAACCAGCCGCATTCATGAAATGTAGCAACCGGGGCAAGCGCACCGGTCCGGCGCTGGGCCAGCGGTCGGCACCCTCGGCGATGGCGCGGCCATCACTCGCCGCGCGAGGCCGTTAGAACCGTTGTACGCTCCCTATTCTCAGCGCCAAACATCCGGCGAGGGCTTTGACACCGAATAGGTAGTGAATGCAAGAGTTCAGTGAGGCGAGTGACGCCCAGTTAGTCACGTCAATCGGGCGCTTCAGCGAAGTGGCGCTGGCTGAGGTGTACCGTCGCCACGGCGGCGCGGTCTACGGTCTCGCGCGCCGAGTGCTCAATAACGCCACCGAGGCCGAAGACGTCACGCAAGAGGTGTTTCTGCGTTTGTGGAATCAACCCGACCGGTTCGATTCCGCGCGCGGATCACTGCGATCGTTCTTGCTCGCGCAATCGCACGCCCGCGCGGTCGACGCCATTCGCTCGCTTAACTCGCGCAGAGTGAGGGAGATCAACGACGCCATAAAAACGGCACGGGGCGAATATGATATGCAGCACGAGGTATGGGATCTGGCGATCACCCACCACGTCGCTCGAGCTTTAGGCGAACTGCCCGAAGAGGAGCGTCGGGCCATCGAACTGGCTTATTTCGAGGGACACACGTACGTGCAGGTCGCCGAGATCCTCAATCAACCAGAAGGAACCGTGAAGAGCAGGATTAGAAATGGCATGCAGCGAATGAGAAGCGTGCTGTCCGAGGCGGGCGTGAAGGCAGTGGAGTGATGACCCACGAGCAAGCCAGCGAACTGCTCGCCGCACTGGCGCTCGACGCCGTCGACAGCGTTGAACGCGAGGAAATTGACCGTCACGTGGCGCAGTGCCCGCGCTGTCAAGGTGAACTGGACGCCCTGCGTGAAGTAGCGGGCGCGATGGGCAACTCCGTCGAGGCCCTTCCCGAAGGACTGTGGACGAGTATTTCGAGCCGCATCTACGACGTGCAGGACGGCGAGTCTGCGCCGACCGCGCAATTGATTTTGGGTGGACTGAGCGAGTCAGCCCGGTCACCGCGCGCAGAGCCATCCCGATCGACCCGCAAGGCGCGAACCGTCGTCACGTCGTTGTCCGTCCTGGCCGCCGCCGCCATAATCGTGCTCGCCTTCAGCCTGGCCAACGCCAACTCCAATGTGTCGCGACTACAGGGTGCGAACGGGGCCGTCGCCGCCGCACTCGCGACGCCCGGTTACCGGTTGGTGAACCTGGAGAGTCCGACGCACGTGAAGCTCGCCCAATTTGTCCTGCTGCCTAATGGCAATGGCTATTTGGTGACCTCCGCCTTGCCCGCCCTGGCGCCAAAGGAGACGTACCAATTGTGGGGAGTCATTAATGGCACCTCAATCTCGATGGGACTGATGGGTCGTTCGCCACAACACGTTGCCTTCACCGTGTCGGGATCGCCGAGTCCTTCGGTGCTGGCGGTGACGGTGGAACCGTCGGGCGGATCGGTAACTCCCTCGAGTGCCGTCGTTGCCTCGGGAGCGGTCTAAATGGCGCGTCGAATGCTGAGGTGACCACGTGCGCCTCGAACGTCGTTCAATGTGAACGGCCTCGCAAACGTTCGCCAACTCGCCGACACGAGAAAGTTTGATTAATTGCTCGGCGTTCATTACTCATGAGTAATGCGCGACGCAACGAGGTCTCATCACGTTCCTCGTGCGTCGGATCGTCTTTCGTTTCCGAGCACCACGTGCCATAATGGTTGTTCATGTTAGAACCCACTGAAGACAGTGGACCACGCCCGGATGAAGACTTTGACGCAAGGTTCTTCGGCGAGGGCCATCCCGCCGGATTGCCGGTCTTCGAAGCACCCGTCGGCGCCCACCTGCATAATCGCAAGAAGGTAAATAGTCCTTCGCAATTGATGGCGTTGCAGGAACTGCTCAACTTCAAGCCAATTCACGCACGCTGGAGGATCGCCAAGGACCTGGTGGGGCTCATTCGCCGCGGCCACGCCGGAGAGGGCGACGAGTCGTATTTGGACAAACTGCGACGCGAGACCGGGCGGGGTAAGTCCGAGTCTTCGACCTACGGCTTGGCCACCGTCGCCGGTCACCAAGTGGTGCTCTACGCAATGAACTGGGACTTCTTCGCCGGCTCGCTGGGCGTGGTGTCGGGCGAGAAGTTTCAGGCGGCCGCCGATTTGGCCGTGAGCAAGAAGTTGCCCTTCGTAAGCGTCTACGCCTCGAGTGGCGTGCGCCAACACGAGAACTTCGCCGGGCTCACGCAGATGACTCGAATGGTCGAGGCAATACGTCACTACAAGGAGAAGGTCCCGCTGCCCCAGATCGCGGTGCTGCTAGGCAACGTGTGGGGGGGCGTATCGGCTAGCGCAGTACCCAACGCCGACTTGATCCTCGCCACCTCGGGCACGAACTTCGGTTTCGCGGGGCCCAACGTCATCGAGGCGTTCGAGGGCCTCTCGGTGCCGACCAACTCGCAGAGCGCGGAGGCGAACCTGTTGGACCGCAACATCGACGTGGTACTCGCCGACGTCGACGAACTGGTGGTCTATCTCGGTGAATTGCTGACCTCGACGGCGCGACCGGATAAGCACCACGAGTTGAACCGCGAATCGGTGCCGTCGATCCGCAACGTGACCAGTTCCACGCAGCGCCGGGACTTCAGCTTCGGTTCCGAGGGAATCTACGGACCCCATTTCGACGACATCAAGGGATCGGTCCAGCTGCAGTCCGCGAGTGCGCGCGTCGTGCGAGCACTCGACCACCCCGAGGCCTTGGAAGAGCAGTACCAAGATTTGATGACCGACGCGAACCGCGTTGACCTCGAGTTCATTGTTCGTTTTGCCTTCACGGACGCCATCGCCATCTACAACTACGTTCAGGAGGCCGAGTACAAGAGGTATCCCGCCATCGTGGGGGCCTTCGCCAAGATCGGTAACCAACCTTTCGTGATCGTGGGCACGCAACCCTCGTACCAACGCTTCGGCGACACCGTCGTCAAGCGACCGTCCAATCCCGCGCCGGAGGACTTTGCCTTCATGGAGAGGATCCTGGAGATGGGTGAGCGCTTGCGCCTGCCGGCGCTCTTCGTCACCGACACCCTGGGGGCCAAGCCCACGCTCGAGAGTGAGCGTCGGGGCCAATCGCGCGCCATCGCCCGTTCGATTCTCAAGGGCATTGACTACTCCGAACCGGTGATTTCCTTGGTGGCCGGCGCCCTCGGTAGCGGCGGCGGCCTCGCGACCACGCCGATGGCCGACCACGTAATCATGCTGGAAAAGGCCATGGCCTACGTCGCCGAGCCGCGTTCGGCCGCCTCCATCCTCTACAAGACACCGCACCCGACACGCGATCAAATTCGTACGACCCTGGCCACCATGCGCTCGACCGCGCAGGATCAACTCGATCTCGGTCTCATCGACGAGGTGATTCCCGAAGACGCCAATCCCTTCGTCACGGTCGAACGTGTACACGGGGCGATCCTTAAGTCCTACGTCGAACTCGCGGAACTGTCAGAGAAGCGGTTGAGGGCGCGTCGTCAAGAGAGGATCCGCGGCCTACGGGCCTTCGAGATTGTTCAAGAGTAGGCGGCTCGGTGAAGTGCTCCGGCTAATCACGTAGGTACAGTCGCGCGCCGCCCAGCAGCATTGCGGTAGCGATCACGAGTGGGGTGATCACGGGTCCGATCCACGTGACCGGTATCAGGAAGTACACGTCCTTGGTCATGAAGCTGCTCGGCCAGTTGTCCAGAATCTTTAGAAAGACGTAGTACATGATGTCCCAGCAGGCGAAGCTGACGAGGAACGCGCCGAGGCGCTGACGCCAGTTGTTGCCCGCAATGTACGCAATCGAAACCAACAGGAGCATCGTCGCGAATTCACGAACTTTCTCGACGTCCGTTATTCGATTGTTGAGTAAAAGTGAATGTTTGGTTGTCACGAACGTGATGAAGCCCAAGTTCAGCAGCACCTTGTAGTGGACCAGTGAATAGTTGCGATGAAAGTTCATCAGAGCGCGCAAGTAGTACACGACCGCCGCCTCGACGTAGCCAAATGCGCTGCCGGCCAGGATCAAGAATGTCAAATTCGCAACGTCGTGACGGTGATGCCGCCAAGGGAGATTCACCATGCAAGATTAGTGCCGCACAGCGCTTTTCCCCGACGCGACCGGCGAATCGACGCGCCGAGAAGAGGGCGCCGGGGGATTTTGGAGCTGGCCAAAACGAGTGGAGATTGACCGGTTCCGGTAATGTGCCAACATCGGTGGAGGTGGAAGTTGTTTCCCCGTACTTGGTCGTGGGCCAGGAATCGATATGGAGGTCAGACCTTGGGAACACTCGCAGTGGTTTCGAGCTCGCGCGATTCGTTCGGTCCGATCACCGCGGAGTCTTGATGAAATTTAAGAATCGAGATATTGAAGCGTCACGTGAGACGCCAAACGAGTTTGCCAAGGTCCTGTTCAAACCCCTGCCGCGTCGCTACAACCTGCTCGCCTGGTTGCTCTCCTTCGGTCAGGACCGGCGGTGGCGATTGGCGATGCTTGATCACGTGATCGGTTCGGATCCCCGGCTTATCCTGGACGTCGCCTGCGGACCGTGCGCGGTCTCCAAAGCGTTGGCCAAGAAGACCAAGGCTCGCATCGTGGGAATCGATCTGAGTGAGGATATGTTGCGCATGGGCCAGTCCAACGTCGAAGAGGCGGGGTTGGCCGAGCGGGTCTCACTGGTCTTGGGTCGCGGGGAGCAGTTGCCGTTCGCCGACGATACATTCGACGCGCTCACCTTCACGTATTTATTGCGCTACGTCGACGATCCGAAGGCAACGATTGCCGAGCTGGTGCGGGTCGTGAAGCCGGGTGGCCCCATCGCCAGCCTCGAGTTCGCGGTTCCGACCTCGCCCGGGTGGAGGGTGCTGTGGTGGTTCTACACGAGAGCCGTGTTGCCGTTGGCCGGCCTCATCACTGGTGGCAAGGGATGGTGGGACGTGGGACGCTTCCTCGGACCCAGTATTTCTAAGCACTATCAGGCCTATCCGGTTGACTGGACCGTCGGCGCCTGGGAACACGCGGGTGTAGAACACGTTGAGCATCGATCGATGAGCCTCGGCGGGGGCTTGGTGATGTGGGGTTATCGCTCCGCATGACGATGCCGAAGACTCGCTTCAACAGGATCCAGGCCAAGGGTCCGGCGTACTACGCTCAGCCCCGATTTCTGACCAGTCCGGTCCTGCGCGATTGGTGGACGGTGTTACACCCTCCCTACACCATGTGGCACCTGTCCTACGTGGTGATTGGCGCCTGCCTCGTAGGCCCAGTGAACGCCGTGCGTCTGGTGGCCACGTTGGTGGCTTTTTTCCTGGCGGTGGGCATCGGTGCGCACGCCCTCGACGAACTGCACGGACGGCCACTGGGAACGTCGATTCCGGCCCGTCAACTCATGGTCGCCGCGTCGCTCGGCATCAGCGTGGCGGTGGCCCTAGGGGTGCTGGGCATGATCAAAGTCAGCCCCTACCTGGCGATTTTCATCGGCGCCGGGGTCCTCCTCGCGGTCGGGTACAACCTCGAGATGTTTCAAGGTCGACTACACACGGACGCCCTCTTTGCGCTGGGATGGGGCGCGTTCCCACTACTCACGGCATACTTCGCCCAGCACGCTCGATTGAGTCCGGCCAGTGTCGTGGCGGGCCTCTTCGCGGCGCTCCTGTCCCAGGCTCAACGTCAGCTGTCATCACCGGCGCGCGAACTACGTCGCAAGACTAATTTGGTCGAGGGTAGCGTCGAACGCATCGATGGATCGATCGTGCCGATCGACAAGGATTCAATGCTCCACCCCCTCGAACAGGCGCTGCGTTCGTTGTGCTGGGCGGTCGTCGTGCTGGCGATCGCTCTCGCGGTGGTGCAATTTCGTTCCTGGTGAGCCATTCCGGGACCGGTACGGACACTCGATCACATGGTCATGAGTTCGTGCCGAGCCGACCCGGCGCAAGATCGCCGGTGCCACCGCGGTGGTCCTGCCCCCTCGGTGCGATTCGGGCCGTACTAACCCGTGGTCACACCGGTTTGCACTGATTCGACATGCAAGACGAGCGGCCCGTGGTGCGAGCAAGCAACGAAGGGGAAGGACACGAATTTGGACGCCGTCTGATTGGGCGGGTACACGCGCAGTCCCGCCGCCGCCACGCGCCGACAGGCTGAGTTTGTGTAGTTGCTGGCGTCGGTAATCACCAGCACCACCGTCGCCGTGTTGCCCGTCCGGAAACCGTCCAGACCGGCGTTCGCGGACCCGCTCGCAAGGGTTATCAGCGCCGCCGGGTGTTCTGCGTCATGACTGGCCGCGCTGCCGAGTTGCTGGCCGGCCACGCTCATTGCGGACACGCCGGGATAACCAATGAGTGAGCAGGAGTGGGCCGACAGGTTCGTGAATTCGAGGTTGTAATAGGAACTTCCCGCGGCGCCGCTGCCCGTGGTGTCGAGCCACACGACTAGTTGCGCCGTCGTGCACCTGGGCACGGCCGTCGTAGCGCCGACTAACGTCGTACCGCTCGCTAGCACGGTGGTGCTCAACACGGTCGCGACGGCCATCGTGGCACCCACAATCGACGCCAATTTGCGAAGTGAAAATGGAAAAAAGATCATTCGTCGCCGCATGAAAAACCTCCTCCGACTCGAAATGAACGGTACTAGAGGCACCTGAGAATTCTCTGAGAACGATGTTGCAATTCAGTTACATTCGACCTCGATTGCGCAATCGACCAAGTAAAAATGCGGCGGTTTCGCGATGCCGCGCCATCTTGTCGGACCAGCGCAGTGCACAAGTGTTCAGTGCGTGATGGACCGTCGAGTTTGCCTTGGGTAACGATGCGATACTTACTCGCTCGTGCCCGACGATTTAACTACTGAAGTGGCGCTGTTTAGTCGGACTACGACTTCAGATCCTCCTCATTCGCGCACGAACAGGTCCATCCGCCAACTGCCGGTCAATTCGTAGTCGCAGAGATTGGCGGTCAATGAGCACATGACGTTGAGCACGGTCGTGGCCGGCGTGGCAGGTGCGACGTCGAGCAGGAGACCGCGTTGGTTGTGGTCCTGGCGCACCCGAAAGGCCGCGCCGGCGAGCAGTGTCGCGATTCGTTCGCGTCCCAGCCGTCCTCGGGTGTGCAAGAGACCGAGCGACGAGGGTTGGGCTACACCCTGGCGAGGCGGCGCCGAGACTAGCGACGCCACGGTGACGCCCTTGCTCACCCAGAGTCCGAAGCCGTTCATGGTGAGGTCTTTCGCGTCTTCATCGACGCCGGGAATGACGTTGCACCAACCCTTACCCGACGCGACGGACTCCATGGCGACCAACGCATCGGCGCGATCGCTCGAGAAATTCAGTTGGCTTCGGGTGGTCACCAACACTCCTTGGCTATTGGCCGGCGCGCCAGCATGTCGACCGACATCGCTCGTGGCGCTTTCTTCTACCGCAATGTTAGGCGGTGTGATCCGCTGCGCAAGGGGCACGCGGATGTTTCCTAATAACGTCGAACCGCGTCTTGACCCGGACGTGCTGCCTCGCGTGCACGAAGTGCCTTCACACATCTCATCTCCATCGATCCAGTTTTCGGGTCACGCCAGTTCGGGCGCGTCCGAAAGGATGACCTTGGATTTGCCGTAGCGTCGGCGAAAGAGGTAGTACGAGACCGCGCCGCCCATGATGGGCAGCCAGTACGAGGCGAGTCGGTAGGCCAAGGTGGCTAACACCGCGCGGTCGGGCTTGACGCCGGCGAGTATGAGCAGTCCGCTGAGGGAAGCCTCGACTATCCCCAGTCCGCCCGGCGTCAGCGGAACAAGCGCGATGACCGCCGTCGCGGCGTAGGCCAGCAGCACCAGCGGGGGATTGGGCTTGGCCCCGGCGGCGTACAGGGCCGACAACAAGCAGAGATAGTCGAGTCCGATGCGCGCGGCCACCAAAAGGAGGGCGGTGCGCCAATGGCGTCCCAAATCCTTGCGCACCAGGTCTCGTTCGCTGAGGAGCCGGGCCGACAGATCGGCGCCCGCGGTCGTTCGCCGATGGATCTTGTTCAAGATCCACTGCACCAACGATCCGACCCTGTAGAGCACTCGATCGAATTTCAAGACGACGGCCCCGGTGGCCACAATGAGTACGAATCCGCCGATGCCGAGCAGGGCCGCGAAGAGCAGGCCAGAGTTCACCGAGAGGCCGCCCAGGATTGCGGGCAGCACAAAAATTGGCAACGAGAAGAGTCCCGCGACGCCCAGGAGCGACGATGTCGCGAGGCCCCCGGCCGCTTGCACCGAATCAACGCCCGAGGTCACCAGCATCTGAAACTGCACGCTGGCGCCGACCGCGTCACCCCCGGGCAGCACATTGGTGACGGCGTTTCCGGCCAGGGCCGCGGTGATGATCGCGAACCACCCCTTGATGCGCAGCACCAATCGCTGCAGCGCCAGCGAACAGAAGAAACTTACGGCCTCGGTCACCACCATAACTGCGAGCCACGCGGGGGCTAACGAGGACAGTCGGGGCCACGCCGAGATCACGCGCAGTAGCGCAGGAAAGATGATGTAAAAGGTCAGTCCAGTAATGACTATCGCTGCCACCCGGCGAATGACGGCGCTTCGTGTTCCAGACTTCTTAACCATGTCAACCACTAAACCTACGCGGCGAACGGCAGGCCGCAAATCGCGTCCCTCCTCGCGCTGCATTGGGGACATGTCATGATGAAGGCCGGGTCAATTCGCCCGTCGAGCAAGGAGCGAAATGAGTGATGTCAACAGCGGGTCCGCGAACGAGGACGAGATCGAACTGGTGGAGTTTGAGACCGTGGGTACGGACGCCGAGGGAAACATCGTGATCGACGACGTGGTCGTTGCCACCGACGCCCAGGGACACGTCATCGCGACCGACGAGACCGTTGCCGTCATTGATGCGCACGGCGACGCGGTGATCGATGAAACCGTCTCCGTAGTGGGTGAGGACGGAGAGTTGCACGTTCTCGAAGAGGACGTTGCCGTGCTCGAGGTGGATGAGTAATAATTGGGGCGGCCAATAGGCCGCGCTGTCAGGTGCATCGGATCTAGTTGTCGGCTTTTACGTTCGTGCGCAGTACTTTCAACCAGTAGCGGCGTTGTCCCAGTCAAAGAGCGATTATCGGGAGGCATCATGATCAAGGGCTTTAAGAGTTTTCTGCTCCAAGGAGAGTTGATCGTCATTGCCGTAGGTCTGGTGGTGGCGCTGGCCTTCAGCAATCTGATCTCCGCCTTCACGAACAACATCATCACGCCACTGGTTAATTCCTTCGAGAGTTCGAACTCGCCCGGTACCCCGCTGGGATTCACCGTGCACGGCCAGTTCGTCAACTTCGGCGCCCTGATCTCGGCAATCATCTACTTCGTCATTTTTCTGACGGTGGTGTACTTCGCCCTAGTGGTTCCGTACCGGGCGTACATGGCGAAGCACGGCGTCACGGTCTTTGGCCAGCCCACTGTCCCCGCGCCCACCAAGAGTTGTCCCCAATGCCAGTCCCAGGACCTGCCGGTGGCCGCGACCAAGTGCCTTCATTGCGCGAGCGTGGTTGCTTAGCTGAATTGAGTCGGCTGACATAATTGGTACCGTGACGTCGTTTGACGGGTGGGATCCCGACCAGTACAACCGTTTCGCCCAGCTACGAGAGCAGCCATTCTGGGACTTGGTGCATCTCATCAAAGGGGGGACGCGACCCTCGGTAGTTGACCTCGGTTGCGGCGACGGTCGTCTCAGCGGCCAATTAAGCAAGCAATTGGGGGCGGTGTCGATGCTCGGGGTCGACCGCTCGCCCGCAATGATCGGCGCCGCGAGCGAGTACGCCAACGAGCGAGTCACGTTCACGCTCGGCGACATCGCCGCGTGGGAAGAACCCGGTTCATTCGACGTGGTTTTCGCGAACGCGTCCATGCAATGGGTTCCCGACCACGCGGGTGTCCTGGCCCGGTGGGCCAACTCACTCGGCGTTGCGGGTCAGCTGGCGGTCCAGGTGCCGGCCAACGCCGATCACCCGGCGCACGTGCTCGCGAGCCAAGTCGCCCAAGACTTACTGGACGATCCGCCGCGCGACGTCGTAGGCGAGAACGTGCTGGCGCCCGAGCGCTACGCGCAGATTCTCGACAACCTGGGATTTGAAGAGCAGCACGTTCGACTTCAGGTCTACGCGCATCGATTGGCGTCGACGGCCGACGTGGTCGAGTGGGTGAAGGGGACCACGCTCACTCGTTTCAAGGAGCCCCTCGGCAACGCAGGTTGGGAGCACTTCGTGGATCTCTACCGAGCCCGCCTGTTGGCGGAATTGGGGGACCACTCGCCGTTCTTTTATCCCTTCAAACGAATCCTGATGTGGGCCCGCCGACGTTCCTGACGCCGGTACGGACTCAGAGCTGAGGACCGTCGTCCGTTTCAATCGGCAATTTCTCCGTCTGTGGCGGAGCGCTTTCGATCTTGGGAGAGAACTGGCCGATACCAGCGGACAGCATTACCGAGTTCGGGATCTTGAGGTTCCCGTCCTCGGTGCGCACCGTGACGTAGGTGAGACCGATGGCGAGCACGTGCACGTCAATCACGCCCAGCGTGCCCGAGCGGATCCGAATATAGTCACCGACGCCAAAGGGCCGCGCGAAGAGCAGCACCAGGGATGCGAAGACGTTTCCGAGGCTCTGCTGGGCCGCAATGCCGAGTACCACGCCCGCGAGTCCGGCGCCGATGAGGAGGCGTTGCACCGAGACGCCGATCACGGCGAACACGCAAAAGATGAGGAGCACGTAGCCCACGCCCGAGGCAATCAGTCGGACCGCCGCGCCCGCGGCCGGGATCGATTTTTGCGTGATGAGCCCGTCGAGACCGGCGGCGATTCGCCGCACGGCGAGGATGCCCGCACCCAGCAGCACCGCGGAGGCGACCCACGCGATGACGTGCTTGTGCACGGATGGTCCGTGCACTTTTCCGTAGTCGGAGCCGACGACGAGCGCGGCGACCGCCACGACGCCCGCGCTGATGCCTATCAGCCAGTGGTAGTCACGCGTGCGCGGCGTCGAAGGGGAGTCTTTGCGCACCATGGATAGTCACTTTAACGTTGATTCGATCCGTGAAAATTTTGTGTGGCGCCCACGAGCGATGAGGGATGCGCTGACGCGAGTGAAAAACGGATCGTGGACTATCGCTTTCGACAAACGAGCTCGCCCTTGCCGATGGGCACGACGAGAGCGTCGACGCGCGAGTCACTCAGAGCCGCGTCCAACATTGGCTTGAGTTCGTCGGGATGGCTGAGCGCGTTGTCCGCCACGAGCAAGCCGCCGGGAACGAGTCGCGGCACCACGGCGTCGTAACAAGGCCCGTACACCTCCTTTTCCGCGTCGAGGAAGCAGAAGGAAATGTCACCGAGGCGGTCGACGTACGAGAGGAAGTCATCTTCGACCAGGGTTACGACATCATTGACGCCGGCCGCCACAAAGGTGGCCGCGGCCAGGACCGACTTGGAGGTCATGATCTCGAACGTCGTGATGGCGTGGTTGCGGGCCCGACAGGCCAACGCTAACCACAGCGTTGAATACCCGGCGCTGGTGCCGATCTCAATCCACGAACCTTCGGGCGACGACGCCGCCAAGAGCGCGAGAAAGCGCCCCGTCTCGGGAGGGACTTGGCGAAGACGCTGCAGTCGCGCGGTACCGTCGATGCGGTCCTCTTGATCGGTCGTTTCGAGTTCATGCATCCTTTGAAGCACCGGTGCGGGAATGTCGTGAAAGATGAGGAGCCCTTCGCCTTAAGAATGGCCCGTTGACACCAACGGGTTCGATTTCATGGTGACACTGATCGGGTGGAGAAATTCAAATTGCCCGCATTTGGTTATTGCGCGCGTCGTGGGTGACTTCAGCCAGGCCGAGCTTTTCCAACAACGGTGGAAGGTACATCCCGAAGCGCCCTCGATAACCGTTGCGCAGTCCGTACCACCCGCCAACAGGGTTTTTTGGTGATCGACCCCACGCCTCCACGGTGCCGTCGGTCGCTGGCTTCTTCTCGTCGGCCGCGCCCAGCGCGACCCAGTCACCTTGGGCGACCAGCCACGCGTGCAGATCGTCGATCGCGCTCAGGTGGTACTTCAACGTGGTCGATCCCACTTGGCACACCAACGTCGGAGGGTTGGCCAGTTCGTCGCGGTACATCGTGTACTCCGAACTGCCCGGCGGAGTCTTTAACTGCCAGGGATTTTCCTTCGCGCCTTCGGCCATCAACCAACTCCGTTCCACGCACCGCTCGACGCTCGACGCCAGCGATTCCACGCAAAGTATTGCAGCACGTCCGTTCGAACATTGGCTTGCCGAATTGCTAGGGTCGTTTTGGGCCCCGCGGCGTCAGTCAAGCGTTTGCGTGGTCCGTGTCGACGGGATTTTTGCCACTATAAATATTGACAACGCCTTCGCCGGCGGCAGGAACTCGATTCCGAGGGGAGAATCGCATGGTATCTACGTTTCAACCGAAAGCCACTGTCCTGGACGCTATTGGTTTGACGCCCCTCATCGAAGTCGACGGTGTCTTCCTAAAACTCGAGTACCTTAATCCCTCCGGCTCGATCAAGGCCCGGATGGCCCGCTACATCATCGAACGGGCCGAGCGCGAGGGACTGCTGCTGCCGGGCGACACGATCGTCGAAGCGTCTAGTGGCAACACGGGCAACGCCATGAGCATGGTGGCGGCGGTCAAGGGCTACAAGATGTTGGTCGTCATGCCCGAGGGTATGAGTCCGGAACGCGCGGCCATCTCCACTGCCTTCGGGGCCCAGCTCATCAACGTTGGGAACTTTCACGTCAATGAGGCGCTGGCCCTCGCCCGACGCCTCGGTGACCAACCCGGTCACTTTGCGCCCCACCAATTCGAATCGGAGTGGAACGTCGAAGAGAACCGAACGTGGTTGGGTCCCGAGATCATCGGACAGCTGCCGGTGGGCTGTAAGCCGGATGTGTTCGTGATGGGAGTGGGCACCGGCGGCACCCTGATCGGTGTCGGTCAGGCCTTTCGCGCCGTCAATCCGGATGCGCTCATCGTGGGACTCGAACCGAGCGAATCGTGCACCATTCTCTGCGGTGACACGGGCTTGCACAAGATTGAGGGAATCGCCGATGGCTTCGTGCCGGGCATTTATCAGCGTCACCAAGAACTAGTCGACCGCGTGGTGTCGGTGCATAGTGACGACGCGGTCGCCGAGATGCGACGTCTGGCCCGAGCGCACGGACTGCTGGTGGGTCCGAGTTCGGGCGCCAACATGATCGCCGCGCGCAGGCTACGTGAAGAATTGCCGACCGCGGCGACGGTGATCACCATTTGCTGTGACGAGGGCGAGAAGTACCTGAGCGAGTACTTCACGACCGACGTGCACGTCGCCACCGCCGCACCGTACGTCAACCAGTAAGTTGCGGCGACCTCGGCGCTGTCCTACATCTAGAGCGGCGTGACGTAAGCCGCGTGGATGCCGCCGTCGACGAGAAAGGTCGAGGCGGTCATGAAAGAGGAATCGTCGCTCGCCAGAAAGAGCACCGCGCTGGCAATCTCCTCGGGCTCGGCGAAGCGGCCCATCGGCACGTGCACCAGGCGTCGGGCGGCCCGCTCCGGGTCCTTGGCGAAGAGCTCTTGCAGCAATGGTGTATTGACCGGTCCGGGACAGAGGGCGTTGACGCGGATTCCCTCGCGCGCAAACTGGACGCCCAGTTCGCGGCTCATTGACAGGACGCCGCCCTTGGACGCGGTGTAGGAGATCTGCGACGTCGCCGAACCCAAAACCGCCACGAAGGAGGCGGTATTGATGATCGATCCGCCGCCGCGCTTTTGCAAGTGGGGGATGCCGTAGCGACAGCAGAGGTAGACCGACGTCAGGTTGACGTCCTGGACGCGCTGCCAGGCCTCCAGACCAGTGGTGAGGATCGAGTCGTCGTCGGCCGGCGAGATACCAGCGTTGTTAAAGAGCACGTCGATGCCGCCATAGGTTTTAGCCGTGGTGTCGTAGAGCGCTTCGACGCTGGCTTCGTTGGCCACGTCAACGTGCACGTAGGTGCCGTCAATCGCTTGGGCCAGCTCCTCGCCTTCGCGTTCACTGAGATCGGCCACCACTACCTTGGCGCCCTCGGCGGCGAAGCGCTTGGCCGTGGCGCGGCCGATCCCGCTGGCCGCTCCCGTAATCACCGCCACCTTGTTGTCTAGACGACCCATTGCCTATTCCTCCGTTGCTATGAACACGTTTTTTTCCTCGCTAAAGCCCAAGAGTGCGTCGGGGCCCAGTTCGCGGCCGATGCCCGACTGTTTGAAGCCGCCGAAGGGCGTGCTGTAGCGTACCGACGAGTTCGAGTTGACCGAAAGCGCGCCGGTATCGATCCCGCGCGCGACGCGCAGGGCGCGCCCGACGTCGCGGGTCCAGATCGAGCCCGACAGACCGTAGGGACTGTCGTTGGCGATTTGAATCGCGTCGGCCTCGTCGGCGAATCGCGCGACCGAGACAATGGGACCAAAGATCTCCTCGGTGAAGGCGCGACTGGAGCGGTCCGGCGTTTCGAGCACCGTGGGGGCGAACCAGTAGCCCGGACCGTCGGGGGCGCTGCCTCGAAAGGCGACGTTACCTTCCTCGACGTACGACGCCACGCTCTCGCGTTGCGCGGCCGTGATGAGGGGGCCCATCTCGCTTGACTCGTCGGCCGGGTTGAGCACCCGCACCGCCTTGACGGCCGGTTCAAACAGTTCCATGAATCGGTCGTAGGCCGAGGCCTCGACGAGGATACGAGAGCGCGCGCAGCAATCCTGGCCGGTGTTGTCGAAGACCGCGTAGGGCGCGCTGGCGGCCGCGCGTTCGAGGTCAGCGTCGGCGAAGATGATGTTGGCGCTCTTGCCGCCCAGTTCCAGCGTGACGCGCTTCACCTGCTCGGCGCAGCCCGCCATGATCTTGCGGCCGGCGACGTTCGATCCCGTGAAGCAGACCTTGCGCACCGCTTCGTGCGTGACGAAGCGGTAGCCCACGGTCGCGCCGTCGCCGGGCAGCACCTGGAATACGTGCTCAGGAAACCCGGCCTCGAGGGCCAATTCGGCCAAGCGCATCGCCGTGAGCGGGGTCAGGGTCGCGGGCTTTAAGACAACGGTGTTACCCGCCGCCAATGCGGGGCCCAACCCCCAGCCGGCGATGGGCATGGGGAAGTTCCAGGGCGCGATGATGCCCACCACCCCGAGTGGTTCGTAGAAAGTGAAGTCGACGCCGCCTGCGACGGGGATTTGTCGACCGGAGTGACGTTCGGGCGCGCCCGCGTAGTAGGCGAGTACGTCGCGCACGTTGCCCGCCTCCCAGCGCGCGTTGGCAATAGTGTGGCCCGAATTCGCCACTTCGAGTTGGGCCAGTTCCTCGAGGTGCTGGTCCACCGTCTCGGAGAATCGCCGTAGCAGTCGCGCCCGGTCGCCCGGCGTGACGGCGCGCCAGGCGGACGATACCTTTTGCGCCCGATCGATCGCTTGATTCGCCTCCTCGAGGTCGTACATATCCACCGAGGCGACCGGCTGTTCGGTCGCCGGATTGATGATCGACAACGCGCTCGTCACAGTCGTTCGAACCCTCGATAACGCTCCCAGTCGGTGACGGCGGCGTCGAACGAGGCGACTTCGATCTTCGCGGCGTGCACGTAGTGCTCGACAACTTCGTCGCCGAAGGCATCGCGGGCCACCGCGCTCTGCTCAAAGAGTTCGAGTGCCTCTTTGAGCGTGGTGGGTACGCGTGGCGCGTCGGCCGCGTAGGCGTTGCCGGTAAAGGCCGGCGCCAGCGGCAATGATTCCTCAACGCCACGAAGACCGGCGGCCACGAGCGCCGCGATGGCCAGGTACTGGTTGACGTCACCGCCCGGCGTGCGACACTCCATTCGGATGGACGGACCGTGACCCACGACGCGAAAGGCGCACGTGCGGTTGTCCAGACCCCACAGCATGGCGGTGGGGGCGAAGGATCCAGCGACAAAACGCTTGTAACTATTGATATTGGGGGCGAGAAAGAGCGACAGTTCGCGCGCGTAGGCGAGCTGTCCGGCGAGGAAGTGCTCGAAAACGGGCGAGAAGCCGTGGGGCCCGTCGCCGGCGAAGACCGGCCGGTCGTTTTCATCGCGCATAGAGAGATGAATGTGACAGGAGTTACCCTCGCGTTGGTCGTACTTGGCCATGAAGGTGAGGCTGCAGCCCTCTTGTGCGGCAATCTCCTTGGCCCCCAACTTGAAGAGACCGTGCTCGTCGCACTTGTCGACCAGCGTGTTGTACTTGAACGCCACCTCGTGTTGACCGAAGTTGCACTCGCCCTTGGCGGATTCCACCACCATGCCGGCGCCGCGCATTGAGCGGCGGATTCGACCGAGCAGTGGTTCGATTCGCGCCGTGCCTTGCAGTGAGTAATCAACGTTGTAGAGGTTGACCGGCAAGAGATTGCGGTAGCCCGACTCCCAGGCCTCCTCGTAGGTGTCGTGAAAGACAATGAACTCCAGTTCAGTCCCGCTTAGGCCGATCCAACCGCGTTCGGCCAGTCGTGCGACCTGTTGCTGGAGAATCTGTCGCGGCGACGGGGCCACTGGCTCGCCCGTCATGGTCTCGACGTCGGCGAAGATGATCACTGATTTCTCGTGCCAGGGCACATTGCGAATGGTCATGAAATCGGCCTTAAAGGCCAGGTCACCATAGCCCCGGTCCCACGAGGTGAGGGCGAAACCATCGACCGTACGCATATCGACGTCCGAGGCCAGCAAATAACTGCATCCGTCGATGGCCGCTTCGCCAATATCGTCGGCGAAGAATGATGCATCCATGCGCTTGCCCTGCAGCCGGCCCTGCATATCGGTAATGGCGAGAATCACCGTGTCAATGTCGCCGTCGCGAATCTGAGCGATGAGTTCCTTATAGGTAAGGCGACCGGGGGTTAAAGACGTCACATCATCTCCTCATTACGTGCTCACGGTGACGCAGCGGCTCGCCGCCGATACTACCGAAGTTCCTCACGCGCGACCGGGCCACGCTGGCGCAGCGAAGGGTCTCATTGTCGTCCGCTGCTGCGCCTACGATCAGCGAACGTAGGGCCAAGAATGTACGGGCGATGCGCGCGGGCCAGCATAGGAATCGTCAGCCGCGCATGGCGGCGACGTCGCCTGTCGGAGCAGAATCACATTTCCAGGGGTGGTGCTCATCGACCGGTCTCGCCGCGATGAAGAGAGCGTGCCCTCGGGGTTCGGCAGGTCCGAACTTTTGAAACACCTTCAATTTCAATCTAATAAGCCATTTGCTACTAAGTCGCTCAACCAATATGCTCGCCGCAACGCAGTTTCTTTTTCTGTACCCAAGGGGGAGTCTTAATGGCAGATCAGATGAACGCGCCGTCGACAGCCGTACCCACGGACACCGAGCGGCTTCACCAAATGGGTTACGCCCAGGAATTGCATCGAGGACTCAGTCGGTTCTCCAACTTCGCAATTTCGTTCACCATCATCTCGATCCTGTCAGGCTGTCTGACGCTCTACAGTTATGGACTAACTCATGGTGGTCCTCCCACCATGATCTGGGGATGGGCCATCGTTGGCGCACTGGTCCTTTTGGCGGGCCTCTCGATGGCGGAAATCTGTTCAGCCTTCCCGACAGCGGGTGGACTCTATTACTGGTCGGCCAAACTGGCGCCCGGTAAGAGCGGCCCGATCTGGTCGTGGTTTACGGGATGGTTCAACCTTCTCGGTCAAGTCGCGGTCACCGCGGGTATCACTTTCGGGTGCGGATACTCCATCGGCGAGTTCATCTACCTCGTCTCGGGCAACTCGCTGTGGACCGATAACCGCCACGTGGTGCTCCTGACGGCCGTCCTGCTTCTGATCCAAGGTCTGATCAACACCTTTGGGGTCAACATCGTCTCGCTGTTCAACCGAGTTTCGGTTTGGTGGCACCTCACGGGCGTGGCCGTGATTGTCGTACTTCTCTTCATTGCGCCCCACTCCCACTCACACCAGAGCGGAAGTTTCCTCTTTGGATCGCAGGGCTTTGACGCGTTCAAGGGACTGTCGGGTTTTGCTGTTCCGTTCTACGTCTTCCTTCTTGGATTGCTGGTCGCCCAATACACCTTCACTGGGTATGACGCATCGGCCCACGTGACCGAAGAGACGCTGGACGCCTCGGTCTCCGGCCCCAAAGGAATTGTGACCTCGATCTGGGTCTCCTGGATCGCTGGATTCATTCTTTTGATCGGCGTGAGCGTCGCCATCCCTCACTTCGTTCACGGTTTCTCGGTCACCATCGCCGGGACGAAGTACTCGAGCTATGCGCAGTTTTCGGGCGGGGTCCCGTGGGGCAACATCTTTGTCTACGCCACGGGTAAGGTGATCGGTGAACTGTTGGTACTGGTCGTGATCGGAGCGCAGTTCTTCTGTGGTATCGCCTCCGTCACCGCCAACTCTCGAATGCTCTACGCCTTCTCCCGAGACGGCGCGGTGCCCTTCTCGAGCTTCTGGCACCACGTCAGCAAGCGCAGCCGCGTTCCGGTGCACTCGGCCTGGTTCGGTGCAGTGGGTGCGTTTATCTTGGTGTGTCCCGCATTGCTGCCCGGCTCGAGTGGATCTACGGCCTACGCCGCCGTGACGTCGATCGCGGTCATTGGCCTCTACGTGGCTTATCTCATCCCGGTCTTCCTGCGTCGAATCAACCCGAGCGCATTCCACCCGGGTCCGTGGAAGTTGGGTAAGTGGGGCCCCGTGTTCGGTTGGGTCGCCATTGTCTGGGTTGTCTTTATCTGCATCCTCTTCATGCTCCCGGCGGCCAAGCCGATCAACGCCGACACGTTTAATTACACACCGGTCGCCGTAGTGGCCGTCATCGGATTCGCCGGGATCTGGTACGCGGTTTCCGCTCGCAAGTGGTTCAAGGGACCAAAGGTACAGGGCTCGCCGGAAGAACTGGCGGGCATCGAGCACGAGTTGAGCATCTAGGAGAGCACGCCTTCTGAATGTTGGATGCCGTGAGGGCAACGGTTCACCGCATCCAACAATCGCATGTCTTCGCCGCAACGGCAACCGCCGTTGATGTTCAGGTCGGCGTCGCGCTGTCAGGCAAGTTGGGGTGGAGGCTGTAGCCGACGCCCGGCGTGGTCTGGATGAGTTCGCCCGCCTCGTCATTCAGCTTTTGGCGCAGCCGGTGCACGTAGGCGTGCACGTACTGGGACTCATCGTTGTAACCCGGTCCCCACACGGCGCCCAGAATCATCTGGTAGGTGCAGGTACGTCCAGAGTGGCGGGCCAAGAACGAGAGCAGGTTGAACTCCTTAGTGGTCAGCTCCACCAACGCTGCGTGGTGACGTACTTCGTGATGAACGAGATCAAGTTCCAGCGAGCCTACGACAAGCGTGGCCGACGGTTGGTCGTCGGTCTCGGAGGGGCGGCCACGCAGCACCGCTCGGATTCGAGCTTCCAATTCGGCCATGCTGAAGGGCTTGGTCACGTAGTCGTTCGCTCCCGCATTGAGCGCGGCGATCTTTCGGTCCTCGTCCCCGGTGGCCGATAGGACGATGATTGCCACCTCACTCCATTGGCGGATGCGCTGACAGACGACCAGCCCGTCGAGGTCGGGCAGTCCCATGTCCAGCACGATGACGTCCGGCGCAGCGAGCGCGGCCTGGGACATGCCGGTTTCTCCGTTCATGGCCGTACTCACCTCGTGGCCACCGGCCCTGAGGCCGAGACGAAGCGCGTGCAGCAGCGACGAGTCGTCGTCAATGATGAGGACCTTGGCCACGGTTAAGTCCGTTTCGCGTCGCGGGGTTCGGCGGCCGTAAGCGAGAAGACGAAGCGGGCGCCGCTCTCGGGGGCTTCTTCGTACCAGATGTGTTCGCCGTGGGCCTCTACGAATGTTTTGGCAATCGTGAGGCCGAGTCCGGCGCGACCACCGGTGTCGAACTGCGTGAAGCGGTCGAAGATGGTCTCGCGGTTGGACGTCGCCACCCCCGGTCCCTGGTCGGCCACGGAGAGCGTGACCTGGCCGTCGCGCTGTTCGCCCGTGACCGTGATGAGGCCGTTGTCGGGGGAGTGACGATCGGCGTTATCGAGCAGGTTGATGAGCACCTGGACCATGATAAGATGGTCTACGTTCACCTCGGCCAGCGATTCGGGCACGTGCACCGCAATTCTTCGATCGGTCCACGTCGGTTCCAGCGCTGAGATCGCGTCGCGCACGAGCTCTACGACCGACGTGAGTGAACGGCGCACGCTGAAGACGCCCGCTTCGATTCGAGTCATGTCCAGAAGGTTGGTGACCAGGCGAGTGAGCCGGTCGGCCTCGATCTCGATGAGGTGGTGCAGCTCGTAGGTGTCTTGCTCGGACAGCACGTTGGCTCGACTGGCCAGCGTCGAGGACGCGACTTTGATGGTGGCGAGCGGGGTGCGAAGGTCGTGTGAGATGGCGCCCATCAAGCCGTGACGCAGCCGGTCGACCTCTTCTAAGAGGTGCGTGCGCAAGGCCCGCTCGCGCAGCTGCGCCCGCTCCAGAGCGAGGGCCGCGTCGTTGGCGAACGTGTTGAGCAGCGCCCGATCGGCCTCGGACACGGGCAGACTGCGCATGGCCAGCATGCCGACTGGACGACCGGCCGCCGAGAGGGCAATGGTGCGAAGTTCGCTCACGAACCCCGGCGTGGTGCCGACACTGACCGGCAGCCCGGACTCGGGATCAAGTTGACGCAACTCTTCTATCGTGAGTGCTTCTCCGGCGGTGGCGGCGACGGTCAGACGGTCGTCCTCGAGCACGAGCAACGAGACCCCGGGAACGTTGAACATGTTGCGCGCGTTCACCACAATCTTTTGGAGGAGTTCGTCGACGGACTGGTCGCCCACCAAGAGTTCGGAGAGTTCGTAGAGTCGGCTCATGGCCTCGGCACCGCGCTGGGCCTGCGCGCGCGCCGCGTCGACGCGGGATACCAACTGAGCCACCAGGAGCATCACGACGACATAGACAATGAGGGCGGTCCAGTTCTGGGCCGTGCCGACGTTGAGCGTGCCGTAAGGCGGGATGAACGCTAAGTCGTAGATCAGAAAACCGACAACGATGCTGAGCGTGCCGGCGAGGAACCCCCCGATCACGACGCCAATTACTACCGGGACGACCAGCACCAGGGCTGCCGTCGATACGCTGATATTCGCGCGAAGCGGCAGCATGAGCGCGCCCAACACGAGTGCACAGGCAATGCCCACGCTTGATCCGATCAGTTGCCTGTGCACGCGCACATTCTTCTACGAAATCTGAAACGGAGGGCTCTTGCGGCCACGACTCCTTACGCCGACGCCTAAGAAGGACTTTCAGCGGCTCAGAGCGCGTCGGCTCGGCTACTGCTTATGAAGAGATTATGAAGAGCGAGGGGTTGCTTTTAAGAACCTGTTAAGGACCGTCGCCGCAAACTGGACGCATGGGAGATTTCTATTCAGTAGTAGGTTTCGTCGGGTTCATGCTCGCGGCGCTCGGTCTGATTTGGGTACTGGAGCGAGTATGAGTTTCAGCCAAATCATTCTCTTCGTGGTGGCCGTCGTGATGTTCTTTTACTTGGGCTACGCCATGTTCAAGCCGGAGAAGTTCTAAATGGGTTTCTTCGCCACCATTCTGACCCTCGTCATTGCTTTAGGTTTCACCTGGCGTTACCTGGGCTCGTACATGGCCGCCGTCTTTGACGGCCGGGTGCACTTTCTCGGTTTCGTCGAGCGGCCGATCTACCGGCTGCTGCGCACGGGCCCTGAGCAGGAGCAGACTTGGAAGCGCTACGCCGGCGCGATGATGGTCTTCACGTTCGTGTCGCTCGTCTTCACGTACGTGATACTGCGGCTCCAGGGTTCTCTGCCGCTCAACCCCCAGCATCTTGGCGCCGTGGGTCCGGCCCTCAGTTTCAACACGTCGGTCTCCTTCATCACCAACACCAACTGGCAGAACTACGGTGGCGAAACGACGATGTCGTACTTCTCCCAGATGGGGGCGCTCACGGTCCAGCAGTTCGTCAGCCCGGCCGTGGGCATCGCGGCCGCAATGGTGCTGGTTCGAGGCTTCTCGCGGCGCAAGTCAGCGACCATTGGCAACTTCTGGGTCGACATGACGCGCTGCCTGTTCTACGTCTTGTTGCCGATGGCGTTCATCGCCGGCATCATCTTCGTGGGCCAAGGAGCGGTGGAAACTTTGGCAGGCACCGTGAGCATCCACGACGCGATCAACGGTGTCTCCCAAACCATCCCGCGCGGACCGATTGGCTTCATGGAGACAATCAAGCAGTTGGGGACAAACGGGGGAGGGTTCCTCGACCAAAACGGCGCGACGCCGTTCGAGAACCCCACTGGGTTGACCAATTTTCTCTCGATATACCTAATACTCTCGATCCCGGTGGCGCTCACCTACACCTTCGGCAAGATGGTCGGCAGCATCAAACACGGTGCCGCGTTGCTGGCGGTGGTGGTGATCCTCTTTGGTTCGTGGGTCGCCTTCACGAGCTACGGCGAGCATCAGAACAACCCGGCCGTCGCGGCGGCGGGCATCACGTCGACGGTGGGCAACACCGAGGGCAAGGAGGTGCGCTTCGGCGACACGTCGACGGCCCTGTACGGCGTGACCTCGACGCAAACGTCGACGGGATCGGCCGACGCCTCCTACGACTCGTTCACTCCGATCGGCGGGCTGGGCTTGCTCACCGGCATGATGATGGGCGAGGTCACTCCGGGCGGCACGGGCACCGGTCTCTACACCCTGCTCATCTACGCGATCATCGCGGTCTTCATAGGCGGGTTGATGATCGGACGGACGCCTGAGTATCTGGGTAAAAAGATCCAGGCGAGGGAGGTCAAACTCGCGGGCCTGGGGGCCCTGGTGATGCCGATTGCCGTGCTGATTCTGACGGCGATCGCCGTATCAGTAGCCGTCGGGCGGGCGGGTCCGCTCAACGCCGGCCCGCACGGATTCAGTGAGATCCTCTACGCGCTGACCTCCCAGGCGAACAACAACGGCTCAGCCTTCGGTGGACTTTCGGGCAACACCCCCTTCTACAACATCATCGGCGGAATTGACATGCTGATCGGCCGGTTCGGCGTGATGATCCCGGCCCTGGCACTCGGCGGGATCCTCGCCGAGAAGGAAGTGGTGCCCGAGAGTCTGGGCACCTTCCGTACTGACAATGGCATGTTCGTGGGCCTGACCATCGGCGTGATCTTGATCATCGGCGGACTGACGTTCTTCCCCGCCATCTCCCTCGGCCCCATCGTTGAGGCCCTGACTCACGCGAGGTTCTTCTAATGAGTGTTATCGACCAGACGCCGACCACTGCCGGCCCGCACGGCGTGGCCGAGGCCCGCGGCCTCTTCGACGGTCCGATACTGCGCAAGGCGTTGAGAGACAGCTTCGTCAAGCTTGACCCTAGGGTCCAGGTCAAGAATCCCGTCATGTTCGTGGTGCTAGTGGGCTCGATCATCACCCTCTTCGAGGCCTTTTCCCACCCCAGCACGTTCACCTGGTCGATCACGATCTGGCTCTTCCTGACGGTGATGTTCGCGAACTTCGCCGAGGCGATGGCCGAGGGCCGCGGCAAGGCCCAGGCCGAGACCCTGCGCAAGATGCGCTCGGAGACCGGAGCCCGCCGTCTCTTGCCCGACGGCAGCGAAGAGTTGGTGCCGGCGGCGACCCTCTCCAAGGGCGACATCGTCGTCTGCGAGGCCAATGACGTGATCCCGTCGGACGGCGAGATCATCGAGGGCATCGCCTCGGTCGACGAGTCGGCGATCACGGGCGAGAGCGCCCCGGTCATCCGCGAATCGGGTGGCGACCGCAGCGCAGTCACGGGCGGGACGAAGGTGCTGTCCGACCGGATCGTGGTGCGCATCACGGCCGAGCGCGGACAGACCTTCATCGATCGCATGATCACGCTGGTGGAAGGGGCCAATCGCCAAAAGACGCCCAACGAGATCGCGCTGACGATCCTGTTGGCAGTGCTGACGATCGTCTTCCTGCCGGTGGTCGTCACGCTGGTGCCCTTCGCCAACTTCGCCCACGGCACCGTCTCGGTCGTGGTGCTGGTGGCTCTGCTCGTCTGCCTCATTCCCACGACCATTGGTGCCCTGTTGTCGGCGATTGGCATAGCCGGCATGGACCGCCTGGTCCAGCGCAACGTGCTCGCCATGAGTGGGCGCGCCGTCGAGGCCGCGGGCGACGTGCAGACGCTGCTGCTCGACAAGACCGGCACCATCACCCTGGGCAACCGCATGGCCGCCCACTTCTATCCGGTGGGTGGGCACAGCGAGCAGGAGGTGGCCGACGTGGCCCAGCTGGCCTCGCTGGCCGACGAGACGCCCGAGGGCCGTTCCATCGTGGTGCTGGCCAAGGAGCTCTTCGATATCCGCGAGCGTTCCCTCGAGGCCGATCACGTCTTCGTGCCCTTCACCGCGACGACACGCATGTCCGGCCTGGATATCGGTCCGCGCCAGATTCGCAAGGGCGCCGGCGATTCAGTAAAGCGATGGGCGATCGATCAAGGTGGCAGCGTGCCGGGCGACCTCGATGCCATTGTCGAGCGCGTGGCGCGTGAGGGCTCGACGCCCTTGGTGGTCGCCGACGGCGTCGACATCTTGGGCGTCATTGAGCTAAAGGATGTCGTCAAGCAGGGCATCCGCGAGAAGTTTGACGAGATGCGCCGGATGGGTATTCGCACCGTCATGATCACCGGTGATAATCCCCTCACGGCGGCGGCGATCGCCCAAGAGGCCGGCGTCGACGACTTTCTCGCTGAGGCGACCCCCGAAGCCAAGATGGCCCTGATCAGGAAGGAGCAGGAGGGCGGCAAGTTGGTCGCCATGACCGGCGACGGTACCAACGACGCGCCGGCCCTCGCCCAGGCCGACGTCGGGGTGGCGATGAACACCGGCACAACCGCCGCCAAGGAGGCGGGCAATATGGTCGACCTCGATTCGAACCCCACCAAGCTGCTCGACATCGTGGAAATCGGCAAGCAGCTGCTCATTACCCGGGGATCGCTCACGACGTTCTCGATCGCCAACGACATCGCCAAGTACTTCGCGATCATTCCGGCGCTGTTCGTGGTGGCCTATCCCCAGCTGCACACGCTCAACATCATGAGGCTGCACAGTCCCCAGAGCGCCGTGCTCTCGGCCGTGATCTTCAACGCCCTGGTGATCGTGGCCCTCATACCATTGGCCCTACGAGGGGTGAAGTTCCGCGCGGCTAACTCGACGGCGATACTGCGCCGAAACGTCTGGATCTACGGCGTGGGCGGGATCATCATCCCATTCATCTTCATCAAGCTCATCGACCTCGTGCTCGTCGCCCTGCACGCCTACTAAAAGAAAGTCATCTGATGCTCGTACACCTTCGTCGTTCGCTCGTCATGGCGGTCATCTGCCTCGTATTCTTTGGCTTCGTGTACGCCTTCGCTGGCACTGGGGTGGCCCAACTGTTGTTCAAGTATCAGGCCAACGGTTCGCTGACCGCCAACGGGTCGACGCTCATTGGTCAGAACTGGGCGGCGACCAAGTGTCCCAGCAATCCGTTGGGCAGCTGCGTCTTCCACGGTCGTCCCGACGACACGGGTCCCTACGCGGCCAATCCCAAGACTGGCGCAGCGGGCGGCGATAACCCGCTGGTCGCCAACGGCATCAGCGGCGAATCCGCGGCGACCAACCTCGGGCCCCGCTCCAAAGTGCTGTTGGCCGACACGAAGGAGTTGGTGGCGTACTGGCACAAGCTGGGGGTCAATCCGACGCCCGATCTCGTGACCACGTCGGGAAGCGGCTACGACCCCGACATCTCTGCGCTCGACGCTACGGTCCAGATCCCCATGGTCGCCAAGGCCACTGGCATCGCCGCCGCCACGCTCCGCGCCCTCATCAAGAGCCAATCGCACGGCGCGCAGTTGGGGTTCTTCGGTTCCAGTTATATCGACGTGTTGCAACTAAATGAGGCGCTTGCCAAGTTGCACTAGCCCGTGGTCACCGGCCAGCCATCGGCGAGGTGCGAGTGCATCGTGGACCAACCCGTCTTATCGGTACTCGTGCTCTTTAGTGATTCGCCACCAAATGGTGACCGTTCGAACCCGTCAACCTCGAGCAAACTGTGGCCATGGCTCGCGGTGAACTTCGTGTCTACTTAGGTTCGGCGCCGGGCGTAGGCAAGACCTATCACATGCTTGACGAGGGGTGGCGCCGACGTGAACGGGGCACCGACGTGGTGGTGGGGCTCGTCGAGGCGCACGGCCGTCGCTCCACCATTGAGAAGATTCGCGACTTGGAAGTCATACCGCGAATTCGCCGCGAGTACCGCGACACCTACCTAGAGGAAATGGACCTTGAGGCCATCCTCGCGCGCCGTCCCGAAGTGGTTCTGGTGGACGAACTCGCGCACACCAATGTGCCCGGCGGTTCCAATCAGAAGCGCTGGCAGGACGTGGAGGCGCTGCTCAACGCCGGCATCAACGTGATCACCACCGTCAATATTCAGCACTTGGAGTCGGTCTCTGACGTCGTCGAGAAAATTACCGGCGTCACCCAGAAGGAGACCATCCCCGACATTGTGGTGCGACGAGCCGAGCAGGTGGAACTCGTGGACATCACGCCCGAGGCGCTGCGGCGACGAATGGCCCACGGCAATATCTATGCCGCCGACAAGATCGACGCGTCACTGTCGAACTACTTTCGCCCTGGCAATCTCACGGCCCTGCGCGAACTGGCTCTGTTGTGGCTGGCGGACCGGGTCGAAGATTCCCTACAGCACTATCTCGCCGCCCACGGCATCAGCGACGCGTGGGAGACGCGCGAACGCCTCATCGTGGCCGTCACCGGCACCGAAACCGATGAGGCCCTGCTCCGCCGGGCGGCTCGAATTGCTTCACGCACCGGCGCCGAACTGATGGCCGTGCACGTGGTCAATTCCGGCGGCCTCCTAGACAAGTCCGACACGTCCGCCGCCCGCGCTCTCGTGGGCGAGTTCGACGGTGCGTTTCAAGAGATCGTTGATGAAGACGTGGCCCGCGCACTGGTGGCGTTCGCCCGTTCCGAACGGGGCACGCAGATTGTCCTGGGGGCCAGCCGTCCTCGATCGGCATTCCACGTGACGAGTGGGGTAGTGGAGAAAGTGCTGCGTCAGGCGCGCGACCTTGACGTGCACATCATCGCGGTGGGCGGTGAGCGTCCCGCGAAGGTTCGTCCGCGCCGCCAGAAGCGTCAGTTCTCCTGGGTGCGAACCACCGTGGCCCTCCTGCTCACGGTGCTGACCATGCCGCTCATCACGTTGGCCATGACGCAGATTCGTTCGAGCCTCTCGCTTTCGACGGTGTTCTTGGTCTACCTATTGGTGGTGTTGGCGCTCAGCACGTGGGGTGGTGCGGTGGTGGGTGTCGTGGCCGCTTTGGTTGGGTCAGGCCTGGAGAACTATTATTTCGTGCCGCCCCTGCATACCCTCGAGGTAGCCCGACCCGACGACGTCGTCTCCATCGTCGCCTTTTTCCTATTCGCGATTGGCGCGAGCGTGGTGGTGAGTCAATTCTCGCAACGCTCCAAGGAGGCCGAGCGAGCGAGGAGTGAAGCGCAGGTGCTGGTGAGGGCGGCCGCCACCGTAGCGACGTCGACTGACGACCTCTTGCCGCTGCTCGAATCGCTGCGCACGATCTTTGCCATTCCCGGCGCCTCACTACTGGTTCTTCGCGAGGGTGAATGGGCAGTCGAACTTGCGAGTGGCGAACCGGTCAAAGAAGTAACGGCGACCTCGCGCTTTGTCATCGACGACGATCACGTACTGGTCCTCTCGGGAGAGGCGCTTGACAACCAGGACCGTCAACTGATCACCGTATTTTTGGAGCGAGTGTCAGCCGGACTACTCGAGCAGAGCGTTGCGATCGAGCAGCGCCAGCAACAGGCCCTCGCGCAGGCCGAGGCACTGCGCAACGGCTTGTTGCACGCGTTGTCGCACGAACTGAGCACCCCATTGGCCTCGATAGAGGCCGACGTCACGTCGCTACTGAAGCCTGACGCCACTTGGTCGCCGGAAGCTCGACGGGGGATGCTCGTCGCACTCGAGCGCGACGTGCGACACATGACCCAGTTAGTCACCAATCTGGTGGACCTTCGACGCCTGGAGGCCGGCCTCGTGACGGCGCGGGTGGATGACGTGGACCTGAGGGAACTCATCGAGCGCGTGCTGCAAAAGATCGACCTGGAGGGCCACCCGATCGACATCGATGTGCCCGACGATCTGCCCCTCGTAATGACCGACCGCGCGTTGTTGAGGCGGGTGCTCGTAAACGTGGTGGGCAATGCCGTTCGTTTCAGCCCGCGCGTCGAGCCAATACGAATAAGTGCCGGCCTGGCCGGTCGTTTCGTCCAAGTGCTGGTGATTGATCGCGGGCCCGGGGTGGATGGGGAGCGACTGAAGACGCTCATCGCGGCTCCCGGACGGCTCTACGACGAGCCGTCCGTCGCGGGCATTGGCCTCAGCGCGTCCGCCGGTTTCCTCGTACCCTTGGGCGGGCAACTGCGCTTCGAGGACACGCCCGGAGGAGGGCTCACCGTCTCGATTGAGTTGCTGCAGGATATGACCGCTCCGAGCGATTGAAAATTGCGGCCAGTGAGCGTCCGCATAACGCGTGGACGCAAGTGCGTGTCCGCGTCATTTCCACATAGTGAATTGCGTGTGCCCTTCGGACGGCCCGGCCGTGTAAAACACGTTCGATTTACTGGACTTTCACATCGTTGTCACGCAAATGTAATCGGCGAACGTTAATTCTTTTTGTAATTAGGCATTCGACCTGCGAAGCGCGTCACGACGGGATAGTCTGGCCCAGAATCACCACTCCGGCGGTTCGAAATCAGGGGAGGTTGTACTAGTGGCATATCGAAAGTTCAAAGCAGCGCTGTTGGCTGCGGCGACGATGTCCAGCGTGGTGGCGGTGGGAATCTCAGCTGGCACATCATCGGCTGGAGCTTCGCCGAAAGTCAACTGGGCGAAGGTGACGCACCTCACCAAGACCGGACCCACATCGATGACGGCGCTGGTGAAGGCCGCAAAGAAGGAGGGTCGGCTGAACGTCATAGCCCTTCCGGATAACTGGGCGAACTACGGCACCATTATCAAGGACTTCAAAAAGAAGTACGGCATCAACATCAGTGACCAGAACCCAGATGGTTCCAGCGCCGAGGAGATCACGGCGATGACGGATGACAAGGGCCGTACTAATGACCCCGACGTACTCGACGTAGGCACGAACTTCGCCGTGAGCGCGCGGGCTGCGGGCCAGCTGGCTCCTTACAAGGTGGCCACGTGGAGTGAGATCCCTTCGAACCTGAAGGACCCCAGCGGGTACTGGTTTGACGACTACGGCGGCTACGTCGCGATTGGTTGCGACTCGACGACCGTCACGACCTGTCCGACGTCGTTCGCGCAGATCCTCAGTGCGCCGAAGTCAGCTGGTTACAAGGTGGGCCTCAACAACAGTCCCTTGTCGGCCAGCGCAGCGCTTGCTGGTGTGTGGGCCGCGGCGATTGCAGAAGGCGGCTCGCTGAGCAATATCGCTCCCGGAGTCACGTACTTCCAGAACCTCAACAAAGAGGGTTACTTCGTGCCAACGGTGGCGGGACTCTCGACGATTCAGTCGGGCGCGACCAACATCGTTATCTGGTGGGACTACCTTCAAGCTTCCGAGGTCTCCGCATCCCTAAAGGGTTGGAAAGTGACGGTACCGAGTGACGCGTTGTTCGCCGAGTACTACTCCCAGGCGATCAACAAGTCTGCTCCGGATCCCGCGGCGGCTCGTCTGTGGGAGGAGTACCTCTACTCAGTGACGGGACAGAACCTGTGGCTGCAAGGCGAGGCTCGTCCCGCGGAGTTGGCCTACATGGAAGCTCACGGAACTGCTAACACGACGTGGGAAGCTGCGCTGCCCGCAGTGCCGAAGGGAACGACGAACGTTCCCACCCCGACGCAGATCACGGCGGCCGAGACGACAGTAACGAGCACGTGGCCAACCGAGGTTACGACCGGTCCGTAGTTCCAAGTGACTGATAGCGAACCTCATAGTCGGACGCTGTTATCAGACCCGGGTGCTTCGGCACCCGGGTCTGAAGTCTTGCCCATCGGGAAAAGCGGTCGAAAGAGTCGTCTTCGCCGAGCCTGGCTTCCGGCGTTGGCAATGGCGCCCTTTTTCATCTACACGGGCGTGGGCCTTGGCGTTCCAATTGTGTACATCTTCCGCAACGCATTCCTCACCTTTCAGGGGAAATTTACGTTCAGCAATATGGACCTGTTGATTCATGGCATCTACCTGAAGGGATTCGAAAACAGTCTCCTACTCTCAACAATCACGTCCATCATTCCGGGAATTCTCGGTGTCTTTCTCGCCTACGCTATCGTGACCTCCAACAGTGCAGTGCTGAAGAGAATGGTGGCCACCGCATCGGCGGTACTCGCCAATTTTGGCGGCATCAACCTCACGTTCATTTTCATCGCCGCGTTCGGAGAGACCACGGGAATTATCACGGTGTGGCTCAACCACATTCACCTGAATCCCTGGAGCCACCATTTTGACTTGTATAACTTCTACGGTGTTGCCTTCATATATCTGTACTTTCAGCTTCCGCTGATGGTGCTGGTGATCACGCCGGCATTGGGAGGGCTACGCCAGTCGTGGCGTGAAGCGGCCCAGAACATGGGCGCATCGAACTGGCGTTACTGGCGCCACGTGGGCATTCCCGTGCTCATGCCCTCCATACTCGGAGGAATGCTCTTGTTGTTCGGCAGCGCCTTCGCGGCCTACGCGACGGCCCAAACCCTGACCTTGGGCACCGTCACCCTGGCGCCGATCCAGATCGGCGATACCGTGTCGGGCAATGCGATCGCGGGTGAAGCGAACGTCGGCTTTGCCATCGCCCTTGGAATGCTCGTCGTGCTGTCCATCACGATGATCTTTTACGGACTCGCTCGAAGGAAGGCGTCGAAGTGGTTACGGTAGGCGAGGGTTACTTCTTCGACGGCCCGGCGGTAAGGGACGAGGAGGAACCGGTCCGACGTCGCCGGCGAAAGAAGTTTCGAACGTGGCGCTTGGTGGTGTTGATAGTCGCTGCTGCCTATTTCCTCGCGCCCCTCTACGCGGGGTTAAAGTTCGCTCTCGAGAACGACTCCGGTCGCTTTTCATTTTGGGCGTTTACGTCGCTTCCCTCCGAGCAGGGCTTTTCAGCCGCCTTCTTCCTCTCGATGCGCCTTGCCTTGTTCACCGCCTTGGCCGAGTTGATTTTGATGGTCCCCACGGCAATTTTCGTGCACATACGGTTGCCGAAGCTGCGCCCGGTGATGGACTTCGTCACTATTCTGCCGATAGTTGTGCCGCCCATCGTGCTCATCGTCGGCGTCTTGGGTTCAGCTCCGCTGTGGCTGAAGTCGTCGCCGTACCTCTTGAGCATCTTTTACGTCGTGCTCGCGATGCCCTTCGTGTACCGGTCGCTCGACGCGGGACTCAGTGCCATTGACCTACGCACGCTCGTCGAAGCGTCACGATCCCTCGGCGGTTCCTGGATCCGCACGCTGTGGAGCGTCATCATGCCGAACCTCAGAGCAGCGTTGCTCTCAGCCACCGCGCTCACGCTGGCGTTGGTGTTCGGTGAGTACACGATGGCGAATTTGGATGGCTGGACTACGATGCCGGTATGGATCGCCCAGTTTCAGCAATCTGACGCTCACATCACGTTGGCGGCGGCGATGGCACTGCTCATCGGCACATGGCTCCTGCTTTCATTGATTGTGGCGCTTGACCGGTCGCAATCTCGCCGCAGAAGAAGAAAGGCGGGCACGTCGTGACCGACGTTCATGCATCAATCCAATCGGGCCCTGTAACGGGGGGCGCTGCGACGAGCGGAGCCAGGGTCAGCCTGGAAAATCTGGTTCGGTCCTACGGCAAGGTCCGGGCGCTTGACGGACTCACCCTCTCGATCGAACCGGGCGAATTCGTGGCCCTATTAGGCCCCTCGGGCTGTGGCAAGACAACGGCGCTACGCGTGCTGGCCGGATTCGAACAACCTGATAGCGGTCGGGTGGTGGTCGACGGCAATGACCTCTCAAACGTGAACGCGCAAAAGCGTGACATGGGCATGGTGTTTCAGAGTTATTCGCTGTTTCCGAACATGAGCGTGCTCGACAACGTGGCGTTTGGCCTGCGCATGCGTCGCCAAAGCGCCGAGAAGCGCCGCACCAAGTCAGTCGAACTTTTAGAGCTGGTGGGTCTGAGTGACCAGGCGGCGAAGTATCCCCATCAGTTGTCCGGCGGACAGCAACAGCGGGTCGCGCTCGCGAGAGCCTTGGCCATTGAACCGCGCGTCTTATTGCTCGACGAGCCGCTGTCCGCGCTCGACGCCAAAGTCCGGGCCGAGCTGCGCGATCAGATTCGTTCCTTGCAACAGCGTTTGGCCATTACCACGGTCTTCGTGACCCACGACCAGGAAGAGGCCCTTTCGATGGCTGATCGAGTCTGCGTGATGTCGAGCGGTCACATAGAACAGGTCGCCAGTCCCTCGGTGCTGTACGCACGACCCACCACCGCCTTCGTCGCCCAGTTCGTGGGCATTTCGAGCCGGGTGCCCGTGCAGATGGACGGCCAAGAAGTTGTCATCTTCGGTCAGCGCTGCGCGGTGCGCACCGGCGACTCGTCGGCGATCACCGGACCCATCGACGCCCTGTTGCGTCCCGAAGACGTGGCCATTGAAGTCGACGCCGCCGGCGAAGCCTTCATTACCCATAAGAGTTTTTTTGGCGCTACGACGCGTCTGGTGGTGCAGGTGGGCGAGATTCCCGTACGCGTGGACGTGCGCAGTGACGTCGGGGCCGACATTGCCTTGGGCACCCACGTTCGACCCAGCATCATCGCGCGCGACGTGCTGGTCGCTCCTCGCGGTGCACTGGTCATTGCCGACGAAGCCGACTAGTTGCATTGAACGAGCCATCGGAGTGCTCGAAACGTGACAACTCGCCCGATTGGCGACTCGACGTCCTAGTGTGACGTTGATAGCAAGGAGTTCAGATGAACAACCGCCAAATAATTCTTGCCCAGCGCCCGGTCGGTCTGATTGACCCGTCAACCACCGAATTGGTGGAGACGCCTCGTCCGGTCTGCGGTCCCGACGAGGCGCTCATCAAAGTGGGTACGTTGTCGATCGACCCCACCATTCGCACCTGGATGAACGACGCACCGGGCTACATGGTGCCCATCGCAATCGGTGACGTGATCCGCTCGGGCGGCGTTGGCGTGGTCGTGGAATCAAAGACCCCGCACTACAAGGTGGGCGACATCGTGTCGGGGGTCACGAACTGGCAGGAATGGGTACTGGCCAGCAGGGAAAACAAGTTCACAATCATTCCCAAGGGCCTGGGTCTCGACGTGGCGACTGTGATGAACGTGCTCGGTACCACGGGCATTACGGCGTACTTTGGCCTGCTCGACGTGGGACAGTTCAAGACCGGTGACGTCGTGGTGGTGTCCGGTGCCGGCGGCGCAACCGGTTCCGTCGTGGGTCAGATCGCCAAGGCACGCGGTGCCAAAAAGGTCGTCGGCATCGCGGGTGGCCCACAAAAATGCGCCGAAGTCGTCGAATTCTATGGGTTCGACGAGTGCCTCGACTATCGCGAAGAGAACCTGACTCGGCGCCTGCGCACCGCCTGTCCCGACGGCATCGACATCTACTTTGACAACGTGGGCGGCGAGATTCTCGACGCTGCGCTGGCCAACATCGCTATGCGCGGACGAATTGTCGTGTGCGGGGCAATCTCGCAGTACAACGCCATGGAAAAGCCCCGCGGCGTCGCCAACACGTCGATGCTGATCGTGAAACGCGCTCGCATGGAGGGCTTCTTGGTGTTCGATTACGCGCCGAGATTCCTCGACGCGCAGATGGAGCTGGCTGGCATGGTGCACAACGGTTCGCTGGTGCACCATGAGCACCTGGTGCACGGACTGGAGAACGCGCCCGACGCGCTCAACCTGCTCTTTAGCGGCGGTAATCACGGCAAGACGTTGGTCGTGGTGGACGAGACCGTTCAACTTGGCTAAACCCGACGCGCCGGCGCCGCCGGTTCGAATGGCGGACCGGGTGACGGTCGTGCTCTTCTTGGTGGCCCTGGTGGCCGGGTTCGCCCAGTTCGGGGCCATTGCGTCGCTTAATGACGTAGCCAAACACTTCGGTCATCTCTCGTCAACTCGTTCACTGCAGAGCGTGGTCGGACTATCGGGTTCAATGCTGGGCCTCGGCCTGGCGGCGTTACGCGTGGCCTCCCTCGCCTCGTTGCCCTTGGCCGCCCTGGCCGACCGCTGGGGCCGCACCAAGGTCTTGCGACGCACGATTGCCCTGGGCCTCCTGGCGACGGCCGCGGCGGCCCTTAGTCCTAGCTACTGGGTCTTTGTGCTGTGCTTCGCGTTCGCGCGTCCTCTGTTGTCGGCCGCGACCACCCTGGTTCAGGTCATCACCGTGGAACTGGCCAGTACGAAACGGCGAATCAATCGCCTGGTCATCATGGCGGCCGGGGCCGGCATCGGAGCCGGGTCTTCGGCGATACTGCACAGTTTGATCCGCGGTCCCGACTCCTTTCGCTGGCTCTTCGCGTTGGCCCTGCTGCCCGTATTCGTGATCGTGCCACTGCTGCGCATCATCCCCGAACCGCTGCGGCGATCGAGCGACACTCCGCTCGCGCGCTTGGGCGCGGTGCCGCGCCAACTGCGCGGGCGTCTGGCCATCGTGGCGACGGTCGCCTTCGCGGTCGGCATGATCACCGGCCCCGCGAACGGCTTCACGTTCGTCTACGGCGAAGGCGTGCTCAAGATGAGTCCCCGCGAGGTTGCCACCATCGTGACCTTGAGCGCCTTCACTGGCCTGGCCGGACTGCTGGCGAGTCAGCGCCTTTCACGAAGCGTCGGCCGTCGTTGGACGGTGGCGCTCGGCGTGCTCTTCACCGCCGTGACGGCCACTTACGCGTACAGCGGCGGGCGGACCAGCTTCATCATTGGCTACATGGTCGGCATTTGCGCCGGCGGCATCTTGTCGCCGGCCCTGACCGCGATTAGCACCGAAATCTTCACGCATTCCGTGCGAGCAACCGCGGCCGGGTGGATTGTGGTGTTCGGCGTCGCGGGCGCGGTCTTTGGCCTGGTTGTCTTCGGATGGGTCGGTGACGCCGTGCACACTTCGAGCCAGTCGGCGCTGCGCCTGCCCGCGATCGTGACGTTCCTGCCGTTCATGCCCACGTTGCTGCTGCTGCGCTATCTGCCCGAGAGCAGTCAGATGGCGCTGAGCTAGTCCAACGTCACGTCGGCGATGAGGGCTCGGTGGTCGCTGCCGCCGTCGCTGGCCCCGCCGTCGAGGATCCGCCAGGGACCGCGTCCAAGAATGTGGTCGATCTGAGAGTGGGGGTGGCGCGCCGGCCACGTGCGCGCTCGCACGAGTGATCGCCAACCGGGCAGGAAGAGTCGGAGCAGGGGGCGCCAGCAGTTGAAGTCGCCGGCGAAGATGACTGGCAGCGACTGGTCGAGCTTCAGCGCGCTTTCGTTAATTCGCCGGTACTGCTGGCGCGAACCGTGCGTGATGTGGGCCCCGTGCACCGCCAAGACGTAAAAGGAATGGCGCCCGTCGTTGAGTCGCGCCACGATCAAGGCTCGGCTGACCCGCTCACGGCGCAGTCGCCCCAACTGTTCGACGCGCATCTCTTCGATTGGCAACGTGGTGAGCAGACTGAGCCCCCACTGGCCACGTTGCGCGTCGCTCAAGGTGGCGTGTTCCAGGATCTGTGATTTGGTGAGTGCCCGGTGTTCGCTAAAGTACAGGCCCCGTTCACCCTTCAAGTGGGCCATAAACGGTTGCCAGGAGCGCCCGCCCGATCCCGAGGTCACTCGTGTACCCGTGCCCAGCGCCACGAAGATACCGTCCATGTCGAGGCCGGTCGCCAAGTCCTGGTAGAGGTCGGTGCCTTGGTCGCCGCGCCAGGTCTCGGGACAGACGAGCACGTCGGCCTTCAAAGTGAGCGCGTGCTCGAGGGCGCCAGTCGGTCGCCCCCATCCGTCGACGCCGGCGTGAAGGTTAAACGTTGCGACACGCACCCCAAAACCCTACGCTCTCGGGACTCCGCGTGTGGCAGTCTCTTTAGGTGGAATCGGTCAACGTGAGCTTCGGACACCGACTTTGGTGGGTTGACGCATTCACCGGCGGCCGTGAACGGGGCAACCCGGCGGTGGTGATCTTGCTCGAACGGCTCATGAGCGACCGGGAGCTTCAGCAGATCGCCTTCGAACTCGGGGTCTCGGAAACGGCCTTCGTACGTCGCGTGGGCGATTCGTGGTCGCTGCGATGGTTCACGCCCACCGTCGAGATCGACCTGTGCGGCCACGCGACGTTGGCGACCCTGCACGTCTTACTGAGCGAGTTGGGCGTACCCGATGAGGAGTTCTACTTTCAGACTCGCTCCGGGGTGCTCTCCGGTCGGCGCAGCCGCGAGGGCATGCTGGCCATTGACCTGCCGCGTTCCTACATCGAGCCGCTCGACACCTCGGTGATGAACGGCACGCTCGGACCGCTGCGCGAGGTCTTCCAAGCCGGGGCGCAAACCGTGCTGGCGGTGGTGGAGGACTACGACACGCTGTGCGGATTGGCCGTCGATCCGATGAGCCTGTTCCTGGTACCCAGCTCGATGATCATCGTCGCCTGCGAGGGTGGACCCGAAGTCGACGTCTCGATCAGGGTCTTTGCCCCGCGCTTGGGCCTGCCCGAGGACCCGGTCACGGGCAGCGCGATGTGCGCCATCGCCCCGTGGTGGGTCGAACGGGTTGGTTCGCCCACGGTCAGCGTGCGCCAGGCCTCGGCCCGGGGAGGCCTGATGTACGCGCGACTCTTTGAGCGCAACGTCGAGGTCGCCGGCATGGCGCGCACCTTCTTCGGCGGCGACCTGCGCGCATGAGTGGCGACGTCCTAGGACCTGGTCGCCACACCCGGGTACGCCGGCTGCCCGACAAGGCCCGTTACGATGTCGAGGTCATCAACGAGATCCTCGACGAGGCGCGGATGTGTCACGTGGCGGCGATCGTCGACGGGCGCGCGGTCACGCTGCCCACCCTGCACGCGCGCGAGGGCACGTCGCTCTACCTGCACGGCAACAAATCCAACGCATTTATGAAGGCCGTCTTCTCCTCCAAGCGGGCCTACGTCAACGTCACCCTCTACGACGGACTTCGTCTGGCGCGCAGCGGCTTTGAGTCCTCCATTGCCTACCGATCAGTCGTGGTCGTCGGCCCGGCGACCAAGGTCAGCGATCCGGAAGAAAAACGTCGTGTGCTCGACATGTTCGTCGACGCCATCCTGCCCGGTCGCGCCAGTGAAGTACGCCCCATGAGCGACAAGGAGCTCAAACTCACCTTGGTGGTGCGAATCGAGATTGACGAAGCGTCGGCCAAAGTGTCGGCCGGGCCGACCGAGGACTTCGCCGAGGACCTGGACCTACCCATCTGGTCGGGCACTATTCCCGCTCACGTGCACTTCGACGCGCCGTTGGCCTCGAGCGACGGCGCGATGGCGAGCGGCGGGGTAGCGCTGCCCGAATCGGTGAAGCGTCTCTACCGCGATCAGCGATGACCCGTTACGTCAAGCTAGTGGGCCAGCTTGAGCACATCGTGCCGGTCGATGAACGTGAAGCGGGCTCCATCGTCGCGACGCTCGACCGGCTCACCTGGCCCGAGGATCCCTTCGACGAGCGCTCGAGCGAGCACCACGTCACCGCGTCGGCGTTCGTCGTGTCCGCGCGCGGGGTCATCTTGCTGCGTCACCGCCTGCTCGGCATCTGGGTGCAGCCGGGTGGGCACGTTGACCCCGGCGAAGGGCCCGAGGAGGCGGCCCTGCGCGAAACTTTGGAGGAGACCGGCCTGGCGGTGAGGCAGCGCTCACCGGCCGAACTCCTTCACGTCGACGTGCACCCCGGTCCGCGGGGCCACACCCACTACGACCTGCGTTACGTGTTGGTCGCGCCGGTGCTCGATCCCTCCCCGGGCCACGGTGAGAGTCGCGAGGTCTACTGGTTTGATTTTGACGCCGCCAAAGAACGCTGTGAACCGACGCTGGTGCACGCGTTGGATAAGTTGGGCCGGGCGATGCAACATTGGAACGTGAAAGACTTCGACGGTGGATGAGACTGCTGCGTTACGCGCCCTCATGGAGGCCGATCGCTGGATTGACCGAGTCGGCGCCCAGCGAAATCACCTGGTCGAGATGGCCGAACTGGACGCGCTCGAAGGCGAGTTGCGCCGGGACAGCACGGACCTAAGAGAGGCCAAAGCGTTGCAGGCACCGGTACGAATCCGTTACGAAGAAGCCGAACGAGAGACCGCGCGGCTGACGAGACGAGCCAACGATCTGGAAAAAACGTTGTCCGCCTCGACGGCCAACGCCCGGGAACTGGCGGCGATTCACAAGGAAGTAGAACACGTGCGCCAACTATTGGCCAGCGGCGAAGACAACGAGTTAGAACTGCTGCTCGAGGTGGAGCCGCTCGACGACGCGGTTGCTTTAATCAAGGCGCGAGCCCAGCCGGGCCTGGCGAGGCGGGCCGAACTGCAGGTCACCATCAGCGAACTGCAGCAGAGCCTCGACGAGGAGTTGGTCTCGCTACGCCACTCGCGCGAAGAACGGGCGGCGGCGTTGTCGGCCGAGCTGCGTTCGCGCTACGAGAGCCTGCTCAAGCGCGTGGGTACCTCGGGAGCCGCTCGGGTGGAGTCGGGGCGCTGCGACGGCTGTCGGATCGTGCTGTCGCCCCTCGACGTCGATCGCTGGAAGGCGCACTTGCCGGGCGTGTTCATGGACTGTCCCGAATGCGGGCGACTGCTGCTTCCGTGATTATCTTCATTCGTCACGGACAGACCACGGCCAACGCGCTGCGCCTCTTGGTTGGCCGCAGCGACCCCGAATTAACCGAGCTCGGCGAGCGACAGGCCGCCGCGCTGCGGCCATTCTTAGTTGGCGTGCGAGAAGTCTGGACGTCGCCCCTGGAGCGGGCCCGCGTCACCGCGGCCCTGGCCATTCCCTCAATCGCTGCGACGGTGCACGGGGAATTTATCGAGGTCGATTACGGACACCTCGATGGCCGAGCGATCGGCGACGTCAGCGCCCATGAATGGCGGGCCTTGGAGAGCGACCATCGGGTCGCGCTCGGTGACGGCGAATCGTTGGCCTCGGTCGATCAGCGCGTGCAATCGTCGTTGGACGCATTATTGGCCGACCGCGAAAGTCTCTTGCACGACCACGAGCATCACCTGGCGATCGTGAGCCACGTCTCACCCATCAAGTCGGCGATGACGTGGGCGCTCGGGGTGCCGGGCTCGGTCGCCTGGCGCGCGCGCCTCGACAACGGTTCGATCACCACCATCACGACGCGCCAAGGACTGCCGGCGCTCCTGCACTTCAATATGGCGCCGCTACTCAGCTAGTTAGCGCAGCGCCACCGCCAGGGCCCAGAAAGTCGACGCCGCGCCGAGCACGGTGCAGGCGTGGAATAGTTCGTGGTAGCCGAAAACCCTGGGCGAGAGCCTCGGCCGTTTGGCTCCAAAGAAGACCGCGCCGGCGGTGTAGGCGAGTCCGCCGGCCACGACCAGTGAGAAACACAGTGGCCCGCCGCCACGATAAATCTGGGGCATGACGGCGACGGCGGCCCAACCAACGACTAGGTAGGGCATGGAATTTACCCATTTTGGCGTGTCCATGGTCAGTTGGCGAATGGTGATTCCGACGGCCGCCCCGGCGCCGATGACGAGCAGCAGGACCAGGCGAATGGTGCCGTGCATGGTGAGCCCGGCGATTGCCAGGTAGCTGCCGGTAATAGCGAGGAAGATGGTCGAGTGATCGGCGCGGCGCCAGGCCCGGCGCACGGGCGGCGACCAGTTGATCCGGTGATAGAGGGCGCTCGTAATCATCATGAGGCCCACGCCCATCACGTAGCAAAGGACCCAGCCCAACTGGGGCCAGGTCTTGGACCGCGCAATGAGAATGGGCGAGCACGCGAACAAGAGCGCCGCGCCGATCACGTGGATCCAACCACGCATCAGAGGTTTTAAAAAGGGCACGTCTACGTGCGCGGGAGAGTGGACGCTACTCACGGCGACTCACGAAACTGAACATTCACTCAGTCCATGTTACGGCGAACGCAGCGAAGCCCGTCTGCCCTGTAGTCAGAACAGACGGGCTGTCGATGTTTGGCCCCCCTAGCCAATAGATAAAAATTAGTTCGCGGCGGCGGCGCTACAGTGGCCACGGAAGCCTTGAAATAATACTTTGTGAGCAACTTCACATGAAGGGAGTCTTATGGAACGTCGCACATTGGGAAACGGTCTGGAAGTCTCGGCGCAGGGACTTGGTTGCATGGGCATGAGCGAGTTCTACGGCGTTGGTGACGATCAAGAGTCGATCGCCACCATCCACGAAGCGCTCGACAGCGGTGTCAACTTCCTCGACACCGCCGACATGTACGGACCCTTCACCAACGAGAAGCTAGTGGGCAAGGCCATCAGGGGTCGCCGCGACGAGGTGGTGCTGGCGACCAAGTTTGGCAACCAGCGTGGCCCGGACGGATCGTTCATGGGGATCAACGGCCATCCGGAGTACGTGCTCAAGTGCTGCGATGACTCGCTCGCGCGTCTCGGCGTTGACGTCATCGACCTCTACTACCAGCACCGCGTCGACCGCACCGTGCCCATCGATGAGACGTGGGGCGCCATGAAGTCGTTGGTGGAGGCGGGCAAGGTTCGCCATCTCGGGATCTCGGAGGCCTCGTCGGCGACCATTGAACGCGCCCACGCCGTGCACCCGGTCACGGCCCTGCAGAGCGAGTACTCGCTCTGGACCCGCGACCCCGAGGACGGCGTCCTAGAGACCTGTCGCACGCTCGGTATTGGCTTCGTGGCCTACAGTCCGCTGGGCCGGGGATTCCTCACCAGCGAGGCGAGCAACCGAGGCGGCACGGCGGAGCGCGATTTTCGAAAGAACCACCCGCGCTTCTCGGGCGATGCCCTCGAGCAGAACTTGCACCTGGTCGAAAACCTCGAGGTCATTGCCCAAGAGAAGTCGGTCACGGTGGCGCAACTGGCGCTCGCCTGGGTGCTGTCGCGCGGGAGCGACGTGGTGCCGATCCCCGGCACCAAACGGCGCAAGTGGCTGCGCGAGAACGTCGACGCCAGTTCGATCACGCTGAGCGAGGCCGACTGCGCGAAACTGGAGGCGGCCGTACCGCGAGGTTCCGTGCAGGGCGAGCGCTACCAAGCCACTGGCATGACCACCATCAACGGCTAAGGGAACGTAACCCACCGTCGCGAAGTTCAAGCACCTCGTCGCACCAGTCCATCACCATTTTGTCGTGGGTCGCCACCACCACGCTGGCACCGGTCGAGGCGAGCTGCGCTAACACCGCGCTCGTTTCCTCGCCGCCGAGGGCGCTGGTCGGCTCATCGAGCAGGTAGATGTCGGGGTTGGTGACCATTGACCGCACAATCGCAACCCGGGCCCGCTCACCCCGGGACAGTTCGTCCCATTTGGCGTCGGGCTCGACGAAAAGTCCGAGGGCCGCGAGATCGGCCAGGAAGTCGCGGGTGCCGCTACGACCCGCGTGCACGACGTCGCGGGCAAAACCTCTGGTCAGGCCCGGCTCACTCGGCACGTAGACGAGGTGGCGGCGAAGTTCGTGCTCGTCGAGGTCCGTCAGTTCGGTCTCTTCGATGCTCACTCGTCCGCCGCGCGCCGCGTCGAGGGCGCCGAGGGTGCGCAGCAGCGTCGACTTGCCCGAACCCGATGGACCAGTGATGGCGAGATGGTGTCCGGCTCGAAGGTGGAACGACCCGTCTTTGAGCAGTAGTGCCTCGCCCTCGCGCAGGATGAGGTGGTCAGCGTGCAGCGTTCTCGCGCCGGGCCAGGGCTGGTCGCCGAGGGGCAACGCCATCTCCAAGTCTTCGAGCCGCTCGGCCGCTGCAGTTATGGCGACGGCCGTATCGAGCGCGCCGCGCAGTGCAGCGAGGGCCTCGAAGGTGGAAAGGGCCAGCAGCGCGGCGACCACGATCCACAACGGCGACGTCCTCGGATGAGCGGCGGCGAGCGTGGCCATGGCGGCGATGGTCGCGATCGGCGCTACCGCACCGGTGGCACGACGTTGGCGGGCGAGGCCCCGTTCGCCCTGGCGAAGGGATTGGCGGGCCCGCGCCAAGCGCCGTTGGACGAAGTTGTCACCGCCCAGCAGCAGCAATTCCGGTGCGGCGGCGCTGAGTTCGACCAGCGTGGCCTGATAATCCGCGCGCACCACGCGAAGTCGTCGATCGCCGCGTACCAGTGATCCCAGGTTGGCCCCCAGTCCCATCAGCCCCACCAGTTGGCACAGTGCCAACAGTCCCGCGACGGGCCACCAACCTTCGTGCGGGGGTAGTAGTCCAATAAAGAGGTCGCCCAGCAACGCCGTCAGGACAACGCTGGCGCCGGGAACAACACAGCGCAGCCAAAGGTCTTGCAGTTCGTCCGTATCACGCAAGGAGCGTTCGAGCAGGTCGCCCGCGGCGTAGGTACGCCATCGGCCGTAGCTCCAGAGCCCGATCGTCTCGACCAGCCAGTGTCGCCACCGGGTTACGGCCGAAAACCCGAGGCGGTGCGAACTCAGCCGTTCGTTAAAGCGAATCGGCGAGCGTAGAAAGGCCAAGAGCTCAATCAAGATCAACATGCCCGCCACCGCGTGCAGCCCGGGTCGGGTCGCGCTGTCCACTAACAGGGCGACCGCCCCGACGAGCAGCGCCACGTTGGTCGCAGTCGCGACGAGACCGCTCACTAGTGCGCGAAGCAGGGATCCGAGCGGGGGCTGGGCCCGGCGCAGCCAGCGAGTGAGCCGGCGAATATCGCCGTTCAACCGGTCACGACCAGCCGCTCGGTGAAGCTTTCTAAAAGTGGTGTGTCGACCGTGGCTTCGATAATCGCGGTGTGAGGTAAGTCGTTTAAGGCCCGGCGCACCCGATCGCGACTGTTGAGGTCGAGCACACCCGCGACGTCGTCGAGTACGAGCAGTGAGGGACTGGCGAGCAGACATCGGGCCAGCACCAGTCGCACCCGCTCGCCGCCGCTGAAGCCCCGTCCGTCGGCGAGCACCGGCGTCTCGAGGTCGCTAAAGCGTTCGCCGACCAGCCCCAGGGACTCCAGTTGTGCGCGCACGGTCGCTGACTCCATGTCGACACCCAAGGTGAGATTGTCGCGCAGCGATCCGGAGAGCAAGTGGCTGTCGGGGCTGACGAAACCAATGGGGGCGCCCGATTGTTGCACGGATCCGTGACGCGGGGTCCGCCACCCGATCAGTGTGTGCAACAGGGTCGTCTTGCCACTGCCCGAGGGTCCGGTCACGAGTATCCGGTTGCCGGCTCTGACCGTGACGTTGACGGGACCCTCGCTCGCCTCGCTGACCAACTCGGTGGCGATGATGAGCGCCTGCGATCGCGGCGATGGGGAGTAGCCGAAGTCGCTCAAGAGCAACAATGACGTGGCCGCGTCTTCACGACGATGGAACTCGGCGCCGTAGCGGCGCACGTGCACGAACAGCTCGGCCGTCACCAGCACGGCGACCAAGGCGTGAAAGAGCGTAAGTGTTCCGTCCAGAAGCGCGAATCCGACCACCATGGCGACGAGGCCAATGCTCACGCCGCTCAGGAACTCCGTCACGAGTGAGGATTGCAGGGCGACGCGGATGGCGCGCAGGGCAATGTTGTGCTCGGAATCCGAGATGGCCGCGATCTCGCGCGCTCCGTATCCCACCGCACCCAGGGCGCGTAGTTCTGGGGCGTGCTGGAGCAGTTCGAGTTGACGTGACTCGAGCAGCGCCCTACGCCGATGGTATTCACCCGAGAGAGCCTCGCTGCGCCGGCCCGCGCGACGATAGAGCGGTACCGAGAGCAACAAGAGGGCGATGGTGATGAGCGTGCTCAACCATCCAACTGCCCAGAAAATCACCGCGATGCCTACTATCGCTGACTGGGCGCTCGCTTCGAGCAGCAGCAACGCCGGTGCTTCACCGGCTCGTTCTACTGCGAGCGCCAGGTCACCGCGACTGCGTTCACCTTCGGCGCGCGGACGCGCGAAGTGACCAAGCAGATGTTGACGCCAGTAGTCGCGCACGCGCCGCGCGGAATGGTCGCTCCATTCGTCAAGACAAATCCCCACGAACCAGCGCACGGCCAACACGGCAACGAGGACCCACAGTCCTCGGGCGAGATGGCGTTTCGCGAGGTCGCTCACGGCGCTCGCGACGGCGATGGCGAGCGTAAATCCGACCAGGGTGTTGAGTACACCAAGTAGGCGCGCGCTTCGACGAAACGTGGGACTCGTGGAGGTCGATGCGATTACGGGGTCGCGTCCCGATGCTCGCGCGACGGGGTCGCTAGAGCGGATCGTCACGATGGGGTAGCGCCCGCGCCGGCCCATTGAGCCAGTCGCGCAAGGCCTTGGTCGCTCGGCAATCGTCTTCGTTGTACTCGAGGATCCTCTGGCGCGACGCCAGCGCCGTGGGCTCGTCGTCGCTGCGCGCCACTTCGTACCAGAGCATCGAGGCTTCGCCGCTGGGATTGATGTCGCGCCATTCGAACCCGGCCGCGCCGGCGAGTTGCTTGAGCCCCAACGGCCCCTCGGTCTGAATCTGGCGCTTGGCCTCTTCGTGGAGATCAATCCACACTGGCGGCGAACTGCGGCGAAAGGAGTCGAGCTCTTCGATGGTCGGACCCCCTTCGATCGCCGTCGCCGCGGCGCGGTTCATAGCGCCGTCTTCGGCCTGGGCCCAGAAGCAATAGGCGGCGATGGTGAGATCCCGCTCGCGACAACGTCGGCGAAGGTCCTCGAACCACGTCCAGAAATCGCAGAATATTTGCGCTTCCGTGTCGGCCGTCAGCGCTTCCCACACCACGAAGGCTCGGTATCCCTCCGTCGCGCCCTCTAGGGGTACGTTGAGCGTCACGCTGGTTCCCCAGAGATAGGTCCGCTCGCCGTAACTCTCCATGTCGATGTCGACTTCGACGTCGGCCGTCGGACAGCCCATTAACGAAGAGTCAACGGTGCGCAGTGAACTTCCCCGCACGTGGGCCCGCGAGCGATAGATGAGTTGATCGAGTTTCTCGATTGTTCGCCCTAAGAAGTCTTCGCGCTCGAAGTCCAGGTGGGGAGTAGGCACCTTGATGTGGGCCAGGCGCGCGCGATAGGGATCGAGGCGGGCCAGCTGGGCGCGAGAATCTACCCCTTGCTCGTGCAAGATGACCTGTTGTTCGAGACTGGTGAATCGCGTCAGCGACACGTCATCGGTCCTTTCCAGTTCGGCCTCGCAGTGCAGCTCATAGGGGCATTCGGTGCAATCGCGGTGCCAGTAGGGCGAGGTGGGAAAGTCCGCGCCGGTGACTTCCCACTCGTCGTGGGCTTGTAAGACTGCCAGACGTTGTTCGTAGTGTCCGTCGTAGGTCGCGAGGTTGAAACGGGGGTAATTGGCGCTCGCCAAGTCGAACCACCAGACGCGACGGTGACGATCAATCATCGCCACCCGGGCCGAAGGGTCGTCGTGATCCAGTGTCGCGAGCACCCTGGTTGCGTGGGCCAGGGTAATGCCGTTGCGCGTGACCGTCAGGTTCGATCGTGGTCCTACCCCGTTGGTATAGGTGGCCTCGCTCGGTTTGAGATTGGCCAGGGAGCCCTCCAAAATGCGTCGGGTAGAAGCCGATTCCAGGATCTCGTTGTTCTTAATAAGTATGGGCGCGTAGGCGAATCGTTGGTCCACGCGACCCACGCGCACCAGCGCATGCACCGAAGCTCGTCGCCGTCCGACGAAGTCATTGGTCAGTCGGGGGCGCAGAATCAACTGCGCGCCCTCATCCATGAGTTGGCTGGTCTCGTCGGGGCTCGAAGGCGTCACCGATTCGGGGTGCAGTGTTTGGATCTGCGCCAAGGTGGTGAGTCGATGGTCCTCGGCGTCTCGGCGCCGCCGTTCCATTTCCGGCGTCATGGGAGGAATGACCAGCGCAAAGGGCGAGCCTCGATTAAGGGCCACTCGATGGACGCAAGCGAGGATTTCATCGCCGCGAAGTAGATCGGACACGTCGCAAGCCTACGAGAGAAAGCTGCGGTTCCCATTTCTGGGTAGTGGGTCAGTTCGACCCGACGCTGGCCGAAACCATTCGGGCTCTTCCGCCCGCAAGATGTTTAGGGCGGTGTTCAATCGCTGCTGTGTAACCTGACGGTGCAGGCGCGTCACCTCTTCAACCTGATGGAAAATACGACGAATGAAGTGGTTGGTTTCTAAGCCCTCATGCGCTGGTTGCACCTGAAGCGGGGCTGGGTACTGCCCAATGTCTTCATCCCGATGGCCGAGGAGAGCGACGTCACCTACGGACTACGCGCCTTCGCAGCTCGCGAAGCAGAAACAGCCGCCGCCTCGTGGGAGGCCGTCGATACGAGCAAGGCCCGACCCTACATCTCGGTCAACCTTTCGGCCCATCAGTTTGACGTCCGGGGGCTGGCGTCAAAGACCGAAGGAGCATTGCGTACCGGTGGGCTCTCAACCGAGCGCCTCGTCATCGAAGTTATCGAGAGCGTGGCACCGCTCAATGTCACCCAGATGTTGGCGATCAGAGGGTCTCAACCATCTGGGCGTGGGAATTGCCCTCGATGACTCTTGATCCGGGTTCTCCTCGCTCTCGTATCTCGTGCTCTTGAACCCAAAATCCATCGAGATTGATCAGACCTTCGTTGGTCTGCGCCGTGAGGGTACTTACAATGACTCACTCCTGGAAGCCATAATTTCGCTGGTAATCGCCTAGAGATGACCTTGCTCGCTGGAGGGATCGAGACCCACGGTCAACTCGAGTGGCTCCGCAGTCCCGGCTGCGAGTCTGGTCAGGGTTTTCTCTTCGCCGCAGCGGTTCCGATCTCAGAAATGGTAGCGGTAATCGGCCGCGCATTGTGCAACGACGGGATTGACGGGGTTTCCGCCTCGATTTCGAATTGAATTGCGCTTTGGAGTGGTAAAACTCTCCGCTCTGGTTTCGCCGTATCGATTGGGTCATCTTTGAGGTTTCACTCCCCGCCACGGCGTACGTCGCTTTTTTCATACCACGGTGTACGTCGTTCTACGCCCATTTAACGGCGTACACCGTTATTCTTACTCGATGAAGGTAGAACGAGGTGACTGGCACCGTTCTTTCAAATCGGGGAAAAGGATCTTATATCGACTTGCGAAGAACCTCGACCTTGCTGCATCGCTCACTTCTCTAATTTTCCACACCTTATATATACGTTTCGAGCAAATTTAGATACAGGGCGCTCGCGTCACTAGGAGACTGGCTCGGAACAAAGTCCGAGGAGCAATTTTGAGAATCTCGCACGTAATCATTTGTGGGCAATCTGAACTTCTCGTGAAATCGAACTCCGACTACGTTGCCCAAAAAGTGAACGCCAAAATTCCTTGGAAAATCAACATTCACAAAACACTGGTTGATTTACGTTGAAAGACAGTGAATTCATTAAGTACCGCGCTAGATTTGGCGCACCCACTCTTTTGAGAACCGGCGAGGCAATAGTGGCATTTAAGAAAAAAGACAAGAAAAACGACCAAAGTTCAAACGAGGCCTTGAGCGACGCCGTCACGCCCAACGTCACCGAGGGATTCGGCTCGGGAAAACATGTGGCCCAGAACAACAGCCAGGTAAGTGAATCCCTAGGTGGTTCCTCGGTCGCCACCGTGCAAGGCACGAGACCGAGTGGTTTTGGCGAATCCGGCGGATCCAGCGCCGACAGAATCGCCGTACCTTTCAAGGGCCGTCTGGGAGATCTTTTAATTGACGGCAACCTCATCACGACTGAGCAACTGGAAGAGGCGTTGCTCAAGCAAAGTGAGTCGGGCGGCAAGCTCGGCGAGGTACTTGTCAGAATGGGCGCACTAGACGCTCGGGCCCTCGCCGATGCTCTAGCCGCGGTCCTCGGCCTAGAAGTGACGAACCTGCGCCGAGAGAATGTCGATCCGGCGGCCCTGGCTCTCTTGCCCGAAAATGTTGCGCGATCGCAGTTGGCAATCCCGGTCCGATTTGAGGGCGACTTCCTGCAAATTGCCGTGGCCGAGCCGAGCGAAGACGTTCGCGCTCTCCTCGCTCACACAACTGGCCGTCTGGTTCAATTGATGCTGGCTCCATTGAGTGATGTCATCTGGGCAATTGACAGCAACTACCGCGCGATTGGCAACGTCGGCAAATTAGTCGAGGCCTTCGTAGCTGTTGAGGGATCGAGAAAGCGCTCCTCCGACACACCCGCGGAGACCATAGACGTTGGTGATGATGCCCCCGTTGTGCAGGTGGTAGACCGCATCCTCACCCAAGCCATGCGCGACCGAGCCTCGGACGTTCATATTGAGGCTTCCGAAGACTGCGTTCGAGTCAGATTTCGAATCGACGGCGCACTAAAAGAGATACTCCAACTGCCAGTATCAATAGGGCCGGGACTCGTTAGCCGAGTCAAGATCATGGCCAGTATGAACATCGTGGAGCGGCGGCGTCCTCAAGATGGACAGTTGACCATCACAATCGACGAAAAAGAGGTTGACGTCCGGGTGGCGACGGTGGCCACCATTATGGGTGAGAACTGCGTAATGAGAATCTTGGACAAGACCCGTTCTCTCTTTCGACTGAACGATCTCGGTATGCCCAGCGACACACACGCGGCGTACTCGAAGCTCGTTCGGTCGCCCTTTGGCATGGTGCTCTGCGCCGGACCAACGGGTAGTGGTAAAACGACAACTTTGTACGCCACGCTCAGCGAGGTCAGTAACCCCACGCTAAACGTCATGACGATCGAAGACCCCGTAGAGTACATTTTCCCTTCGATTAACCAGATCCAGACGAACGAGCAGGCCGGTCTTAACTTTGCCACTGGTCTCAAATCCATCCTCCGTCAGGACCCTGACGTGATCCTGGTGGGCGAGATTCGAGACGTGGAAACTACCCGAGTTGCCGTGCAATCGGCCCTCACGGGCCACTTCGTCATCTCTTCCATGCACGCCACTGACTCGGTCTCCGCCCTGCACCGGTTCCTCGACATGGGAATCGAGTCGTTTTTAGTGGCCTCGTCAGTCCTTGCGGTGGTGGGCCAACGATTGTTGAGGCGGATCTGTCCATCGTGCAAGTCGCCCTATAAGTTGACCGACGATGAGCGAGTTTTCTACGAAGAGAGTGGTGGTCCGGAAAAGGACGTCTTCTACATCGGTACGGGTTGTAACTTCTGCAGTGATACGGGTTACAAGGACCGAATTGGTATCTATGAGTTGCTCATTATGACGCCGGAAATCAAACGCCTGATAGTCGGCTGGGCCACTCAAGAGGAACTGCGCACGCTGGCGGTGAAACAGGGCATGCGTACTTTGAGCCAGGAAGCTATCAGCCTCGTCGCTCAAGACATCACGACAGTGGCCGAGGTAATTCGGAGCGTGTACACACTATGAGCCGTCTCTCCAAGCGCGCTGAGGCCAAGGGCCAAGAAAAGCGAGCAAAGGTAACTACCAAGTACAGCTTTAAGGCGCTTGACGCGACGGGCAAGACTGTCTCCGGTACCGAAGTCGCGCTCTCCACGGGAGCTGCTCACATTGCCCTGATTGGGAGAGGGTTCCAACCTCTGCAAGTAGAAGAGCAGAGAAGCATCCTGAAATTCGAAATCACAAAGAAGAAAGTGCCCCGCAAGGATGTCATGAACTTCTCACGCCAATTGGCCGTGTTCATGAGGGCCGGCATTCCAATCATGGAGGCGTTGGAAGTAATCACTGAAGAGACTCAGAATAAACTCTTGAAGAACATTCTCTTCGAAATGGTTGACAGCCTGAGATCCGGCGACACGTTCGCGGCCGCGGCCGCGGCCCATCCTGAGGCCTTTCCCAATTACTACGTGGGCATCCTCGAATCAGCCGAACTGACTGGCAACCTCGACAAGGTGCTGAATCAGTTGGCTGACTACATCGATCGTGATACCAAAGCTCGCGGCAAGATAACGGCTGCCCTTATTTATCCCACGGTCGTCGCGTGCATGTCCGTCGTGACCGTGGGCGTGCTGGCACTTTTTGTGTTGCCTCGATTTGTCGTCTTCTTCAAGTCGTTCGGCGCCAAGCTGCCGTTGCCCACGCGCATGATGATGACGATGTCAGGATTCATAACCCAATGGTGGTACGCGATTCTCGGCGCGATAATTCTTGGCGTCGTCACCTATATATTGATGCGTCGCTCAGAGAGGGGAAGGTCCCACCTCGACACCCTGATCTTGAAGCTTCCGGTGGTTGGAGACTTGACCCAGACGGCGATTCTTGAACGCGTGTGCAGAATTCTTTCGTCATTGCTCAAAGCCGGGGTTGACCTACCCCGCTCCATGGCGGTCACGGCGGAGTCTGCGAATAACGCCGTCTACCGCCACGCCCTCGAGAACATCCGGATCGAAATGATGGAGGGCCAGGGACTCGCGGCCCCCATTGCGCGTACTGGTCTCTTCCCCGGAGCTGCCCAACAGATGTTCAGGGTAGGCGAAGAGACCGGAACGCTTGACCAGCAGTTGGAAGTGGCCGCGGAGTACTACAGCCGCGAATTGGAAACCAAGGTAGATCGTGCCACGGCCCTGTTCGAACCGGCAATTATCATCTTCATGGGAGTGATTGTTGGCTTCGTGGCAGTGGCCCTAATTTCAGCAATGTACGGCATTTACAGTCAAGTTAAGGTCGGCTAACAAACTCCAATACCCGCGGGATAGGGCGATAGGGCCCGTGCGCTAAGGCGATAAAACCCGTGAGATATAACGGTCATACCCGTGAACTTACTGGTATTATCTCCGTCATGAGAAAGTGTCGGCTCACTCGGTGGTATCGGCGCGCTCAGTGCGAGCCGCGGGCTGAGCGCGGCTTCACTCTGGTTGAGCTACTCATTGTCTCGGCCGTCATTCCAATTATTGTGGGCGCGCTCTCCATGGGTTTACTCTCCGTGCTTTCACTTCAGTCGAGAACCGCGGGTCGTCTCGCCGATTCGAGTGACGCGCAGGTCGTGTCGGCGGGCTTCGAAACCGACGTCCAAGGCGCACTAACGATCACCACCGCGACCAACACCGCGCCGCTCGAGTGCGGTAACGGTTCGCAGCCTCAGGTGCTCGCGCTGGAGTGGAATCTTGATCAGCAAACGGGTTTCTACAAGACCCTCGTTTCCTACGTTGAAGTTCCCAACGGCTCCACCAACAATTCGGTCAATCTTGAACGCGAGTACTGCACGGGCACGGGCGCGGCGCAGATTAGCGCAACGCCGGTGGCGACCACCGTGCTCTCCTATAACTTCCCAAAAAGTCTTGCTGACCATCTGGTGACACTTTCGTGTTCCACGGATGATGTCGCATGCAATACCGAATCCTCGACGCAGTTCATTTCGACGGCGGGCGTCACTAGCGTTTCGTTCAATGCCACGGAACTCACCGCGCTACAAGCGAACGAGGACACTTACACGCTGGTGGCCGCTCCCGAAGCCACGGCGACGCCGAGCATCTCTGGTTCACCGATCACGCCAACGACCACCACGAAGTGCGGCTTCGCCAGTCCCGGCTCCGGCACATACGCCCCCACGATGTGCTTCGTCGACTTCGCGCCGCTTACCGGTCCCGCGCTGCAGGCCGCGGAGAGCGGTTGTTTGGAAATGTCGGTGGCGCTACCCGGAAGCAACGTCTTGTACTTCTGCCTCGGCATCACCGGCGGACCGGTGGGCGCATACACGCTGCCGACGTACTCCGCGGCCTTCTTGGGTAACACCTATAACAGCGCTCCCTTCTATACCAACGTCCCCGGCGCTCCGGGACTTGAGCAGTCGTCGGAAGGAACTACTTCCACCATCACCTTCAGCAACATCACGGTCATCGGCGCGCAGGGAATCGCCGCGACCGGGTGGGAAGCAACAAGCGCCGATGCCGAATCAACTGACAACGGTGAGTCGATCACGTGGAATTCGGACAAGCCTCTCTACGTGATTCCCAACGGCCAGTCGTGGGACACTCCGTCAGATCCAGTTGGAACGGCGTGTAACAATGGCGCCGACCTCACCGGGGGCAGTACGCCGAGCGTGCCGTCGTATCGAGTCGAGTGCGCCGGGCTCGGCAACAGCGGCGGCCAGAGCGGCGCCGCGATGGTTGAGGCGCTGGCACCTAAGACGATGAGCGCCACATTGGTAGGAACGGGAATCGAAGCCGTCTCCTTCGGGCTAATGCTGTCATGAGCACCGTGACGAACTCGAATAACACGGGAATGGCAAAATCGGTCGGCACCGTGCGCGGTGTCCGCCCTGCTGCCGCTTTGATCACGGTCAGAGCAGCAAGGATTCCCCTAGACCCTGCACTGGAAATGACAGCTATTTCGGCGTCGGTCGCCGCCGCGCAATGATACGGGTAACGCTGCGTCGGGCTATTGGCGCGAAGTGTAAGGGTGATTCTGATGGCACTCACGAATCTGAGGCCGGTGACACGCTTGTCGAGGTGCTGCTCGCGGTGGTGGTGCTCGGTCTCGCCTCCGTTGCCTTAATGATTGCCTTCGGCACTTCGATATCGGCCTCGGCCGAGCACCGCAATCTTTCGACGGTCAACACAATTTTGACGAGCGCCTCTCAGCAAGCAATTTCGTTGATCCAACAGCAGAAGTCTGTGTTCGAGACCTGTTACACGACCGAGACCGCTACGGTATCGGCCTATCAAGGCAATGCGAAGATTGCTATGACCGTGCCCGCTCCCTATACCTCGAGTTATTCAGCGGCGTACACCGAGGTCGAATACTGGAACGGCACAAGTTTCAATCCGGTAAGCGCCTCTGGTCCAACTACTCCCTGCGTGCCCAATGCTCCGCAATTGATCACCATCACGGTGACCGAAAACTCAAATGGAAGTAAGTACACGAATAGCTTTGAGGTCGACTTTCCTCTCGCGAGTTCGGTGGCGAATGCCTCGGGCGCAGCGACCCAGCTGGTATGGCTCACCGAACCAAGTTCCACCTCTCCGGGCGCAACGGCGCTCACCACTCAACCGGTTATCGCGGTAGAAGATGCCGCCGGAGTGGCGGTGACCACCGACCTGTCGCCCGTTACCTTGACCATCACGACTGGCACGACTGGCTTGGGATCCCTTTCTGGCTGTTCGGGCAACGAAGTCTTGGGTGTGGTCACCTTTACCGGCTGCACTATTAGCGCAGACGGTTACTACGTCATCTCCGCCACCGACGGCACCCTGCCGGCGATTACAAGTAACCTCACGCTCGCCGGAACGGCCGATCAGCTGGTTTTCACCACGCAACCCACTGCCGGCGCTTCGGGATCCGCGTTCACTCAATATCCAGTAGTTGAAGTCGAAGATTCAAGTGGCACTGTGGTCACGACGACGGCTTCTTTGACATTGATCTCGTCGGGGGGAATCCTGACGGGTTGCACCGGTCTAACCACGACGACCGGAATTTTCAATCTCGCGGGCTGTAGTTTTCAAGGTGGCTATTTCTTCAACTCCGCTAATGGCCAATACCTGCCTACGCCCTATACGCTGTCGGCCACCGTGAATGGGTTGATTCCGGGGACCAGCAATACGTTTCACGTATCGAGTTTTGGTCCGGCCGCCCAAATGGCCTTCTCCACGCAACCGACCGGGGTCGCGAGCGCAACTGCGACCGCGGCCTTCACGGGCCAACCCGTAGTGACCGCCGAGGATTCCTTCGGCAACGTGGTCACCAATTTCGCCGCCACCGTAACGTTGACCATTAGTAGTGGCGAGACGTTGAGCGGATGTTCGCAGGCCACAAGTAATGGGCAGGTCGCATTCTCTGGTTGCGCGGGCAGTGCCTACATGAACGGTGTCACTTTGACGGCCGCCAGCGGCAGCCTACCTTCGGTAACGAGTGCTGCATTTAATATCACCGGTGTGGCGGCCAAGTTGGTATTCACGAAGTCACCGGTTGCGGGCCCCTCGGGAGCGGCTCTTACGAGTCAGCCCATAATCACGGTCGAAGACTCGAGTGGCAACGTCGTCACCTCGGCTACGTTGCCCGTGTCGCTGACGACGTCGGGCGGCACGCTCGCCGTATGTTCGGACTTGACGCCAATTTCAGGGGTCATTACCGTGGCTAGCTGTACTTTTGCGGGCACCGTCGGTACGTCCTACACGATGACGGCCTCCATGACGGGATTGACGTCCGCCACGAGCAGTAGCTTCTCGCCTTCGAGCGCCGGAGCGGCGACTCAACTGGTGTACACCACGCAGCCCGTCGCGGGCTACGCGGGCGGCCCCTTCACGGTTAATCCGGTACTGAAAGTCGAAGACTCGGGCGGCAACGTGGCTACGGGCTCCACGGCCACTGTTACCTTGACCCCTTCGGGTGGCATCCTGTCCGGATGTTCCGGTTTAACATCAGTGGCCGGCGTTGTCAACGTTTCAAACTGCGTCTTCGGAGGCCTGGTGGGGACTCAGTATCAAATGATTGCGTCGTCGCCAGGACTGCTGCAGTCGACGAGTAGCAATTTCCATCCCTCGACCGCGGGCCCAGCCACCCAACTCGCCTACGCTACGGCTCCTCCTTCGATTGTTGTCGTTGGAACCACCTTTCCCGTGGTCGTCAACGAAGAAGACCAATTTGGCAACATCGAAACCGGTGACTCGTCAACGGCCCTGAGTCTCGCTGCCAATAATGGCGGGGGTGGCTTCACATGCTCGACCAGACCACTCGTCTTCTCGAACGGTATTGCTTCGTACGCTGGCTGTAGATACACATCGGGCAGCGCTTCCGCCTTTACGTTGACGGCCAGCTCCGGTTCTTTGACGCCCGCGACGGTGTCCATGACGGTCTACGGCGCGCCGACCAAGCTTGTCTTCACGACTGCCCCTCCGAGTTCAGTGGGCGCCGGCATCACCTTCACGGTGGCGGTCCATGAAGAAGATCTGTATAGCAACACCGAAACCTTGGACTCAACTACGCTGGTCAACCTCGCCGCCAATAATGGTGGAGGAGGCTTTACCTGTGTGACCACTCCCACGCTTGTGACCAATGGCGTCGCGACGTACACCGGATGCTCATTCACGGTGCCGAGTGTCACCGCCTACACCTTGACCGCCAGTTCGACCGGTCTTACACCGACCACGTTTAACACATCGGTCAGTGCCGGGCCGGCGACCAAGCTCGTATACACCACCGCTCCTCCGGGAGCGACGACCGCCGGCGCAACCTTCTCGGTGGTTGTCAAGGAGGAAGACCAGTTCGGCAACATTGAAATCGGTGACTCGACCACGACGCTCAGTCTCGCTGCTGGTGGTGGCTTTTCCTGTGTGACCCCTCCCACGCACGTGACCAATGGCGTCGCGACGTTCTCGAATTGCTCCTACACCACCGCCAGCACCTACACGTTGACAGCCAGTTCGACCGGTCTTACGTCGGCAATGTCTAACACCACGGTCAGCGCCGGGCCCGCGACGTCGATCACGCTCACCGGATGTTCATCGAGTATCGCGTCTGGCGCAACCTGCGTCGCGACCGCCGCGCTGAAGGATGCCTTCGGCAACGTCGAGACCGCTAATAACACCGCCGTCAGCTTTGCCGAAACGGCGGGCTCCGGTTCCGTAACTGGTCTCGCCGGTGTGACCAACTTCACCAATGGCGTGGCCAACGTCACTCTGACGGGCAACTTGGTAGGTTCGGTGACGATTGACGCTACCGGCGACACGTTCACTTCGAATACGGTCACCTTCAGCGTGACTCCTGGCTCGGCGAGCAAGGTGGTCTTCACCACGCAGCCGGGCAATGGCATCAGTGGTACTGCCCTTGCCACTCAGCCCGTCGTCAAAGTGGAGGACGCCGCCGGCAATACCGTCACCTCCAGTTCGGCACCCGTAACTCTTACGTTGAATGCCAGTTCGGGTGTGGGGACATTGAGTGGTTGCTCGGCGACAACCATAAGCGGAGTGGCTTCATTCGCGGGTTGTGACGTCGCAGTAACGACTAACGGTACCTTTATGCTTACGGCCGCGTCTACCGGTCTCGCTTCAGCGACGAGCAGTGCCTTCACAATCAACTGGGCCACTCAGACAATCACCTGGACCCCGCCGGGTTCCCAGACCTGGGGTTCGGGCTCTGTTACGTTGGGTGCCTCGGGACCGCTCGGGGGCACGTCGGCGAGCTTCCCGGGTACCACCGGGTCTTCAATATACACTTCGAATACTTTCAATAATCCTTCGTCTTTCTCAACCTCCTTCTGGTTCAATACCACGACGTCGGGGGCGATTGCAGGCGCGACAAACAAACAGTCCAGTGTGGGCGCGGGCAACTGGGACCGACAATTGTGGATCGACTCGTCGGGCCATCTAGTGTTTGGTCTCTACTCACCTAACGTCAGCGGATCCTTCTCCGAGGTGACCTCACCAGGGGTCTACGACAACGGTAACTGGCACCAGGTCGTGGCGACTTACGGCGCGGCGGGCGAGGATCTCTACGTCGACGGTGCGCTCGTGGCTTCGAGTGCGGCGGGCATTTCGGGTCAGAACTACGTCTTCTACTGGCACCTTGGCTTCGCCCAGACGACTTCGTGGCCCGACGGCTCCGTTTCCCAGTACTTCAGCGGATCGTTGGCCCAGGCGGCTCTCTACACCTCGCAGTTAACACAGTCCCAGGTATCGGCCCTGTACGGGGCAGCAACGACCTCGGCGGAGTCGACGCTGGTACTCGCCGATTCTGCCGTTTCGTACTGGCCGCTCACGAACGCGGTCGGCACGACCGTATTTCCTGATCAGTCGTCGGGTAATGGGAACACCGGCTACATTGAGGGCGTGTTCCCGCTCGGCACCGCCACGGACTCGGCGGGCACGACCGTGACGTTCGCGAGCTCAACGCCCAGCGTCTGTACTGTCAATGGCACAATGGTCACCGAGCTGACCGCTGGGACCTGTACCATCACCCCGACGGCGCCTGCGGGCGGGAACTATGCCACCACGACCGGGTCCCCGAGCAATATAACGATAAACCCGTGAACCAGGCGTTCACCAAAAACAGCACCTGCCATCCTTCGACGTTGCTCGCCCCGTTGCGCGCGCGACGCAGTGAGTCTGGTGCAACCGACGAGCGAGGCAGCATCCTTATCCTGGCCTCATCTTCGTTGTGGTCGTGGGTGGCACGGTGATGTCACTCGCGGGCTCGGTGACGAACGACCTCAACAACTCCACCACCTTCACCAACGCCCGGGCGGCCCACTACTCAGCCTTCAGTGTCACCAATGCGGGGGTCAACTCCATTCACTACGCGACCCTGCTGACCAACGGTCAGACCCAGAACGTCGAGACCCCGCTCGGCGTCTGCTGGACGCCAGCCGGCAACTATGCCTTCTCCCAGCTCACGACTGACGGCGTCACCGTGGCGGACTGGTGCACCACCACCAGTGTCTGCACCGTCTCGGGCACCACTGTGACTATGAAGACCTTGGGGACCTGCACGATCACCCCGACGGCGCCCGCGGGCGGCAATTATGTTGCCACGACCGGGTCCCCAACGAATATCACAATCAACGGGGCCACTCAACTTGTTTTCACCGCGACGCCCGTGGGAGGAATCCACACCAATCCCTTATCTCCGCAGCCAATCGCTACGGAAGAGGACGGCGCGGGGAACGCCGTGGCGGGCGACTCCACGACCCACGTCACTCTTTCGCTGTATTCGGGGTCCGGTACCGTTGCCTGCACCGTTAATCCGGTCACCCTCGTCAACGGCGTCGCTACATTCGCAGGATGCACCAAGAGTTTGGCGGGAACCGATATTCTACAGGCGGCCGACGGCGCGTTGGTGAATCACGTCGGGCCGTCCTTCACGTTGACCTAAATATGGAACGAACTCCCCGCCAAACATCGAAGCTATTGACCAGACGAGTATGCAGCCCTATGACCACCATTGATCTAGGAAGAGGGGAGCAGTCAATGAGCAAAAAGCCAGTCGAACGGAGCGAATCCGGTGCGGTGTTAATTTTGGCCCTCGCCTATATCCTGGTCGTGAGCGCCATCGTTGCTGCGCTGGCCACATGGTCGTCCAACGACCTGCATAACACCAAAAATTTTTCTAACTCCAGCGCACTTGACTATTCGGCCAGCAGTGCAGTCAACACAGCCATTCAGAGCATTCGTTACACCCCAAATCCGTCGTCCACTCCAGCAAACCTGACGCCAACCACAGCTGCTGAATGTTGGTTGCCCCAATCCGGTTCCGTATCGACAATTTCTCTCAATAACATGACCATGGCGGTCTGGTGCAGTACGGATGAGAGCCTTTCGAACTCGATTCCCGGATATCCCAACGCGACGCGAGTCGTTATGCTTTCGGCGTGCCTCAGTTCAATTACCACCGGCTCGGCGTGCCAGAACGCACCCATACTTCAGGCCGTGGTCTCGTTCGATGACTATCCGCCTGGTGAGAGCGTGCAGCTTGTGACCCAGTGTGTTTCGCCCACCTGCGGGCCGGAGATGACTTTGGACAGTTGGGTGTGGGGCTGAGCACCATCGATTCGTCGGCGTGATGTTATTTTGCGCATGGATAGGCCGCTGGCATCGGGGAGACGGTGGCACTAATGGCCCCGCACCCATTGGGATTCTTGCGTGACACCACCGCGTAGTGGGTAGCCCTGCCGCTGCTCAAGAGGAAGTTTTGATTCGAGGTGGAGTGCGGCGCAACGCCGGAATCGATGCCTCAGTCAGACCTGGCGCGGCGGTCACTCGTCCGGGAACTATTGTTGCAGTTCACTTCATCGGTTCGATCCTTTTTATTTTTGTCTGAATTGGATACGCTCCCCGCCTAGCGAGCCAGCTATGCCACTTGATCAGGTATTATATAATTGCGTCACGTAACCAGATAATTGAAATAATTCGGGCGTATCGCGTACATAAAACCAGAATTGTGCGAATATTGAGGCTAGAAATTCAGGGGTCTTCTAGACTTTGGGCAGGTTGATTCGCGGGTAGCAAAGCTAATCATGCAGTGAGATATTAGTGAGATATTAAAAAGGGGGGCAACTCCGATTGTCGGCAGGCCCATTTACGAAAGGCAGAAAGAATGTTTGCAACTTATCGAAGGATTCAAGAGCGTAGGGCCGACGGAGAAATCGAGAGTGGTTTCACCTTGATTGAACTCCTTATCGTGATCGTCGTGCTCGGCATTCTGGCTGCGGTCGTTATCTTCGCCCTCGGCGGAATAACGGGC
>OLLM01000157.1_pt1 | contig 65189 bp, 57 predicted proteins | sample 1604581 | NCBI WGS metagenome assembly OLLM01 (sample SAMEA104055725, study PRJEB20765) | soil metagenome | biome: Arctic tundra; feature: Polygonal ground; material: soil | place: USA | collected 2011-09 | depth 0-0.5 m | reverse complement strand
CCGAGAACCCAGATAGCTTCCACGCCAACGGGGCGGCCTCGAAAGCTGTACTCAATCGTTCCATCCATGACGCGGGGTGGGGAACGGCGCGATCACTGCTGTCCTATAAGGCCGAAAGTGCCGGTCGGACGGTGGTGGTCGTGAATCCCCGCCACACTTCGTTAACGTGCGCCCAGTGTGGTCACGTCGACAAGAAAAACCGCGTCACCCAGGCCGTGTTTCGATGTTGTTCGTGTGCTCACGAGAACCACGCCGACTCGAACGCGGCCCTAAACATCCTCCGGGCCGGTAGAGCCCAGCTGGCTTCGGCCAGCATCGGTTCGAACTGACCCACTACCCACCGAATAGAAAAGTCCAGGGGGCCACTATCGTGGAAGGTAATGGGCATGCTGAAGACACTCGTCAAGTTGCTATTCATCGCGCTGATCGTGGCGTCACTGAGCGGCGTAGCGGTGCTCGTCAAGCGGCCGAAGAACACCGATCCAGTCACGTACGACGAATGGCCCCCGGTACCCGACAACCCCAGCGCGTAACCACCGCGCGACCGCCTCAGTAAAGCAGTTTCAGCTAAGGAGAGAGCATGTCAGAGATGGAATATCGCCGCCTAGGCCGCTCGGGACTTCAAGTGAGCGTGCTGTCGTTCGGATCGTGGGTCACGTTCGGCCACAAGAACCAACTCGAGACAGCGAAGGAGGCCGCCGAGTGCCTGAGCGCGGCCAAGGACGCTGGCGTCAACTTCTTTGACAACGCGGAGTCGTACTCGGACGGTGAATCCGAGCGCGTCATGGGCCAGGCCTTCCGCGACCTCGGCTGGAAGCGCCACGAGTACGTGGTCTCGACCAAGTTGTTCTGGGGCATCCACGACGAGATCAACATGAAGAACACGCTCAACCGCAAGTACTTGAGCCAGGCCATCGACGCCTCGCTCGAGCGATTCGGCCTTGATTTCGTGGACCTGGTCTTCTGTCACCGCGCCGACCCGAAGACGCCCATCGAAGAGACGGTGTGGGCAATGAGCGACATGGTCACCCAGGGCAAGGCCCTGTACTGGGGAACCTCGGAGTGGACTGCCGACGAGATTCGCGCGGCCTACGACATCGCCGACCAGCACAATCTGCACAAGCCCCTGATGGAGCAGCCGCAGTACAACATCCTGTGGCGCGACCGCGTGGAAAAGGAGTACGCCCGACTGTACGAAGACATCGGACTGGGCACGACCATCTGGTCGCCCCTGTCGTCGGGACTCTTGACCGGCAAGTACCTTAATGGGGTGCCCGAGGGCTCTCGCGCCACCCTGCCCGGTTACGAATGGCTGAAGGGAGAGTTGACCGACGAGGGACGCAACAAGAAGGTGGGCGAGCTCAAGGTCATCGCCGACGAATTGGGCGTCACCCTGGCGCAGTTCTCATTGGCGTGGTGCGCCAAGAACCCGAACGTCTCGACCGTCATCACCGGGGCGTCCAACGCTGACCAAGTGCGCGAGAATATGACCGCCCTCGACGCCATGCCCCTGCTCACCAAGGAGATCATGGACCGCGTCGATCTCATCAGTTACTTCTAGGGTTTCGTTCATTCGGCCCGTCTCGGCGAAGGGCGATCAGTCCAGAGTCCGTGGCGTGCGACCGGGCCCTAGATCCAAGTGAACCTCGACAAGGGCCAGATCCGCAGGAACACCTTGCCGATGATGCTGGACCGCGGCACGATCCCCCACATCCGACTGTCACAGGAATAAAAGTGATAGTCGCCCACCATGAAGTACTGACCGGCCTTTAGGTGGACGTCTCCAATCGCGCCACCGAGCGGCTCGGTGTGCGGCCAATTCTCCTTCAACGCTTTGCCATTGATGAAGATGGTGTTGCCCTTGGACGTAACAACATCGCCGGGCACGCCGATCACTCGCTTCACCAGGTCGGCGACGTTGTCGCTGCAATCCTTGGCAACCGCTGCGGGTGCCTTGAAAACCACGATGTCGCCGGTGTTGATGGTGCCGAAATCCACACTGAGCTTGTCCACGATGATGCGGTCGCCGACGTGCAGCGTGGGATACATCGAGTCCGACGGCACGAAGTACGTCTCGAACACGAAGGTCCGAACCAATACCGAAATGAGCACAGCGGCCACCAGGATGACGAACCACTCTATGAAGGCCCGCTTACGGCTCTTGGTCGGACGCGACGACGCCGTCAACGGTGAATCAGACATATAGAGACAGTAATGCACACGGCATCGAGTGAAGTTCGCCGTGCGCCCCGAAACGCAACGAACCTTGTTGAAAAGCGCGGTCGCCCTCAATGGACATTGGCAAAACGACGAATCTCAGCGCAGCGTGATGAGATGAATGTCGACGATGCCGTCCGTATCGCGCAGACGGTTTACCACCTCGCTCGGGGTTGGTGTCGACGTCGTCAGGACCATCAACGCGGTCTTGGAGGTGGCGTCGGGACCAACCGCCATCGAGGCAATGGAGACGTTGGCCTCGCCCAGGGCGACGCCCACGATGCCCACCATTCCGGGGCGATCATCATTGCGCACCACCAGCATCGAGGCGGCGGGAGGAATCTCCACGCTGTGCGCGTCAACGCTCACGATTCGGGTTTCGAGCCGACTGCCAATGGTCATCAACGTGCCCGAGACCGCGTGGTGGCCCGACCTCACGGTGATGAGGTTCACGTACTCGGGCGACTCCACCGTCGACACCTCGCTGTAGGTGAGATGGTGCTCGGCAGCCAACTGAGGGGCGTTCACGAACGACACGCCGTCGTGACCGGTCGCCACGAGCAATCCCTTCAGCGCGCACAACGTCAAGATCTTGGTGCCCGATCCGGCCAACTCGCCCTGGTAGATGACCTCCAGATCTGCCGGTTCACCGTCCAACAAGCCACCGATGAAGCGACCCAACACTTCGGCGAGCCCCATGAACGGGCGCACCACGTTCGAGACTTCACCGGCCGAGACGTTCACCGCGTAGGGCACGAAGTCCCCGGCCAGCGCCAGTTGCACTTGTTCGGCGATGGTGACGCCGGCCTTGTCCTGGGCTTCGGCGGTCGAGGCACCTAGGTGCGGCACGACCACGACCGAGGGCAGCTCAAAGAGGGGCGATTCGGTCGTCGGTTCTTTTTCGAACACGTCGAGCGCGGCACCCTGGACGTGGCCGTCACGTATTGCTTCAGCCAAGTCGGCCTCGTTGACAATGCCGCCACGCGCCACGTTGATGATGCGAACTCCCTGCTTCGTCTTCTTCAACGAATCCGAATTCAGTAAGTTCATGGTCTCTTTGTTCTTAGGCAAGTGAATCGTTATGAAGTCACTGCGCTGCAAGAGGGTTTCTAAGTCCATGAGTTCTACGCCCATGTGACGGGCACGCTCTTCGGAAATGTAGGGGTCGTAGGCCACGAGGTGCATGCCAAAGGCCATCGCCCGCTGAGCCACTAGGGCGCCGATCTTGCCCAGGCCCACCACGCCGAGGGTCTTGCCGTAGAGTTCCACGCCTTCCCATTTGCTGCGCTCCCACTTGCCGTCCTTCAGCGCCGAATGGGCTTGGGGAATGTTGCGGGCCTGCGCCAGTAACAGCGCCATGGTCTGCTCGGCCGCCGACAAGATATTCGACTGCGGGGCATTCACCACCATCACACCCAGTTCGGTGGCCCGGGCGACATCGACATTGTCGAGCCCGATGCCGGCGCGACCCACCACCACCAGATCCTTGGCCGCCTCCAGCGTCGCCGCGTCAACCTTCGTGGCCGATCGAATTATCAGCGCGTGCGCTCCGCTCACGGCGTCGATTAATTCCTCGGGCGAAAGCCCCAGACGGACGTCAACGTCGTGGCCGGCGTTGCGTAACTCTTGAAGCCCCGTCTCAGCAATCTCCTCTGATACAAGTACACGGGCCACCGCTACACCTTTCTTTTCGTCATCCAACACTAAAGGAGCTGAAGAAGTATCAGCCCGCCGCAACAAACTTTGCGAGTCGTTCCAGGCCCTCGGCGAGGTCCTGGTCGCCGAGCGCGCAACTGAGTCGAAAGAATCCCGGAGCGCCGAAGGCTTCTCCCGGCACCACCGCAATCTTTATCGACTCGAGCAACGTGGCGGCCAGTTGCGCCGAGGTCGTCGCCACCTGTCCGTCCAGTGGTCGATCGAGAAGACCTTGCACGTTGGGGAAACAGTAGAAAGCGCCCTCCGGTTGCGGGCAGCTCACACCGTCAATGGCGTTGAGCATGGAGGTCATGGTCTTGCCGCGCCGCTCGAATGCGTTTCGCATCTCGCCAACCGCCCTGAGATCGCCCGTCAGCGCCGCGAGCGCCGCGCACTGCGAGATATTCGAAATGTTCGACGTGGTTTGACTCTGATAATTGATGGCGGCGTTCATGACGTCGGGTGCACCGATCATCCAGCCAATTCGCCACCCCGTCATCGAGTAGGTCTTCGCGACGCCGTTGACGATCACCCAACGGTCACCAATCTCGGGCGCCTCGACCGGCAACGAGGAAAATTCGGCCTCGCCGTAGACCAGGTGCTCGTAGATCTCGTCACTCATTACCCAGATGTCATGCTCGGCCGCCCAACGACCGATGGCCGCCACCTGGTCACGACGTACCACCGCGCCGGTGGGGTTCGACGGCGAGACGAAGATCAACAGCTTGGTCTTGGGCGTGCGCGCCTTCTCGAGTTCCTCGACCGTGACCCGGTAGCCGTTGTCCTGGCTGGTCATCACCGGCACCGGCGTCGCCCCGGTCAAATACACGGCTTCGGGGTACGTCGTCCAGTAGGGAGCGGGTATCAGGACCTCGTCGCCGGGGTTGAGCAGCGTCATCAGCGTGGTGATCACCGCGTGCTTGCCACCGTTGGTTACCAGCACTTGATTGGCGTTGATCTCCAGCCCACTGTCGCGCTTGGTCTTGGCCACGATGGCCTCGCGCAACTCGCCGAGTCCCGCCGTCGGCGTGTACTTGTAGTTTCGCGGGTCGTAGCAGGCCTTGGCGGCCGCTTCAACGATGTGCCCGGGGGTTGGGAAGTCCGGTTCCCCGGCGCCGTAGCCAATTACCGGTTCGCCAGCGGCTTTGAGAGCCTTGGCCTTTGCGTCCACGGCAAGCGTTGCGCTCGGGGCCAGGCCACTCAGCAGGTCACTTACTCTTGGGCTCATTGATCACTCCGTTCGATTTCCGCAAGACTGTAATTCTATGACCTCCCCCGAGACCTTACGGATACCCGAGAACCTCTTACCTCGTGACGGACGCTTCGGATCTGGACCCTCCAAGATTCGACCGGAACAAATGGACGCTTTGCTCGCCGATGCGTCAACGTACATGGGTACCTCGCACCGTCAGTCAACCGTGCGCAACAAGGTCGGTGAGGTACGTGACGGACTGACGGCGTTGTTCGCATTGCCCGACGGCTACGAGGTCCTGCTCGGCAATGGAGGCACCACCTGCTTCTGGGACGCGGCCACGTTTCACCTGGTGGATAGTCACAGCCAGCACCTCAGCTTCGGCGAGTTCTCGTCCAAATTCGCGGCCTGCGTCACCGCCGCGCCGCACCTCAGCGATCCGCAAATAATCACCAGCGAGGTCGGCAGCCACCCGTCGGCCATCACCAGCGATTCGGTGGACCTGTACGCATTGACCCATAACGAAACGTCGACGGGCGTCATGATGGAGATCGAGCGTCCGCAGGGAGCAACAGGGCTGGTCTGCGTCGACGCCACCTCGGGCGCGGGCGGCCTACCCGTCGATCCCCAACAGTTCGACTGCTACTACTTCGCCCCGCAGAAGTCGTTCTCCTCCGACGGAGGTTTATGGCTGGCCCTATGCTCGCCGGCCGCCATCGAGCGCATCGAGCACCTCGCCTCGTCCGAGCGCTGGACGCCGGCCTTCTTCGATCTCAAGATCGCGCTCGACAATTCCCGGCTCAACCAGACCTACAACACGCCGACCCTGGCGACCATCCACCTGCTCGCGTCGCAAATTAAATGGATGAACGAGAACGGCGGCCTGGCGTTCTCCGCGGGCCGGTCCCGCCAGTCGGCGCAGATTCTCTACACCTGGGCCGAGGCGTCGGGCTTCGCCACGCCCTTCGTGACCAACCCGGCGCAGCGTTCCAACGTGGTCGGCACCATTGACTTCTCCGACGACCTGGACGCCAATCTCATCGCCAAGATTCTTCGCGCCAACGGCGTGGTCGACACCGACCCGTACCGCAAGCTCGGACGTAATCAGTTGCGCATTGCGATGTTTCCGAGCGTCGACCCCCAGGACGTGGCTTCGCTGTGCGCATGCATCAACTTCATCGTCGGCAATCTCTAAACGTCAGCGATCGAACTGCACCCTCGCTACGACCTCGGGCTCGGTGCTCGAGGTCGTCATGACGTTGTAAGTCGAACCGCCCTGACTGGCGGCCCCGGCGTGCCCGCCATCCGGCGTCAAACAGAGCGCGCGCAGTTCGGAGCGAAAGTGATCAGGCAGCGTGGCGGCTTCTCGCAACATCGCTCCGCAGGCCTCTACCGGTGTCGCCCCTCGCGCCAGCGCATCCACGATCATGCGAGCGCCGGTCACCCGCATGCTCAACTCGCCGCGTCCGGTGCAGGCGGCGCCACCGTATCGAACGTCGCAGTAGTTACCACTGCCGGGCAGCGCCGAGTCGCCCACCCGACCGGGATACTTCCAGGGGTAGCCGCTCGTCGACACACCGACGACCATTTCACCGCTCTCATCGAGGGCAATGACGTTGACCGTGCCCCAGGGGCCGTCGTGCGGCATGAGACGTCGTACCATGTCAATCGCCGCCACGCGGTAGTTGTCGTCACCGCCGCTCGCATCCGTGTTCTCGCCTTCCACCGATTCGTTCGAATTCAAGAGGGCCTCTCGAAATATTCGCCCCGCCTCTTCGGTTAACAAGTTCGCGCGTTCAAAGCCTTGCTCCTCGGCGAAGAGTTCGGCCCCCTCACCCACTAACAGGGCGTGTTGGGGCAGCACCTCGAGCACCGTACGGGCAATGGAGATCGGGTGTGGAAAACCGCGCACGGCGCCGACGGCGCCGAAGGCACGACTGGAGCCGACCATGAGCGACGCGTCAAGTTCCACCACGCCGCGCGCGTTGGGTAGGCCGCCCGTGCCGATGTAGTGATCCTCAAGGTTGTCCTCGCAGAGTCGAAGGGTCGCCTCCACCGCGTCGAGCGCGCTCGCTCCTTGGCGCAACAGAATCATCCCGGCGCTCAGCCCGGCCTCGCTACGTTCGCTGCCGATGATTACTGGTCCACTCGTCACGCGCCTTCTCTTTCAGTTCCGTGGACACGCACGCTCATACGGCAACCCATTGCTCGACCACCCTGGCGCGTTAGTCGGTGTCGCCGCCCGATATGTCGCTGACTTTCTGCTTGCCGGCCGAGACGAAGGGCATCATCTCGCGCAACTTCTTGCCGATGTCCTCGATTGGATGCTTCTTGCCGGCATCACGCAGTTCGCGGTATCGCGGACGGCCGATCTCGTTCTCTTTCACCCATTCCGCCGCGAAGGAGCCGTCCTGGATTTCAGTGAGGATCTTCTTCATCTCGGCCTTCACGTCGGCATTGATCACGCGCGGTCCCCGGGTGAGGTCACCGTACTCCGCGGTGTCCGACACGCTAAAGCGCATGCCGGTGATGCCCTCTTCGTACATGAGGTCGACAATCAGCTTCAGTTCGTGCAAGCATTCGAAGTAGGCGCTCTCGGGCTGGTAGCCCGCCTCGACCAGGGTCTCGTAGCCGGCCCGCACCAGCGCGGTCACACCGCCGCAGAGCACCGCCTGCTCGCCGAAGAGGTCCGTCTCGGTCTCTTCGGTGAACGTGGTTTCTAACACCCCAGCGCGAGTCGCCCCGATGCCGTGCGCATAGGCCAGCGCAATGTCGTGCGCGTGACCGGTGGCGTCGTGATGCACGGCCACCAGCGAGGGCACGCCGCCGCCTTCTAAATACGTGCGCCGAACGAGGTGTCCGGGCCCCTTGGGCGCCACCATTGCCACGTCGACGTCATCGGGCGGGTTGATCAGGTTAAAGCGAATGTTAAAGCCGTGCGCGAAGAGCAGGCACTTGCCCGCGCTCAACTGCGGCGCGATATCGGCGTCGTACGTGCGCTTCTGCTCGGTGTCGGGCACCAACACCATGATGACGTCGGCCTCCGCGCAGGCGTCGGCAATGCTCAAGACGCGCAGTCCCGCGTCTTCGGCCTTGATGACCGACTTGGAATCGGGCCGCAGTCCGACGCGAACGTCGTAGCCGCTGTCGTGCAGGTTGAGCGCGTGGGCGTGTCCCTGGGACCCGTAGCCCAGGATGGCAATCTTCTTGCTCATGAGCAACTCGGGCTGGGCGTCCTTCTCGTAGTACATCTTGGTCATGAAATTATCCTTCTGGTTAGTCGACTAGGGGGCCGAAGCGACTTTGCCAAGTCTAGGGAGCGCGACGCGACCAGTCCGGTGCAGCTCCAGCTTCGAATAACTTTCCAGCGCCCGTTCCAATTCGTCGCAGCCCCCGGGCGTACCCGCCAGCATCACCGTGACCGACGTCGCGTCCACGTCGATGATCGCCGCGCCCGCGTTGGCAATGACGTCGAGCAACGTGGTGCGGTTGTCAACATCGGTCTTGATGGTCGCCAACAGCAACTCGCGCTCCACCGCGTTCTTGGGCGCGAGGTCGGTAATGGCGACCACGTTCACCAGCTTGTCCAGCTGACCGACGATCTGCTCTAACGGCGTGGACTCGGCGTCGACCACGATGGTCACGCGCGAGAACCTCGCGTCGCTCTCGGCCGGCGCGACGGCGAGCGAGTAGATGTTGAAGCCGCGTCGCGCAAAAAGCCCGGCGATGCGCGCCAGTACACCCGGCTTGTTTTCGACCAGCACCGACAGGATGTGCAGGCGGATCGGGGTATGGTCCGTAACGCCCAGATACGGTTCGGGAGGGGTCACTGAGCGTCCCGATAGGACTGGTAGGTCATGATGTCGTCGTTGCTCGCTCCGGCGGCCACCATCGGAAAGACCTTCTCCGACGCGTCGGTGCGAAAGTCGATCACGACCGGCACGTCGTTGATCTTGTTGGCCTCGTCGATGACGTCGTCCATCTCCTTGACGTTGGTGGCGCGTAGTCCCGCGCAGCCCATGGCTTCAGCCCACTTTACGTAGTCGGGCAGGTCGGCTGAGAGGTAAACCTGGCTGTAGCGCTCGTCGTAGAACATCTCCTGCCATTGGCGAACCATGCCGAGATTGGCGTTGTTGAGAATCGCGACCTTGATTGGGATGCCCTGGGAACGGGCCGTCACCATCTCCTGGGCGGTCATCTGGAAGCAGCCGTCGCCGTCGATGCACCATACGGTCTTGTCCGGTCGCCCGACCTTGGCGCCGATGGCGGCCGGCACACCGAATCCCATGGTGCCCGCACCACCCGAGTTGATGAACGTGGCCGGCTCCTCGAACTTCCAGTGCTGGGCGGCCCACATCTGATGCTGACCCACGCCAGCGGTCACGATGGTGCCCGGCTCAGCGCGCTTGGCGATCGACTCGATCACGTATTGGGGCCGTAGCGGACCCGTGAGTTCCGGCTCGTCGTAGGCGAGCGGGTATTTCGCCTGCCAGGAACGGAGCTCTTTCCACCAGGTGTCCGTTGATTTAGGCATCGCGCTCAAGGCGTCCAGGGCAATCAGCACCGCGGCCACGTTGCTCTGAATCGCGACGTCGGCGCGGCGAACCTTGTTGAACTCGGCTGGGTCGATGTCGACGTGGATGACCTTGGCGTGGGGCGCGAAGGTGCTGATCTTGCCGGTCACGCGATCATCGAAACGCGCACCCAGCGAGATCAGCAGGTCGCAGGACTGAATGGCCGTTACAGCGGAGTACATGCCGTGCATGCCGGGCATGCCCAAGTGCTGGTCGTGCGAGTCCGGGAACGCGCCGCGGGCCATCAGGGTGGTCACGACGGGCATGTGGGTGCGCTCGGCGAAGGCCAGCAGTTCCGCCGACGCCCTCGACTTGAGCGTGCCGCCGCCCACGTACAGGACTGGTCGTTGCGACTCGCCGATCAGGGCGGCCGCGCGGGCCAGGGCCCCTTCGTCGAGGTCCACTTCGGGGCGATAGCCCGGCAGGTCGAACTCTTCGATCGTCGAGGGGTACCACCACTCCATCTTCGATTGGCTCACGTCCTTGGGCACGTCAATAAGTACCGGCCCGGGTCGACCGGTCGTGGCTAAATGAAACGCCGCCGCCACGGCGCGGGGCAGCTCCTGGGCCGACTGTACGAGGAAATTGTGTTTGGTGATGCCCATGGTGATGCCCGTGATGTCGCACTCTTGAAAGGCGTCGGTGCCAATGGAGCCAGTGGCCACTTGGCCGGTGATGACGACGATGGGCGTGGAGTCCATGTGGGCGTTGCCAATCGGGGTGACGATATTGGTCGCCCCCGGTCCGCTGGTGACGATGGCCACGCCGGGACGACCCGTCGCCAAGGCGTAGCCCTCGGCCATGTGCCCGGCCCCCTGTTCGTGGCGCACCAGGATGTGGCGAATGCTGGAGTCGAGCAGCGGGTCGTAGACCGGAAGAATGGCGCCGCCGGGCAGCCCGAATACGGTGTCGACCCCTTGTTGTTCCAAACTCTTGATCAGTGCTTCTGCTCCGGTGAGTTGCACGGTATTCCTTTGTTGGTGGGATAAGCAAAAAGGCCTCCCTTTTCTGGGAGGCCTCCGGTATACGTAAACGAGTAACTACCAGCGGCTATTGCCTACTACTACTGGAATGGCACGAATGGACGTCACACCTTTTATCTAAGCACAGGTCACGCCTCGACACAAGAACCTCAAGCCGACGTGACCGCGCCCTTCTCTGCTCCCTGGACGAGACGGGCGAACTTTTCCAGTACTCCAGTGGTGTACCGCGGAGTAAAGGGCTTCACATTTCGAGCCCGTTCGGCCAGTTCGTCGTCGCTCACCAACAGGTTGATCGAGTGGGTGTTGACGTCAATCTGAATTTGGTCACCGTCGGCCACCAATCCAATCGGCCCCCCGTCGAGGGCTTCGGGCGCCACGTGGCCCACGCAGAATCCGTGCGTGCCGCCGCTGAAACGGCCGTCGGTGACGAGTGCGCAGTCACCACCGCGACCGACGCCCTTCATGGCGCCCGTCACCGCGAGCATCTCGCGCATGCCCGGCCCGGAGCGGGGTCCCTCGTAGCGGATCACTACCACGGTCCGTGGCGTGATCTCGTTGGCCATGATCGCGGTCATGGCGTCGTCCTCGCCGTCAAAGACCCGGGCAGTGCCCGTAAAGGCCATGTCGTCGAGCCCGGCCACCTTGACGACCGAACCCATAGGGGCCAGCGAGCCGGTCAGTATGGCGATGCCGCCGCGCTCGTGAATGGGGTGCCGTACGTCATAGACCACGCGACCATCGGGCGCCGGCGGACGCCGCTCGGCGAGATTCTGCGCCATCGTCTTGCCACTCACCGTCATGACGTCGCCGTTGAGCAGGTCATTCTCGAGCAGGTGAGCCAGCACCACCGGCACGCCACCAATTTCGTCGAGGTCACTCATGTGGTATTTGCCGTGGGGTTTGGTGTCGGCGAGGTGCGGCACGCGCTTGGCGATCTTGTTGAAGTCGTCCAGTTCCAGGTTCACGCGCGCCTCGTGGGCAATAGCCAATAGGTGCAGCACCGCGTTGGTCGAGCCGCCCAGGGCCATCACCACGGCGATGGCGTTCTCGAAGGCCGGCTTGGTCATGATCTGGCGGGCCGTGATACCCAGGTCCAGCAAGTTGAGCACCGCAATGCCCGAGTCGTAGGCGAATTCGTCGCGACGGCTGTCGACCGAGGGCACCGAGGCGCTGCCGAGCAGCGACATGCCGAGGGCCTCACCGACACTGGCCATGGTGTTGGCAGTGAACATTCCGGCGCAACTGCCCTCACCGGGACAGGCCGCGCACTCAATGGCGCGCAGCTCGTCATCACTAATTGCGCCCACCGCGTTGGCCCCGACGGCCTCGAAGACGGACACGATATCGAGCGCCTCGCCGTTCAGTTCACCGGGCAGGATCGTTCCCCCGTAGAGAAAGACGCTCGGCACGTCGAGTCGGGCGGCAGCCATCAGCATGCCCGGTAGCGACTTATCACAGCCCGCCAGGGTCACCATGGCGTCAAAGCGCTCCGCGTGCATGACGCACTCAATGGAGTCGCAAATGACCTCGCGTGAAACCAGCGAGGCGCGCATTCCCTCGTGGCCCATGGAAATACCGTCCGAGACGGCAATGGTGACGAATTCGAAAGGCACTCCCCCCGCGTCGCGCACGGCGACCTTGGTTCGCTTGGCTAAACGGTCGAGGGGCAGGTTGCACGGCGTCACTTCGTTCCAGCTCGAGGCCACCCCAATCTGGGGCTTCACCATGTCCTCGTCCTTGAGCCCCATTGCGCGCAGCATCGAACGCGCCGGCGCCCGACCCTTGCCTAGGGTGACCTCAGTACTGCGCGGAGTGGGGTGCGGTGCCATTTCTGAAGTCTATGAAACTTTAGGTAGCCAATTCGAACCTCACTCGGTGCTCGGTACATCGAGTCGCGCGCACGGCAACGACGCCTAACGCATCCAACAGGTGCGCGGCGGGATCGGCCTCGCGGTTTTCCATCAGCGCGCTCAACCTTGACTGAGCCGCAACTGCGATCACTGCTCTCTTACAAGGCCGAAAGTGCCGGTCGGACAGTTGTGGTCGTGAACCCCCGCCACACTTCGTTAACGTGCGCTCTGTGTGGCCACGTCGACAAGAAAAACCGTGTCACCCGGGCCGTGTTTCAAAGTTGTTCGTGTGGTCACGAGGATCACGCCGACGTGAACGCAGCCGTGAACATCTTGCGCGCCGGTAGAGCCCGGCTGGCTTCGGCCAGCGTCGGGTCGAACTGACCCACTACCCTTCAGGGGTGCTCGAACGCTGGACTCGCGCCGTCATCCGTTGGCGCGTGGTAGTCATCGCGTGTTGGGTCGTGATTATTCTTTTTGGCGCCCTTTCAGCCGTCAGACTGCCCAATCTGCTGACGACGTCACTCACGGTCCCCTCAACGAACTCGGCCCAGGCCAACCAGATCCTGGCTCGCCATTTTGGCGAGAACATTGAAGGCAGCTTCACGGTCATCCTGCCCCAGACCAAAGTCACCTCCCGCCAACTGGCCATGCTCAACCGAAAATTCCACACCGCGGCCACGTCAGTTCCCAGCGCCCACGCGAGCAAACTTGCGTTGACCGAGGGCGTTCTCTACGGCACCATCAACACGTCCTTGAACCTGGCCCGAGCCGCGTCGTACACCGAACCATTGCGCCACGCCCTTACGGGTGCCGGACTGCGCGGCGCGCTCGTGACGGGCGCGCCCGCGCTGCAACATGACATCACGCCAGTATTGACGTCCGATCTGCGCCACGGCGAACTCCTGGCCATACTGATCGCTCTGGTCGTGCTGCTCCTGGTGCTCGGACTCTCGTGGGCGATGTGGGTACCCCTGCTCGTGGCCGCCTGCACCATGGCCGGCGCACTGTCAATCATCTACCTGCTGGCCCACCATTACTTGATGGTGCTGTACATACCCAATCTCGTCGAACTCATCGGACTCGGACTGGCCGTTGACTACTCGTTGCTGATTGTCCACCGCTTTAAGGAAGAATTGATCGCCGACTCCGTCAGCTGCGCCGACGCGGTCGTCGCGACCATGCGCGCGGCCGGTCGCACCGTGCTGATATCCGGCCTCGCGGTGACCCTCGGACTCTCCACCCTGTTCCTAATTCCGGTTCCCTTCGTGCGATCACTCGGTTTCGCGGGACTCGTCGTGCCGCTGGTGTCGATGATCAGCGCCTTGAGCCTGCAGCCGGTGCTGCTGACCTACTTGGGCCGGCGCGGCGTGGTGACACTCGCCCAGCCCTTGGGCATCGGTCGAGCGAGTACCAAGCCGGCGCTCTGGGCCCGACTGGGCGCGCAGGTAACCAGACGTCCCGGCACGATTGCCCTCGCGGCGGCCGCGCTGTTAGTGGTTGCGGCTTCGTCGGCGCTGTGGTTTGAGCTCACGCCGGGCTCGCTCAGCGCCATCCCCCAGAACAGCCAGGCGGCAAAGGGTCTGGCTATCTTGCGCAGTCGTGGCGGACCCGGGGTGCTCACCCCCACCCAGATTGTCATCGACGCTGGCGTTCGCGGCGGGGCCCTCAACCCGACGATACTCGCGGCCACCCAGCGCTTGACGGTCACCCTGACCCGAGACCCCGAAGTCTTTGTGGTCTCAACCGGCACCGTATTTCCTTATATAAACGCATCGGGGCAGTACCGACAAATCATCGTCATCGGGCGCCACGACTTCGGCGATCAATCCTCCCAACGGTTGGTCCAGCGCATCCGACAGCGTGATGTAGCCAACTCCCACTTTCCCGTTGGGGTCAGCGTCTCGGTCGGTGGCGCGCCGGCCCAGGGCCTGGACTTTCTTAATCGCGTGTACGGCAACGTCGCGTGGATCGTGCTGCTGGTGCTGCTACTCGCCTACCTTGTCCTTCTGCGGGCCTTCCGCTCGGTGCTCCTGGCCCTGATGGCCGTGGTGCTCAATCTCTGTTCCGTCGCGGCCACCTACGGACTGCTGGTGGTGATCTTTCGCTTCGGGCTAGGGGCCGACACCCTCGGGCTCTACCGCGTCTCGCAGATCGAGGGCTGGGTGCCGGTCTTTCTGTTCGCCATGCTCTTCGGGCTCTCCATGGACTACGAGGTCTTTTTTGTCTCGCGCATGCGCGAGGCGTGGGACGACGGGGCCAGCACCAAGGAGGCAATCATCCACGGCATGACCCACACCGGACGGGTCGTGAGTGCGGCCGCGGTCATCATGGTGGGCGCGCTCTTGGGACTGATTCTGGGCCGGGTGGCCGGACTGCAGGAGCTAGGCGCCGGACTGGCGATTGGCGTGCTGGTCGACGCGACGGTGGTGCGCGGACTCTTGATGCCGAGCTTGATGACGATGATCGGGCGATGGAACTGGTGGCTGCCCCAGTCCGTGGCCCGTCTCATCTTTGTACGGGCCTCGCCCCTCGGTTTAGAGGAGGACCGAGGAGCGAGGTCGTACGAAACGTCGAGCGGTTAGCTACTAAGGAACCACTGAGATGGCAAAGCGCATGGCCGGCAGTTGGTAACCCAGCGCCAGGCCAGGCTCGTCCTTGGCGTAGGTCAGTACTGGTACCATTCCGTAGGGCGTGCTCGCGAAAGATGGCGAGAGGGTGTACAACATCGGGTAGATGTCGATGAGGTGCGTGCCCGGTCCACCAGTGGCAGTGAGGTTCAGTACCACGTCGCCGTTGGAGTTGAAGCCGCAGCCGTAGCCCACGTAACTGTTGTCGTAGTCAACGCCGATGGTGTTGTCGAGTTGCGTCCAGCCAACGCCCTCGATGTGGAGTTGGAAGTGCTGGCCCGCGACGACGCTGAGCGACGTGACGGGCGTCGTTGATCCGGCGGCCTCGTAGCCCACGATGCTCTCCTTCACGTAGAAGGGCACTTGACCCACGACCTTGCTGTTCTGGAGAAGCTGTATGGCGTGCCATCCACCGAGGGTCGGCGAAGGAATGGTGATGCTGTCGCTGATCGCGTTGCCAACCGGCGTGATGGCTGTCGACAGTGGCTGGGTCGTGAAGGCCCAACACGTACTCGTGCAGTTGACTCGGTTGCCAACGACCGTGGCCCAGTCCACCTGCGTGGACACGTCCGCGGGAAGTCCCGTGGCGTTGACGGTGACACTGGTGCCTTCGGGTCCACTCGTTACCGACGTGGTCGCCACGACGTTATTCTTCACGCCGAGACCGCTCTCATTGAGGGTCGTGATTTGACTCAGCGTCGGGGTGACGCTGGCCGGCCAGTCAATGGAGGCCGCGGGCGCACCGTTATCCGCGGCCACGTTAAAGGTCTGCGTTCCGCCATTCGCGTAGGGAAGTGGCGATTGGGGGATGTTGAGGTAGATGTAGTTGATCGCGTCGCCCACCTGAATGGTGTGCGGGCCCACGGGACCAGACGCGCGAATGGAGACCGTCGCGACACCCCTGGTCCAACTCGCCATCATTTCTCCGGCGTAGTGGTTGTCGTAGAGCAGCGCCGCACCAGTGGTATAGGCGCTCGCGCCCATGCCGCTGTAGGTGACGGTGATCGGCGTTCCGATCGGGCCGCTGGAGGGCGTCATGGTCAGAGTCCGCACAATCGTGAAACTTCCTTCGGCGAGTTCCACTGCGTTGACCACCGCGAAGATCTGGTGCACGCCACCGAAGTCCTGGGGCGCGTCGATGGTGACTGAAAAGCCACCAGTCGCATTGGTGTTGACCGTGTCGAGCACGACATCAACGACGCCGTAGCTCGAACCGAGATAATTGACCGTGGCGGGCGACGCTCCAACTACCCAGGTGGCGTTCGTAGTCGCCCAGTTGAGCTGCACGCTCGTATTCGCGGGGAGATTCGCGCCGACGATGGTTACCGGCGCGCCGATGATCCCGGTCACCGGAGTAACGCTCAGGGCCGCAATGGTGGCACTAGGCGTCGCGGCGGCTGCGACGGGTCCGGGTAGTGGGGCGACGCCCGGTATCGCGGGAGGTGTCAAGACAATCGGCGCCGTGGAGTCCTGCACTACGGAAGCGACAACCTTTTTGTGGGTCGGTGCCTTGGCCTTCTTGTGCTTGTGCACGGTCGCCGAGCCGGCACTGGTGCCAATCAGGACGCTCGAGCAGAGCAACGCGACGGTAGTAATTCCTACGGAAAGAACCTTCGCTCTCTGCGTGTTCAGGAGACCCTTCATAACAGTTCCCTTCGAGAAATGGTGTGGACTATTAATACAAAACTTACGTGCACAAAATCGAAAGAGTCGCTCGAATAGCGGGGTCTAACGTCACAACGTCACAACGTCACAACGTCACAACGTCACAACGTCACAACGTCACAACGTCGGCCTCGCGGCCGACGTCGTGACTTGAAATTCGTACTTCAAATTCAGATGAGGCTGCTTAGCCAATCGTGGTAGTGGTCGTGCTTGGTGTAGTCAGACTCGTAACCAATGACACGGACGCCTGGTTGACCATGCTGGCCGTGCCGTAGGCGAACGTCATGGACGGGACGGCCTTAATCGCCTTGATCGCCTTGACTGCCTTGTGCGTCGCGGTGGCTTTCACGGCCTTGCGTCCCTTGACTCCAGTAACACGATTCGACACCACGGTGATGGTGTAGTTATACGATCCCGGCGCGTAGCCCGCGGTCTTGATCGTGCCGGTCCAGTAACCGTCATTGGTGCTGTAGGCCATCGCCACCGTCGCCGTTGATCCGGTCGTGATGCCAGGCATCGAGACGGTCACGGACTTCGTGTTGGCGGCCAACAACGTCTTGCCGGTCAAGAGGTTTTCGCCGTACAGGCGAAAGAGAACCGTCTGACCGATTTGAAAGGTATTGGTCGGCGAACAAGACGCGTCGACAGCTGGCGTCTCGCTCGAAGTGGTCGCCGTATCGGCCCTGATCACGAAGTCCTTCGATATCCCCGCCATTACCGGTATGGCCGGTGGCTTCGTCGTAGTCGTCGTAAGCGCGAGCGTCGTTGTCGTGGTCGTCGTGGTGTCCGCAACGGCAGAACCGCTAAAGACCGCAATGGCGCCGACGCCCATACCCAACGTCACAAAACCGACGCCTAACTTCTTGGTGAAATCCTTCATGTCAAACTCTCTTTTCTATGAACTGCTTGGGTTGGGTACTTCAGTTAGCGGATGACGAGCGTGCCGCTCAACTTGCTCGTGAACGCGGGGCTCTGAGTACCACTGACTCCGTCATTGGCGATGGCGAATGATCCGCTGAATTTCAGAGAACCGGTGGCGCCCTTCAACTTGCCAGTGCCACTTACGACGGTGGCCGTACCGGAGAGGGAGACGGTGCCGGCGGCGTTTTCGGGCGCAGCGCCGGATGAGTTATTACTCAGGATCTTGAGCGTCAAAGTGCCGCCCGCTCCCGCGAGCTTGCCGGTGCCGGTGTAGTGGAAACCCGAACTGGCGGCCGTCGCGGGGACGTTACCCGTGCCCGAGAAGGTGGTGCTGCCGATGGTGGTCGACGTACCCTTGCCCAAGACCGAGGTGACGCTGGCTGAAGTCGACGTCCCGCCCACCGAGGTGAGCAGGAACGTCAGTGAGCCGTTGTAGCTACCCTTGAAGGCAACCTTCTTGACCTTGACCACGTGGCTCACGAGAGCACTGCGGGCGGAGGCGTTGAGCGAATGAACGCTCGCAGCGCCTGATGGAACGGACACGCCGGCGGCAGTCACGAGCGCGAGTGCACCCACCATTGAACCCATCCGGGCGATGTTTCCGGTGAAAGTTACTGTCGATCGATTCTTCATGGTTGTCCTTACTGTTGCCTTGTATGTGCAATGTCTTATAAGAAAAACTTTATGCATTTATTAACTAAATAATTTGGGAAAAGCGAGGTCAAAAGTCACATTGGAGCCCCGTCGTTCGATCAAATTCACGCAGTGATTTCGACAATCCAGCGCGCAGAAAAAGCCAAGAAAAGATTGACTATCGACGTCAATATCACGATTCGACGTGCGCCGCATCCATTAAACGAATGGTGTCCATTCGCGAACGTGATGACGTGTCAATAGAAGTATATTAATTAACTTTTCTCGAATGCTTAATCAACATAATGAGCGCCGCCGCGCCCCGACAATCAGTTAGCGGCGCGACTGCAGGTCGGCAATAACGGACTTACCATTGGCTTGACCCTTCGACAACTTCATGGCCTGTCCAATAAAGAACTGTGCCAATTTCTCATCGCCCCCGCGGTATCGAGTCCATTCGTCGGGGTGTTGCGCAATTATCGTCTCGACCAGGGAGCCGAGCGAGTCCGAGGAGAGCTGTTCAAATCCCATGGCGTTGGCGATTGCCCGGGGATCGCCGCCGTTGGCCAAGAGTTCGCCGAGCACGGTCTTGGCCTGCGTGGCCGAAAGTTCACCGCGCTGCTCCATCACGAGCACGGCGACGAAGGACTCGGGTGAGAGGTTCTTTACGTCGTCGATCCCGGCCGCCAGTTCGTTGGCCGCCCGCGAGATCGCAAGAGCTACATCAGCGCCGCCGTCGACGGCGGCGTGCACCAATTGATCGAGCCCAAGATCAATGACCACTTCGACCGCGTCGAGCTGGGCCGTCGTGGGGTCGCTCATTCGCTCAGTGAGCCGGTGGCGACGTTCGGCGGGCATTGGTGGCAACGCCTCGCGCACGCGCGCCTGCCACGCGTCGTCGGGCGCCAGGTCAACGAGGTCGGGTTCGCGAAAATAGCGATAGTCGTCGGCGTCCTCCTTCACTCGCATGGTCGACGTCTCACCTAAATTCTCGTCCCAGTGTCGCGTCTCTTGGCGAACGGTGCCGCCTCCTTCGAGCAGTGCCACTTGTCGCAGCGCCTCGTAGTCAATGGCTCGCTGCAGGCTGCGCAACGAATTCAGGTTCTTGATCTCGCAACGGGTGCCGAAGTCGGCGTTGGCTTGTCGCACCGAGACATTGGCGTCGATCCGCATCGAGCCCTCCTCCATGCGTCCGTCTGAGGCACCCGTGGCGATCAGGATGCCCCGCAGCTCTTGGGCGTAGGCCCGGGCCTGGGTCGAAGAGCGGATATCGGGGCCAGACACGATCTCCACCAACGGCACCCCCGACCGGTTGTAATCCACCAACGAGCGGTCGGCCCCCTGCAAGCGACCGGTACCGCCGAGGTGCGTGGACTTGCCAGTGTCCTCTTCGAGGTGCGCTCGTTCAATGTTGACCCGGCTGGCGTCGGGCAGGTCGAGGTAACCACCCACGTTGATGGGCAGGTCGTACTGACTGATTTGGAAGTCCTTGGGCATGTCGGGATAGAAGTAGTTCTTACGGTGAAACGTGGAGGGTGCAATCGTGCAGTGCAGCGCGATCCCAATGGCCATGGCCAGTTCGACGGCTCGCACGTTGAGTACCGGCAGTGAGCCGGGCAGTCCGAGACAGACCGGACAGATATTGGTATTGGGCGGCGCCCCGAACGCGTTCGCGCAGCCGCAGAACATCTTGGAAGCGGTCTTGAGCTCCGTGTGCACCTCGAGTCCCACGACGATCTCGAAACCGTGGGGCAACGTCATGATCGGCCGTCCGCCGCTTCGAGCACGCGGGCGGCGCGAAAGAGCAGTGCCTCGCTGCGACCGGGCCCCAGTAGTTGGACCCCAATTGGAAGGTGGGCCTCGCCGTAGCCGAACGGCACCGAGATGGCCGCGTCGCCAGTCAGGTTCGAGGGAATCGTAAAGACATCGGACAGGTACATCGTCAGCGGGTTACTCGTCTTTTCGCCGAAGGCGAACGCCACCGACGGGGTGGTCGCTCCCACCAAAAAATCAACGTCACGGTACGCGCGCGCGAAGGCGTCAATCATCTGCGTGCGAACCTTCAGGGCCTGGCCGTAGTACGCGTCGTAGTAGCCGGCCGACAGCGCGTAGGTCCCGAGCATGATGCGCCGTTTCACCTCGTCGCCGAAGCCGGCCGTGCGCGTGGCTTCGTTCATGGCCGCGACGTCGTCGCCGTCCACGCGCAGTCCGTAGCGCACGCCGTCGAAGCGCGCCAGGTTGCTCGACGCTTCGGCCGGCGCAATCAAGTAGTAGGCGCTGAGCCCCAATCGCAGCTCGGGAATCGAGATTTCCACCACGCTGGCGCCGGCTTCGCGCAGGGTCTCGAGCGCGCGTTGTACCGCGTCCACCACGTCATCGTCGGCCCCTTCGATCAGTTCGGGCACCACGCCCACGCGCTGGCCCGCCACGCCGTCGTTCACGTGCGCGACCAGCGAGGGCGAGGGCTCGGGCAACGACGTGGAGTCCATTCGGTCGTGTCCGGCCAGTACTTCGAGCAGCGTTGCCGCGTCGGTCACGGTCTTGGCGAAGGGGCCGATCTGGTCGAGTGAACTGGCGAAGGCAATGAGCCCGTAGCGCGAGACCAGCCCGTACGTCGGCTTCACGCCCACCAGCCCGCACAGCGCGGCCGGCTGGCGAATCGATCCGCCCGTGTCACTGCCGATCGCCAGCGGCGTCATGTCAGCCGCGACGGCCGCCGCCGAGCCGCCCGAGGAACCGCCCGGCACGCGCGAAGGATCGAGCGGATTGCGCGTTGGCCCGAAGGCGGAATTCTCGGTCGATGAGCCCATGGCGAATTCATCGAGATTGGTCTTGCCCACCGGCACTGCTCCGGCGGCGAGTAGACGGTCGATGACCGTCGCGCTATAGGGCGGGCGCCAGCCCTCGAGAATCTTGGACGCGCACGTCGTGGGCACGCCGCGCTGGCACATGTTGTCCTTGATGGCAATCGGCACGCCGGCGAGCGGCCCCACGTGCTCGCCTCGGGCCACCGCCGCGTCGATCCGGTGCGCTGCCCGCGTAGCACCTTCTTCGTCAACGTGCAGGAACACGTGAAGCTCTTCGTTACGTGCGCCTATCGCCGTCATCGCTTTCGCCAACTCGTGGACGGCCGAACTGGCCCCGCTCTGCACGTCGCTCGCGATCTGCACGGCCGTGTTCACGGCGCCTCGCCCATAATGCGCGGCACGGCGAATCGACCATCCTGGGCGTCGGGGGCCATGGCCAGTACTTCGTCGCGGTCGAGACTGGGGCCGACTTCGTCCGCCCGCAACACGTTGATGAGGCCGAAGGGGTGGGCCGTCGCCACCACGTTCTCGAGGTTGAGCGAGTTCATGTCGTTGGCGTGCTCGAGTACTTGGCCGAGTTGTTCAGTAAAGCGGTCCAACTCGGCCTCGCTTAGCGAGAGTCGGGCCAGTTTGGCGACGTGCGCGACGTCCTCGCGGCGTAACGGCGAACTCATGCGCCAAAGACGCGGTGCAGAAATTTTACCGTCGCCGACTCCACCTGCGCCGCATCATTGTCCAACGTCGCCACGTGGTACGAATCTTCCAGCCAGATTTGCTCGACCGGGCCCGAGGTCATGGTGACGATGTCCTCGCCCCTCTCCCAGTTGACCGTGTGATCGATGCGGCTGGTGAGCAGGAGGATGGGGGCGGTTATCTTCGCGAGATCGTCGCGCACGAGGGTGAGCCCATCGCAGGCGCTCTTGGTGCACACCAGCGGCGTTGCGTCGTAGGCCAACTCGGACGTGTTCGGCTTCTTGATGTCCGAGCCCACGGCTTCGAGCGTCTCCACGCCGGCCTCGATCAATTGGCTGAGCCCGTCGAGCAGTTCGGGGTTGAGCGGGTTTACCCAGGGGTTGATGAAGACGCAGCCAACCACCTGGGGACGTGACTCCGCCACCAGGGCCGTAAGGCCGCCGCCCATCGAAAGCCCGACCACGGCCACCTGGTCGCAACGACCGGCCAACTCGTCGTAGGCCGCTAACGCCGTCGCCGACCAGTCGGCCCAGCTTGTCGTCATCATGTCCTCGAGCGTCGTGCCGTGTCCGGGCAGACGCGGGAGCTCGACGCTGAAACCCTCTCGAGCGCACGCCTCGGCGAGGGGTCGCATGGACACCGGGTTGCCGCTGAAGCCGTGCAATACAAGCACGCCGAAGGGTCCACCAACGAAGGAATAGGGATCACAGCCGGGCATAATGGCGGTTGTCATAAGGCTCCAGACTACCGGGCGACTCGCGCGCGCCGAAAGCTCGCGCCGACCCGCGACGTCAAGATCGTGCGGGGCGGCCGTCGGTCGCGTCGGTCGCGGCTACGTGTAGAGCTTGGGCAGTTCGACGGCTAGTTCACTCACCGACCAGCGATCGTCCTTTTCCAGCGTGTCGGTCATCGTCCAATTCTGGAACTTGCGCACGGTGCCACCCTGGATGAAGAAAACCTGTCCCGTCGCCTCGCAGTCCTCCATCGCCAGCGTCGCCACCAACGGAGAAACGTTGGCCGGATCCCAGACGTCGAAGACCGCGGCGTCGCTGGGCTTGATGACGTAGTCCATCAACCCGGGCGTCGACTCGGTCATGCGCGTACGCGCCGCCGGCGCGATGGCGTTGGCGCGCACCCCGTAGCGACCCAGTTCCTCGGCGATAATCACCGTAAAGGCCGCGATTCCCGCCTTGGCCGCCCCGTAGTTGGTCTGGCCCACGTTGCCCAACAGTCCCGAGGTCGACGAGGTGCTGATGACGCAGGCCTTGACCGTCTGGCCGGCCTTGGCCTGCTCGCGCCAATACGTGGCGGCGTGACGCGTGGGCACGAAGTGACCCTTTAGGTGCACGTTGATCACCGCGTCCCAGTCGTCCTCGCTGAGATTGACCAACACGCGGTCGCGCAAGATGCCGGCGTTGTTCACCAGCACGTGCAGGTCGCCAAAAGTGTCGATGGCGCACTGCACCAGTCGGGCTCCGCCCTGCCAATCCGCGACGTTGTCGTGGTTGGCCACCGCCTCTGCGCCCATGGCCTTGATCTCTTCGACGACCTCTTCGGCCGGGGAGGCGGTGGAGGCGGAGCCGTCCAGGGCGCCGCCAAAGTCGTTGACCACGACCTTGGCCCCCTCGGCCGCGAAGAGCAGTGCGTGCTCGCGCCCGATGCCGCGTCCGGCCCCCGTGATGATTGCGATTCGTCCGTCCAGCGCACCCATGGCCAACCCCCTAGAAAATTATCGGTGAACCGATTGTAACGATGAAAAAGCGCATCGATTATCGCAGCGTGTGGCGAGCGAAACCGGGCGGACGCGCGTGCGCGTGATAGTGATCGGGAATGTTGCGCATGTGGTCGTCGAACTTCCACAAGCCCTCGCCCAGCACTTCGTCGGCGACGACCGAGAGGTACCCACGCATCTGCTCTTTGAGCACGTGCGACGGTGTGGGGCCGTGGACCCGCCACACCACCATTGGCACCAGACATATTTCACAGTCGCCAATCCAGCAGAGATGGTTGTCGAGGTATCGGGTGGTAATAACCGCCGCTTCACACAAATCGCAACGACTATTCACCAACGCTCAAGGTAACGCTGGACTTCCACGGCACCATCGTGCCGGCTGGCGGGGACTCGGAGATGACTTTCGTCCACTTCGTCGTGCCCGCACCCGGGCCGGTGGTGGTGTAGTAGAGCACGGACTTCTTCATGGCGGCCAAGACCTGCGCCTGATTCAGGCCCACCACGTTGGGCACGGGCCGTAACCCCTCGCCGGCGAGCGTGGTGGTGGTGGTCGAGGTGGTGGTACCCGTCGGCGTCGTGGTGGTGGTCGTGCCCGTCGGACCGGGACCGGTACTCAACTCCAGGACCACGGTGGCGCCCTTGGGCACGGCGACCGGGTTCGTGGTCGTGCCGTAGACGACTCTGGCCACTTCACCGGTTGCGATGCGCAAACTCGAGATGACCTTGGTGCTCGGGCACGAGGCCGTGACGCCGAGGCGGTGCAGTCGCGTGGTGGCGATGGCGCACGTTTCCCCAAATAGGTACGACGGCATGTCGACCATGTTGGGGCCTCGCGAGACCCGCACTGTGATGACGGTGCCGGACTTCTCCTTCGTGCCGGCCAGCGGGCTCTGCGACATGATCTCGTTGGCTGCGACCGTGGCCGAGGTGGCCGACGGATTCTCCGTCAGCGTAAAGCCGTCACTCCTCAGCAACGCGGTCGCCTGCGTAACGGTCTCGCCCACCAGCGACGGCACCGCCGTCTTGGAGGCAAAGAGACCCAGCTTCCATACCGCCCCGCCGCCGACGGCGATCACCACAATAAGAATGGCGGCCACCAAGAATCCGAAACGGCGCTGGGGCGGGAGACGATTGGGCGGCAGCACGCCGTAGCCGCGCCCCGGACTGGAGCGCAGCGGGCGAAAATCGTTGTCGCGCTGCGTCGCGCTGGCCGCGTGGCGACCGGCGCGTGGGAACTGCGACGACACGGGAATCACCCCGGTGCCGCCGCTCACAATCTGCTCGGCCGACGGCGGGCGAAAGCCAATCGAGGTGCGTGGTTCGTTCGGCGTGAAACGCTCCAGCAGCGGAGCGTCCGTGCGTACCGGGGCCACCACCAGCGGCGCGATGTCGTTGAGCACCGTGCTGAGGCGGGCGGAGAACTGTTCGGCGTCCAGGCGAAGCAGTGGATCGGGCACGGCGGCCTGGGCGAGCAGCATGTCGAGCGTACCCAGTTCCGGTCGCACCGGCAATGGCGAATTGATGCGACTGCGCAACACGATCTCGGTGGTCATCCCCTCGAACGGCGTGGTGCCGGTCGCCGCTTCAAAGAGAATCAACGCCAACGAATACACGTCGGTCTTGGGTCCCACGATTTCGCCGAGCACTTGCTCGGGACTGAGGTAGCGCACGTCGTCGAGTGACTGACCTTCGCGGTGGCCGGTGCCGAGCCCGGCCAGGGCTATATCGCTCAAGCGGACTCGGCCTTCGCCGTCGAAGAGCAACTTGGACGGCGAGAGCGAGCCGTGAATGAATCCGTTGGCGTGCGCGTAGGCGAGGGCGCCACTGACGTCGCGACCCAGACGAGCGACGTCGTCGAGGCTCAATCGTCGACCGGAGGTGAGCACGTCTTCGAAGGATCCGCCGGACAGATACTCGCTGATCATGAAGATCGATCCGGCCTCTTGTCCCCCGTCGTAGACCCGGGCCAGGTGCGGGTGACTCAGGGTCGCACTGCGCACGATGCGGTCGCGAAAGGCCCGGCGAACGCCCTCGTGCGCTGCCAGATCGGCGAGCAAGACCTTGACCACGACGGAGCGGTTGAGCGAGAGATCGTCGGCCAGGTAGACCTCGGCGGTACGGCCGACGCCAAGCAACTCGACGATGCGGTAGCGACCCGCAAGTTCGAGACCGGGGTTATAGGTATGCGGCGACATGGACGTCCCTAACCCTACCTAGTACTCGTCACGAGAGTGTGCGGGACCACGCGCCGGTATTCAAAAGCCGCTGGAACTCAACCGCACTGACCATCGGCACGCCGAGCTCGCGGGCCTTAGTGACCTTGGCCGCGCCCGGCACGTCGCCCACCACTACGCAGTACGTCTTCTTGGAGACCGAGCCGGGTGACGTGCCGCCGCGGGCGACGACCGCGGCCTCGGCCTCGTCACGCGAGAAGCCCTCGACCGAGCCCGTCACGACGACCACCCGTCCAGCCAGCGTGGCCGCGAGACCGCCGCGATCCGGTTCGCTGAGGGCCAGTCCCGCCTCGGCGAGGCGAGCCATTCGTTCGATGCTCTCGGGCTCTCGACACTCCTGATAGACCGACCCGGCGATGACCGGCCCGATGCCCTCGAGCGCCTCTAGGGCTTCGAGCGGTGCCTGGGCCAGCGCCACGTAGTTTCGAAAGTGCGCGGCCAATTCGCGCGCGGCGACCGGACCGACGTGACGGATTCCCAGCCCGACGAGTACGCGACTGAGGGGTGCCGCCTTGGCGTTGGTGATTGCGTGTACTAACGACGTGGCCGACAGCTCGCCGAAGCCCTCCAGGGGCGCCAGGTCCGCCACCCGCAACCAGAACAGGTCCGCGACGTCTTTGATGAGGCCCTCGCCCAACAACTGAGCAACCCGCTGTTCGCCCAATCCTTCGATGTCGAGTGCCCCGCGCGAGGCGAAATGGGCTATCCGCTGGAGTTGCTGGGCCGGACAGGCCGGGTTGACGCAGTAGGTGTCGCTCTCGAGGCCCATGCGCACGAGTGGCGCGCCGCAGTCGGGACAGTGCGGGGGAAAGGTCCAGGGCCTGGCTCGCTTGACGCCGGCTTCGACGACCGCGCTCACCACCTCGGGAATGACGTCACCGGCCTTGCGCACCACCACCAGATCGCCCGGGCGCACGTCCTTGGCCGCCACCTGGTCCTGGTTGTGCAGCGTTGCCATGGCCACGGTGGATCCGGCGACCACCACTGGTTCGAGCACGGCGTAGGGCGTGGCCCGTCCGGTGCGACCAATCGATACCTCGATCGAAAGCAGGCGCGTGGTGCGCTCCTCGGGGGGAAGCTTGCGCGCAATCGCCCAGCGCGGCGCCCGACTGGTGAAACCGAGGAGGGACCGTTGGTGCAGGTCGTCAATCTTGATGACCACGCCGTCGATTTCGTACGTCAGGTCGTGTCGATGCTCTTGAAACCAGTCGCTACGTCCAATCATTTCGTCCACACCTACTTGCACCAAGGTCTCGTGCGCCGTGAGGAAACCCCAACTCGCCAGTTGGCTCAACGTCTCGACGTAGCGGGTGAACGAAAAGGAGCCATCGAGATCCACCAGTTGATAGGTCAGAAAGGAGAGCGGTCGCGCGGCGCTGACACGGGGATCCTTCTGACGCAGACTCCCGGCCGCGGCGTTGCGGGGATTGGCAAATTCCTTGGCTCCGAGTTCGCGCTGACGGCGGTTGAGCTCCTCGAAGTCGGATTTGGCGAGGAAGACCTCGCCGCGCACCTCCACCCTTCCGCGCGCGCCGTCGCCCAACGAATCTGGCACGTTATGAATGGTGCGAACATTCTCGGTGACGTCTTCGCCGGTGCGTCCGTCGCCACGGGTGGCGGCCCGCATGAAGCGGCCGTCGACGTAATAGATGGAGAGCGCCAAACCGTCGATTTTCGGTTCGACCGCGAAGCGTAGCGTGCTGGCTTCGGCGCTCAGACCCTTCGCGCAGCGCTGCGCCCAGGCCCGCAACTCATCGACGTCAAAGACGTTGTCCAGGCTGAGCATCGGTTCGGCGTGGATTACGGGACTGAAGACCGCCGACGTGGGGGCACCCACTTTCTTGCTCACCGACGTCTCGTCGGCCAGTTCGGGGTGCTGCTCTTCGAGGTAACGCAGTTCCCTCGCCAGCGCGTCGTAGTCCGCGTCGGGTATCAGCGGCGCGTCATTGACGAAGTAGGCGTCGTTGTGTCGCGTTAATTCGTCGCGCAGCCACTTCACGCGCTCGGCGGCCTTCACGAGACGATGACGATCGCCGCACCTTCGACGATCTCGGGCTCACTGGCCCGGTACAGGACCACCGACTGTCCCGCGGCGACCGGTCGAGCCAGCTCGTGCAGGCGGAGCCACCACGGGTGCTCTCGGCGTGGGTCGTGGCGCAGCGTCGCCAGTTGGGGCCGTCCGTGCGCGCTCCACTGGGCGAGCACCTGAGTGGCGTTGCCCAACACGTCGTGCGAGAACGTCAGTGATGCCTCGTCGAGCACGATCGTGGAAATAAGGATCTCGTCGAGGCGACCGACCTCCACTCGCGCGCCGGCGATATCCACCTTGGCGACGTAGCGCTTCTCGCCGTCACGCCCGGGCAGCACGCCGCGACGCTGACCGACGGTCATGAGTTCGGCCGCCGCCGTCTCACCGAGTACCTCGCCCGTAAGTAGGTCGACGATGGTGGCCGACGTGACCGCGATTCGACTGCGCAAGAACACCTCGCGACCCTTGGACGCTTCAATGAAGCAGACGTCCTGGCTGTCGGGCTTGTCCCAGGTGCGCAGCCCCAGTCGCTCGGCCTCGAGACGGACCTCACTCTTGTGCAATGCCCCAATGGGTAAGAGCAACGCCGCCAATTGCTCTTCGTGCAGGTAGCCCAACACGTAGCTCTGGTCCTTCTGATCGTCGGCGCCGCGCCCAAGGAAGTGCTGACCATCGCGGACCAGCACTCGAGCGTGGTGACCCGTCGCCACCGCGTCGAAGCCCAGTCGCCCGGCGCGATCAAAGAGCAGATCGAACTTGATGTGACGATTGCATTCGATGCAGGGATTGGGCGACTGTCCCGCCGCGTGACCGGCCACGAAGGGCGCCACCACGTGTCGTTCGAACTCCTCGGTGTAGTTGAATACGTGGTGATCAATGCCCAGCATCTGCGCGACCCGGCGAGCGTCGTCGACGTCGGCCACCGAGCAGCAACCCGAGTCGGACGCGCCGCCCCACAGTTTGAGCGTGGCCCCCACGACCTCGTGGCCCGCCTCGATGAGGAGCCCAGCCGCCACCGACGAATCCACGCCGCCACTCATCGCTACGAGAACTTTCACGGTCCCAGTCTGCCAGTCGGGGCCTAGGACCCCGCGCGCAGGCGCGTCACGACCGAAGTAAGGATCACGATTACGTCGTCGACATCCTGGCTGGTGGTTTCGGCCCCCATGGACAAGCGCAACGAGCCGCGGGCCCGTTCGGGGGCCATGTCCATCGCGGCCAGCACGTGGCTCGCGACCGCGGCGCCACTAGAGCAACTCGAAGCGGCCGCGGCACAGACGCCCGACTGGTCCAATAAGAAAAGTAGTTCGTCGCTGGCCAGACCTTCGAACGTGACGTGCACGGTTCCCGCCAGGCGGCTCGCTCCCGGTGCCGTGATCGCGCATCCTTCGAGCTGGCCGAACGCGCGGACGAGTTGGTCTTGATAGGCCGCGACCCGGGCGTTCACGTCGTTGCGCTCGTATGCGGTGAGACGCACGGCGGTGGCCAGTCCCACCGCGGCAGCCACGTCAACCGTGCCGCCACGTCGACCGCGCTCCTGTCCCCCACCGGGAACCACCGCGTCGAGGGCTACGTCACTGCGCAAGATGAGTGCCCCGGAACTCACCGGTCCACCGATCTTGTGCGCGCAGATCGAGATCATGTCGATCGACGCGGTGGCGTCGGCCAGGTCGAGCCAAGGCGCCGCGGCGACCGCATCGGTGTGCGTGAGCGGTGTAGGGATCGCTGCCTGCTTCGCCATTGCGCTGACGCCGTCGAGGGGCTGTACCACGCCGGTCTCGTTATTGGCCGTCATCACGCTCACCACGGCGGTATCGGGGCCGATGGCGGCGCGCAGCGAGTCGAGGTCGAGCACGCCATCACTGTCGACCTCCGCGTAGTGGGCACTCACGCTTCGATGGTCGCGCACCATTGACTCAACGGCGTCGATGATGGCGGTGTGCTCGACCCGGGAAAGCACTATGGACGTGCTCTCGTGGTGACGTCGGTGGAAGTTCGCGACTCCCGTCACCGCGAGGTGGCAGGACTCGGTTCCGCCCGCGGTGAAGATGACGCCGCCGGGCTTGGCGCCGACGAAGGACGCGATTTCATCCCGGGCCTCTTCGACGGCGCGGCGGGCCTCGCGGGCGGCGCGGTGCGAACCCGATGGATTGCCCACGACACCGTGCTGCCAGGGCGCCATCGCGTCGGCCACTTCGTCGCGGCGTGGCGCCGAGGCGGCGTGATCGAAGTAGTACTGGTTGGTCACGCGACGAAGAACGCTTTCGCGTTGGTGAACTCACGCACGCCGTACTGCGCGAGTTCTCGCCCGATGCCCGAATTCTTCGTGCCGCCGAAGGGCAGTTCGGCCAGGGACGCCACGATGGCGTTGGCGAAGACCATGCCCACGTTGACGCCCCCGATGGCCGCGTCAATTTCCTTCTCGTCCTCGGCCCAAATCGATGCGCCCAGTCCCCACGGGGTCGCGTTGGCCAACTTGATCGCGGCGTCTAAGTCCTCGACCTCGTGCACCACCGCAACCGGGCCGAAGAGCTCCTCGCAACCGGCCCTCGAGTGCTCGGGCACGTTGGTCAGCACGGTCGCCGGGTAGTAGTAGCCGGTGCGTTCAGCCGCGACGCCGCCGGTGCGCACGATCGCCCCCTCACGAGTCGACGACGCCACTTGGTCATTGAGCAGTTCTAATTGGGCTCTCGTGGCCAAGGGACCCAGTACCGTTTCGGGTTTCATCGGGTCGCCCATCGGCACCGCGGCCATGGCCCGCGTGAATCGTTCAATGAATTCGCCGGCCCGTTCGCGCACGACAATGAAGCGCTTCGCCGCGACGCAGGCCTGACCATTGTTTTGCACGCGCGCGGTGACGGCCATAGGGACGGTGAGGTCTAAGTCGGCCGAACTCGCGACGATGAAGGCGTCCGAACCGCCCAATTCGAGCACGCACTTCTTGAGATTGAACCCCGCCAACTCGCTCACGGCTCGACCAGCCCTCTCCGAACCGGTCAGCGTCACTCCGGCGACTCGAGGGTCGCTGATGATGGCGGCCACGGCATCAACCTCGGCGAAGACGTTCTTAACGAGGCCGTTGGTGAAGCCCGATCGAGCGAAGAGGTCTTCGATGTAGGTGGCGCAGCCGGGCACGTTCGGTGCGTGCTTGACCACGACCGCGTTGCCGGCCATGAGGTTCGGTGCCACGAAGCGAAAGATCTGCCACAAGGGAAAATTCCAGGGCATGATCGCGAAAATGACCCCTAGGGGCTCGTAACGCACGCCGCTGGACGAGCCCGCGGTGACGATCAACTCGGGCTCTAACAACGCGGGGGCGCGCTCGGCGTAGTAGCGCATAATCGAGGCGCACTTGGCGACCTCTCCCTTGGCTGACGCGAACGTCTTGCCCATCTCGCTGGTCATCAGCTGCGCGATGACGGGCACTTCGCCCTCCAAAAGTTCCGCGCATCGCTCCATGAAGTGGACCCGCTCGGTGACGGGCGTTTTTCTCCACGTCACGAACGCCGCGCTGGCGGCGCCCAATGCTTCGTCGATTTCTTTGGCGGTGTGCGCCGAGTACCGCGCGATTTCCTCTTCCGTCGCGGGGTTAATGGCGATGAAAGACATGGCGCCAGTCTGCCAGCAATTCAAAGTTTCACGTCCGACGAGGTCCGCCACTGAGTCACCAACTGCGGAGTTGTCAAGCGCCCGGTAGCTGCGCGAGAATACCGCGCACCTCCTCAGGTAGGTCAGAAGCCGGGGCGTAAACAGCCATTCGAGCACCGGCGCGCCCGTGCAGATGGGCGGCCAGGGCGCCGGCGGTGAGCGGGTCGTGACCCCGGGCAATGGTCGCCGCGATGAGACCGGCCAACACGTCGCCGGTGCCCGCGGTCGCCAGGGCCGGAGAACCCGATCGCACAACGCGAAGCGTGCCCTCGGGGCTGGCCAGCACGGTCGTGGGGCCCTTGAGCAGTACCACGCATCGCGTCTCGCGGGCCAAGGCCCGCACCGCCTCGATGCGATTGGCCGGCACTGGCCGTCGCGTCAAACGGGCGAACTCGCCCTCGTGCGGCGTGAGTATCCATTGGCCGTTCGACGATGTCGTGGTCGGCACTAATGACAGGTCGAGTCCGTCGGCGTCCAGCACCACCGGCACCGCCACGCCGGCCAATCGCTCGCGCAGCCACGAGGCGGCGTCGTATCCGAGACCGGGGCCGGCGACGACTGCGCGGCAACGTCGATCGACCGTCAGTTCAATTCCGTGCACCACTTCGGGGGGAAAGCGAACGAAGCTCGAGATGTCGCCGCGACTGGCCAGTCGGATCATGGAGGCACCCGCCGCCAGAGCTCCGCGCACCACTAGCTCGGCGGCGCCGGGCATGAGCGGTGATCCCACGAAGGCCTCCACGGCGTGCACCCACTTGTGGTCATCTTGACCAATTTGAATCAACGAATCGAGATCGCCGTCTTCGATCAGGCCATCCTCGAACGTCTCGACGATGCCCAGCCCGGCGAAGCGCAGCTCGCCCACCAGGGCCGCCGACGGTCCGCTGAGGTGGGCCAGTTTCAGCGCGCCGAGCGCGATCGTGACGTCGGCGACGAGCGGTGAACCGAGGATTTCGCCGCTGTCGCTGTCGACCCCCGAAGGCAGATCAACGGCCAGCACCAGCGTGTCATCGCCAACCTTGGGCGCAACGTAGGGACGAGAGCAACCAAGCCCGAAGGCCGCGTCGATCACCAGGCGGTAGTCGCCGAGCGAGGTCGGCTGGGTTGCCACATCAAACACGTCAACCCGGGCGCCACGCGATTTCAGCCACCGCGCGGCGACTCGACCGTCCGCGCCGTTGAGCCCCGGACCCATGAGCACCGCGACACGTTGTCCGTAGCACGAGCCAAGAATGGACTTGGCGGTGAGGGCCACCGCCGTACCAGCGGCGCCGACCAGGGCATCGACGCCACGCCGCTCTACCGCCGCGGCGTCGGCTTCGCGCATGTCGGCGTTGTTGAGAATCGGGATCACGTGCCCACGCTCACCAAGGACGAGTGATGCGAGTGCTCGCACCCGCGCACTCGGGCCGGGCGGCGGCGATCCTTACTGATCGCGCTGCTTGGAACGAGGTCGCAGGGCGAACCACCATATCGAGAGAATCGTCACCAGGGCGCCCACCACACCCAGCGATGATTTGACGCCTTTATTCTTGGACTCTTCGCTCACGTATCCATCGTAACGAGCGAAACGCCGGAAGCAAAAGCTCCCGGCGTTTCGGCGACTTCTGTTACGACGTGGCTTTACTTGGACGCCTCGACGGCGATTTCCACCACGATCTTGTTGCCCACAATCAGGCTGCCGTTCTCGAGCGCACTGTCGAAATTGATAGTGAAATCACGGCGGTCAATCTCGCCGCGGGCCTCGAAGCCGGCGATAATGACACCCGGAGCCATGCCGGGACCCTCGCCCAGGAACTCCAGGTCGAAGGTAACGGGCTTGGTGACGCCCTTGACCGTCACGTCGGCAACCATCTCGAACTCGTTGTCGCCCTTGGCGGTGATCTTCGTGGATTTGAGTTCCAGCGTTGGGTACTTCTCTTCTTCGAGGAAGTCCGCGCTCTTGAGGTGATTGTCACGCATCTCGTTATTGGTCGTGATGCTGGCGGCCTTGACACTGGCCTCGACCTTGGTGTCCTCTATGGTGTCGCCCACGGTGATGACCCCGGAAAAGTCAAGAAAGTTGCCACGGACCTTGGAGGCAACGAGGTGACGAGCGATGAAGCTCACGCTGGAGTGGACGACGTCGACGTTGTAGACGCCGGGAGCGGGAAGGTTGCTCATGAGTAATTCTCCTATTTCTTCTGACACTTTCTGTGCACTTTCCACTATACTTGCACGTACAACTATTTGTCAAGCAATAATTGTAAGTATAAGAAAGTGTTAATATTTGCTCATGGCTATCCCGACCAATGCCTGTCCTTCGAGTGACGAAAGGGTGAAACTCTTTGCCCTACTGCTCGAGACGAACGCCCGTCTCTCACGCAGTCTCGGGTCCGAGCTCGAGGAAGCATGCGACCTTCCTCTCGCGTGGTTCGACGTGCTGCTGCAACTGCGAACGTCCCTCGACGGACGGCTCAAGATGAACCAGATCGCCGACGCCATCGTGCATTCCACCGGCGGCACCACTCGACTGATCGACCGGTTGGAAGAGGCCGGCCTGGTTGAGCGTCAGCTCTGCCCCAGCGATCGACGAGCCATTCACGTGGCCATCACCGAACGCGGCAACGCCAAACTCGACAGCGCCTTCGACGTGCACCTGGAGTTCCTCGACAGAAACCTCTCGGCCCGACTGAGCCCGAGCGAACGGGTCAGCCTGACCAAACTGCTCACCAAGTTGAACGCGCCGCGCTAGAGGCGCGTCACCCAGGCTCGCGCCACGCGGTTGTCGTCGAGTTCCAGCATCGTTCCTTCGCCCACTCCCTCGCCCACGTTGACGTCGCTCGCCAGCACCTCGCTGGCTAAAAGCGCGAAACCATCGACGAGGTCGTCGATCCCGGTCACATGCAACCCAATGCGATCGCTCACGTCGAAGCCCGAATTCTTACGAAGGTCCTGGACCTGGCGAATGACGTCGCGCAGGTACCCGCGCCGGCGCAGGCCCTCATCGAGCGTCAGGTCGAGCGCGATCACTTCGCCGCCGTCGCGCGACACGGCAAAGCCCTCCTGACCCTTCACCCTCAGTTCAATGTCGCTGGCGCTTAACTCAAACACGCCGGTTGACAACGTGATCGAGATGTTGTTGCCTGCTTCGAGGGCCTGCGCGGCGGCCACCGAATCCAGTTTGGCCAGCGCTGGTTTGAGTTCCTTGACGGCTTCGCCGAGCAGCGGCCCCACGGTGCGGAAGTTCGGCACCAGCTCGAAGCTGAGCACGTCGGACAGTTCGCTCCCGTACTCCAGCACGTCCACGTTCAACTCCTCCTCGACCACGCCGACGGGCGGCATCGGGGCGCCGGAGGGCAAGAAGACCAGGGCTCGCGCCAACGGTTGGCGAACCTTGATACCGGCTTCGGCCCGAGCAGCGCGGCCCAACGAGGTCAAACTCCGAGCCACGTCCATCGAGGCTTCGAGCGCCGCATCGCGCAGCGAAAGGTCGCCGGTGGGCCAGTCAGCCAGGTGCACCGAGGCCCGATCGTCCTGCTCGAAGAGATCCACGTAGAGCCGCTCGCTGAGAAATGGACAGAAGGGCGCCAACAGCAAGGTGATGCGCCGCAGCACGTCCAACAAAGTGGCCTGCGCCGCCAGTGAATCCGAACGCGGGGCCGTGGGGTCGGTGCGCCAGAAGCGGCGGCGATTGCACCGCACGTACCAGTTCGACAGATCGTCCACCAGTTGGACCAACGCGTCGGTGCCGCTCAGCGGTTCATAGCCGTCGAGCGACGTCGTCACGGCCACCGTCACGCTCTCGAGGCGCGAGAGGATCCACCGGTCCATCGCTGATCGTTCGTTCGGCGATGGGACCTCCGGGTCGTTCGGATCGAACTCGTTGAGTGCGGCGTAGGTGGTGAAGAAACTAAAGGTGTTCCACAGCGTCACCAGGGTTTGGCGCAGTGAGGCGTCGATGGCACCGAGGCTGGCCCTCGTCGAGGTCCACGGTGAACCCTGCGAGAACATCCACCAGCGCAGCGCGTCGGCGCCGCGGGTGTTGAGAACTTCCCAGGGATCGATGACGTTGCCCACCGACTTGGACATCTTGCGGCCGTTCTCGTCGACGATGTGGCCGAGACAGAGCACGTGCTCGTAGGGCGTGTGGCCAAAGACCAACGTGTTGATGGCGAGCAACGAGTAGAACCATCCGCGCGTCTGGTCAATCGCCTCGGCCACCAACTGCGCGGGAAACTGCATCGCTTCCTCGCTGCCCGCCACGTGGGGAAAGCCGACCTGCGCGGCGGGCATCGCGCCGGAGTCGAACCACGCGTCGATGACCGGCTCTTCGCGCACCGCCTCGAGGCCGCAGGTGCGACAGGGCACCACCACTTCATCGATGGCGGGACGGTGTGGGTCGAGTTGACTGAGGTCGCGTCCGCTGAGCTGGGATAGTTCCTCGCGCGAACCCACGCAGGTGAAGTGATCGTCCGCACAGCGCCAGATCGGCAACGGAGTCCCCCAGAACCGATCTCGCGATAGGGCCCAGTCCACGTTGTTCTCCAACCACTCGCCGAAGCGACCGTCGCGAATGTGCGCCGGATGCCAGTCAACAGTGGCGTTCTCGGCGAGCATCTCGTCCTTGAAGCGACTGGTGGCGATGTACCAGCTGGGCTTGCCCCAGTAGATCAACACGGTGCCGCAGCGCCAGCAGTGCGGCAGCGAGTGGCTGTAGTCGTGGCGGCGAAGCAGAATCCCTCGCCGCTCCAATTCGTCGTTGATCTGCGCGTTCGTGCTGCGCACGCCGTTGCCCTCCAGCCACGGGATCGCTGACGTGAAGCAGCCGTCGGGACCAACGGGGTTGACGGTTGGCAACCCGTGGTCTCGCGCGATCTGGCGGTCGATCTCGCCGAAGGCCGGCGCCTGGTGCACGAGACCGGTGCCGTCCTCGACCGTCACGTAGTCGGCCTCGACGATGTAACAGGCGTCCACGCCCTCGGGCAGGATCACGTCGGTAAAGGGCCGTTCGTAGTGCACGCCGCGCAGGGCCGTGCCCGGCATGAGGGCGCTCGCCGTCGCTGCCTCGCCGAAGACGGATTCGATCAGGGCCTCAGCCACAATGGTGCCGTCGACCACGGCGTAGGTAACTTCGGGATTGACCGCAACGGCCACGTTGGATAGCAACGTCCACGGCGTCGTCGTCCACACCGCCAGGTGCGTCGCACCGCTCAACCCACCGTGGGCGGCGGCGTCGGTGATGGCCAGTTCCACGTACGCGCTCTCGTCAACTTCGTCCGTGTGCACGCCCGGTTGGCCGAGTTCGTGGCTCGACAACGCCGTGCCGCAGCGCGGACAGTACGGCACTACCTTGAGGTCCTTGTAGAGCAGACCGCGGTCGAAGAGCTGCTGGAGTTGCCACCAGACCGACTCGACGTAGGACGGGTGAAACGTGTAGTACGCGTGCTCGATATCGGTCCAGTAACCAATGCGTTCAGTGAGCCTTTCGAATTCACCGACGTACGTGAGGACCGATTCACGACAGAGTCGCGTGAACTCGCCGATGCCCACCTCCTCGACGATGGCCCGCTTGCCCGAGATGCCGAGCTGCTTTTCCACTTGCACCTCGACCGGTAGTCCGTGGGTGTCCCAGCCCGCGCGACGAGCGACGAAACGGCCTTGCATGGTTTGGTAGCGACAGAAGAGATCCTTGTAGACGCGAGCCCACACGTGGTGCAGTCCGGGCATGCCGTTGGCGGTGGGCGGACCTTCGTAGAACACCCACGGGTCGGCGCCCTCGCGGTGTTTCATCGAGCGCGCAAAGACGTCGTTCGCCTTCCAGCGAGCCAGCTCGGCTTCTTCTATGGCTACAAAATCAATGTCGGCGCTGACGGGGCGAAACATGGTCTCCTTCAGTGAATCTTCTAATCGTACTGAAACGGGCGCCCACGATGACCGCCACCTACGCTGGAACCGTGCGTTCGCTCTCGATCAATGACGAACCAATTGAATCAAGCGGCGCACAGAGCGTGTACCAGTCGGCCATTGACGAGCTCACTCGGCGTTACGGTGCCGGCGACGAAACCTGGCGACTGGACCTCGAAGAGTTCAAGCCACCACTCGGTATTTTCCTGGTAGCGCGCGTTGACACCCATCCCGCTGGCTGCGTGGGCGTGCGCTCCATCAGCGATCCTGACTTGCGTCTGGGTGAGGTGAAGCGGCTCTGGGTTCGCCCCGACCTGCGCCGCAGCGGCGTGGCCGCGGCGCTGATGGCCGACATCGAAGAGCGCGCCCGCATGACCGGCTACCGCCAGCTCTACCTTGAAACCGGCGACGCCCAGCCCGAAGCGCAAGCCCTCTATCCGAAGCTCAGTTGGGACCAGATCGACGAGTTCCCGCCCGGCGCGTTCAGCCATCGCCTCGCCACCCGATTCACCAAGGCGCTCTAGGCGAACTGCTCGTCGAGCCACTTCGACGTGAGGTCTTCGAGCGAGCGCAGCATGAGATCGGCTAAGGCAAAGGCCGGCTGGACACGGTCCTCGGGCGTCGGCACGGCGACCACCGTCATAGAGCCGGCCTTCGCCGCCAACACGCCAGCCGCAGAGTCTTCGATCACCAGGCAGTCCACCGCCGCGACGTCCAACGACGCCGCGGCGCTGAGGAAAACGCCGGGGTGAGGTTTGCCGTAAGGCTCGAACTCGGCCGAATGCACCGATTGGAATCGATCACGTAGAGCGAAGTGGTCGAGACATCGATAGATCAGCGCAAGCGGCGTGGAGCTCGCCAGTGCTATGGGGCCACGGGCGCTCGTGAGATCGAGAGACCGTACGGCGCCGGGCAACAGGCGGCCTTCTTGTTCAACGAGCTCGCCCACGCGCCCCAAGAGCAGGTTCGACACGTCCTCTAGACGGGTCCCGCGCCACGGATAGCGTTCGAACCAGTACGCGACTACTTCCGCCACGTACATGCCCTTGGTCGAACGGTCCCCCGTGTTCGCCATCGGCACGCCCAGTTGGCCAAAGATCTCCACTTCAGCCTTGTGCCACAAGATCTCCGAGTCGATCAACAACCCGTCCATATCAAAGAGCGTCGCGCGTAAAGTCACCCCGCAACTCTGGCACACGACGCTCACTATCGTGGGCCTGTGGTCGCCGTACGAAAACTCCTGCCCCGCGACATCAACGACGTGGTGACCCGCATCGTTGGCCGACTGCGCGAGGACGCAGGGAAGAAGGAACTAATCAACCCCGCCGTGTCGGTCGATCTTCTGCGTCGGGCCCTCGCCACGTCAACCTCGTCGACCTGGGTTGCGCACGACGAAGGCAGGGTCGTGGGTCACCTCTACGGCGCGCTGCTCCAACACGCGGACTACGGAACGGGCGCGTGGATCGGTCCCGACGGCGTCTCCTATGACGACGACGACGTGCTCACTTCGCTCTACGCCGCGGCCGGCCAAGAATGGATCTCCGAAGGCGCCCGCAACCACTTTGTCTGGACGCTTGATGATCCTTCAACGACGTCGGCCTGGATCGACCTCGGATTTTCGAAGATGCACGCACGCGGCGTGATGGCCCTTCACCGAGGCCAGCACCAACTCAATGGCGACTACATACTTCGCCGCGGCACCATCGACGATCTCGAACTAGCCCTACAACTCGACGACGAACTGGACCACGCCCAGAAGGAGGGTCCGAGCTTTGCGATTGGACTTTCGACCGCATCGCAACGCGACGACTGGACCGAGACCTTAACTGATCCGGAAACGAATCACTTCGTCGTTGACTACCGAGGCGCGGGCGTGGCCCAGTGCGTCACGTTCGCCCTGCCCACGCAGCGCAGTGCGTTTGACAAGACAATCCACCTAAGTGCTGTCGTGGTGCGCGACGAGCATCGCCATCGCGGGGTCGCGAGCGCCATGATTGACGCTGCCTTTAATGACGCGATGAAACAAGGGTTCGAATACGGAGAAACGATTTGGCGAGTAAGCAACCGTCAAGCGACCCACTACTGGAGCAACTTCGGCTTCGAAACGACCTACGTGCGACTGCACCGCACGATCGGACCGTTCTAGTTGAGCAACGCCTCGATGGCCGCGATGATCGCGGGATCCTCGGGCGCGACCTGAGGGGAAAACCGCTGGACGGCGCCGTCGGGGGACACCAAGAACTTCTCGAAGTTCCAGCTAATATCGCCCGCGTGTCCCTCGGCGTCGGCCGTCTTTTTCAACTCGGCGTAAATGGGGTGCTGGTGCTCGCCGTTGACGTCGATCTTTTCGAAGAGCGGGAAGGTGACGCCGTAGGTTGTGGAACAGAACGTCTGAATCTGCTCGGCCGTGCCGGGCTCTTGGCCCCCGAACTGGTTGCACGGGAATCCCACCACGCTGAAGTTTCGGCCCTCGTAACGCTTCTGCAACGCCTCGAGTCCTTCGTACTGCGGTGTGAGGCCGCACTTGGAGGCCAAGTTGACAATGAGCACCGTCTTTCCCTCGAAGGCCGCGAGCGAACTCGGCTCGTCCGAAAGCGTGTGCACGGGGATGTCGTAGAGAGTCATGCTCCGACCCTAACGGTGATTCCTTGGCGATTGTCAGCCGTAGGCTACGTGCGTGCGGGCCGTCGAAATCCACGAGGGAAGACTGGAGGTCGTCGAACGCGAACCGCCCGAGCCCGGTGCGAACGACGTCGTCGTCGCGGTACAGGCGGCGGGGATAAATGGCGCCGACCTCTTGCAGTTGCAGGGTTTCTACCCGGCCCCCGCGGGTTGGCCAGTGGATATACCGGGCCTCGAGATGGCGGGCATCGTCAGCAACGTCGGCGAACACGTACACGAAGCGCTGCTCGGCCACCGTGTCTGCGGCATCGTCGGCGGCGGCGCGCAGGCCACGCATTGCGTGATCCCGGCCGAACATCTCATTGCGGTACCCGAGCACGTCAGCTGGAATGAGGCCGGCGGTTTCGCCGAGGCCTTCATCACGGCGTACGACGCGCTGGTCAGCCAGGGTCACCTGCGCGCCGACCAACGCGTGCTGATCTCGGGCGCGTCGGGCGGCGTCGGAACCGCCGCCGTGCAAATTGCCCACGTCCTGAGCGCTCACGTCATCGCGGTCACGCGCAGCGACGAACATCACCGCGTACTGAGGTCACTCGGGGCCGATGAAACAATCGTCCTCGACGACGTGGCGGCCCTCGAGCCCGTAGACGTGGTGATGGAACTCGTCGGTGCCAAACACTTGAACCTGGCGATGGGCGTGTTGGCCCCCTTCGCGCGCGTCGTGACGATCGGCGTCAGTAGCGGCGGCGCTCGCATGGAGGTAGACCTGCACGCCATCATGAGCAAGCGAGCGACCCTGACTGGCTCGACGATGCGCTCGCGCTCGCGCAAGGAGAAGGCGGACGTAATCAAGCGGGTCAACGAGAACCTGGTGCCCCTTTGGAACGCGGGCGAACTGGCGGTGCCGATAGCGAAAACATTCGCGCTCGACGACGCGACGCCGGCCTACGAGTTCTTCGCCCAACCGGGTAAGTTCGGCAAAGTCGTTCTCCGCGTCGATCAGTGAGATCTCGACGCTTGTGGTGAAGGGTCCGTCGCCCATTGAGCGACCTCATCCCTCACGGTGCTCGCCGGCGCGAAGTGACTACGCCGCGATCATCAGGGCCCACGAAGAGGCAGTGGCCCTCGGCGAACCGAGTTACCGGGACCCATCCACGAACCTCATCGTGCTCACCGTGATTTCGCACCGCGAGCGCGGGACGTGTTGTGGAAGCGGCTGTCGCCACTGTCCTTACGTCGAGGACGAGTTGTAGAGCAACGAGCTGAGTTGCGTAAGCGGCATTCCCAGCGCCTCGGCTACGGGACCATAAGTGACGGCGCCGTTGACCACATTGACCCCTTCGCCCAGCGCCTCGTCGGCGAGCACCGCGTCGCGCCACCCGAGATTGGCCAAGGACAACGTATACGGCAACGTGGCGTTAGCGAGCGCGTACGTTGACGTGTACGGCACGGCGCCGGGCATGTTCGCCACGCAGTAGAAGATTGAGCCGTTGAATTCAAAGACCGGATCCGAATGGGTCGTCGGGCGCGTTGCCTCGAAGCAACCGCCCTGGTCGACCGAAATGTCCACCAACACCGAGCCTTGACGCATCCTCGCCACCAGTTCGTTGCTCACGAGCTTGGGGGCCTTGGCGCCGACCACCAGTACCGCGCCGATGACGATGTCGGCCTCCAGACAGGCCACTTCCACAGCGTGCGTCGAAGATGCAATGGTCTCCAGTCGACCGTCAAAGTGGTGGTCGACCTGGCGCAGTCGGTCAAGGTTTCGGTCAAGAATCTTCACGTTGGCGTGCAGTCCGACGGCCATGGTCGCCGCGGCCAGTCCCGACACGCCCGCGCCGATGACCACCACGTTGGCGGCCGCCACCCCGGGTACGCCGCCGATCAGTGCGCCGCGGCCCCCGCCGGGACGCATGAGGTGATAGGCGCCGACCAGGGGCGCCATTCGACCGGCCACTTCACTCATCGGCGTCAACAACGGCAATGAGTTGTCGGCGAGACGAACGGTCTCGTACGCAATGGCGACGTTCTCGGCGGCCACCAACGCGTCGGTGCAGGCCCTGCCGGCCGCCAGATGCAGGTACGTGAAAAGCACCTGATTCGTTCGCGCGCCCAGACGGGGATACTCCTCGGCGATTGGCTCCTTAACCTTCAAGATCATCTCGCTGTCGGCCCACACGTCGTCGACGTTCTCGATGACGTTCGCGCCGGTGGCGACAAAGTCGGCGTCACTGATCGACGATCCCACCCCGGCGCTGCGTTCAATGAGGACCCGGTGGCCCGCGCTCGTAAGTTCGCGCACGCCCGCCGGGGTCAACGCGACACGATTTTCGTCCTTCTTGATTTCCTTCGGTACGCCGATGATCATCGTTGATCATCCTTTCTATATGTGCCAGGCCACTTCGATTGTGTCACACGACCAGTGCAGCGACGAAACGAGCGGAGCGTACCCACGCGGCCACGCTCGTCAACTCTCAATGTTGTGCATCACGTGCTTAATGCGCGTGTAGTCCTCGAAGCCGTACGCCGAGAGGTCTTTGCCGTAGCCGGAATTCTTGAATCCGCCGTGGGGCATCTCGGCCACCAAGGGGATATGCGTGTTAACCCACACGCAGCCGAAATCGAGGTCCCGGGTGAAGCGCATCGCACGACCGTGGTCGCTAGTCCACACCGAGGACGCCAGGCCGTAGTTCACTCCGTTCGCCCACTCGAGCGCCTGCGCGTCGTCGCTGAACTTCTGGACCGTGATGACCGGACCGAAAATCTCGTTCTGAATCATCTCGTCGTCTTGGTGAAGGTCGGCCACGACGGTGGGGGAAATGAAGTAGCCGCTGTCGCCCACCCGCGAACCGCCCGCCGCGATGGAGGCGTGACTCGGGGCACGACCCAAGAAGCCGGTGACTCGCTCCATCTGGGTGGCGTTGTTCACCGGGCCGAAGAGAGCGTCGGCGTTGTCGGGCATTCCCACGACCGTATTGTTTGCCTGCTCGGTGATCGCGTCCACGAAGTCACCGTAAAGATGGGGTCGCACCAGTACACGCGTCGCCGCCGTGCAGTCCTGACCGGCGTTGAAGTAACCGGCCTCGGCAATGGCCGCCGAAGCCGCCGCGATGTCCGCGTCGTCGAAGATGACAACGGGGGCCTTGCCGCCAAGTTCTAAGTGCACTCGCTTGAGGGTCTTGGAGGCGGTCTCGGCCACTTGCATGCCAGCGCCCACCGATCCCGTGATCGAAACCATGGCGGGAATGATGTGCTCCACCAGCGCGCGGCCCGTGTCGCGGTCGCCGCACACAACGTTAAACACGCCAGCGGGCAGTACCTCGGCCATCAACTCCGCCATCAATAGGGTCGAGGCCGGCGTCGTGTCGCTGGGCTTGAGTACCATCGTGTTGCCCGCGGCCAGTGCCGGCGCCCACTTCCACACGGCCATCATCATTGGATAGTTCCAAGGTGTCACCGCTCCGCAGACACCGACCGGCTCGCGGCGAACGTAGCTGGTCATTCCTTCCATGTACTCGGTTGCTCCGCGGCCTTCGAGCATGCGAGCGGCCCCGGCGAAAAATCGAATCTGGTCCAACATCGGCGGGACTTCGAACTCCAAGGTGACCGGAATAATCTTCCCGCAGTTCTCCGCCTCTACTGCCACGAGCTCTTCGGCGTGCGCCTCGAAGAGGTCGGCGATCTTGAGTAACGCGAGGCTGCGCTCCGAGGGGGTCGTGCGTTTCCAGGATTGAAATGCCTTGGCGGCGACTTGGAGGGCGGCGTCGATGTCCGAGGCGTCCGAGACGGGCGTCTCGGCGAAGGGATCTCCGGTCGAAGGATTGATGAGTTCGACGTACTTCGCACCCTTCGGGGCGACGGTTTCGCCTCCGATGAAATTGGCCAATCGACGCATAGTTCCCCTTGCACACGGGCCGCCAAAGTAGCAATACCCGTAGCCACTCTGCCAGATGGCACCTAGTCCGCGCAAACGATATGGGAACCGTATTAGTACCTTGAGGGATAAACAACGACTCTTTTAGTCGCCAATCTGCGCTATACTGTCATTATCCGCGGCCGGGAGTCCTTTGGACCACCCGGACTGGAGCCCACAATGCCAGCCACCTCACCAAAGCGAAAGAGTACAAAAAGGGTTGAACATTCGAACCTCGAACTGATTCCCACGCCCAACGGACTCGACGCGATCGATCGCCAGATCATCGGTCTGTTGCAACTCGACGGTCGTCGCGCCTACGGGGCCATCGCCGAAGAAGTTGGTCTCTCCGAAGCGGCCGTGCGTCGGCGCGTCCAACGACTTAAGGATTCGGGCGTGATGCAGATTGTCGCCATCACCGATCCGCAACTGCTCGGCTACGGCCGTGAGGCACTCGTCGGGATTCGAGTCCATGGTGACGTGCGCACGGTGGCCGATCAAGTGGCCGCCATCGACGAGGCCAATTACGTGGTGATGACCGCCGGCAGCTTCGACATCATCGCCGAAGTGATCGCGGTGGACGACGCCGCGTTGGTGCACCTGCTTAATGATTCCATTCGCAGCATCCCGGGGGTAACTGAAGTTGAAACATTTCTGTATCTGAAATTAGCGAAGCAAACCTACGCATGGGGGACCAAATGACAACCAGTGAACTGATTTCGGACGGCATCGTCGTCACGGGCCCAGATCATAAGAGCCAGAACTATTCCGAGCGGGCTCGGCGCAACCTGTGGCTGCAGATGTCACGAATGGGCGCCTACTCCGAGACCAACGAGATACCGATCATGGTGCGCGGCGAGGGCACGCGAATTTACGACGCCAACGGCACCGAGTACTTCGACGGACTCTCTGGTCTGTTCACCAACATGCTCGGCCACGGTCGCAGCGACATCGGCGCCGCGGCCGCTGAGCAGATCAGCCAGCTGGGTTTCTTTCCACTCTGGACCTACGCCCACCCCAGGGCCATTGAACTGGCCGAAAAGATTGCCAGCCTCGCGCCCGGGGACCTCAATCGTGTGTTTTTCACCACCGGTGGTGCCGAAGCCGTCGAGAGTGCCTGGAAGCTGGCGCGCCAGTACCACAAGACGCGCGGCGACACCGATCGCTACAAGGTCATCAGTCGCGACATCGCGTATCACGGCACGACCCTGGGGGCGCTGACCATCACGTCGCTCGACCCCTATCGAGTGCCCTTCGAGCCTCTGGTGCCCGGCGCGATCAAGGTACCAGCGGTCAATTTCTACCGGGCCGAACACCACGCCGATGACTTCGAAGCCTTTGGTCTGTGGTCCGCCCATCAGATTGAAGAGGCCATCTTGCGCGAGGGTCCCGAAACAATCGCGGCGGTCTTCCTTGAGCCGGTCCAGAACGCGGGCGGTTGCTTCACCCCACCGCCCGGCTACTGGCAGTCCGTGCGCGAGATCTGCGATCGCTACGGCGTTATCCTCGTATCCGACGAAGTTATCTGCGCCTTCGGGCGATTAGGCACCTGGTTCGGTGGCGAAAAGTACGACTACGTGCCCGACATCATCTGCTGCGCCAAGGGTCTCAGTTCGGGCTACGCGCCCATCGGCGCCATGATCGTCTCGGACCGTATCGCCGAGCCCTTCCAACACGACGACACCTCCTTCATCCACGGCTTCACGTGGTCCGGTCACCCGGTCTCGTGCGCCATTGCGCTCAAGAGCATCGAGATCATCGAGAACGAGCACGTGCTCGAAAACGTGTTGGCCAACCAGGACTACTTCCACGACCAGCTGAACGCGTTGAAGGACATTCCCATCGTCGGGGACATCCGCGGTACCGGGTACTTCTGGGCGATCGAGTTGGTGAAGAACCAAGAGACCAAGGAGACGTGGGCCGGTCAGGACGCCGAGCGGCTGCTGCGCGGCTACGTGTCGCCCGAGATCTTCCGGCGCGGACTCATCTGTCGTTCCGACGACCGGGGCGACCCGGTGGTGCAGTTGGCCCCGCCGCTCATATCCACCCGCGAGGACATCGACTTCATGGTGGGCACGCTGCGCGAAGTCTTCACCGGAGCCGTCAAGCACTCGCACTAACCAGTGGAGCCGCCCCGGTCGCTCTGGTGGTCGACGCTCGATAAACCGGTCACGCCCCGTCCAACCCTGACACACCACCGTGACGTCGACGTGGCAATCGTGGGCGGTGGCTACAGCGGACTGTGGACCGCGCGCGAACTCAAGCGGCGTGACCCAAGTCTGTCCATCTGCGTGGTGGAGAAGTCCGTCTGCGGATTTGGCGCGTCGGGACGCAACGGTGGTTGGGCGTCGGCCCTCTTCCCCGTGGGCCACAATGCGTTGGTGGCCCGTTACGGACCGGAGCAATTCAGCCACCTTCGCTGGGTACTCGAAGGGGCCGTCCCGGGACTCGGTGCGGCCGCCGCGGACGACGGCATTGACGCCCACTTCATACAGGGCGGCACGTTGGTCTTCGCACGAAACGCGCTCCAGGCCCAACAACTTCACACCAGTGTCGAGGCGTCGCGCCGCCACGGCGTCGCCGAGCACGATCTCGCCTGGCTCGACGCAGAGGAGGCTCGTCGTCGTGGATCACTGAGCAACTGCTATGGCGCGACCTTCACGCCGCACTGCGCCCGCATTCATCCCGCCCGTCTCGCACGAGGCCTGAGCGACGTCGACGAAACATTGGGGGTGGAGATTTACGAGCGTACGCCGGTCACACGAATCCGCCCCGCTCGACGAGGCCATCAAGCTGAAGTGGTCACGATCGGGGGTTCAGTTCACGCCGACTACGTGGTGCGCGCCACCGAGGGATTCACGCCCAGCCTGCCGGGCGAGCGGCGAACCGTCACGCCGTTCTACTCGCTGATGATCGCCACCGAACCTCTTGCTAACGCGTTCTGGGACGAAGTTGGATTCAGCCACTACGAGACCTTCGCCGACGACCGCCGTCTCACCATCTACGGCCAACGCACCAACGACAACCGCTTGGCCTTCGGGGGTCGCGGAGCGGCCTACCACTTTGGTTCCACCGTGGAAGAACGATTTGACCACGATCAGCGCGTCTTCGACATGCTCGAAGAGATCCTCCGCGAGCTCTTCCCCACGCTGAGCGGCGCCATCACGCACCGCTGGGGTGGACCACTCGCGATGGCGCGCGACCAAATGCCCTTCGTGCGAGTGGACCACGAAACCGGCCTGGCGAGTGCTGGCGGCTACACCGGCGACGGCGTGGTGTTGAGCCGCGTAGCGGCCATCTCAATGGCGGACCTGTTGACGGCGCCCGACGTCGAGACCGATTTCACGCGCCTGGCCTTCGTCCAGCACCGCTCGCGTCGATGGGAGCCCGAACCACTGCGCTGGCTCGGCATCAACGCGGCCATTGGACTGGCGACCTGGGCCGACCGCACGGAACGCCGCCGCGGCGTGGAAGGTTGCGCGAGCCGGTGGTTCGAGCGACTGGCCGAGCCATCGTTGGGTGGCGACGAATAAGACTGTAGGCGTGACGTCGAGCGGTCCAAACTCTCGCTCGTGTTTTTCAGAACGTGAAGCAGAAAACGCACTAGCGCAAGATGTTGATGGCCCGCGCTCCCACCACCACGATCGCCACCAGGGAAACAGCCGCTTCGGAAGCAAACAGGACCTTCAGTCGCAACGACAGCGGCATGGCGTCCGCGGGCGCAAAGCTCGTGCCGTTGGCGAACGAGGTGTAGAGGTAGTCAAAGAAGCGTGGTCGCCAGTCAGGAGGTGCCAGCTTCGCGCTGCCCATCTGGGGGAATTGAATATCGGGCCACAAGTCCTCGGTGCCGGCGCGCCGGTGCGGACCGCCCCGGTCGATCTCCCAGTACCAGACCCCATAAATAATGACGTTGGTGAGCCAAATGGAGACGGCCGAGTAGATGAGCTGCGTGCCCTGGGACACGTTCGAGCTGAGCAGTCGATGAACCAGTAGCGCCACCGAAGTGATATTGGCCACGGTGACGATGGCGATGAGCGCCAGCACGACCATGCGAATCCACGGCGACTCATCGGGGTGACGATGGCGCCTCGCCGAGAGGGGCACGAGGGGCAGTGCCACCAGGACCGGCAACAACCAACGCGGTCCGACCACCAGACGACTAGGCAGCACGACGTAGAGCAGCACACAGGTGAATAGGGCGACAGACGCCGGCCAGCGTGGTTCGGGGTGCGATGTCGCGGCGCTCAACTTAGTTGATCTGGATCTTTCCAAGACTCCCTAGGTTCTTCGTCGAGAGCAGTCCCTTGAGGGGCGTTTCATTGAGCAACTTCTTTACGGCACCGCCACTCACCGCCTTCACGTCGCTGGCCGGCGGTGCCACGATGTGCGTCGCTTGGTTGTAGGAGAGTACGTTGAGGGTGAGTTTGAGCGTTGAGGTCTTGGAAGTTTCGCTGACCGTGGCCGCCGTGAACTCGCCTTCGCCCCCGACCGTGATGGATATCTTGACGGTGGCGCTCGCGGGCATCTTTATGGGCGACTTGCTGGGCGCGGTCAGAATGACGTTGTCGCGTTGAAAGTGATACGTCGTGAGATAGCCGATCTTGGTCGTCGCCATCTTGTTGAAACCGCTGATCAAGGAGATGTCGGGCTTGGTCAATTCGAGTGAGAGCCCGAAGAGGGACGGCGACGAGACCGGTGTCTTGATCCAGCTCGCGCCGAAAATCGACGAGAGGTTGGGCGAACCAACGTAGAGGTCGCCGTGCACCAGTCGCAGATCCACCGCCGTGGCCGAAAAGAGCAGCGGGACGAGCAGCTGCGCCTGGACCTCGTTCTTGCGAAAGTTAATGTCCACGTTGGCGGTGAGATTGTAGGCCTGGCCGGTCGAGACCGTGATCTGAAGGCTGGCCGTCTTGGGCGGGTAGCCATGCAGCGCCAATGAATCCTTGGCGACGCCGGCGGGGTTGTTGTCCGTGGCGGCGTAGATGACGCCAGTCAGGGTGAGCGCCAGGGCCGCGGCGCCCAGGGCGAGGGGCGCTAGACGCTTCGATACGGACATGTCACTACCCTACCGGGCGGCCTAAAACGTCCAGGGCAGTTCAGTGCGCTGACTCTTGGAGGAGTTCAATGAAGAGTTCGTGCGAGATGTTGCGTCCGCTGGCGATGAAGCCAATGCGAGACGTGACGTCGTCGACTAGGTCATTGGTGATGGCGGCGTAGGGGGTCGCGGCCGAGCCTTCGAAGACCAGGCCGTTGTTCTGAGCCACTTCGCCCACGGCGCGGCGAATTTCAATCTCGGGCACGAGCACCAGCGCCACCCCGCTCTTGGCTACCAACTCATTGGTTATGGCGCCGTCGTCACCGCCGCCGGCCAGTCCGTCAGCGATGGTCGGGTGGTGGACGATTTGATCCATGGTCGCGCCGCGCAGTACGTGATAGAGGGCCGCGCTCTCAGCCGGCTGCGCGCCGGTTATGCGAATGTCGGCCCGTCCAGCGTCCTCGCGCGACATCAAGATGCCCGATATCAGCCCCCCGCCGCCCACCGGCACGACTAGGTGTTCGAGCTCGGGCGCCTGGAGTAATAGCTCGTCAAAAACGGTTGCCTGTCCGGCGATCACGTTGGTGTCGTTAAAGGGCGAGATGTAGCGGATCGACCGCCGATCGGCCAGTTCGAGCGCGTGCGCCTGGGCCTCGTCGTAGGAAGCGCCGAACTGAATGAGTTCGACGTCGTAGCGGCGCAGTTTCTTCACCTTGGCCATGGAGGCGTTGGTCGGCACTACGACGGTGGCCGGCACACCCAGCAGCGAACAGGCGTGAGCAATGCCGAGGCCGTGGTTGCCCGCCGACGAGGTGATGACCGCACCCTTGGCCTCCTCGCGCCGCGAAGCGTCGACGGCGCTGAGGGCGCCGCGCACCTTGAAGGAACCGGTGGGCTGGAAGCACTCGAGCTTGGCTAGCACCGGGCGTCCACGCAGTGAAATGGCGACGGTGGGCGTGGGAACGAGGTGATCCGCCACCACGCGTCGTGCGGCCTCAAGCTGGTGCGAAGTGGGTGCTAACACGTGGCGAATCATCAAAACCTCCGCCGTCACCTTACTCGCAGCACTTTTCTCGTCCTTCTAACGACAGGTAATGTCGCAACGTGCACTCCCTCGTCGCCATCATCATCGTGGCGTCGCTGGCCTTCGTTGGCACGATGTTTGACAATTATTTCGCGTTCGCCGCACAACTCTTGGTCACCAATCACGAGCGTTACCGCAGGGTAAGTTGGGCTCAGGCGTTGGCCGTCGCGACGCTACTACTAATCGCGCTGGCAGTGAACTCGCTGCTCACGTCAATCCCCACCCGATGGATTGGTCTCTTAGCCGTGGTCCCGTGGGCGCTGGCCGCGCACGCCTGGCGTCACCGCGCCAAGCCGGCCCGCGAGCAGTTCCGACGCGGGGCCATCACGACCTTCACGCTCTCGATTGCGTTGGGCGGTGACAACCTCGCGGTATGGATTCCGCTACTGCGGGCCAACGGCACGGTGCACGCGCTACTCACCATTGTCATCTTCGCGATCTGGGAGATCCTCTTCGTGCTCTCGGCGCAGGCGCTGATCAAGCAGCCGCGCGTCGTCCAGTGGGGTACCAAGCACGCCCCGAAGTTCGTCCCGTGGATCTACGTCGCGCTCGGTGTGCTCATCCTCGTGGAGTGCGGCACTTTTCGCTGAGAATTCACCCTCTGGTCAAGGGCCGCACGACTAGCGTTGTTAGGTGCCCAATTCGACTCCGCAACAGACGCTGCGCCGTCTGACGATCATTGTGGCGATCCAGTGGATGGGCGCGACGCTCGGTCTGCCCTTACTGCCTCTCTTCCTCGAGCACCGCGGCGGCACCCCGGGCATCATTGGCTTCATCATGGCCTCGTTCTTTATCGCGGGCGTGGCCACACAGTTCTTTCTGGGCCGACTGGCCGACAAGTTCGGACGTCGCCCCATCATGGTGGGCAGCCTCGTCGCCTACGGGTTCGCCAGCATGACGTTCCTGCTGCCGGTCGCGGCGCCGTGGTTCGCGCTCACCAGAATCGTGCAGGGAGCATCGGCCGGCGCCATTGAAGTGGCATCCCTCTCGGCCGTGGCGGCACTTTTCTCCGAGGCCCAGCGCGGACGGGCCGTTTCGAGAATCCTGGCGGCCCAACTGCTCGGCATCGCCATCGGGCCGGTCGCGGGCGTCCTCGCCTCGGTGAGCGACCTGGGCTGGGCCTTCTTCGTCACCGGCATCGTGAGCCTGCTCGCGGCCGCGCAGGCGCTGCGCACCAACGTGGGCGACAAGGCGTACGACCCCTCGCCGTTGCCGAAGCTTCAGTGGACGTCCCAGCTAACGGGCGCGTTGATCGCGGCGGCCGCGATTGGCCTGTTGATCGGCGTCTACGAGACCTGTTGGAGCCTGCTCATGCACGCCCACCACGCCAGCACCCTGGAGATACGGCTCAGCTGGACCATGTTCTCGCTGCCCTGGGTCGCCCTGAGCCGCCTCGGTGGGTGGCTCGCCGATCACCAGAATCGCCGCTTCACTGCCCTGGCCGGTCTGATGAATGGCGCGGTCTTCCTATGCATCTATCCGCACATCCATAGCAACTTCGCCATCTTGTTCCTGGGGTCGTTCGAGTCGATCGGCGCGGCCCTGTCGGTGCCGTCGATTGCGTCGCTGCTGACCCAGGGCGCGGCCGACCGCGAACTCAGTCGCCGACAGGGCCTCTACGCCACCTCCAATACCGCCGCCCTGGCCATCAGCGCCAGCGTCTCGGGCGTGCTCTTCACCATTAATTCGGCGCTGCCCTTTACCCTGATCGCCATTGTCTCGGCGCTTCTCGCCGTGTCCACCCTGTGGTGGTGGCGCCACGTCACGGGCAACATCACGCACCAGGTGTAGCGCGAAGACACGCGAGCGGGGCCGTAGCCCCGCTCGCGTATAACTACGTGACCTTCGTTACGACTTCCAGACGTAGTCCCAACGTGTTGAACCGCCGTCGGGGTTGAGCAAACGCTCGCCACCGAAACCCGCGCTGTAGGCCCAGTTCTGCACGTTCTTTCGCGCGGCATAGGCAGTTACCAAGAACGTGAGGAACAGGTACGTGCAGTCCTGAGCAAAGATGTCATTCACCTTGCCCCAGGCCGCGCCGTAGGCGGCCGAACCCTTGGGGCTAGCCAGGGCGGAGAGCATCGCTAATTCAACGGTCGGGTCGGCCTGGTGCGCAAAATTGACCGCGCCCGGGATGAAGGTCGTCGCGGGCAGCGAGGTCAGACCGAGGCCATTGGGATAGGCCGGCGAGGCGGGCACGGAGTCCCACCACACGTAGTTAAGACCCTGGTCGATGCCGCCGAACTGATTGAAGAAGGACGCGTCGAACGAGCCCTGCTCCACGTTCTGGATCAACGTCGCCTGTTCCGTGGCGCGCGGCGTCACGGTGATGCCCACCGCCGCCAACTGCTGCTCGATAAATGCGAACTGCTGGTTCTGTTCGGCACTGCCTGAGACAATGTCGATCACGAAACCCACCGAACTAACTTTGTTGGCGGCCTTGTAGTTGTTAACCAATGTGGTCGCCCCCGAGGGGTTGTAGTCCGGATAGTTGGGATTCTTGTAGTACGGCGACGTCGTTCGGTAAATGCCGTCCGAGACGATCCCTACGCCCTGGGCAATGACCTTGAGGAAGGTATTGCGGTTAATGGCCATGGCGCAGGCTTGGCGGATCGTCTGACTATTGACAACCGGGGTGAGAGAGAGATCCCATTGCAGCGTCGAGGGGTTGACCGCGCCCTTGATGCCCGGGGCCGTGCCCGCGATGACCTGCTGAACCCCATTGGGAACGGGCTGGCCCTTTTCAATGTAGGGCAGCGCCAATTGATCCCACGCACCGAACTGATTCTGGGTGCCCGAATTGTTCATCATGATGAAGTTAATGGATGGGTCGCGCAGGCCGTGAATGTCGTCGACGTACGTAACGCCCTTCATCTTGCGCAGCGTCACGATGCTGCCGGCGTTGGTCGTGAACAGCATGTCGATCTCGCCCGACGCCAGCGCGGCGTTACGCGTGGAGTCGTCAGGAATAGTCTTGAAGATAATCTCGTCGAGGTAGGGCAACGGGCGCCCCTTAGCGTCCTTGCGCCAGTATTTTTTGTTTTTCTTCACCACCGTAGTGGAGCCGAGTGACCAGCTGACGAACTCGAAGGGACCGGTGCCAATTGGGTGGCCCTTGTAGTTCGCCCCCAAGGTCGAAGGGGCGGCCATGTAGGCAATCTGCTGCTCGGAGAGAAGGATGTTGAAGGTCGAGAAGGGAATAACCAATTTGTAGACCACGGTGTAGGGGCCGGTCGAGACCACCGAGGAGATAATGGGCAAAATCGCCGGTCCCACCGGGCTGGTGGGGACCTGGGTGGCGGCGTAGTTGGCCACCACGGCGGCCGCGTTAAAAGACTCACCATTGGTGAATTTCACCCCACGACGGAGCTGTACGGTCCAGACGGTATCGCCCGCGCTGGGCGTCGCCGAGAGGGCCAGCATCGGCAGAATCGAGTTGCCATTGGCCGACGTGACAAAGAGTGGATCAAAGAAGGCGTTGCCCTTGATGAAGGCCGACTGATCCCAGGAGGCCTGCTGGCCGTTGAAATTCGAAAACGAAAGCACGTCCGATATCAGCCCCACAGTGAGGGTTCCACCGACCTTGGGCTTCTTGGTACTCACGCCGACCGCGGCGCCGGCAACGTTGGCCATAAGTCCGTCAACGACGGTGCCGGCCATCGCGACTCCGCCAATTGTCGCCGCCGAGTGGGTAATAAACGACCGACGATCGAACTCTGATGACATCTGGTCCTGCTTTCCCCTAGAGCTTCGGCACAGTGCCAAATCCCTCATTGGGGGCAATTTAGCCCGAAATAGTTCGTCGAAAAGTTCATAACCATAAAATTTGGTGGGTGTTGCTTCAGGACCCAGGCGGAAGGGAGGAACCGCCTGGGTCCTGAAAAAGTGGGAAATCGACGGCTACGAAGCCGACCCAATCTCCACGAGGGGGACATCTGGCTTGGAGACGAAATCCACCAGTACTGCACGGTTAACCAGGTCAAACGGAGACGAATGGGGGGCACCATACGTCGCGACCATGGCCTTCTCGCCCGCGTCGACGTTGTGGGCACTTCGATTCATCAGAATCCTCCTGTCGGTCGCGCGAATTTCTTGCTGCGATAGTCATCATTGGCCGCGACCTTCAAGGTCCCCTAGGAACTCATTAAGAACTACCTAAATACCTACTTTTGTGACAATTTTGTGACACCTTGTCCCGCGCCTCTACGCCCGGGGCCAGGCCGGCGTTTTAGAGGAAGGCCCAGTACCACCTGCGAGCAACGCGGCCCGACCATAACGACGCCTGCTCGGCGAGCGACCGTAATTGAATGTTCGTGGTTCCGTTGGATTCACCGTCGACCTAGGGTCGTTCAGCACTTTTAGAACCGGATACCCGGTAAAAATTGGACCGGACGGGACATGATGTAGTCGTGGCGGACTCGCGCGAAGATCGGTTACGGGACCTGGCGCACCTCGCCACCCCCGCGGTGGCGAATTTTCTCGCTCGACGGGCCTATCCGCTCAGCAACGCCGACATTGACGACCTGGTCGAGGAGGTGCTGATCGTCACCTGGCGCCGTCTCGACGACGTGCCCCAGGGCGCCGAGATCGCCTGGATGATAGGGGTGGCTCGAAACCTGCTCAATAACGCACGCCGCAAGCATTCGCGGCGCGAGCACGCGCATCACAAACTCGTTGCGAAGGCGAACGACGCCTCCGCGGAAGATCACGTCATCGCCAATGAGCAATTACGCATAGCCCTGGCCTCGCTGCGTAGCGACGACCAAGAAGTCCTGCTCCTTCACTACTGGGAGGGCTTGGACACCGAAGCCCTCGCCGTGGTGCTGGGCGTCTCGTCCGGCGCGGCGGCCACCCGATTGTCGCGGGCCTCCACGCGACTTCGCGAGGTCTTCGAAGAAATCTCAAAATCCGCTGACAAGGACGCGCTCCAACGTACAAGAAGGGTGTGAAAGGAGGATGACGAAGATGCCCGACGCGATTGATCCCACGGAACTGCTCGCCGCCGCGAACCCCGTCGCCTCCTACGAAATCGAACCTGACCGACTGGACCGGATGATCACTCGCGCGACCGCCACGGCTCCAGTCAGTCGATTCTCATTGCTGCGTCCGTGGCAGATGAGAGCCGGTTCGGCCGCGGCCGCCGCGGCGCTGGTCGTCACCGGCGTCGTGGTGTCCCTGGGCGCTCCGTCGAGCCTCACCGTCTTTGCCTTCGCCACCAACACCTCCATCGCCGGCCCGTCATCGCTCTCGGTGGCCGGTCCGGCCAACTTTGAATCAACCGAGGCGCCCACCAGTCATTCGGGCGCAGAGAAGTTCATCGCGGGTCGCCAACTCGCCTCGGCGGCACCCCCGCTGGCCGTCTACTCCGTTGCCTCGGTCGCCAATGCACAATCCGCGGTTAAGGCCGTCGCCACGGCGCTCGGCGTGCGCCACACGATGCTGACAAAGAGTTGCTCTTACGACAACGTGGGCACGACGGGCGCCGGCGTCGACGCCGTCGGACGCAGCGCCGAGGTCATCGGGGATTCCTTCGGCACCAAGAACTGTCAAGGCCCGTTGGTTGGTCCCATCACGTGGGCCTTCGCGCACAAGACGTCGCCGTGCCTGCAACTCGCGTCTCCGAATGCCACCACTTTCGTGTGTGCGGTCGGGGCCGTCGTCCAGCACGCCGCGTCACACCTCAAGTTGATCGTGTGGTCAGCCCCACTCGTCAAGTCGCTACTCGCCGGGCGCCTCGTGCCGAGCGGTATGAAGCTGGCGGCTCCCACGTTCTTAAGCGGAACTAATATCATCCGCTACCCGCTCGAAACGGTAGGTGGCGTCACTACGAATCAGGACGATGAGTTCGAGTTCACCAGCCACGGCGCATTGCTCTTCGCCTCCGGACTACTCGCGACGGCGACACTGGATGCAAAGTATCCGGCCCTCTCGCCTTCGGCCGCCGTCGCGCTCTTATCAACCTCGAACCCATCGGGAGGCATCAATCCCGGCGGCCCAATGATCCCCGCGTCCGGCGCCACGACGACCACGATTAATCCGGGCGGTCCGATGATTCCGGCGCCCAGTTCCACGACCACGACGAACCCTCCCACCAACAGCGTGACGGTCAACTCAGCGACCCTCAGTTACCAATTGGTCTGGCTAACCAATGGTTCGGCCGTGCTGGTGCCGCAGTACACCTATCGCGCCAACAACGGGAGCGCCCAGCGGGCCCTCGCCCTTAATCCCTCGTACTACCTCGTCGAGCCTGCGAAGTAGGCGAACCGTCATGCACCGTCCGAGCAACAGTAAAAAGGAGAACCGATGAGCACAGACACCGGCACAATAGAGAGCGGGCCCTCGGGTGGCTCGAATGGGCGACCGCGGAGCGCACTGAACTGGCTGGTCGGGCTCGTCGCCGTACTGGTCCTTATCGCCGTTGGCTTCACGGGCGCGGCCCTGGAGCATTCGAATAAAACGACCTCTCCGGCCACCATTTCCGTGACCGGATCGGCCACGGTCAAGGGCACCCCCGACACGGTGAACTTCCAAATCGGGATGCAGACGACCAACGTCGATGCCGCGGCGGCGCTCTCGCTTAACAACGGACGGGTGACCTCCCTCGAGGCGGCGCTCATGAAGCACGGCGTGACCAAGAAAGAGATGCAGACCTCGGGACTCGATATTCAAGAGAACACCAACAACTTTGGCATGGTGACCGGATTCACCGTGATCGACACGCTCAACGTCACGATGCACCAGATCGCCAAGGCCGGCGCGGCGATTGAAGCGGCCGCCCAGGCCGGCGGCAACGGAGTGGAACTCAACGGCATCACTTTTTCGATCTCCAACGACTCGAAGCTGCTGTCGGCGGCACGCGCCAACGCGATGCGCAACGCGCACACCGAGGCGAATAACATCGCGAGCGCGGGCGGCACCAGCTTGACGGGCATTGTCAAAGTGGTCGACCAGGAGAACCAGAACTCCGTCCTCCCCTCTCCCGTGGGCTTCAACGCAGCCGCCACGGCACTCAAAACGGTTCCCCTACAGGCGGGCAGTGAGTCGCTCAGCGTGCAGGTGAGCGTCGTGTACTCGTTGGCGAACTAAGCAATCGCGTGGTCCCAGGAACCCAAAGCCCCGGGTCCACGCGGTTGGTCGAATCGATGACAAGCAATTCGACGTAGTTTCCTCAAACGGGACCGGGTTCTCGGTTCACTAGGACCGCGAGCCTGGTCCCGGGCCAACCTGGTTCGGGCCCCGCAATTAGCTGACCCCGGGACCGCGCGCTTCCCAACGGAAATTTCGTGACGCGACCACGAGAGCCACGACGGCCCAGGCGAGCAGCACGCCCGTGTTGATCGCGTTGATGCCCGTCGAGCCAGCGATCAAGAAGGCCGATTGCAGACCCTGCGCCGCGTGCTCCAATGGAAACACCTTGCCGACATCGATCAACCACGTCGGCATTAAGAACGTCGGAATGAAGACTCCCGAGAGAACGGACAGGATAGTGGCCGCGAGCGGTCCAATGGCCGACGCCGAATCCGCGGTCTTGCAGACTCCCGAGAGGGCCAGCGCCAGCGAACAAAAGCAGCACACCCCCAACGCCACGTAGACCACAAGACCCACGAAAAGGTGCCCCGAAAGATGCACGTGGTAAAAAATGGCACCGACGGCCACCATCAGGGCAACCGTCGCGTAGACCACGACCACCGTTCGTCCGATCTCTGACACGAGGTACACCCAGCTGGGCATCGGCGTACCGCGAAAGCGCTTCAACAGTCCCCGTTCACGGGCGGTGGTAATTCGATTCAGCAGCGACCCAAAACTGACGAGGGTGATCACGTACGAGATGATCGAGGCCGTGTAGTAGGCGCCAGAGGGAACGTCGCGACCATCGAACTTCGTATTGCCCTTGAAGATGGCATTGAAGAGCAGCAGCAAGATAACCGGAAAGAGGGCCGTGAAGACGAGGGCGCTCTTGTCACGCGCGTAACCGCGAAGCGCGTAACGAGTCTGTACGACGGCGAGTCGCGCGTCACTCACGAGCCGATCCCCTGCGCTGACGGCGAGGTTTCTTCGGCCAGCTTCACGAAGACGTCGTCGAGACTCGGTCGAATGGCTTGGAGTTTGCCCAGTTCAACGCGTTCGCCCTTCGCCCACTCGAGCAGCACGGTGAGGTCATCCTGCACGCGGTTGGTCTTAAATCGCACGACCAAACCCTCTAACTGCACGTCCGTTCCCAGGACGGCGCGCAGGCGCGCCACGTCGAAACCGGGAGACGATTCAAAGGTGATTTCCGTGTGGTAACCCAACGTGGCGTTGAGTTCCTCGGCGGTACCCTGGGCCGCGATCAGCCCGGCGCGCAAGATGATTATCCGGTCGGCCAGGTGCTCGGCCTCGTCCATGTAGTGCGTCGTGAGGAAGATGGTCTTGCCCGCGCTGCGCAGTCCCTCGATCATGGACCACATCTCGCGACGCGCGACCGGGTCCAGCCCCGTCGTCGGCTCGTCGAGAAAGAGCACCTCGGGGTCGCCCACCAGTCCCAACGCGACATCGAGGCGCCGCTTTTGTCCGCCCGAGAGCCGCCCGATCCGCTCGCCGGCCTTCTCGTGAAGCCCGACCGCGCCGATGGTCGCCACCACGTCCGTCCGGCGCTCGAAGTAGCGGGCGAACATCAACAACGTCTCGCGCACCGTGTAGACCGGATCGAGTTCACACTCCTGCAGCACCAGGCCAATCCGGTTTCGCCACTCGCGGGTGGCCTTGGCCGGGTCGGTGCCGAGCACCGACACGCGGCCACTGTCGCGGGGCCGGTAGCCCTCGAGGATCTCAATGGTCGTGGTCTTGCCCGCCCCGTTGACGCCAAGGAAACCCAATATCTCCCCGGCCTGAACCTCGAAACTGAGTCCGTGCAGACGTTCCACCTGGCCGTAGGACTTTCGAAGTTGCTCCACTTCCACCACGGCCGCCATGCCAGGAACTTTAGACCCCGCCGCGGTGGCAACGAGAGTGCTCCGCCGTCACCCCCCCGAGCACGTTGCGTCACTCAGTGAGAGAATCCTCAGGTTCGTGTCTCCGAAGGAGTCGCTCGCCCACGCGTCGACGTCGCATTATTTCCAATTCAAAAAAATCTCCACTTTCCCTTCACGCACCCGTCGCCATCGGGTAAACATGTCGCGTACGGCTCGCGTCTCGCGCGATCCTTGCGAGGGCACAACATCTATAGGGAGGGATCACCCAGTGGCATCAACTTTGGACTCACACAACGGTTCGGCCGACGACCAACCGTTTCGCGTCGAGCAACGCGGCATCGATTTCGTGCCCGAAAGCGAACGCTGGGCCACGCCGCGCAATATCGGAGCGCTCTGGACCGGCTCAGCAATCAACGTCGAATACTTCATCTACGGAGCCCTACTTATGGGGTTCGGATTCAGCTTCAAAACGGCCGTCAGCATCATCATCATCGGCAACATCTCCTTCTTGCTCTTGGGCCTCGCTTCGTTGCAGGGCCCCGAAACGGGGACCACGGCCTTCACCATCAGCCGCGCCCCCTTCGGCGTGCACGGGTCGCGCCTGGTGGCCTTCTTTAACTGGATCACCCAGATCGGTTTTGAGACCGAAGGACTGATCCTCATTGTGGGCGCCGCCATCGTGCTCTCCCAGATGGTTGGTTTCCAGGTCAACGGTGCGTTAAAGGTGCTCTACATCGTGGTCGCCGCCGCCATCCAGGCCATCGTGCCCTACTTCGGCCACGCCACCATGGTCAAGGTCCTGCGCGCGCTGATCATTCCCTTCGGCGCGATTTTTGTGCTGTTCGCGGTCTTTGACATCCAGCACGGCTCCAGTAGCTTCAAGGGTTTCGGGGGCGGCTGGGAACTCTACACCGCCGGATTGGCTTTCGTCTTTGCGCTGTCGGGACTGGGCTGGACCGAGTGCGGCAATGACTACACCCGCTACGTTCCCCGTGATGCCTCCAAGGCGTCGGTCGTGGGCTGGGTCTTCCTCGGCACCGCCGTGCCCGAGATAGTCATGATGCTGCTCGGCGCGGCGACGTTCACCTTCCTCTCTTCGAGTGCGCAGGTCGGCGACTGGAACGGGGCCAACCCCTTCGAGGCGTTGCACGGCCAGCATTTCATTCCGAGTTGGGTCATCGTGCTGTTTTTAATCTTCGCCATCGTTCAGCTCTTCGGCATCAACTCACTCGACCTGTACTCGTCGGGCGTGTCACTCCAGGCGATGGGTTTTCGCCTGCGCCGCTATCAGGCCGTCGTTTTGGACAGTGTCCTCGCCTGCGGTTTGACCATCTGGGCCATGTTCCAGTCAACCTTCTCGCTGTACATGAAGGAGTTCGTCGGGGTCATCATCTTGTGGATTGCCCCGTGGTTCGGGGTGTTCATCATGGACTGGATCCTGCGCCGGTACCGCTACAACCCCGCCGAACTGCAACGCACCGACAAGAACAGCATCTACTTCGGCGGCGCGGGCGGCGTGAGCTGGAACGCCATCGTGGCCTTCGTCGTGGGTGTGGTCTGCGCCACGCTGTGCTATTCGAAGGCGCCCCCGCCGGTGGGCTTTCCCCTGCACTGGATGACGCCGATCTCCAATCATTACGGGGCGGCTTGCGCGGGCAAGCTGGTGCACGGCGCCTGCACGGCTGGCTGGTACGGCGGTGCCGACTTCTCGGTGCCCACGGGAGTTATTATCGCGGGATTGGTCTATTTCATCGCCGAGAAATCATCGGGTCGAGTAGCCAAGCAAGTGAAGCACCAGAACGAACTGGAACCGAATCGTTAAGAAGCAAGGGCATGCGAGAAACCCCGGGCCACTGGCCCGGGGTTTTTTGTTGCTCGCCCGGGATAGCGACTGGACGAGGGAGTAAGCGTGGCACTGTCACCCAGAATTTTCTCATTGAATTTCGTGCGCACGACGCCGCCTAATCCCACCGAACTGCGAAATTCGGACCCCGCGCAAGAGATGCAACTCGACCAGATCGAAACTGCGAAGGATGCTCACTATGACGCAATGACCGACGCGCAGCGCGATGCGTACTACGTCAATCCCAGCCTCAAGACGCGAATCGGCAAACTGTTTGGTCGAGGCTAGCCGGTCTCGAGAGATTCCGAGTTCGCCCACTACTCATAGCGCACGGTCAGTCGTTGCGAGCAGCACCGACATCCACTCAGCCGATCCAGTCTTCGACGAGACCGCCCGAACCATCGGGACGAAAGACTGGAATTGATCCGAGGGCGCGCACCAACGTCGCGTCCTCGCCCAAGGCGCTGCGCCACAGCGAGGCCTCGGTGACCAGCGTCCCGATGGCGACGACGTTCGCTCCCACGCCACGCAGCAAGCGCAGTGCGGCGCCGGTGGAAGCGCCCGTCGAGATGACGTCGTCGACAATGGCGACGCGCTTAGCCCGCACGTCCTTGATCCGCGCGCGGTCAAAGAGCAGGCGCTGCTCGACGTCGGTGGTAATGGAGCGGACCTGTTCGCTGACCGCATCGGCCAAGTGGATCTTGGGGGTCTTGTGCAATATCACGTATTGGTCGAGGCCCAAGTGGCGCGTCACCTCGACCACCAGGGGAATGCCCATCGTGGCCACCGTCGCCACGATGTCCACGTCGTAGGGACGCAGGATCTCGGCCAGCTCCTGACCGGCCTGGGACATGAACTCCACCCCCATGTCGACGGTGATGAGCAGGGCTAGGGCCAGCTGTTCGTTGAGCGACGCCACGGGCAGTTCAACTCGTTGGGTACCGATTTCGGTTGAATACGTGCGCTCTCCCACGGTGTTGGAGCATACTGAGCGGATGCACTCTTCAAGGACACCGCTGCCCACTCACCTGGCCCAACTCATGTTGTCCACCGCCTACGACGAAGCGATCATGGGACTGCGCGAGGGTGGCATTCCCATCGGCGCCGCGCTGTTCACCCGCGACGCCACGCTGCTCGGTGCCGGTCACAACCAGCGGGTCCAAGAGGGCGACGCTTCGGTGCACGCCGAGACCGACGCCTTTCGCAAGGCCGGTCGTCGACGCGACTACCCCGAGTGCGTGATGGTCACGACCCTCTCACCGTGCTGGTACTGCTCGGGCCTGGTACGCCAATTCAATATCGGCGCCGTGGTCATTGGTGAGTCCATGAATTTTCACGGCGGCCACGACTGGTTACGCGAATTGGGTGTCGAGATCGTCATCTTGGACGATCCCGGTTGCACCGAACTGCTGGGTACCTTCATCCACCAGCACCCCGAACTGTGGAACGAGGATATCGGTCTGTAGTCAGCGCACCGGCGGGCCAAAGAGCCGGTCGCCGGCGTCGCCCAAACCGGGCGTGATGTAGCCCACGTCGTTGAGTTCGGCGTCCAACGCCGCGGCGACGATCGAGACGTTGGGATGGTGTTCGAGCACAAAATCGACTCCGGGTTGGGCGACGATGAGGCAGAGCACCGTGATGTCCGTCGCGCCGCGTTCGACCAACATGTCGAGCACGCAGACCAGCGAACCACCAGTGGCGAGCATCGGATCACACAGCACCACGTGCGCGCCCGCCAGCGTGTCGGGCAGTCCGTCGAGGTAGACCGTGGGCTGTAGGGTCTCCTCGTTGCGGCGCAGTCCCACCAGGCAGACCCGGTGGTGGGGCAAGACTTCCTGCACCGCGGGCGACATGCCCAGGCCCGCGCGAAGGATGGGCACAATCACGTATTCGGTTTCCACCCGCACGGCCGGCGCACCCCTGACCACTGGTGTATCGACCGTCGTAGCGGTCACCGGCGTATCACGGAAGGCCTCGTAGGCCACAAACCGAGAGATTTCGCCGGCCAGTCGCAGAAAGTCGGCGTTGGACGTCGTGACGTCGCGCAGTTGACGGACCTTATCCGCAACGATGGGGTGGTTGATTACCAGTGGTCTGTGCACGAGGTCACATTACGCCTTCGGCCTCATTGATGCGGGCGGATGCAGACCGTTGCCAGGAAGGCAAATCGAGGGCTCCCGGTAGAATCCACTGATGGCTCTTTCCCTCTCCACCGGCTCCGCGCCGGGCGGAGAGGATGATTTGGCCAATCCACTCGGCGGTGTTCGCTCTACGTACGAGGGGCCGCGTAAACAAATTTTGCGTGACAAATCGTTGCCCTGGTGGCGACGGGTGCTGCCGGTCATTGCATCGCACCGCCTCACTTTCCTGATCGCCATCGGGCTCTCGTTCGTCAGTTTGATTCTCCAGACGTTGATCCCCTTGTTGCTCGATCGCGCCATTCAAAAGGGCCTGCTGCACAATTCGGGTGCGCTGGACCACTACGTCGTACTCATCCTGATCATTGGACTCTTAACGGGCGTCACCGGTATTATTTCGCGCAACTACCTTTTCTACACGGCCTACAACGTCGAGGCCGATTTGCGTTCGTTGATTTACGAACACCTCACGTGGCTCTCGTTCAGCTTCTTTGACCGCGTGCAGTCCGGACAACTCATTAGCCGTGCCAACAGCGATATCCGCAGCGTCCAGGCGTACTCCACGTTCGCCCCGCTGATTGTCGTGCAGTGCTTGGGCGGCGTGCTGGCCTTCATCTTCATGCTCTTCATCTCGCCGGTGCTGGCCTTCATTGCCCTCATCGTGATGCCGATCCTCTACGTCGTGGGCATCAAGATGCGCCGCGTGATGTTCCCAATCTCGTGGATCATCCAGGCCCGATTGGCCGACGTCGCCACCATCGTGGACGAAAACGTCAACGGCGTGCGCGTGGTCAAGTCCTTCGCCCAAGAAGAGGCCGAGGTCAACCGACTGGCCGATACCGCTGAGCGAGTGGCCTGGTCCTACATCAAAGACGCCCAGATTCGCGGCACGTGGTCGCCGTGGGTCCAGAACCTACCGCAGTTGGGGCTCGCCCTCGTGCTCTTTTTTGGTGGGTACATGGTGCTACATGGGACCTTGTCGGTCTCGGCCATCGTGGCGTTCAACCTCTACCTCTTGATGCTCCAGGCCCCGTTCATGATGCTGGGCCAGCTCGTCATGATGGGTCAACGCGCGCGGGCCAGTGCCGAGCGCATCTTCGAAATCCTCGACGAAAACCCCGACATCGTCGAGCGGCCGGGCGCCTTCGACCTACCCCACGGCGACGGCGTCATCAAGTTCGATCACGTGCGTTTTGAATACGACAACGGCGCCGAGATTTTGTCCGACTTTGACGCCCAGATCGAGCCGGGTGAAACCGTGGCGATCGTCGGCCGTACCGGTTCGGGCAAGTCAACCGTCGCGCGCCTCCTGACGCGCTTTTATGACGTGAGCGACGGCGCGATCACGATTGACGGCCAGGACATCCGCGACGTCACGCTCGAATCACTGCGCGCTGACGTGGGCGTGGTGCTCGACGAGCCCTTCCTCTTTTCGATTTCCATTTTTGAGAACATCGCCTACGGACGGCCCGACGCGATCTTAGAGGAAGTTCAGAGTGCCGCCAAGGCGGCCAACGCCGATGAGTTCATCGTGAATCTGTCCGAGGGCTACGACACCGTGGTGGGTGAACGGGGCTACACACTCTCGGGCGGCCAGCGCCAGCGCATCGCCATTGCCCGCACGTTGCTCGTCAATCCGCCGATCTTGATTCTCGACGACGCGACCAGCGCCATTGACGTGCACATCGAGGCGGGCATCTACGAAGCGCTCACCACCTTGTTGCGCCAGCGCACGACGATCGTCATCGCGCACCGCATTTCCACGATTGCCTTAGCCAGTCGCGTCCTGTTACTCGACGAGGGTCGAGTCGTCGCCAGTGGGACCCATGAAGAATTACTCGCCACGTCCGCGCTCTACGTGCAAGTGCTCGCCCAAACCAAACCGGATCTGCCCTAATGGCCTGGGGCGGATGGGGCGGCGGCGGCATGTTTGGCGGGCGGCCTACGGCCCCGGGTCTGCCCTTCGGGGGGATCCCGAGCGAACTGATGGAGGGCGCGACCAAGATCCTCAAGACCGAACCAGAGCACGCGCCGAGCAATATTGCCTTCACGCAGCGACCGAACGCGAAGGAACGCCAGCGGTTGACACTGCCCAAGCTCCTGCGGGTCTATCCCGGTTGGGTGGTCTCGGGGTCGTTCCTCGCCATCCTCATCAGTCTCGTCATGCAGGTCGGACCGTTACTCACGGCCTACGCGATCGACAACGGCATGGGC
>OLLM01000128.1_pt1 | contig 76426 bp, 71 predicted proteins | sample 1604581 | NCBI WGS metagenome assembly OLLM01 (sample SAMEA104055725, study PRJEB20765) | soil metagenome | biome: Arctic tundra; feature: Polygonal ground; material: soil | place: USA | collected 2011-09 | depth 0-0.5 m | reverse complement strand
GATTGAGATTGTGAGTGCTATCGCGGATCACCACTAATTGTTCTTTACGGTGATGAAGGGCTCAAGGCCCCGGAGATTGTTGGTGTCGAAGGCCCGACATGACAGGTCTGCAACCATCCACTGGCGATTGGCTACTTGGTTTCAGAAGGTTAAATGAAGCAATTTGCGAGTGCCGAATCGTCAACGATGAGAGATGATTACCACGCCCGGAAGATTGCTGAAGGCCGTTCTGTCTGCAGTAACCACTGACCGATTGGACGAGACAGCGGTGGCCGCAATGATTAGATCGTGCGCTCCCCTTGGTCTCCCTTGTTGACGAACTGCGACAAGAAGCTGGGCGTGCGCGTGCGCGACCGCTACGTCATAATCAATAACCGGAACAACCAGCAGAATCTGTTCGAGAAGCCTCTCTCGACTTTTTCTGGTTTTTCCTTTTGACAGTTCAACACCCACTTGAAGTTCTGCCACCGTAATTGCGGCGATCGCAACATCGTCTTCGTCCTCGATTATCGCGTCGAGGCTCGCGTTCGACCTTTCCGCGTCAATAAGGAAGGTCGTATCGAGAACTAAACGGTTCAGAACCGCTCCTCAGCAATGACGAGGTTTCTGGTCTTACTCAAATCTAACCGCCATTGGGCGTCGGCTCGATGGAGTCGCAAAACGGTCTTTACATCCATTCCAAGCCCATTGGCTACCGGCTCAATGTGAGCGACTGCTCGACCACGTCTTACGATCGTGATTCGCTCTCTATTGTGCTCAACGGCATCCAACAACTCGGCAAAATTCCTCGCGGCATTTGTGGCGCTAATTTCTGTCATGAAATCAGATTATCAGATTTTGGTGTCGAAGGCGGGACTTGAACCCGCACGCCCCTGAGGGCACCAGCCCCTCAAGCTGGCGCGTCTGCCTATTCCGCCACTTCGACGCGGACTTCTACTTTAGCCCGAGATCGATTCTCGTCGTGGAGTGCTTACGTCGGCGAAGAAGGTGGTGCGATCGTCCAACTGGAAACTTGGTCAACGAATCCGGTGACCGAAAGACTACCCACGACGTTGGCCAAGGTGCTCGACCATTCGACCAGCGACGGCGCAGTGTAGAGCGGGCGCACCCAGAATTGATTCATGATGACCTGATCGAGCGAGAGCCACGTCGCGTTGGCGGCCACCGGGTTGAAGTTGGCGACGGCAGTGTCGTAGAGACTGGTCACCTGCGATGTGCGCACGCCGCTGGGGAAGGAATCCACGTAGGCCGGACCGGCCCACGACCGAGCCGCGTAGGAAGGTGTCGTCATAGTCGTGCGCGTAAAAATCGCCGCGTCGACGTGATTGGAAGCCGCCGCCGCGGCGGCCGCCGTGTCGCTCGTCTCATCGACCTGCGTCACGCGAATCCCGAGATCCTCCCATCGAGTCGTGATCAGCACTGCCGATGATTGATCGGTCGCACTTGGCCCCACCGCCACGCGCAGCGACAGTACGGACCCGTTGTTTCCCACTAGACCCTTGGCCACGTGGCGATAGCCGGCCGCCTTCAATGCACTCAACGCGCAGGGTAAGCAGTCCGCCAATCCAGGCGTACCACCCGCGACCGGCGCGGTAGTAGTCGTCGTCTCGGCCTGACCGGTCGGGCCGGTGCCGGAGGTCCCAGGGTACGCACTTTGACCCTGGGAAAAAATGGCCGACTGCGCCACCGACGGCGAGAAGGTGACGGCGCCCCAGAGGGTATTGATCATGCTCTGGCGACTGAGCGACCAACTGAGCGCCTGACGAATGCCCAGGGCGCTGGTGAGTTGGAGGCCGGGCGCGAAGGTCAACTCTTCGATATTGCTCGAGGTGCCGATGTGACTCAGTTGGTCGGGGTGCGCGCTGAGCGCCTGCTCCTGGGCGCGATCGACGGTCAAGGAGTAGCTCGCGAAGTGCGCGCTCTTGGACGCCGGAATAAGGTCGCTGCTGGTCACGATGACGTGGCCGAAGCGGTTGGGGTCGAGTTGCCACTTCTTGTTGATCGTGAGCACGACCGTCGTCGCCGACGCGCTGGTGACGACGTAGGGCCCGAGCGACGGTCGCTTTACGAGGTTGCTTATCGCGCAGCCGTTCGGTGCACCGGGGGCCTCGACATCGCGAAAGAGCAAGTTCCATTCGGCGTAGGGAGTGGCGAAGATGGCAGTCACGCTGAGCCCGCCGTTGGTGACGTTGAGCGAGGAAATCGCGCGATAGCCATCGCTCTTCACGCTCGAGAGCGACTGGGCGTACGCCCACCACGCCACCAGGTCGCTGGCATCAAAAGCTTGACCATTGCTCCAACGCTGGTTGGGGGCAATTGTATAGACGACCGTCTCGGGCTTGAGCGAAGTCAGTTCCGCGGCCGCGATCGGACCACCCTCACCGACCAGGTTGCCGCCCGAACTAGTGAGGAAGGCCGACGGACGCACGAGATCCAAGATGCCGTCCGAACTCGGCGTGGCGCCGGCGTCGAGGAAAGTGCAGCCGTTAAAGGGACCGGGCAACGAGATCGTCAGCACTTTTTTGTTGTCGTTGGTAGTGGTCTTGGGTGCGGCGCTCGCCCACGCGACGGGAATCAAGATAACTGCCAGGGTAAAGCCAGCCAACATAAGACGCAGCGGCGACCCTTTAGGGATCATTTCGCCTACTGCAAACGCAGGTCAAGCGTCAGCGTGGCGAAGGTGAACACCAGCGCTGCGGCGATCGTTATGCGGTCGAGATTGCGTTCCACGACGGTCGATCCGGCCGCCACGGCGCCCATCGAGCCACCCATTAGGTCCGAGATGCCGCCGCCGCGTCCCGAGTGCAGGAGGACCAGAAAGATCAACCCCACGGCCGAGACCACTTCAATACCAACGAATGCCCAGGTGAACATCAAATCCTCCGATTCAGCGTTTTCCAGCGTAGCAGCCGTCGCAGGCGCCAACTATGGCGAGGAAGCTCTCCGCGACGAGGCTGGCTCCCCCGACGAGGAATCCGTCGACCCCGCCCTCGCTCACTATCGAGCCCGCGTTTTCCGCGTTCACGGAGCCGCCGTAGAGGACACGGGTGTCGGCGAGGCCCAGGGCCTTGAGCTGCGCGCGGATCGTCGAGGCCATGGCCCGGATCTGTTCGCCCGAGGCGCTGCGACCGGTGCCGATGGCCCAGATTGGCTCGTAGGCTACGCTCACCTGCTCCGCATACTTTTCGTCGAGGCCCGCCAGAGCGCTGGCCAACTGCGCGGTCACGAACTCGCCCGGTTGGCCTTCGTCGCGCACGGCGAGGTCCTCACCGACGCAGAGCACGGCGTTAAGGCCGCCCTGGACCACCGTGCGCAGGGTCGCCGCGACGACATCGTTATCCATGTGGTACATCGAACGGCGTTCGGAGTGACCCACTAGTACCCAGCGCACGTCGAGGCGCTTGAGCATCGCGGTGCTGACCTCACCGGTGAAGGCGCCGTTGTCGTGCTGGCTCACGTGCTGGGCGCCCAGTTGCACCGCGATGCGCTCGGAGTCGACGATCGAGCTCACGCTGCGCAGGTCCACGAAGGGCGGCGCCAGCACGATGTCGGTGTGCTCGGTCGGTCGGTTCTTTAAGATGACGCCGATCTGCTGGCCCAGGTGGAGGGCCTCGACGAAGTCCAGGTTCATCTTCCAGTTGCCAATCACCAGCATTCTGGTCGCGGTCGTCATCTAGTTGAACGGGCTCGCGCGCAGGGCCTTCAGTCCCGGCAGGTCGCCCAGTTCCACGAACTCCAGCGAGGCCCCGCCTCCGGTGGAGATGAAGCTGAAGGCGCTCTCCAATCCGTAGGCCTTGAGGGCCGCCACCGAGTCGCCGCCGCCCACCACCGAGACGGCGCCGGAAGACGCCACGGCCCGCGCGACGGCTTCGGTGCCGACGCCGAAACGGCGGTCCTCGAAGACACCCATCGGGCCGTTCCACAGGATGGTCGCGGCCGGGGCAATGGCCGCGCGAAAGGATTCAATGGCCTCGGGTCCGATGTCGAGGCCCTCGAAGCCGTCGGGTATATCGCCGTCGAACTCGACCACCGGATCGTCGCCGCCCTGCGTACCAAAGCTGGCCCCGTCAGGCAAACCACGTGAGTCGACCGGGATCAGCACGTTGCCGCCGGCCAGGATGTCCGCGCACTCGGCCTCGAAGGATCCGTTGAACAGCGACGAGCCAATGCTGCGTCCCTGGGAGGACGCGAAGGTGTAGGCCATGCCGCCACCCACGATCACGGTGTCGGCCTTCTGCGCCAGGGCCTTGACGATGCCCAGCTTCTCGGCGATCTTGGCGCCGCCTACGATGGCCACGAAGGGCCGGTCGGGACTCTCTAACAGATTGGCCAGGGTCGACACCTCACGCTGGAGGTTCGGCCCAGCGGCGCTGGGCACCAGGGTGGGCGGAATCATGATCGAGGCGTGCGCGCGGTGCGAGGCCCCGAAGGCCTCGTTGATGTAGTAGTCGTAACCGGCCACCAGGGCGGCGCCGAAGGCGGGATCGTTCGCCTCTTCGCCGGGACTGAAGCGCAGATTCTCCAACAACTCGACCCCGGGACAGAGTTCGTTGAGACGCCGTCGCACCGGTTCGACGTTGTAGCGCTCGTCGACGCGGCCGTTTGGTCGTCCGAAGTGGGTGCAGGCAACCACCACGGCGCCCAGTTCGCGCAACTCCTCAAAGAGCGGCAGGCAGGCGCGGATGCGAAAGTCGTCAGTCACTTCAACACGGCCGTCGACGTCGGCCACCGGCGTGTTGAAATCCACGCGCACCAGGATCCGTTTTGCCGCCAGGCTGCCCCAGCGACGGTAGTCAGGCAGCATCGACGACACTGGTTACTGGCCGATGTAGCGGGTGAGGTCCACCAGGCGATTGGAGTAACCCCACTCGTTGTCATACCACCCGAAGATCTTGACCAGGCTCTTGTGCTCGTCGATCTTCTGGACCATGGTCATTTTTGAGTCAAAGGTGCACGAGGCGGGGCTGCCCACGATGTCCGAGGAGACAATCGGCTCGTCGGTGTAGACCAGCACCCCCTTGAGCGGGCCTTCGGCGGCGGCGTAAAAGGCCTCGTTGATCTCCGCGACACTGGTCGAGCGAACGATCGCCGTGAAGTCGGTGATGCTGCCGTCGGGCACCGGCACGCGCAGCGACGTGCCGTCGAGGCGGCCCTTCATGGCCGACAGGACCAGGCTGGTCGCGCGCGCAGCGCCCGTCGATGAAGGCACGATATTGATCGCGGCCGCGCGCGCACGGCGCAGGTCGCCGTGGACCAGGTCGAGCAGATTCTGGTCGTTGGTGTAGGCGTGGATCGTGGTCATGAGCCCGGCGTCCACCCCGAAGGCGTCGTCCAAGACCTTGACCATCGGCACGAAGCAGTTGGTGGTGCACGAAGCGTTGCTCACGACGTGGTGGTTGGCCGGGTCGTAGGAAGCCTCGTTGACGCCGAAAACGAAGGTGGCGTCCACGTCACTGGACGGCGCCGAGATGATGACTTTTTTGGCGCCGGCCGCCAGGTGGGCCGAGGCCGCCTCGCGCGAGGTGAAGCGGCCGGTCGCCTCGATCACCACGTCCACGTCGAGTTCCTTCCAGGGCAGCTGGGCCGGGTCGCGCTCGGCCAGCACCTTGAAGGTCTCGTTGCCCACGGTGATGCCGTCGGCGCTCGCCGAGACCGGGACCTCGAGGCGCCCCTGGGTCGAGTCGTACTTGAGCAAATGGGCGTTGGTCGCCACGGCCGTGAGGTCGTTGATGGCAACCACATCGATGTCGGGGTGCGCGAGCGAGGCCCGCAAGAAAAGACGACCAATCCGGCCAAAGCCGTTGATGGCGACGCGTGTGGTCACTACTTCTCCTTCTATTTGCTTGCTTTAAGGGTAGTTGGCGGGCCCCGGCCCCGGCCAATTCGACCCCGTCACGAACTCGCACGTTCGCACCCGCGAACCACGTCGACTCATCGAGCGATGTCGCGGTGAAAGACGTCGTGCTGCAGGTTGAGACGTTTGCGAATCTCCTCGGCGATCGCGACCGAGCGGTGGCGCCCGCCGGTGCAGCCAATGGCGATTGACAGGTACGACTTGCCCTCCTTGACGAAGGCCGGTATCTGCCATTCGAGCAGCGGCACCACGTCACGCAGGAAGTGCTGGGCCGCCTCCTGTTCCAACACGTAGTTGGACACCGCTTCATCCAGGCCGGTTAGCGGGCGCAGTTGGTCGATCCAGTGCGGGTTGGGCAGGAATCGGCAGTCAAAGACCAGGTCGACGTCGCGCGGGATGCCGTTGGAGTAGCCGAAGGAGACCAGCGAGACGCGAAGCGAGTTCTTGCCGCTCTCTTCGTTAAAGATCTCCACCATGCGCGAACGAAGCTGATTCGTGTTCATCGAGCCGGTGTCGATCACCACGTCGGCGGCGTCGCGCAGCGATTGGAGCTGTTCGCGCTCGCCAGCGATGGAGTCGGCCAGGGTCGCAGCGAGAAAGGGGTGACGGCGACGGTTGGCCTCGAAGCGGTGAATTAGTACGTCATCGGGCGCGTCGAGGAAGAGGATCTTGGCGTTCTCGTGCTGCGCCTTGAGCTCGGTCACCACCTCGAGCAACTCGTTGGGCTCGACCCGGCCCGAGCGACCGACGATGAAGGCCAACCCGGCGTAGTCGAGCGGGCCGGCCGTGGCCACCTCGCCCACGCGCCCGATGAGTTCCGGGGGCATGTTGTCAATGACGAACCAGCCGAGATCGTCCAGCGCCGCCGAGGCAGTCGAGCGACCAGCACCCGACATGCCCGTTACGAGCAACACCTCACTCATCGTGCGCACTCCCCTTGGTGGGCCGCGGCTGACCCGGGCCCTGTAAGTGATCGTAGAGCCTGGTGGCCACGTCTCGAGGCAGCCACGCCAGTGCCGCCAGCTCGTCGAGCGTGGCTTGGCGCAGCGAGTCCAGGGAGCCGAACTGCTCGAGCAGGCGGTCACGTCGCGCCGGGCCCAGTCCTTCGATACCCTCCAGGGTGGTGGCGACCATGGACTTTCCACGCTTGGATCGATGAAAGCTGATGGCGAAGCGGTGGGCCTCGTCGCGCAGGCGCTGGACCAGGTAGAGACTCTCCGAGCCGCGCTCGAGCACGATCGGTTGACTGGAGCCGGGACGATAGAGCAGCTCCTCGCGCTTGGCCAGGGCCACGAACTCCACCTGGTCGCCCAGACCCAGCGAGGCGGCCGCCTTCTGGGCGGCGTGCAGTTGGGGCAGCCCACCGTCGATGATGATCAGGTCGGGGTGACGGAACTTCGACGTTGACTGGTCGTCCTGCCAGTGGCTCAAACGTCGGCGCACGACTTCTTGCATCGCGCCCACGTCGTCGTTGCCCAGGACCTCCTTCACGTTGAAGTGCCGGTAGTCACTCTTCTTGGCCAGTGCGTCTTCGAAGACCACCATCGAACCCACGTAGTTGGTGCCCTGCAGGTGGCTCATGTCGAAGCACTCGATTCGGTAGGGCGGTTGGGGCAGCTTCAGGGCCGCGCCGAGCTCTTGGAGGGCGCGCGAGCGCACGTTGTGGTCGCTCTGTCGTCGCAGCGAATCACGATTGATCACCGACTGCGCGTCGTTTTTGGCCAGGTCTAAGACCCGGCGTCGCCGGCCCCGCTGCGGGGCGACCACCTCGACCGCCTTGCCGCGCAGGTTGACCAAGTAGTCGCGCATCAGGTCGGTGGCCGACTCGTCATTGGCCACCACCACCACGGGCGGCACCTCGTCGGCCTCAAAGAATAGGTCGGGCAGCACGGTTTCGAGAATCTCGGCGTCGTCTTCGTCCATCGAGCGGTCAATGAGGTGGATCGTGCGCCCGATGATTCGGCCAAAGCGCACGCGAAAGCGCACGACGGCCGCCCGGCCGCCGTCGGTCGCCACGGCCAGCACGTCCAGGTTGGAGTGGTCGTCCAACACCACGCTCTGTTCGCCGGCCGAGGCGCGCTCCAATGCGGCCAGGGCGTCGCGGGCCTTGGCGGCCGCTTCGTAGTGCTTGGCCTGCGACGCACTCTCCATCTGGGATTCCAACAAGCGGCGAAGCTGGCGCACGTCGCCTTCGAAGAACCGGGCCCACGACTGGACCAATTCCTGGTAGCCCTCGGCCGATATGGCCTTCACGCAGGGTCCCGAACACTTGGCGATGTCAAAGAGCAGGCAAGGCCGTCCGATGCGCTCGTGGTAATTGAACTTGTGCCGGGTGCACGAGCGCAGGGGGAAGGCCATGAGCAGCTCCTCGATCGTCGCGCGCAGGGCCCGCACTTCGACGAAGGGGCCGAAGTAACGCACGCCCCTCACGTGGCGCCCGCGCGTGATGTACGGAACCGGAAAGTCGGTGCGGGTGTCGAGCGCCACGTAGGGAAAACTCTTGTCATCCTTCAGCATCATGTTGTAGCGCGGCTGGTTCTGCTTGATGAGTTCATTCTCCAAGATCAGGGCGTCCACTTCGTTGGGCGTGATGATCCATTCGACCGTGGTCGCCTCGCTCATCAGGGCCTGCGTCTTGACGGTCAGGGCGTCGCTTCGTTGGAAGTAGTTCGACAGGCGTGACGCCAGGGAGAGGGCCTTGCCCACGTAGATGATCGTGCCGCGCTCATTGCGAAAGAGATAACACCCGCTCTGGTGCGGAATCCCCGAGGGCTTCGCCAGCACTATTTGCCCCGGCGACCGACGGCCAACACCTCTCGCAAGACGGTACCCGTGGGCGTGTCGAGTTCGGCGATCCGCTCGGGCGTGCCTTCGCCCACTACCAGCCCACCGCGGCGACCGCCCTCCGGGCCGAGGTCAATCACCCAGTCGGCGGTCTTGATCACGTCCAAGTTGTGTTCGATCACCAGCACCGTATTGCCCTGGTCGACCAGACGGTGCAGCACGTGCAAGAGCCGCTCCACGTCCTCGAAGTGCAGGCCGGTGGTCGGTTCGTCGAGCACGTAAAGCGTGTGACCGGTCGGTCGGCGCGCCAGTTCGGTCGCCAGCTTGACGCGTTGGGCCTCCCCGCCCGAGAGCGTCGGCGCTGGCTGGCCCAGGCGCACGTAGCCGAGACCGACGTCGGCCAGGCTCTGGACGTGGCGCAGGATCGACGGCTGGCGCTCGAAGAACGTCAGCGCCTCGGTGATCGACATGTTGAGCACGTCACTGATGGACTTGCCCCGGTAGAGAATCTCGAGCGTCTCGCGGTTATAGCGCGCGCCCTCGCAGGTCTCGCAGTTGACGTAGACGTCGGGCAGGAAGTGCATCTCGATCTTGATGGTCCCATCACCGGCGCAGGCCTCGCACCGTCCGCCCTTCACGTTAAAGGAGAATCGACCTTGCAAGTACCCGCGGATCTTCGACTCCTGGGTTTCGGAAAAGAGCTTGCGTATCTTGTCAAAGACGCCGCTGTAGGTGGCCGGGTTGGAGCGCGGCGTGCGACCGATCGGCTGCTGGTCGACGGCCACGACCTTGTCGATGTACTGGACCCCGGTGATGGTGTCGTGTTCGGCCACCGTGCGCTTGGCCCTGTTGATTTGGCGTTCGAGAGAACTGAGCAGGATGTAGTTGATCAGCGTCGACTTGCCCGAACCCGAGACGCCAGTGATGGCCACAAAATCGCCCAGCGGCACGTTCACCGTGATGTTCTGCAGGTTGTTGGCCCGCGCGCCCTTGATGGTCAGTTTCTTGCCGTCGCCGACGCGCCGCTCGCTCGGCACGGCGATGGAGCGCTCCCCCGAGAGGTACTTGCCGGTGATCGACTCCTTGTTCTCGAGTAGTTCCTTGTAGGTGCCGGCGTGCACTACCTGGCCGCCGAACTCACCGGCGCCCGGGCCGATGTCGACGATGAAGTCGGCCAGGCGGATCGTCTCCTCGTCGTGCTCGACGACGATGACCGAGTTGCCGAGGTCGCGCAGCCGCTCGAGCGTGGCGATCAAACGTCGGTTATCGCGCTGGTGCAGACCGATCGAGGGTTCGTCGAGCACGTAGAGCACGCCGACCAGGTAACTGCCGATCTGGCTGGCCAGGCGGATGCGCTGGGCCTCGCCACCCGACAGGGAGGCCGAGGCGCGCGAGAGGGTGAGGTAGTCCAGTCCGACGTTCATCAGAAAATTAAGACGCTCCGAGATCTCCTTGACCACCTGGTGGGCAATCGTCTCTTCGCGCTTGGTGAGCTTGAGCTTCTTGAAGAAGTCCATAGTCTCGTCGATGGTCATGGCGCTCACCTGGGCGATGTTGTGCTGATGGATCCGCACCGCCAACACGTCGGGCTTGAGGCGCTGACCCCCGCAGGCGTGGCACTCGACTTCGCGCATGTACTGCTCGGCCTGTTCGCGCGACCAGTCGCCGTCGGCCTCGGAGCGTTTGCGCTCGAGCCATTCCACGATGCCGTTGTAAGTGGTGTCGTAGGTGCGGACCTTGCCGTAGCGGTTGCGGTACTTGACCGGCACGGTCCGGCGCTCCACGCCGTAGAGGATCAACTTGCGATCCTTGGCCCGCAGTTTCTTCCACGGGGTGGCGACATCGAATTCGCCGAGGGTGGCAATGCCGGCGATGAGCCGTTCGAAGTACTTGAAGCGCTGACCGGACCAGGGGGCCAGCGCGCCCTCTTCGAGCGAGAGGTTGGTGTCCGGCACCACCAGGTCCGGATCCACCTCGAAGCGCGTGCCCAGTCCGGTGCACACGGGACAGGCACCGTAGGGCGAGTTGAAGGAGAAGTCGCGCGGGGCCAGTTCACTGAAACTCAGTCCACAGTCGGTGCAGGCCAACTTCTCCGAGAACTGCACGAGCTCATCGTCGTCGGTGAAGAGAAAGGACACGACACCCTTGGTGAGCTTGAGCGCCGCCTCGACGGACTCGGTGAGTCGCTGGCGGCTGGAGGACTTTACCGTCAATCGGTCGAGCACCACGTCGATGGTGTGCTGTTCGTAGCGCGCCAGCGCGAGACTTTCGCGATCGGCCAGTTCGAGCACCACGCCGTCGACGCGCGCACGCGAGAAACCCTGGCCCACCAATTCGTTGAGCAGGGTGCTGTACTCGCCCTTGCGGCCCTCGACCACGGTCGCCAAGACCATGAAACGCTCCCCCGCGCGACGCGCCAGCACCTGGTCGACAATCTGCTGGGAGGTCTGTCGGGTCACTGGCTTGTCGCAGTTGGGACAGTGCGGCACGCCGACGCGCGCGAACAGGAGGCGAAGGTAGTCGTGGATCTCGGTGATGGTGCCCACCGTCGAGCGCGGGTTGCGCGAGGACGTCTTCTGGTCAATGGAGATGGCCGGCGACAGGCCCTCGATGAAGTCGACGTCGGGCTTCTCCATCTGGCCGAGAAATTGGCGAGCGTAGGAAGAGAGGCTCTCGACGTAGCGGCGCTGGCCCTCGGCGTAGATGGTGTCGAAGGCCAGGGACGACTTGCCCGAACCGGAGAGCCCGGTGAAGACGACCAACTGGTCGCGAGGTATCTCTACCGAGAGATTCTTGAGGTTGTGTACTCGTGCGCCCTGCACGCGAATTGTTGGGGACATGGGTTCAATTTACCGGTGTCTCGTCCAACGCCAATCCCTCGAGATCGGCTTCGAGGCCCTGACGGTGCAGCGTTTGCAGATAATCGCGCAGCACCGCGGCCTCTTCGAAGAGTAAGTCCCGCGCGGCGGCGAGCATGGCCTTCTCCACCCGGGCGATTTCCAGGTTGAGGTCATCGGGCAGGCGATCCTCCAGCGAGGAGACGCCGTGGACCCGGTTGAGCGGTTCGATCGCCGTTTCGCTGCGCAGGCGACCGAGGATGTCGGCCACGTTCTTCATCACTGTCTGGGGGGTGATGCCGTGCTCTTCGTTGTAGGCAGTCTGCATCATGCGGCGCCGTTCGGTGAGCGAGATCGCCTCGCGCATCGAATCGGTTATGCGGTCGGCGTAGAGGATCGCCTCACCGTTGGAGTTGCGCGCGGCCCGTCCGATGGTCTGGATGAGCGCGCTGCGCGAGCGCAGAAAACCCTCCTTGTCGGCGTCGAGAATCGCCACCATGGAGACTTCGGGCAGGTCCAGGCCCTCGCGTAGCAGGTTGATGCCCACCAGGATGTCGAACTCACCCAGGCGCAGCGAGCGCAGGATCTCGATGCGTTGGATGGTGTCGATGTCGCTGTGCAGATACTGCACCCGGTAGCCGGCCTTGGCCAGGAAGGTGGTGAGGTCCTCGGCCATACGTTTGGTGAGTGTGGTGATAAGGGTTCGCTCGCCGCGCGCGATCACCACGTCGAGGCGCGCGCGCAGGTCGACGATCTGGTCCTTGGTGGGCCTGACCGTCACCACCGGATCGACCAGGCCGGTCGGACGAATGACCTGCTCGGCGATCTGGTCACTGTGTTCAATCTCGTAGGGCCCGGGCGTCGCCGAGACGAACACCATCTGAGGCACCAACTCCATGAACTCGTCGAAGTTGAGCGGCCGGTTGTCCATGGCGCTGGGTAGACGGAAGCCGTGCTCGACCAGGGTCTCCTTGCGCGAGCGGTCGCCGGCGTACTGGCCGCGCAGTTGGGGAACCGCGACGTGCGACTCATCGATGACCATGAGGAAATCCTCGGGGAAGTAGTCGAGCAGGGTAAAGGGCCGCTCGCCGCGCTTTCGACCATCGAGGTGGGCCGAGTAGTTCTCGATCCCGGCGCACACACCGGTCTGTTCGAGCATCTCGAGGTCGTGTTCGGTCCGCGAGCGCAGGCGCTGGGCCTCGAGCAGCTTGTTCTCGGCGGCAAACGTCGCCAATTGCACCTGCAGTTCGTCCTCGATCGACCGACAGGCCCTCTGTAGCGTGGCCGCGCTGGCCGCGTAGTGCGAGGCGGCGAACAGTGTCACCTCTTTGACCTTGCCCCGACTCTCCTGGGTGACGGGGTTAAAGAAGCTGATCTCCTCGATCTCGTCGGCGTAGAACGAGATACGGATAGCTTCGTTGCTGTAGGCCGGCTGCACCTCGAGCGTGTCGCCCTTCATGCGAAAGCTCCCGCGGTCGATTACCAGTTCGTTGCGGTTGTACTGCATCTCGACCAGCCGACGCAGCAGCGCGCGCTGATCGAAACTCTTGCCCACTTCGAACTGCAGCATCCGTTCGCGGTACTCGATGGGCGAACCGAGCCCGTAGATGCACGACACCGAGGCAACAACGATGGTGTCGCGGTGGGTCAGCAGCGACGAGGTGGCCGCGTGGCGCAATCGGTCGATCTCCTCGTTGACCGAACTGTCTTTCTCAATGAAGGTGTCGGTGCGCGGGATGTAGGCCTCGGGTTGGTAGTAGTCGTAGTAGGACACGAAGAACTCCACTCGATTCTGGGGCAGCATCTCCTTTAGTTCCGAGGCCAGTTGGGCGGCTAGCGATTTGTTCGGCTCCAAGATCAGGGTCGGGCGCTGGACCCGTTCAGCTAACCAGGCAATGGTCGCCGTCTTGCCACTGCCGGTAATGCCCTCGAGAGTTTGGAAGCGCAGTCCGTCCTGGACTCCGGCCGCCAGCGTCTCGATAGCGCGCGGCTGATCGCCCGAGGGGCTGAAGGGCGACTCCACCAGAAACTTATCCATCGGCCAGCCCGCTCTCCTTCAACACTGTATCGAGCTGCTCGTGTAGTTCGTCGAGCGAACCTTCGTTCCAGATGACTCGATCCACAATGCTGGCCCGCTCTTCGTTGGACATCTGATTATCCAGTCGAGATTGGGCGTCCTCTAACGGGAAGCCCCGCAGCTCGCTCAAGCGAGCGAGCGCCGTCTCGGGTCGCACCAGGACCGCCCACACCCCGTCGAGGTGCAGGAGTTCGCGATGCTTCGGTCGAAAGAGCGGCAGCGCAACGAAGCACGCCTGACCCGTGGCCTCATCCAGTCGGCGCAGTATCTCGGCGCCGATGTGGCCGTGGGTGATGGCGTTAAGACGTCGAAGTGCGGTGCGGTCGTGAAAGACCACGTCGACCAGGAACGCTCGATCGACCGTCTTGTCCGCGTTCAACACGGCGTCACCGAAGGCATCGCGCAGCGCCGAGTAGGCCGACGCGCCGGGTTGGGTCACTTCGTGGGCGATCTCATCGGCGTCGATCACGGGCCAGCCGAGCGAGATCAGGTGCTCGGACGTCGCCGATTTCCCGGCGCCCATCCCGCCCGCGATGACAATTCGTTTCACTCAACTACGGTAGCGACCCCCTGTGACGTTGACTCCCAAAAACCAAGTGATACTGGATTTTTCCGGGAGTTGGCTATGGTCTTAGTCATTGCCGAAGGGAACGGAAACTAGTGCTTCGATACGTCAGTCGGCGTCTAATCCAGTTGCTCGGGATCGTCTTTGTAATCTCGGTCGGTAGTTTCTACCTCATTCACCTCCTGCCTGGCAATCCGGCCGTGGTGATCCTCGGTAACGCCTACAACCCCACCACCAAGGCCGCGTTATACAAACAATTGGGACTCAACCGGCCCGTTATCGAGCAGTACTTCATCTGGATGGGCCACGTGCTGCACGGCAATTTGGGTACGTCGTTCATCTCGCGGGTCTCGGTCGTCTCCACCATTCGCGCGGCCCTGCCCATCGACGTCGAGTTGATCATCTTGAGCCAGATCCTCGCCCTGCTCATCGCCATTCCCCTGGCCATGGTCTCGGCGCGCAAGCCCGACGGGCCCGTCGACCGGTTGCTGAGCGCGGGCAGCTTCACCCTGCTCTCCGTCCCGCCCTTCATCGTCATCGTGCTGCTCGTGCTGCTCGTCTCCATCAAGATCGGCCTCGCCAATACCGGACCGGCGGCTTACGTGCCCCTGGCCACCAACTGGCTGGCCAATCTCGAAAGTTTGTCGTTGGCGACGATCACGATCGCGATCGGCAGCATCACGCTCTATTTTCGCGTCCTACGCAGCGATCTCATCGCCACCATGCAAGAAGAGTTCATAACGATGGCCCGCTCTAAGGGATTGAGCCGGCGTCGGATCATGTGGCGCCACGCCTTTCGCCCTTCCTCCGTCACCCTGCTCGGCAGCGCCAGCGTCAATATCGGTGGTCTGCTGGCCGCGCTCTTCGTGGTCCAGTACCTGCTCGCCATCCCGGGCCTGGGCTACGAACTCATCGCCGCGATCAACACCAGCGACTACCTGCTGGTCCAGGGAATAGTTTTTGTGGTGTCCGTGGCCGTCGTGATCATTAACTTCATTTTTGACTTCATCATCAACATCGTCGATCCGAGGATTAGTCGTGAGTGAACTCTTTGGAGCGCCCGAAACATTGGCCCACCCGCACGTCGAGCCCCCCGAGGAGAAGGAGCCGCTGGGCGTCCTCTTTTGGATCTGCCTGGGCTGGATCGGACTCAATCTCTTTGGCGCCATCTTCGCCAACGTGCTCCCGCTGCAAAACCCGCTCTATCAGAACTACACCTTGATCAACGCCGGGCCATCCCTGCACCACCTCTTTGGCACCGACGACATCGGACGTGACATCTTTTCGCGCGTCGTCTACGGTTCGCGAATCTCGATCACCGCGGGGATTGGCGCCATGATCATCGGCTTCGGCGTGGGCGCGCCACTGGGCATGCTCACCGCCTACCGCCGCGGTCGCTTCGACACGATGGTCACGACCGTCATGTACGCGTTGCTGGCCTTTCCCGGCATCGTGGCCACCATCGCGGTCCTTTCCTTCTGGGTGCCGCGCGACCTGTTCAAGATCATCGTCGTCATCGGCGTCGCGTCGATCCCGATCATCTATCGCATCATCCGCGCGGCCACGCTCTCGGTCGCCTCGCGCGACTTCGTGGTGGCCGCCAAGGTCCAGGGCGCCTCCGACCGGCGCATCCTGTTTAAGGAGTTGCTGCCCAACGTGGCGCCCACCCTGATCTCCTTTCTGCTCATCGGCATTGCCACCGTGGTGACGATCGAGGGCGCGTTGGCCTTCCTCGGGCTATCGGTCAATCCGCCCACGCCCTCGTGGGGCAACATGATCAACGAGGCACGCACTGTCATGGCGCAGAACCCGTGGCTGGTCATCTTCCCTTCGGTGGCGCTGTGCCTCTTCCTGCTGTGCCTCAACTTCATCGGCGACCGCCTGCGCACGCATTTCGACGTGGCCGAGGTGAAGCTATGACGACCGAGGCGGCGAAGTTGCTGGTAGTGAAGGACCTCACCACCACCTTCGCCACGCTGGCCGGTCCGTTGACGGCCGTCGGCGGGGTCTCCTTCGACCTCAAAAAAAACGAGACGATGGGCATCGTCGGCGAATCGGGCTCGGGCAAGACGGTGCTTTCGCGAACGATCATGGGACTCCAGCAACGCACCAACGTGACGGTGACCGGTTCGGTGCTGCTTAACGGACAGGAAATCGTCGGGGCCAGCGAAAACGTGAAGCGCCAGCTGTGGGGCACGGAGGTGGCCATGGTCTTCCAGGACCCGATGACCTCGCTCAATCCGGTGATGCGTATCGGCAAGCAGATCGACGAGACTTTGCGGGTACGCCTGGGCATGAGCCGCGCCGACGCCAAGGCGCGAGCCATCGAACTGCTCGAACTAGTGGGGATCCCCTCGCCGCTGCGTCGTTACAACGCCTACCCCGGCCAGCTCTCCGGCGGCATGCGCCAGCGCGTCGTCATCGCGACGGCCCTGGCCTGCACGCCCAAACTACTGTTGGCCGACGAGCCAACGACCGGACTCGACGTCACGATTCAGGCGCAGATCCTCAACCTGCTCGAAGACTTGCAGGAGCAGTTGCACATGTCGGTGATCCTGGTGACCCACGACCTGGGCGTGGTGGCCACTCGCACCTCCAAGATCGTGGTGATGTACGCCGGGCGAATCGTGGAGATGGGTTCCACCCGCGAGGTCTTCGCGCACCACCGCATGCCCTACACGAGAGCACTGCTCGAGAGTTCGCCCAAAATCACCAATCCCTCGCACACTCGGCTCACCACCATCCCCGGACGTCCGCCCAACCTTTTGAAGTTGGCCGACGGATGCAGTTTCGCGCCGCGCTGCGCCTACGCCACCGAACGATGTCACGTCGAGCGGCCCGAGCTGACCCCCACTGGCCAACCGGGCCACTTCTTCGCCTGTTGGAACCCGCTCACGAGTGATCGAGAGGTGGTCGCGTCGTGATCGACCGGAGCCAACCATTGCTTCGCGTGCGCGACCTCACCGTCACCTTCGGCGGCGGCCAGCACGCCGTCAGTGCCGTGGCTGGCGTCAGTTTCGACATCTTCGAAGGCGAGACGCTGGGCCTCGTCGGCGAATCGGGCTGCGGCAAGTCGACCACCGGCAAGGCGCTGATGAGGATCATCGAGCCCAGCGGCGGCACCATTGAGCTGGAGGGCACCAACATCACCAAACTCAAGGGCAGCGCACTGCGCAACGCGCGTACCCGCATGCAGATGATCTTCCAGGACCCCATCAGCTCGCTCAATCCCCGACGGCGCGTCAAGGACATCGTGGCCGAACCGCTCGACTGCTGGAAGACCGTCACGGGAACGCAGCGCGACCTCTTGGTCAGCGACCTGCTCAATAAAGTCGGCATCGACCCGGCCGTCTACGGCAATCGCTACGTCCGCCAGTTCTCCGTCGGTCAGTGCCAGCGGATCTCGATCGCCCGATCGCTGGCGATGCGGCCGAAGCTCTTGATCTGCGACGAGATGGTCTCGGCCCTGGACGTCTCGATCCAGGCCCAGATCCTCAACCTCTTAGAGGACCTGAAGGTCGAATACGGACTGACCCTGTTTTTCATCGCCCACGACCTAGCGGTGGTGAAGAACGTCAGCGACCGGGTGGCCGTCATGTACCTGGGCAAGATCTGCGAACTGGGACCGGCCGACACGATCTACAGCCGGCCAGCTCATCCGTACACCAAGTTCCTGCTCGGCGCGGCGTTAGAGGCCGACCCCGACTCGCCCATCCACGGTGACGTGCTCCAGGGAGAACCGCCCAGTCCGATCGACCCACCCAGTGGCTGTCGATTCCGCACGCGCTGTCCCAACGCCACCGAGAGGTGCGCCGCCGAAGAGCCGCTGCCCCAAGAAGTGGCGCCGGGCCACCAAGTCTGCTGCCACTATCCACTGACGATTAGGAGTAAGCAACTCTAGGGCACCCCGGAGTTTGTCGCAGTTGACCGGTACGTGGTCATGACTGAAAAAAATCAACCTCGCCGAAGGGTTGAGGCCCTCGGCAAGCTCAATGAAGAGGATTGTGCCCGGCTCAGTGAGCGACTAGTTGAATATCGTCAACTCCTCGAATGCCTTCGCGCAAATTGATAATCCCGTCGCTTGAGGTCGTCATGGCATTCAACCATTCGATTCGCGGAGCTGATGAATGGCTTGATGAACCCGATGAACTCGATTGAATGAACGGGCTTCTAGATCATCTCGCAGGCGAGACAGGCCCGGTCGCATCTGCAGGTCAAGCCGTAAGCCGGTTAGCGCAGTGCCAAGCGTTCACGGAAGGAAATAAACGTACGGCCGTCTTAGTCGGTTGGTGGATTCTGGACCGTAACGGCCTTGACGGATCGAAATACATTGCCGAGAGCGACATGGAACTGGTTCAGCTCTTGTTACGGGCGGCGCGGCGTGGACGAGCAGGGACGTCATCAACCTCTTCGAATCGCGCGAGTAAGCGAATCAAGTCGAGCGAAACGAGATAATCGAACCTATTGCGACTTATTCGGTCGCGACACTTTCGTCAGACCCGCCTGACGCCTCGGCGTCGCCGGGAGGGTCGGTGACCATCTCGGAGGCGGATTTCTCGTCAATCGCCGAATCGACGGCGCTCTCGGCCGGCTCGTCGATGGCGGGCGTTGCCTCGCTACCGTCCTCGGGTGACTTGACGACCGCTTCGGTGGCGTACTCGGCCCAGGCCGCCTGCGCCTCGGTCTCAGGCGTGAACTCGCCGTATTCGATGCCCCCGATGTAGTTGCCCTCAGTGTCGTAGGCGTGGGACCCAAAGGCTTCGCGGTACTCTTCGGAGACCTCGCCACCCTCGGCCGCCTGCTTAACCGACAGGCTGATGCGTCGCCTCGCGGTGTCAAGTTCGATGATCTTGACCCAAAGCTCTTCGCCGGCCGTGACCACCTGGTCGGGCGTGTCCACGTGGTGGGCCGCCAGTTCGGAGATGTGCACCAGGCCCTCGATGCCCTCGCCCACCTGGACGAAGGCGCCGAACGGCACCAATTTGGTGACCCGGCCGTAGACCAACTGGTCGACGGCGTGGCTCTCGGCGAACACTTGCCAGGGGTCGGACTGGGTGGCCTTGAGTGACAGCGAGATCCGTTCCTTGGCGAAATCAACGTCGAGGACTTCCACGTCAACTTCGTCACCCACGGCGACGACCTGACTGGGATGGTCAATGTGCTTCCAGCTGAGCTCGGAGACGTGGATGAGTCCGTCCATGCCGCCCAGATCCACGAAGGCGCCGAAGTTGACGACCGAGGAGATGACGCCGTGGCGGCGTTCGCCGGGCTTCAAGTTATTGAGGAAGTCACCGCGTTGCTCCTTCTGCGTCTCTTCGAGCCAGGCGCGGCGCGACAGCACTACGTTGTTGCGGTTGCGGTCGAGCTCGATGATCTTGGCTTCGACGGTTTTGCCAATGTAGGGCTGCAGTTCACGTACGCGGCGCAGCTCCACCAGCGAGGCGGGCAGGAATCCGCGCAGGCCGATGTCGACGATGAGTCCGCCCTTGACGACCTCGATGACGACACCCTTGACCACTTCGTCACGATTCTTCAACTCTTCGATGGTGCTCCAGGCCTTCTCGTACTGGGCGCGCTTCTTGGACAGGACGAGCCGTCCCTCCTTGTCCTCCTTTTGCAGCACCAGGCACTCGACGCGCTCGCCCAGCGAGACAATCTCGGAGGGGTCGACGTCGTTGCGGATGGAGAGCTCACGCGACGGGATGACCCCTTCGGATTTAAATCCAATGTCCAGGAGGACTTCGTCGCGGTCGATCTTGACCACCGTGCCCATGACGAGGTCGCCGTCTTCGAACTCCAGCACGCTGTCGCCCACCAGGGTGGCGAGGTCGGTGCCGACCATGTTGTCTTCGGTAATGACGCGGGGCACGTAATTGCCCTCGTCGTCGAAGGTACCCATTTGTTGGGAGGAGAGGAGGCTAAGGCCTTCCGACATACGTACATCCAATGCGACCACACCGGGGCCAGCTAGGAAATAAGGAGTGGGTCTCCGGTGTAAACCCAGTAGAAGACCCTACCACTGGCGCAATCAGCCCTTCGCGGCCGCCCAGTTCTCACCCCAGTGCAGTGAGATCTCCAGCGGCACGCTCAGGTGCGCGGCGTTGATCAGGGCGTCGAGAATTATCTCTTGCACCTTTTCGTGTTCCTCGGGCGGCGCCTCGACGAGCACCTCGTCGTGGACCTGCAGGATGAGGCGCGCGGCCAGGCCCTCGGTGCTGAGGCGTCGGTCGAGGCGCACCAGGGCCGACTTGAAGATGTCAGCCGCGAGGCCCTGGATACCCGAGTTCATGGCTTGGCGCTCGGCCGCGAGTCGTTGCGGGCCCACGGCGGTGGCCAGGTCGGGAAAGGGGCGGATCCGGCCGAATTCAGTACGCGAGTAGCCCTGGGTGCGGATCTCCTTGATGGTGGCGTCCATGTAGGCGCGCAGGCTGGGAAAGCCGGCGAAGTACTTGTCCATGACTTCTTTGGCCGCGCTCACCGGCACGCCGAGGCGTTGGCTCAACCCGAAGGCCTCCATGCCGTAGGCCAGGCCGTAAGAGACGGCCTTGGCCTGTTCGCGCTGCTCGTGGCTCACTTCGCCCGCGGCCACGGCGAAGACCGAGGCGGCGATGGTGCGGTGCACGTCCTCGTTGGAGGCAAAGGCCGCCAGCAATCCCGAGTCCTGGGAGAGGTGGGCCAGGATGCGCAGTTCGATCTGGTTGTAGTCCGCCACCGCCATCTCCCAACCGAGACTCGGCACAAAGGCGTAGCGCAACCGTCGACCCGCCTGGCTGCGCACGGGGATGTTGTGCAGGTTGGGGTTGTCCGAGGACAGTCGGCCCGTGCGCGCGACCGTCTGGTGAAAGGTGGCGTGGATGCGACCGTCACTGCCCACCGCATCGATCAACGGCGCGCCGTAAGTGCCGCGCAACTTCTCCACCTCGCGGAACCGGAGAATAAGCGGGATGATCGGGTGCGAGTCCTGAATGGCTTCGAGGCTCTGCGCGTCGGTGGAGTAGCCGGACTTGATCTTCTTGACCGCCGTCAGGCCCAACTCCTCGAAGAGCACGCTCTGGAGCTGTTGGGGCGAATTGACCTTGAACTCGTGGCCGGCCACCTCCTGGATCTTCGCATTGAGCGTCGCCACCTCCTGGGTGAACTCCGCGGCGATGGTGCGCAGCAACTCCACGTCCACGCGGATGCCGCGCGCTTCCATGCGCCCGAGCACCGCTACCAGCGGCAGTTCGACCTCACGGTAGACAAACTCGAGTTCCCAGCGTACGATCTCGGCGCGCAGGTGTTCGCGCAGTCGTGCGGTCACCTGGACGTCGCGTACCAGTGAGTCGTCGTCGGAGGAGCCGTCAAAGAGCGAGGGCGCCACTACCGAGATGGTCTCGCCCAGGAAGCGGTGCGCGATGTCGATGAGGTCGTAGCTACCGCTGGTGGCGTCGACCAAGAAAGCCATGATCGACGTGTCGTCGGCCGGTTCGCGAAGCACGCGGTCGCGTTCGGCCGCTAGGCGGTAGAGGCCCTTGATGTTATGCCCGCCCGGCGCGGTGTCGCCAATGAGTTCGAAGAACTCGTCGATCGTGCCCAGCGCCACGCTGGACGAGTCCGCGTCGAGCACCGCGACGCGCGTCGCGTTGTAGGCAACCACCGGCGCGGCGCATTGAAGCACCGAAGCGAGCGTGCCGCCCAGCGTGGCGGGCGTCGCGGCGGGCGCGTGCGGGTCGACCGGCGTGGCGTGGGCGCTCTCGCCGGCGTCACCCACCAACCCGTCGCGCATTATCTTCTCGAAGCGCGCCTGCATGGACTTCATTTCGAATCGTTCGAAGAAGGCGGCCAACTGTGCGCGGTCCCACCCGCCCAGGGTGAGGTCCTCCAACGTGAAGCCCAGGGGCACGTCGCGCACCAGCGTCATCACCTTCACGTTGTTGCGAGCGCGCTCTTCGTAGGTGGCCAGGTTCTCGCGCAGCTTGGGCGTGAGTTCACCCAAGTGCTGGTACAGGTCGTCTAAGTCTCGATACTGGGCGAAGAGCTTGGCGGCGGTCTTCTCGCCCACGCCGGGTACCCCGGGCATGTTGTCCGAGGTGTCCCCGCGCAGCGCCGCCAGCAACACGTAGCGCTGGGGTTCGATGCCGCAGCGCTCGACGATGCCGGCCTCGTCGTAGAGCGAGTAGTCCGATACGCCGCGGCGGTTGTAGAGCACCTTGATATAGGGGTCCTCAATGAGTTGAAAGGAGTCGCGATCGCCGGTCACCACCACCACAGGCATCTTCTCGTCGCGACCCCAGGTCGCGAGCGTGGCCAACACATCATCCGCCTCGAAGCCGGGCACCCCCAGCACGGGAATATGCAACGCGTCGCAGAGATTGCGGATGAGTTCGAACTGGTGCTCAATCTCGACCGGCGTTTCGGCCCGCCCGCCCTTGTAGTCCTCGGTCATCTCGTCGCGAAACGTCCCGCCCGGCAAATCGAAGGCCACGGCCAGGGCCCGTGGTTGTTGCGTGCGCAACAAGAGGTGCAGCATCGACGCGAATCCGTGCAGCGCGTTGGTAACCACGCCCTCGGACGTCGCGATGTCGGTGGTCAACGCGAAGAAGGCGCGAAAGGCGAGCGACATCCCGTCGAGCAACAGCAGCGGACGTTGGTCGCTCGGCGCCTCAGCCAACAAACTCACCATTCAGGATCTGTTGGGCGATGTCGCGCATGCGCGTGCGCCCGCGCATCGCCGATTGCTGGATGACCTCGAAGGCGGCCGGCTCGTCCATGCCCCGCTCCCTCATCAGCAATTCCTTGGCCCGCTGGACAATCTCGCGGGTCTCGATCTTGTCGTCGATGTGGCGCACTTCGGCGACGTGCGGCGTGCTCTCGATCCGGGGGTTCAAGATGGCGGCCAGCTTGGGCAGGATCTCACTCGAGCGAAACGGCTTGACCAGGTAGGCCACCACGCCGGCGTCACGGGCGCTCTCGATGAGGTTGCGCTGGCTGAACGCGGTGAGCAGCACCACCACCGTGCGCGATCCCTTCAGTTGGCGCGCGACCTCAATCCCGTCGAGGCCCGGCATCTTTACGTCGAGCAGGGCGAGGTCGGGTTCGAGCTTCTGGATCATGGTCAGCGCGTCGTCGCCGCGGGCCGCTTCACCGACCACCAGGTAGCCGTCACCCTCGAGAATCTCCTTCAGGTCGAGGCGGATAATTGATTCGTCGTCGGCAATGACTGCTCGCTTATCCATTGTCATCTTTCGGTGTCCACTCGCGAAGGAGCTCGTCTCGTTCCTCCATCAGGCTACGTACTTCACTCGCCCGGCGCTGCATCTCCGCGTTGGCCGCCGCCACGTGGCGAGAGAGTTCGTGGTAGTCATGCGTCTGCAGTGGTGTCTCCGAGACCAGCGAGCGAATCCGGGCGTCGTCGAGCGCCTCGTTCCACACGGCCACCTGCTCTTGGAGCACGCCGAGGCTCTCGCGCGCCGCGCTGAGGCGGCGCTGGAGGTCCTCCAGGCGTCGTTTCTGCAGTTTGGTACTCACATCTTCAGTGTAAAACGCCTTACAGCGTGTGTCCTAATTGAACCCACCGGTTTACCTTGACCAACTGAGCCAAGTGGCTCAGCGGTGCTTGCTCACCGTCCGACTTCCCAGACAATGATTCGCCTAAGTACTCGGTTCCGACCCAAGGCCCTCATCACGTCGCCGTGATGGTTGTGCGGGTGACGATCGGCTCTTCCCACGTGCTTCGCGGTGCAGATCCCTGCGGGATCAGGCTGTGGAGAGAAGCGCAGCACGCGTTGAGTCCAACAGTGTCACTGTTGGAGACTCCTTGGGTTGCCAGCGGGCCAGGTTGATAGCCGCGTTGAGGTCGCGGTCGATGACCAGACCACAGGTTGCACAGAAGTAGGTCCGGGTCGAAAGGTCGAGGTCACCCTTTAGCTCGCCACAGCCCGAACACGTCTTGGAGGAGGGATAGAACCGGTCGGCAACTCGAACCTCGACCCGGTGCCACCTGGCCTTGTAGAGGAGCTGGCGGGAGAGCTCACCCATTGCAGCGTCCGCGATGGACCTCGCCAAATGGCGATTCCTCACCATGCCCGCCACGTTCAGGTCCTCGATCACGAGGACTTGGGCTCGGTCAATCAGGGTCCTGGTGGCCTGGTGGACCAGATGACGTCGAGTGTTGGCGACCTTTCGGTGGGTCTTGGCGAGCCGAGCTCGTGCTCGTTGGCGACCGTAGGACCCCGGTGTGGTTCTGGCCAGGGCCCGGTTGGCCGCCTTGATCGACGTTTGCGCTTGCTTCAGTGTTTTCACCCCCTCGAAGCTCTCGAAGGGAACACCATTGGCGTCCGCGGCGACGCAGAGGGAGATGATCCCTCGGTCGACTCCGACAGCAACGGCGTGACGGTTGGTGCGACTGCGCGCGGCCTGATGGAATTCGGCGGCCACACCGGTCAAGGAGACGATCCAACGGCCGGCACGCTGGTTGAGCGTCGCCGAGTAGATGTGGAAGCGACCGGCGTCGATCATGCGACGGACCTTGCGGGTGGGGCCGAAGATCTTGACGGGCCCGAACTTGGGCAGTCGCAGGTGCGAGGGATCGGTGAAGCGGATCGGCTGGCTTGTGGGCGCCCGGCCTGGCGTCGCTCGGTTGCGCAAGCGAAAGCTTGGCGTCACCTTCCCCTTGGCCTGGAAGCGAGGGAACCCGACGGCCGCTCCACTGCGCTCCCCGCGTCGCGAGGTGGAGAAGTTCTCGAGCGACCGAGCTGCGTCGACACTGGCGCACTCAAAGACGTCGTGAGGGAGTTCGTGGCGCCAGGCCAAGCCGCAACCGCCATCCTCGTTGACCAGTGAGTCCTCGGACTCACCGTTCTTCCAGGCGTTGAACTCGTTGATGAAGGAGAAAGCGGACCAGGAGAGCGAAGGAGTTGATGGTTCACACGGATCGCCAACTTCCAATGATGCTTCTCGCTCGGTCGATCGGGCATCCAGATTGGCCTTCACTCGAGCCAGGTGGTGGTTCACGGTGAAGCGGCGGGCGCCCGCGCATTTAGCGAGGAGGATTCTCTGCTCAACGTTCGGATCGAGGGCGAACTGGAACGTGACTGCTCTCGAGAGCACCTGATTGGTGCGGGAAACGGGCGCTGTCGTTGGTGGAGGTGCCACACGATCATTTTTGACGTGACGTGTGACATGTCTCGAGGCGATACTGATGTCATGGAAGACCAGTTACCTGAACACTCAATTGCTGACGGTGTCGTGATGCTCAAACCACTGGCCACCAATGACGCACCCGCATGGCTCGCCAGTGAGGACGAAGAGCAACGCAGATGGTTCGAGGCTCCACGACCTTCGCAACTTTCCGATATGGAACAGTTCATTGCTGATTGTCAAGAGTCGTGGCGAACGATGGGGAACCATCGTCACTGGGGTATTTGGAGCCTTGGTCCTCGTTTGGAGGGAACTACCATCAAGGGTTCGAGGAGCCTCCACTGGGTGTCGGTCAGGTCACTTGGATAGGCCACGACTTGATGGTTCCGGTCGTGGCTCCTGGCGCACTCGACAATTAGAACACAGGCTCTTAGGGCGACGTGTTGATGACCCGCGCCCGCTCGAGCATTGCCGCACTGGGCGCGACCCCGAACCCCCCGCGCACCGCCACGATCTCAGGTTCGTCGGCGGCGGCGACGGACACCACGCCGAGGTCGCTGGGCTCGCTCACGCAGTTCTCGGCGAGCAGTCGGTGCACGTGGCGAGCGTAGGACGACTCGAAGAACCCGCCGAGGTAGGCACGCAGGCCGAGCACGTTGGCCCTCACAATCATGGCGCGGGCGTTGGCGAGGCCACCAACTCGCGCCGGCTTGACGCAGACCATAGACGCGACCGAGTAGCGGGCGATCTGCGTGAGGTCGCGTACCGTGCGCACGCTTTCATCCAGGCTAAGCGGCACGCTGAGTTGTTCGGCCAGCGTGGCGTGATCAATGACGTTGCCCGCGGCGAAGGGCTGTTCGACGGCGTCGATCCTCGCGACCGACTTAATCTGCTCAACCTGTTCGAGTACCTGAGCGTCACTCCTGGCCGAGCAGTTGAAGTCGAGCAACACCGGTTGCGACAGTAGGGCTAGGCGGTCCAATAAGACGTTCGAAAGCGTCGCCGGCGACGTCTTCACTCGAACCCGTTGAGCCGCGGCGTCAATGATCCAGGGCCCGTCGGTGTCGAGCAGCGAGACCGTCGCCTGGCTGGGCGTGAGAAAGCGACGGGTCCACAGTGACGTGACGTCCACCCTCGACGCGCGCAGCTCTCGATCGAGCAGCGCCATTTCAACCAGGGCCACCGCGAAGGGACTGGCGGTCCGAGATCCGGCGAAACGTGCGACGCGTGTCCACGACGGCGGCGCACCCTCGCGGGCCGTGACCTCAAGTACCTGGGGCAGCGACACCGCGCACAACTCGTCGAGCACGTCATCAACCGCGGGGTCACCATTGAGGGCCGTGGGCTGGGGTGCAATCTCGCCGAATCCGCTGACTCCTTCGTGCTCGACGCACAAGAAAAGTCGGTCGCGCGCGTCGTGTCGTTGCTGCGCCGCGCTTACCGGTCGACGCAGCGTGACCTCGTGTCGCCAGAGCGTGAACTGCATGCAACCACCATAGAGATGGCCGCGGGCAGTTGACGTGGGCGCTCGGACCACCGAGCGCGAGGCGTCGTCGATGCTACCGTTGTCGCCACAGCCCGGATGGCGGAATCGGCAGACGCGGAGGCCTCAAAAGTCTTTACTCGAAAGGGTGTGTGGGTTCAACTCCCACTCCGGGCACGATTGTCCTGTGTCAAGACATCGGAGACGATGTCTCAAGACATGGTAGACACATGGCCTTTCGTGAGCTTTTGGTAGTTGCGAGTGGGATCGATCGTGAAGTGTCGCATGAGCACGCCTTCGGGGTTGAGCACCCGCACGTCGCGGTCGGCGACCAGCATTGTCACTACCTGACCGGCATTTTTTCGACCCATTCCGAGGTGCAGGAGGCGTGAACCGTAACGAAGGGTGACGGTGCCGTTGAGGTCAATCTTGTCGTAGCGGACCCGAAAGTGAGCGGTGGCGTCCTTGACTTGGCCGGGATGGGCCTTCACGCGGGCGTCGTAGACGCCGCGAGGTGTTCGACGCGCCAGCGAGCGGTGCGGACGCACCTCGTTGTAATAATTCGTGAACCAGTCGAGCTGGGCCTGGAGCTCTTTGATTGTGGTGGCGCGAGGTTGCTTTCGTAGCCACTTCTTCATGGTCTGGTGGTAACGCTCGACTTTGCCGCACGTCTGGGGATGGTAGGGACTGGAGTGTTTGGCGACGACGCCCAATCGTTCGAGCTCGGTCTCTAAGCCCGTTCGCCCGTAGCGGTTCCTGGCGGTATAGATCGCACCGTTGTCCGTCAATAGTGACGCCGGGGTGCCGAAAGACTCGCAGATTCCTTGGAAGATGGCCAGGACGTCGAGCACCTTGGTGACCGGTAGGCAGACCGAGGCGAGACAGAGTCTCGAATGGTCGTCAAGAAAGTTCACGATCTCCACGCCCACGTCACCCTCTAAGACCCAGTGGGTCATGTCGGATTGCCAGCACTCGTTGGGCAGTGACGCTTCGAATCGTTGGTAGGAGGACTTGGGTCGCTTCTGGGGCTGGGGCGTGACGAACCCTCTGCGGCGCAGCACCCGCCAGATGGAACTGATCGACACGGGGCGGACCCTCACGTTCGAGGAAGGTCTGGATGGTCTCCGCACCCCCATCAAGGCCACCGTCGACGAACTCCTTGCGCAGCTCGAGGATGCGTTCTTCGAGCGCCTGGCTGATCTGCGTCGGTGACGAGTGCGGTCGACGCGAACGGGCCACGAGCCCCGCCTCGCCCTCTTCGCGGTAGCGGGCGAGCAGTTTGTAGATCCAACTTCGGTGAAGGCCGTGATCCCTCGCGAGAGAGGCCACCGATCGACCCTCCTTCAGGTGAGCTTCCACCAGGTAGCGCCCGACGTCCATAGGAGTCCTCCTTAGAGAAGTTGTCTCCTATGTCTTGACACACAAAAAGATCGGATGTCGCTTATGTCCTGGAACCAGACACCACTCCGGGCACGATGTTACGTTTTAGGAATGCCTGACCGATCGACCCTGTCCTTTCGCGACGACCTCGTCGTCCTCTTTCCCGGACAGGGTTCTCTCACCGGCGGTGCCGGTCTCACGTGGCGCGCGTCGCTGCACTGGCCGCTGGTCACGCGCATTAGTGAGGTGGCGCAGATCGATGTCGAGTCGCTGCTTATCCACGCCACCGACGACGAGGTGGTGCGCACCGACCGCGCCCAGATCGCCACCTTCGCGCTCTCCATGGTGGCCTACGAGGAACTGCTCGACCGGGGCCTGCGCCCGCGCTACCTGCTCGGCCACAGCCTCGGTGAGTTTTCCGCCCTGGTGGCCTCGGGGCTACTGAGCATGGACGACGGCGCGCGCCTTATCACCGTTCGCGGCGCGGCGATGGCCCGGGCCGCGCAACAGAGCGCCGGGTCAATGGTGGCGCTGATGGGCGGCGGCGAGGGCGCGCGCCAGGCCCTCGTCAAACTCGACGAGGTGTGGGTCGCCAACATCAACGGCATCGGCCAGATCGTGGTGAGCGGCACCACGCGCGGACTCGATGACCTGCTGGCACGACACCGGGACCTGGGGTGGCGTCGCGCGACGCCGCTCGCCGTCGGCGGCGCCTTTCATTCACCCCTCATGTCGCCGGCGCAGGACGAACTCGACTCGGCGTTGGCCGCCACGTCGTGGGGTGACACGCACGCAATGGTGATTGCCAACGTCGATGGTCTCGTGCACACGACGGCGGCCGAATGGCGCGAGCTGCTCTCGCGCCAGTTGACCTCGCCGGTGGAGTTCCTCGACGCGACCCTGGCTCTGCCCGAGAGCGTGACGACGTCGATCGAGATGGCGCCCGGCGCCATCCTCACCGGGCTCACCAAACGCATCCGGCCCTTCGAACGTCAGTTTTCACCCACCTCACTCACCCAACTTCAGGAGCTAACCCTATGAGCCGTCACGTTCTTGTCACGGGCGCGAGCCGCGGCATCGGCGCGGCCGTCGCCGAACACTTCATTGCCCTGGGCGACCAGGTTGTGGCCCTCTCGCGTTCCGGCGCGGCCCCCAAGGGCTGCGCCAAGTCACTGACCGTCGACGTGGCCAAGTCCGAGGAGGTATCGAGCGCGATCAAGTCCGCCGTTGCCGAGTTCGGTCCGCTCGACGTGTGCGTCGTCAACGCCGGGATCACCCGTGACGGTCTGGCGCTACGCATGTCCGACGAGCAGTGGCGCGAGGTACTGACCACCGACCTCGATGGCGCGTTCTACACCGCGCGGGGCGCCCTGGCGTCCATGGTCCGGGCCCGTCAAGGTTCAATCATCTTCATCGGCTCGGTCAGCCCCTTTATCGGGGTACCGGGCCAGGCCAACTACGCCGCCGCCAAGGCCGGCCTGGTGGGACTGGCGCGCTCGCTCGCCAAGGAAGTGGCCTCGCGCGCCATCACGGTCAACGTCGTTGCCCCGGGACTGGTGGACACCAGCATGACCAGCGATCTGGGACCGGCCAGCGATCAATTGGCCGACATGATCCCCATGGGCCGAATCGCCCAGCCCGCCGAGATCGCGGGCGTTGTCGGGTTCCTGGCCAGTAACCACGCGCGCTACATCACCGGCGCGGTCATTCCCGTCGACGGCGGCCTCGCGCTCGGACTGTAGAAACCGCCGTGTGCGGGGACCTTTAGTATCATAAAGCGACACAAAGCAAGGGAAAGAGCCATGGACCGTAACGAAGCATTTGCGAAATTTACTGACAACACCGTCGAAGTGCTGGCCGTCGATCCGTCCAAAGTGACGATGGCCGCCTCGTTCGGCGACGACCTGGGCGCCGACAGTCTCGACCTCGTGGAGCTCGTGATGGCCCTCGAAGAGACGTTCGACATTGAAGTCGCCGAGGACGAACTCAAAGAGATTCGCACCGTCGGCGAAGCCTTCGACCTGATTTACGCCAAGCTGTAGTGCACGTCGCCGTCTCCCCCTCCGGTCCGGTTGAGGGCCGCCGCGTGGCGGTCACCGGCCTGGGCGCGTTGTCCTGCGCCGGGGAGGGCGTGCAGGCCCTGTGGGAGGCGTTGCTAAAGGCCACGGCCCCGCCCGATAAACGAATCGCCCCCTTCGACGCCAGCCACTTGGGCGGACCCAAGGAGTTGCGTCGCCTCGATCCCTTCGCGCTCTACGCGTTGATGGCCGCCGACGAAGCCTGGCTCCAGAGCGGTCTTCAGGGACCGCTGGTGGACGCCGGCAGCATCGTCACTACCGGCATCGGTGGTCTGCAGACCGTCATCGAGCAGTTCCGGGTACTCAACGAAAGAGGGCCGGCCCGGGTCTCGCCTTTCATGGTGCCCATGATGATGCCCAACGCCGCCACCGCCGCGGTCTCGATGCGTTTCGGCCTCGGCGGGCCCTGCGAGACGGTGACGACGGCCTGCGCGGCGGGTACGCACGCCATTGGCAACGCCGCTCGCCTGGTGGCGTCGGGGCGCTGTGACGTCGCGGTCGCCGGCGGCGCCGAAGCGGTCATCGTGCCGATTGCCCACGCCGGTTTCGCCAACATGACGGCGCTCAGCAACGATGACTTCTCCTGCCCCTTCGACGTCAAGCGCAATGGCTTCGTCATGGGTGAGGGCGCCGGGATCTTGATCCTCGAAGAGTGGGATCACGCACTGGAACGCGGCGCCACCATCTTCGCCGAAGTGCTCGGCGCGGCCTCCACCGCCGACGCCCATCACATCACCGCGCCCGACCCTTCGGGCAGCGGCGCCATTCGCTGCATGGAACTGGCGCTCGCCGACGCGAACATTACGGCCCTCGACGTGTCGCACATCAATGCCCACGGCACCTCGACCGAACTCAACGACCTCGCCGAGTCGGTGGCCGTGCATAAGGTCTTCAGCGGCGAAGTGCCGCCGGTCACGTCCATCAAGGGCCACCTGGGACACTCCCTCGCGGCCGCTGGCGCCCTGGAAGGCGTCGCGTCGGTACTGACGCTGCTCAATCAGACCATACCGCCCACCGCCGGTACGACCGAGGTCGATCCCGCAGTGGACTTGGACGTTGTCATGGGAGCACCCCGGCCCTGCGACGTCGACGTCATCCTGTCGAACTCCTTCGGCTTCGGCGGCCACAACGGCAGCGTGGTCTTTCGCCGTTTCCACCCCTAACGCCGAGCGCCGTGCAGGCCACCTACCGCGACTACTTTGGGACGATTGTCACGACCTTTGATCTTCACGAACCTCACGACCGCTTAGAAGTGGTGGCCTCGGCAACGATCACGACCTTCGCCGAGGCCCACAGTGAGGAGCACTTGATGCTGGAGGAACTGCAGACACCGCGCGTGCGTGACCAGTTCGCGGAGTACCTGGCCGCCACTTCGCTCACCACCATCTCTACCGCTGTCCTCGAAGAGTTACGTCAACCGAAGTTGCCCCTGCACGACGCGGCAACAACCGCTCGCGACGTCGTCGCGTGGGTGCAGGACCGCGTTGCCTAAGTGCGCGGCTCCACCCTCGTCACCTCAAGCGCCCAGGAGGTGTGGGAGCAGCGAGAGGGTGTCTGTCAGGATCTGACCCACGTGACCATGTCGCTGCTGCGGGGCTTGGGCATACCCGCGCGCTACGTGTCTGGTTACTTGCACTCCGATCCCGACGCGCCCATCGGAGAAACGATTATCGGCGGGAGCCACGCGTGAGTCGAATTCTTCTGCGGCGCCTGGGTCGGGATCGACCCGACCAACGCCAGCGACATCGGCATTCACCACGTCATCGTCGCCAAGGGACGCGAGTACGGCGACGTCCCTCCGCTCAAAGGCATCTATCATGGTGGCCCCTCGAGTGCGCTAGGCGTGGTCGTTGAAGCAACGCGCATTGGGTGATTCCCGCAACTCCCAACTACGTTCGCCTGGAGAACATGACGAGATGTTCGCTTAGGGCGGCGGCAGATTTAGTAGGGCGCGCACCGTGTTCATCAGCCGGTCGCCTTCAATGTACCCATTCTCGAACGTGGTGAGCCCCGATCCCACGTTCTTGTACTCCGAGCGGACCCACGCCTTCAGGTTGGTCGCGTCGTGATCCAAACTCGCCACCAGATACGACACGTCGCGGCGCGTCGGCGGGGGCCACGTTTGGGTCTTAAACTTCTTGGCCCCCGCGCGGAAGGCCACCAAGAGCTTTTTGACGTATCGCGATCGGGCCTGTTTTGAGAAGGATTTCCACCGAACAAGCTGTGCGTTGAACTTGTTCTCGGCAAAATCCACTTTACGGGCGTCGACGAGATACTGCTCGGCGACACCCTTGGGGCGAACGAAGGTGAAGGAATCATGACGCACCGGGGTCGGGACTCGAATGACGCCGCCATTGGCGCTCAGGGTTTGGCCGTCATCGAGCGTGAGCTCGGGCGTTCGGTGGTCGACTTTCAATTTGGTGAATTTCACGTCGGTGATGTCGGGATAGGGCACATCCTGCGCCGAGATATTGGCGGGTGCCGGGTCCTCCTGGAGCCACTCCGCGTCGGTGAACGACATGTCCTTCGCGTACTTGATCTCCTTGGCGTACGAGAACTTGATGGACGTGTCCCTAAATTTGAGAAACCAACCGCGCTTGTTCTGCGCCATCGAAGCCGATACCTTGTCGCCGGGAAAGATGCGCCCGACGAATTGAGGAAAGTATCCCTTGGCGGCGTCACTCCAGAACACGTCGTAAGAGGTCTCGGCCCAAGCCGGGCAGTCAACGATGACGCCGAGTTGAATAAATTTATTGTCGGAATTTTGCGCGCCGACCCACGTCGCCTCTTGCCCGAGTATGCGCTGGGAGACAAAGGACTGGACCACCCACTGCGCGCTGACTTGCGTGACGGCGCCGAACGACTGATATCCCCCGAACCCGGTCAGGGGATAGACGTGCGCCGTGTGGTGCGCGTGCGACTTGAGCGACGCGGCGACCGCGTTCCACCCGCTGCCCGATTCCAGCGCGAATACGACAACCACCACGGTGGCGCAGAAAAACGTGCGCGAGCAACGACGTAGCAGTGACGTACTACTAAGGGCCGCGAATTACTTCGCGGACACCAATTCCAAGGGGCGGGGCAGGTCACCCAAGACGAATAGGCAGGCCGCTTGCACGTGTTGGTCATTCAGCTTCTGGGCCAGGTTGGCGTCGCGGCGCACAATCGCCTCGCTCACGGCGCGCAGCTCCAACACCGCCTCTTCGGGTCGTCCCGGTCTCGACAGCGAGCGAGTGCACAGTGAGCGCATTCGGGCCTTGATGCCGGTGTGGACCTGGTCGAGGACTTCGCTGCGGGCCCCCGCCAAAAGGACGCGGTAGAACTGGTCCTTCGCGTTTAAGAGCTCGAGGGTGTCGTTGGTACGCCGAACCGCTCCGTCGAAATCTTCGATCACCTTTTCGAGGGCGGCGACCTCGTGTGGGGTGGCGCGCTCAACGAAGCGGGTGATCACCAGCGCCTCCAGCGCCGAACGAACCTCGTACAGGTCCGCCGCTTCCTTTACCGACAGGACAGTCACCCGGGCGCCCTTTTTGGCCACTACCGTCACCAGGCCCTCTGTACTGAGTTGGCGCAGGGCCTCGCGAAAGGTCGTGCGAGAGATGCCAAGACGGTTTATGAATTCGCGTTCGACCAGACGTTGACCGGGTCGCAGTTCAAAGTTGAGGATCGCTTCACGCAGGATTTGCACGGTTTGCTCACGTACGGGTAGCGACGACTTCTGACTAGCGGACCGCAGGGACAATTTAGAAAGAGACAGAGTAGAAACCATGAGACAACTATATGGAGTCAGACGACGAAATGGCGGCCGTCTACGCCCCGGCCTCGCCGGCAGCCCCTCGTGGAACCTGCGCGCACAGGGACCTTCCTAGGACGGGTCATTCCCTACTCAAATCCGGCGGCGCCGCAGGGTCCGCCACACTAATTTTCCACCAGCCAGAAGAACACCCAAGAGCAACACCGCAAAGAGCACGGGACCCGAGAGCCGGACCAACCACTCGAATCCGGCGACAAAACCGCTGACCGCGTCGTGCCAGGCCTTGGCCAGTCCCGATCGGTGATGGGTGACCGGGGCTGGCTGGCCCTTTTGGGCGAGCATCACGGTGAGCGTGGCGTAGGTGGTCTCGTGGCTGAGCACGTTTAGCTGGCCCTGGTACTGCTCGATCTGGCTCTGCAACGTATCCAGCTGGCTCTGCACGGCCAGGATGCCGCCGATGGTTGTGGCGCGCGTCATGATCGTCAGATACTGCTGGCGACTCGCCTCGAGTGAATGAATTCGCGCCTGCAGATCGACGTACTGGCTTGTCACGTCGTTGGACGACGTCAGAATCGAGGTCGCGCGGCCCACTCGTTGGACCTGGGTGACCAGCTGGGCGAACGTGCCCTGGGGAACCTGTAGGACAATGGTGCCACTCGAGAAGTTGCCCGAACCCCGCGACGTGGCGTTGGCCTGCGTACTAAGCACGAATCCCCCGTCGGCGGTCGCGAGGCCGCTCAATTTTGATAGGGACGCATCAACGTGACCCTTGTTGACCGTCAGATCAACCGAACCGGTCGATTCGATCTTTGGTGAAAGGCTCGCCGCCCCCCGCGGCGCAGCGCTGCCCTGGCTGACCGACTTGGTGCCACTGGCTGAGATGGAGAGACCCGTTCCGGCCGAATTGACGCCCGATTGCGAACTCGTGGGCGTTCCCAGAGGCGCCAAGCCATGTACGACAGTTTTGTGCGCACCGGCCGCGCTCTTGACGGGGCCGCCCTCGTCGCGCATCAGCGGAAGCGATATCGCCCCGACCACTATTACCAATGCCGCGGCACTCAGGAACTTGAGCCCCCGGCTTTGACGGCGGATATATTCCGGGGTGCGAAGGAGACGTGGCTCGGGCTCAGATTGACGAGCTTCATTCAATATTCGCTCGGTGGCCTCCTTGGAGATCTCGAACGTATTCGCCACCTCGCGCAAGGCTTCGCTCAGCGTTTCTTCATCAATCATGCTCATCCCGTGACCTCCTCGACATACGCAGAAATAGTTGTGGCCTCGGATTGAAGAGCGGGATGCTCGGCCAACCGCCGGCGGGCTTCATGCAAGCGGGACTTGACCGTTCCCTGCTTGCGATCTATGGCGATCGCAATCTCTCGCTCGTTCAAATCGGCGAAGTAACGCAGCACCACCACAATGCGCAGATGCACCGGCAAGTCCTTGAGCGCAGCCATCACGTCGTTCGAAATCGCAATTCGGCTCGGCACGTCCTCACTAGAGATAACGCCGTCCAATTCCTCTTGATCGCTTCTTCGATCGCGATGCGGTATCTCCGTACGAAGCTTTGAATTACAAGTGTTGACAACAACGCGGTAGAGCCACGGCTTGAAACTCGATTCCTTGGCGAGGGAATTACGAAATTTCCAAGCGCGCAGGAATGCCTCCTGCACGGCGTCTTCCGCGTCTAGCCGATTGCCAAGAATAAGGTACGCGGTCCGCACGGATTGCGGATAGCCCTCTTCCAGCCACGCTTCAAGTTCGCTCACAGCCACCGCGCCTTCCACTCACTTAATCACTGTCGTCAGGTCGATCGCTTTTTCAACGCGCACAAAGATAAAGACGCTCAAACGTCCAGAAAGGTTCGCCAACGCCTTCGCGAGGTGCGGAACACGGCTCGAGGGGCAAATACTTCCCCAAATTTCAACGGATTCTCGAATTTGAGTGTATACTTTGAGCAATCGCTTAAAGTAGGGAGTGAGATGGCAAAAGCAGGAGCCACCAGCAAGGTCACGGCATCGGGAACGAAACGATCGGCCAATACTCGAAAGGCCCTCATCGACTCGACCATCGAAACCCTCAGAGAAGAGGGATTCTCTGGCGCCAGCGCGCGAGCCATATCGGACCGGGCAGGGCTGAATCAAGGGCTCGTCTTTTACCATTTCGGCTCCGTGGTCAACCTCCTCTTGGCCGCCTTGGATACCGTCAGTGACATCCGAATGCAGAAGTACAGCTCCGCCATCGAGCAGGTTTCTTCCGCATCGGAAATCATGAGCATCGCGACGCAGATATTTCAAGATGACCTCGACACCGGTTACGTCACGGTCCTGGTCGAGATGATTGCCGGCGCTTCGTCAACGCCGGGTCTCGGCGCCGAAGTTGCGACTCGGATAGGCCCATGGTTCACCTTCGCCAAGGACGCCCTGGACAAGACTTTCGGCGACTCCCCAATCGCCTCGCTGCTCCCCTCGAGCGATGTCGCCTACAGCGTCGTGGCGCTATATCTCGGGCTGGAAATGCTGACCCATCTGAACGGAGATCGCGAACCCGCTCTCAAGCTCTTTGCCCACGCTCAGCAACTCGTGGTGCTGCTCGGCGCGCTCAGCGCCTTTACCCCAACATCACCCCCCACCGCATGACCGGAAACCTCGCCGCTTCCAAAAGTTCTCTTCGCTCCGCCGACACTGGTCTCGACGTCGTCACCGGGGCTTTCAGTTATTCCGGACGGGCCATTGCGAGTGCCCTCGTCAACTCAGGTCGCCACGTCCGTACATTGACGGGCCACCCCCATCGCGCACCCGACGGTTCTGAAATCGAAGTGCGGGGCTTGGACTTCGACGACCACATTGGCTTAGTCGAATCGCTCGAAGGCGTGACCACCCTGTACAACACGTATTGGGTGCGCTTTGCGCGCAATCGAATTGATCACGAATTGGCGGTCAATAATTCCAGGGCGCTCTTTCACGCCGCGCGCCTCGCCGGCGTTAAGCGCATCGTGCACGTCAGCATCACGCACCCCAGTGCGGACTCTCCCCTGCCATATTTTCGTGGCAAGGCGCTCGTCGAACGGGCGTTGGTTGAGACGGGCGTGCCCTACGCCGTGGTGCGTCCGGCCATCCTGTTCGGTGGCGACGGCGTGTTGATCAACAACATCGCGTGGCTGCTGCGCCATTTTCCCGCCTTCGTCATTGGTGGCCGAGGCGACTACCGGATCCGGGGGATCCACATTGACGATCTCGCGCGACTCTGTCTTCAAAAGGCGCTCGAGCGCGAGAACAGCGTGACCGACGCGGTGGGTCCGGAACGGCCAACCTTCGTTGAGTTGGTCGACTCCATCAAGGACGTGGTGAAGAGTCGATCGCTCGTCGTTCATGTCCCGGGATTTGTCCTGCCGCCGCTTTCGCGGCTCGTGGGTATGGCGCTCGGCGACGTGCTGCTCACGAGGGACGAGTACCGCGCCATGGCCGACGGCCTCGCCGACACGCAGGGCCCCGCCACCGGAACGACCGCGCTCTCGGACTGGTTAATACGTCACGGCCCATCCCTGGGACTTATTTACGCCAACGAGCTCAAGCGCCACTTCGAAGTTGCGGGCGCAACCTAATCTCGAACTGCAGTTACGGTTTCAAGTTCTGCCAAATCAGTCGAGACAGCGTTGTCACGGTGCCTTCGCCGTACGCCTCGTCGGGGTTATTGGTGCACATGATCGTGGCCAGGTACAGCCGTCCGTTGTACTGCACATAGCCCGATGTGTTGATTTGCCAACCGGTGACCTTGTTCAAATACCAACCGTCCTTGAGGCCAACGGTGACATGCGCCGGCGAACCCCACCCGAGCCCGAATCGTTGTCCGGGCGTCACGTTCTCCATCAGGTCGCTTGCGTACGCCCGCGACGCCGCAGAGAGGATGGTATTGGGAAGGACAATGACCTTGAGCAACTGAAGTTGGTCGCGCGGGGTCGTTTCAATGTCACCCCAGGCGTAACTCGGGAAGGTCTGCTTAAAGCCGATCAGCGTATTAAACGAGTCAATCGCGTCACGTCCTCCGATATCCGTCCACAGTTGGTTGGCCGCGGCATTGCTGGAAAACTCGATCATCTTGGTAGCGAGTAGATCCTCTTTGGACGTGAGTTCGCGGCGGTCTCCTTGGGCTTCGTGCAAAAGGTCCGCCAAAATGTCGATCTTGACCATGGACGCCGTGGTCTCGTGCACGTTCGGGTTGTAGACATACGTCTTTCCCGAGCGGACGTCGTACACGGCGGCAGTGACGAGATTTGTCCGGTTTTTGAGATAGGCCGCCACGGCGAGAACCGTAAAAGGATTCACCGATAGTGGCTGGGTGGTCGTGGTAGTTGGCACCGTGATCGTGGTGGTCGTGGTAGTTGGCACCGTGGTCGAGGTGGTCGTCGTGCTCACCGTGGTCGAGGTGGTCGTGGTGGAGTCGCGCGGCGAATCGGACGCCGACGCAGGGAAGACGAGTAACCACAACGGAATCCCCGCGCTGAGCGTAAAAATCGTGAATCGACGAAGGTTCAAGGAAAACTCCGGAAATTACCAAGAAAAATTGATGGCGTGATGGTCAGAGTACACAATCCGTCCGAGAAACTCCGATAAGGCACGTGAAAAGTAACCAGAATGGAGCGGCCGAGACACCCTATCCCTTCATGTGGCGTCGCGCAGTCTCGCGGAGCATCCCACTGACTCTGAATCGAAACCAAGTCATTTTATCCTTCCATTTAGTGGCGATTCCGATACTCTGACTGCTTTGGCGTTGGGCGCAGCGAAGCTCTCCACCAAAATTGGTGAAATTACAGGATTAATGTCACGTTGTAAGTTGTGGCCAAAACTTGGAGGATTCGATGCATCGGCGAGTGACGTATCCAGCGACTGGCGTCGCCGCTCTTGCTCTGTTCGTCGCAGTCTTGGTGATAGGAAACTCGTCTTCGCTTCCATCGGCCGAGGCCGCCGGCACGACGACATCGACCACCACGACTTCGACGACTTCGACGACGACCACGACTATCGCGACCACCACCTCGACCTTGACGACACCTCCGGTATCGGGCTTCTATCTCGACATCGGCGGATCTGCCTCTCTCGGCTATCAACCCGACGGGGTTGCCCATCACAATGGTCACCGCACCAAGGAGGGCTATGCCGATGATGTAAAGGCGCTGGAGGCCAATAACGTCAATTTGGATCTGCGCCAAGTGGGGTGCCCGGGAGAGACCGTCCAGTCAATGCTCGGGCTGCTCAAAAACGTTTGCGACCACCTTCCAGTCACTCAGCTAATGCGGTCAGTGGTGATCCTCACTGATGACGCGAATGAAGTGGGGCTGGTCACCATAGATCTTGGCTTTAACAACATTCGACCCTGCCTCTCGCCCAAGACCGTCGAACAGTCGTGCGTGAACCAGAGCGTTGCACTCGTTCGCGAGTATTTGCCAAGAATCGTGAGAGTTTTAAAGGAGGCCGCCGGTCCCAACGTTCATTTTGTCGGCCTGGAATACGAAGACCCGTTTCTGGGGTACTACCTCAAGGGATCGTCGGGACCGACTATCGCCACCGAAACCCTCGAAGCTATGAGTTCCATGAATGCGACCCTCATTCAGGTGTACTCCAAGGCCAACATTCCGATCGCCAACGTCCCCGGTGCCTATCAAAGCGAGAACGTCAGTCCCAGAACGCTCGCCCACGTGGGCACGATTCCACAAAATGTGGACACGGCCTGTTTGTTGACGTGGATGTGTACGCCACCTCCCTTTGGTCCAGACGATCACCCCAACAACGCTGGCTACATGACCATCGCGCGGACAATAGTGGCCACGCTTCCAAAAAAATGGTGAGCTAACTACACCAACGCTCGAGCGCAGTGACGTGCGACGCCAGGTGCTTCGCACGCCGTGACAACGACCAACGTGTCGATACCGTAACCTTCAACGAAAGCACGCGGGCGGTGGCAACGAAAATGGCGCGCTAGTCCGAAGATGCGGCACACCTAAGAGCGCCATTTGACGGTGCAACGTACGCGCCAGATACACGATCCGCGCATGCATTCGCGCCAAAAGCTGGGCCAGACGGGGGTTTTCTTAATTCTTCGCTCACCAAATCTCACGATTCTCTCAGGCGTCTTGTGAAATATGGCCCATTCACGTCACTATTCTTAATCACGACGCTGCACCACTGCAGAACTATGGTTCTTCAGTGTCCTATTGATCGGGCCCAGCATTCATATGGAACATACGCACTTGCAACTGCCTAGTCGAAGCGTGAAGCCGCGACAGTCCGGATTAACCATGGTTATCGACAAGGGGCTACCGCTGCGTTACTTCGCCGATCTCATTCGAAGCACCAGCGACTACGTGGACTTTGTGAAATTTGGTTGGGGGACATCGGTGGTGTCGATGAACATGAAGGAAAAAATCAGTGTGCTCCAAGAGGAAAACATCCCCTTCTACCTGGGCGGCACCCTCTTCGAAAAGTACGTGGTCCAAAATCGCTTCGACCAATTCCGCGAGCTATGTCAGGGCTACGCCTGTGAATACGTGGAAGTCTCCAACGGCACGATTGACCTAGCCGACGCCAAGAAATCACAGTACGTGGCGGAATTGAGCAAGGATTTCAAGGTGATCTCCGAAGTTGGATCCAAGGACCGGGTTCATTCGGAAAACATGGCCCCGAACAAGTGGATTGACTACATAAATGACGACCTCAGCGCCGGCGCGGTGCTGGTGACGCTCGAGACTCGCGAGAGCGGTCACGGGGGCATGTGTCGGGCCGACGGCGAACTTCGCTACGGACTCATTGAGGAGATACTCACCTGTGGCATCGATAGCAACGCCCTGCTCTTCGAGTCGCCCACGCTGGAACTTCAAGCCTATTTCGTGCGCCGGCTCGGCCCGGACGTCAACCTCGGCAATATCGCCCCCACGGACATCGTGGGATTAGAAACCATTCGATTGGGCCTGCGCAGCGAAACGCTCATGGATTTTGAAGCCGAGGGCGCTACGTCGAAACGAGAAGGACTATGAGAGAGAGCCGCGACGTCTTCCACCTCGCTATTCCGGTCTACGACCTAGACGACACGATTGCGTTCTACGTGACCAAGCTCGGCTGCAAATTGGCTCGTCGCTACGACAACCGAGTGACACTCGATTTCTTTGGCGACCAGTTGGTCTGCCACCTTTCCGCGGCCCCGACTACCATCCCGGCGGTTGGAGAATTGGAAATGTACCCCCGACATTTCGGGGTCACGTTTCGTCAAGACGTCGACTTCGAAAGCCTGTACCAACTGTGTCGCCAGCGTGACGTTGCCTTTTTCAGTGATGTCAGCACCCGATTCGAGGGCATGGTCGAGGCGCACAAGACCTTTGTCATCTGCGACCCCTCATCCAATCTGCTCGAGTTCAAGTACTACGCCGACTCACGAATGATGTATTGACGGAATGATCCGTGCCCGCTGAACGCGAACGCTCCACCATCATCGGTACACCCCTCCGTGCGCTCATCGAAAGACAATCCCAATCCCTCAGCGAAGCGCCGTACGTGCTGGCCGCTCGTTCCGAGCGCCGCGTCAGCTACGCGCAGTTAGAGGCGCGCGTCAAAGCATGGGACCATGCGACAACGTGGTGGAATATGGCGCCGGGTGACCGCGTCGGGCTCTTGGTCACTGACCCCATCGACTTCACACTCTGTTTCCTCACCCTGCTCGCCCAGGGCTTGTGGGTCGCCCCGATGGACCCCACCACCACTTACGTGAATGGCCCGCAACTGGAAAACCGCATTGCCAAACTGCGGTTGCGCGGCGTGCTGAGTGACCGGCCCGCGCCATTCGAAACCGGGGTCGACTGGCATCAACTCTCAGTTCTGCTCTGCGATTCGGGACACCAAAGCCTCTCCCCGCGCGTGGCGCACACTAACGCGAGTGGCGGGGTCATCCTCGCGTCGTCGGGTACCACCGGTAGGCCCAAGATTATGGCGCTGCCCGTCGCGCAACTCCTTCTCACGGCCGAACAAGTGGCCCTTCATAACGCCCTCGAGCACGCCGACCGGGGCCTTAACGCCCTGCCCCTGTGGCACATCAACGCCGAAGTAGTTGGCCTCTTGGCCACTCTGGTCGCCGGCGCATCGCTGAGCCTCGAAGACCGTTTTCACCGAACTGGCTTCTGGGCCGTCGCTGACAAGTGTCAAATAACGTGGATCAACGCCGTGCCCGCCATCATTTCGCGTCTATCAACTCTGCGGGAAGGCGAAGTCGTCCCCTCGCGTATCCGGTTCATTCGCTCCGCGTCGGCGCCCTTGTCACCCGCTCTGTTAGGACAGTTCGAAATGAATATTGGTGTGCCCATCATTGAGTCGTACGGCATGACCGAAGCGGCCAGTCAAATCAGCGCGAATCCACTGAACGGACCGCGAAAAGTTGGCTCCGTGGGACGCGCGGTGGGCGTTGCCGTGCGCGTGGTGGCGATAGCGACCGCCGCGCCGGGTCAGTTGGCCGCAACCAATGAAATAGGCAGGGTCGAGATCAAGGGACCCTCGGTGATCGAGCGCTACGAGGGGGCGGGCTATGAGGACCGCTTCGACCACGACGGCTGGCTCGACACCGGCGACCTCGGGTACTTGGACGACGACAGCTTCCTTTTCCTGGTGGGTCGCAGCGACGACGTCATCAATCGGGGGGGCGAGAAAATCTTCCCCCGCGAAATCGAGGACGTCATCCTCGGTGTGCGCGGTGTCGTGGGCGCGGCCGTGATTGGTGTCGCCGACGACGTCTTCGGTCAGGTGCCTGTCTCGTACGTGCAACTTGACGGGATCTCGTCCTCCACCCCGGTGGAGGAACTGCGGATCGCCACCAAGGAGATCCACGACGCGCTGGTCGCCGCCTTCTCGCGCGCCCGTCGACCGGTCAACATCAACGTGGTGGCGCAACTCCCGGCGCACGCCACCGGCAAGATTCAAAAGAAGGACCTCGGAACTGGCGACGTGCCCGTTCTCTTTCAAGTACACGTACTGTGAACTCGCTTGCGTCGCGTGATGACAAACGGTTCGTAGAACCCGCTCTTCATCGGGTCGCCGAGTGAGCGGCCCGCCGCTGGCCGAGGGGACGCGCAAGCGCCTCGATCACATCGATGCCATGCGGCCCGTCAAGCAGGCCGCCGTCGTCTCCACGCACACGCTGATCTTCTTCGCTCCCATAGCCACCAACACCACGGTCATTGGATTGATCATGCTGACCCGGTTCTCGCGCGAGGCATTCCTATTCGTCTCGGCCTGCATGCTGACCTTCAGCTACCGCGACACCGCCCAGTTGAAACTGAAGCACTACTGGAAGCGACGATTCATTTCAGTCGGCGTGCCGTACCTTGCTTGGACGGTGATCTACTACTTCTTCACCACGGCCATAAAGATCAAGGGTTTCCCCTTTTATTCCTTCAACCATTCAATCGCCTTTACTGACGTTGGGTTCCACTACTTCGCGCATATCCTGCGCACCGGCTACTACCACCTCTACTACTTGATCGTCATCATCGAGTTTTACCTGCTCTTTCCCCTACTGCTCATACTGATCCGCCGGTTCTCAAAATGGCACATGCACATAATGGTGGCCGCCGTCATTTGGCAGCTCGCCTTCGGCGTCCTGGTCGACGCACACCCCTTCGGCATCAGACTCACTGTGATCCTTCAGTCACGATTCGTGTATTCGTACGTGGCCTATCTGCTCGGCGGCATGATCGTGGCGCTGCACCTGGAGGAAGTCCACCAGTGGATCGTCGACAAGGGCCGCTGGATCGTGTCCCTGACGGTTCTCAGTGCGGTCGGCGCCGAAGTCCTTAATTATTGCGGCCGCTACCACTGGCTGCCCAACTACCTGCGCACCGGCGACCTCGTCTTCGCGCCGGCGATGATGCCCTTTAATTTCGGGGCGATCCTGAGCGTCTACCTGCTCGGCGTCTACCTGGTCGCACCCGAACGATCGCTGCGTACCCGAGCCGTGGTGCAGTCGGGCTCGGACAACTCGTACGGCGTCTACCTGTCCCAGATGCTATGGATCCCCATCCTCATTCGCTTCCGCAACCACCTAGGACTGCACGCGTACTGGCAGATTTGGGTGCCCCTGGCGCTCATCACGGTCTATACCGCCGGCACGATATTCACGGCGGTGGCCGCCAGGACGCCCTTGGCCCGGGCCCTGACCGGTCGCAGTCAAGCTACCTGGCGCTCCCTGCTACCGCGGCGCCACGAGCGCCCCGAAGTGCTGCGCGGCGATACGGGCGACGGGCCGCTCGACGTGGTGAAGGAGTAGTGCAACCGGGCCGGGGCGTTCGTGACCAGCCGTGTTTCGAACGCTTACACCGTCCATATGCTGCAATTGCCGACGCGGTCCCAGGCCAGGTTTTGCATGCTCGCGCCCTCGGCGTACGCGCGAAGCGCTCGTATCGTGACGCCGTGAGTAACGAGCAGTAAACGCTCGCCCTCGTGATCCCGGCGAAGTGACTCAATGAAGTTGCCCGCGCGCGCGTGAACTTCACGCAACGACTCGCCGCCGGGCGGACGGGACTCATCGTCGACCACCACGCGATTTTCGATGCCCGACAGCGACGCGGGCAGATCCCTAAGGGCGCGGCCCTCGAACTCGCCGAAGGAGCGTTCGCGCAGTGCCGTGGACGTGATTACCCCGAGATCCAACGCGTCGCCCATGATCTCGGCCGTCTGCAGGGCTCGCACCAGGTCGCTCGAGACAATCACGTCAAACGCGTAGTCGCGCAGCGAAGCCGCCGCGTCGCTGGCTTGAACTCGTCCGCGAATGGTGAGTTGCGCCTCGTCATTTTGGCCCTGGACGAGTCTGGATTCATTCCAGGAGCTCTCGCCATGGCGCACGAGCACCAACGGATGGTGAGTCGTCGCGATGGCGGGCACCCGATACACAGTAGGTGGTGGGGACCGTGCGCCCTACGTGGGCCGGTACGGGGTCGGCCTGTTTTCGTGGTTGGCGCACGCGGTGAGAATCCACCGCGACTCACCAGGGCGTGGGAAACTGCGCGGCGATCGCGTCGGCGATGGTTTCGTAGCCCGCGTCGTTGGGATGCATGTTGGCGCCGAAGTGAGACGGCGGACACATCCACGTCAACAGGCACACTTCGGCCAGGTTATCGGGCACCGTGCCCACGTTCGGGAGCGCTACTTGGTCAGTGTCATCCATGTTGAAGGCCGCTGCCACGTCGGCCAAGGGTATGCCTTCGGCGCCGTAGACGTCGGTGAGGACTTTATCCAAGCGCTTGACGACGCCGTAGCTCTGGTCGGCGAACGTTTCGCCCGCCGCACCCTGCAACGCGTCCGCGAGATAGGGATCGTAGTGTGCGACGCCCACCAAGATGACGTCCGGTCCAGCGACCGACTTGAGCGCAGTGAGTATTTGCGGCAGTTGCGCGCGAACAAGCTGAAGGCGCTGGTCGACACACTCGGCATTGATCCGATAACCCTGGAAGCACCGCAGTAGGTCATTGAAGCCGAGGTCGATCGTCACCAGTCCGCTCTCGTCCTGGTGCGCGCTGAGGAACATGACCGCGTCGAGCAGTTGCGAGTCGGGCGGCACGTAACAAGAATCACCACCGGTGAGCATGCTCGACGTGGTTTCGCCGGCGCAGCCAATTTCGTCAAGTTCGAGCGTGACCCCTCGGGCCGCTTCGTGCGCCACTAAGAAGTTGGCGTAGCCGCTGTCGGTGCGTTGACCGTGGGTGGAGGCCGGTGTGGGCTGATAACCAATGGAATCCGACCCACCAATGTCCAGGTAGAACGCCGTGGGCAGGGTCGAGGCGCCGGCGGCGCCCGCACCCACGAAGCCAAACAGTGCGCCGGCAATCGCGACGGCCGCCAGCGCGACGTAGAGTTCCCTCTTCACGTGTCCCCGACACCTTTCCAATAATGTCCTACATTTTGCGACCGCTTTTCCAGTCCACCGACGAGCCACCTCGCGCCCGGACCGACTAGAACAACGAGTATTCGTGAGACAAGAGCGTCGAAGTAGAGGATTATTAAGAATCCCGTCTTGCGCGCGTCACTCATGACCACGCTCTCTAGACTCACGTTCAACCTTAAGGGAACAGCGATGCCCACTACGTCGAAGTGATGTTACAAGTTGGTGACGCCGTCCAGCGTGGGCGCTGGAGCGTGCTGTACGTTGAGAATTAACGAGCGTTTTGCGAAGGCGGAGAAGAGGACGCAGTGGACGAACTATTGCCAGATTCCGAGTTCTCCGCGTTCCTGAGCGATGAGGAGCTGACCGAGCTCGCCATGGCCGCTGATCCCAGTGCCCCATTGGCCCTCGACGCGGTGCCGTGGCGAGGTGGCTCCGCCGCTCATGCGAGTTTGCTGCCCGACTGGTATATGCCCAGTCCCATGGCCGTGCGACACGGACGCACCACGCAGTTCACCATTGTCTTCATCATCGTTGGATTCCTACTCATTGACGCCTTCGGGCTCTGTATCACGTCCGGTTTTCTCTCCTTGGCCTAGGGGGCGACACGGTGTCACGGCGTTTCAGATTCACGCCGCGTTTTGGTCGCTGGGTGGCCCGTAGTCCGCTTCGTACCACACAATGAAGGTTTTTATTAGGCTCGCTGCATGTCCACGTACACGCCCCTTGTAAATCGATACGACAACATGCACTACCGGCGATGCGGCCGCAGCGGACTACGGCTGCCGGCGGTATCGCTCGGGCTGTGGCAAAACTTTGGTGACGAAGGTTCAACCGACACCCAGCGCGCCATCCTTCGGCGGGCCTTCGACCTCGGTGTCACGCACTTCGACCTGGCCAACAACTACGGAGCGCCCTACGGCAGCGCGGAGATCAACTTTGGTCAGATCCTGCGCGAGGACTTCACCACCTTGCGCGACGAGTTGGTCATCTCAACGAAGGCCGGCTGGGACATGTGGCCCGGTCCCTACGGCGACCTCGGGTCGCGCAAGTACCTCCTGTCCAGCCTCGACCAGAGCCTCTCGCGAATGGGTCTTGACTACGTCGACATCTTTTATCACCATCACTATGATCCCGACACTCCGCTCGAAGAGTCGCTCGGCGCGCTCGACACGGCGGTGCGCCAAGGCAAGGCCCTGTACGTCGGCGTGTCCTCCTACTCCGATCAACGTACCAGCGAGGCAATCGCGATCTTGCGAGCCCTGGGTACCCCGCTGCTCATTCATCAGCCGTCGTATTCGATGCTCAACCGATGGATAGAAGAAAAATTGCTCGGCGTGCTTGGCGATCAAGGCGTAGGCTGCATTGCTTTCTCACCGCTCGCCCAGGGACTGTTGACGGACCGTTACCTCGACGGCGTGCCCCAGGGCTCGCGCGCATCGCGCGATTCGTCGCTTTCGCGAGACATGTTGAGTGAAGCCAATTTGGACCACGTTCGAGCATTGCGCGAGATCGCTCGATCGAGGGGACAGCGGGTCTCCCAGCTCGCCCTCGCGTGGGCGCTGCGTGACCCACGAGTCACCTCGGTGCTCATCGGTGCCAGCAGCGTCGCCCAGTTAGAGGAGAACTTGGCCGCCCTCAACAACCTGCACTTTTCCGCCGACGAACTTGATCAGATCGACCGACACGCCGTGGAAGGCGGGGTGGACCTGTGGCGCGGCCCCTCGACCAGCTAAGGAGCGGGGTCCTGGCGTGGGGCGCCGGCGAAACGGGCCATCACTAGAACCAGTCGTCGTAATGACGTTCGACGTACGTGTTCGCAAAGGCCCAACGTGCGTTGGCGATGAATTCACCCAGCAACACGGGATCCTTGATCCCCGGCGACGTCTCGACGCCGCTGCGCACATCCACGCCCCACACGGGATAGTTCTGGATGACGTCGATGACATTAGAGGTCGTGAGCCCGCCCGACGCCACCATGGGGACCCGCAACGTCTCGTCGAGGAACGTCTCGAGGCAGTCAACCAGCGAGTTGTAGTCGTCCGACTCGGGCAGCAGTAGATAGTCCGCGCCCGCCAGCTGCAGCGACGAGTCAATGACGGTGGTGCTGGGCAGCGTTCGCAGCACGGTGTTCACGCGCTGGGCGACGTAGGCCAGTTCTTCCTTGGCAATCGTGCCGTCGATCTGCACGGCCGTGAGGCCGAGCGTGTTGGCCACTTCTACAATTCGTTGGGGCATTTCATTTCGAAAGACGCCCACCGACACGGCGCCGTGCGGCAGTCGTCGAACGATGTCGTGAGCGGCCACCGTGGAAATTTGACGAGGTGTGGGACCGAAATCAAAACCGACGGCGCTGGCGCCGAGCGCGATTGAAAAGAGGGCGTCCTCTTCGTTGGTGACACCCGACACTTTGATGAACAGTCCCTCAACGTTGAGTCGCACGATGGGCCCCCCTTGCGCTCACGTTAACTGCACGGGCACCGTCAGCCAATGGCTTCTACGTCGACGTCATCAATCGTGGCTAGGTAGGCGTTGTCGAGCAGGGTCCGGTGCGCGAAGCCGAGGGTTTCGATGCGTCCGTCAACCTCGACCGCCGTGGTAACACCCTGCGGCCCGGTGGGACCCTTGGATTTCAACACCTCGTCGATTCTCGCCACGCTGGGACCGACCGCTCGCACGAAGCGCCAGGGCACGCTCGAACCGCGGGCGTCGAGACGGGCCACCAGTTCTTGGCCGGTGTAGCAACCCTTGGTAAACGACACCGTTTCACGCACCACGCGTCCCCCGTAACTCTGCGGGTTCAGTTCGGCCGCGAATTCGTTGACGCCCGGCCAACGCGACGACACCAGTTCGTCCTGGGTGGCGATGGGACCGCTGACTGCCTCATCGAGTTCGAGCGTGCACTCAACGCGCAGGTGGAACCGGCGCAGGCGACTGAGGGCCACGTCGGCGACTTCGCGCGGCACACTCAGCACGAACCCCTCATCGTCACGCTGGACAAAGCACGTGGTGAGTACGGCGCTGTCGGGGCGCAACAACAAGGACCATCCGCCAGTCTCGTTGATCAACGTAAGATCCTGCGTGAGTTGTCCCTGGAGAAAGGACTCGCTGTCCGAGCCGTGCACAATGATGCGCGACCACGCCAACGCGATGGGACTCTCGGTGCTCGCAGTAGAAGTCATAGACCACTACAGTATGCGCGAGCGTCTACAAATCCGACCCGCGAACCAAAGGCCGACTCGTCCATGACCATTCACACCGAACTGAACACCATCACGTCGAGCTTGAACGAGCTCTCGGCGCGAATCACCGTGCTGGTCGAAAGGGACGGGGCCACGATACCTAGCGACGTGTACACCGAACTCATCGCCGCCGAACGCACCATCGGAACACTGCTGCGACGTCTCAACCGCGTGTCCGGCCGGATTAGTTAGTCGCGACCGGTAGCGGATAGGTCTACGTACGAACCACTAACACGTCACACCGTACCGATACCGTCCCTCTCGTGGAACAACCCTTTCAGACCCGGGCCGTGGTAGTGCCGCTTGATCCCACGCCCGCCCAGGCGCAACTACTGCGTAGCTACTGCGGATCGGCGCGCTTCGCGTATAACTGGACCGTCGCTCTGGTGAAGGAAAACCTGGACATAAGGACCCATGAACGCGAGGAAGGCGTTGGTGAGAATGACCTCACCCAATCCCTTTCGTGGTCTGCCTATTCGATGTCGCCACTGTGGAACTCGCTGAAGGATGAGATTGCGCCGTGGCACCACGACGTCACCAAGCACGCCTTTCGCAGTGGCGTGAACAACGCGACGGTGGCGCTCAAGAACTTCTCCGAGTCCAAACGTGGCGTGCGCCAGGGACGCCCTTTCGGGTTCCCCAATTTCAAGAACCGACACTCGAAGCAGTCGGTGACCTTCACCGAGACCAGCACGCAGTCTGGATGGTTCGCCGAGGACTCGCGTCACGTTCGCCTCGTTCTGCCCCGACGACCTGCTGATCCTCGAATTGTCCGGCGTCGCGAGCAACTCCAGTGGCTGCACACCACAGAATTCCTGCGACGACTCAAGAAAAAAGTTGCCTCGGGTGAATGGACCGTGCAGGCGGTGACGATCTCGTTCACCGGCGGGCGCTGGCAGGCCTCCTTCTCGGTGCGTCAATTGGTCAAGCCGGCGATCGTTCCTCGAAAACTCCTCGGACCGGCCGTCGGGGTGGACCTCGGCGTCGCACACCTGGCCACCCTGTCGGTGCCGGTTTCCGGCGTCAGTGACGAGCACGGACACGTGGTCAATCCCCGGCACCTTGCCAGCGAACTCGAACGACTTGCGAAGCTCAACCGCCAAGTCGCAAGGGCGGTCAAGGGCTCGAAGAACCGCGCGAAACTGTTGAAGCGGCGCCAACTCCTCCACGGTCGGACCAGCCGGACCCGTGACCTCTATTTGCATCGACTTTCCGCCACGCTCGCGGGCAGCTTCGAGACGGTCGTGCTCGAGGATCTCAACGTTACGGGCATGGTCAAGAAGGCGAAGAACACGATGACGCATGGCCTGTCGCGTTCGATCCTCGACGCCGGGTTCTACGAGCTACGCCGCCAACTCACCTACAAGGCCATCGACCGCGGACACCGCGTGGTGGTCGTCGACCGGTTCTACCCTTCTTCACGGATGTGCTCTCACTGTGGCGAGACGAAAGCCAAGCTCGCCCTCAGTGATCGTGTCTTTGAGTGCAGTGCCTGCGGCGTGCGTCTAGACCGAGACGTCAACGCCGCGCGAAACATCCACCGAGAGGGTCTACGCCTGCTCGGTAATGAAGCAACCGTCGCGGGGCACCAACCCGAAACGTTAAACGCTGACTCGAGGGACCAGAAGACCAGAGCACCCAGGTGTAGTGGCGGGGACCGTTATCAGAGCAGAACCACTCTGCCAATCAAAGAGTTCTCACACTTGGCGTAGGTAGTGGAAGGGGCGGTGGCAACGCCGCCCGTGGTTGGTCAGTGGTTCGCACGCTGACCAGTCATGTGTAGCCTGCGTTGATGAGCGATTCATGGCAATCAACGACGTCCCTAACACCCGATCAGCGCCTCGATGTCCTGAACTTGCTTAACCACACCGACACCCGATTAGGCCGCGAGGCTATCGACGAAGTACACCGGCGCGCGGTCGTGCACGGATGGCCGGCCGAGCACTGGCTGAAGTCGCGAGACGGCCGTCTCGAGGGCTACGCGCTCTTGAGCGGCAGCGAGCACCCCACCATTGAAATGTGCGGCGGCGGATTCGACGAACAGCTCCTCGAAGAAGTGCTCAAGAAGCACGCCCGCGTCGATTGGTGGGAGCGCGACGTGCATGAGTGCACGACGGGCCAAGTTGTGCGAATGCTGCAAATGATGTGCATCGACCTTCCGGTGCCCGTCATTGACGTTCCCCCGGGCGCGACCCTGCGTACGTTCGAGCCAATGCACGACGAGGACCGTTGGCTCGAGCAAAACAACGCCGCCTTCGCCCACCACCCCGAACAGGGAGCGTGGCAGCGTGAAGACCTCGCCGAACGAACCAACGAGCCGTGGTTCGACCCTTCCGGTTTCCTCTTGCTCGAGATCGATGGTCGCCTGGCCGCGTCGTGTTGGACCAAGGTCCACGAACTGCACCCGGACCGCTTCGGTGAAATTTACGTGGTGTCGGTGAGTCCCGACTTTCAGGGACGGAACTTAGGGCGCGTGATGGTGAGTCAAGGTCTGGCCGCGCTGCGCAAGAAGGGCGTCGCCAGCGCGGTGCTGTTCGTCGAACAGTCCAACGCGATTGCGAAGAAACTTTACGAATCAATCGGGTTTTGGGTCGGACGAGAAGACATTCTCGTGCGATTCACTCGATCTAGTTAGAACCGACCAGACGTCCAACGCCGAACGTCACGGCGGCGGCGAGCGCCGCGATGACCAGTTGACGTACGGCGCTGCGCAGCACGCCGCGACGGGTGAACCAACCAATGGCTCCCCCGACCACGGCGGCGCCCACGGCGGCGAGGCCAATCGACCAATAGATCTGATTGCCGGTGGTTGACCACAGCCACGGCAAGAGCGGAATGAAGGCCCCCACCACGAAGGCCCAGAATGACGAGATGGCGGCCATCCAGGGCGAGCCAGTCGCTGAGGGATCAACGCCCAGTTCCTCGCGCGTGTGCGTGCGTAGCGCCAAATCGGGATCGCGCATCAGGTCTATCGACAGTCGATCGGCCAGCTCCTCCTCGATACCGCGATCGATGAAAATCTGGCGCAATTCCTGTTGTTCCTCCAGCGGATTATCGAGCAGCGCCTTGCGCTCCTTTTCAATCTCGGACTCCAAGAGTTCCTTTTGCGCCTTCATCGAAAGATATTCGCCACTGCCCATTGAGAACCCGCCGGCGACCAGACCCGCCAGGCCAGCTAATCGAATAACACTGTGCCCGGGGTTCGCCCCGGCGAAGCCCAGGATGAGCGACACGTTGGTGACCAGACCGTCACTGATGCCAAAGATCGCCGCGCGAAACCATCCACCGGAGATTTGACGGTGGTGAACTTCGTAGTGGTGGACGGTCATCACGTAATCCTACGGCCGTCCCCGTTGTCTAAAATCAACCCGGGGCGAAACTAGGGTCTTAGAGGAGGTGGTTATGACCACGAAGGTTAACGGCATCGAGGATCTCACCGCGCTGGTAGGCACCCACTTGGGCTACTCGGACTATCACACGGTCAGCCAAGAGCAGGTGAACCTCTTCGCCGACGCCACCGGCGACCATCAGTGGATTCACACCGACCCCGTCAAGGCCGCCGCCGGACCCTTTGGCCAGACCATCGCGCACGGCTATCTCACGCTCTCACTGCTACCCGTCCTACTCGCCACGGTCCTTCGCGTCGAGGGCGTGGGCATGGGCGTCAACTACGGCGCCAACAAGGTCCGCTTCACGAGCCCGGTACTGGTGGGTTCGAAGATCCGCGCCGGCGCCAGCCTGGCCTCCGTCGAAGAGATAAAGGGTGGTGCGCAGGTGGCACTCGACGTGACCGTTGAGATGAAGGACGCGGCGAAGCCTTCGTGCGTGGCTCAAGTGGTGTACCGCTACTACCACTAAGTAATGCCCCCCACCCCCCTCCCCCAAGGCGAAGAGAAGACGCGTCAAGTGCGCGCCATGTTCGACGCCATTGCCTCGCGCTACGAACTGGTCAACAAGCTCATGACCTTCGGTCTCGATTCGCGCTGGCGGCGACGGGCCGTGGCCGACCTGCGCCTTCCCCCCTCCAGCCTGGTGCTCGACATCGCCGCCGGCACCGGCGATTTCACGCGCGAACTGTCCCGTCAGGGTCACCAGGCAGTCGCCACCGACCTCAGTTTGGGCATGTTGCGCGCGGGCAGTGATTTGAGCGAAGCCGTCCAGGCCGACGCGTCGTGCCTGCCCTTCCGCTCTGCCGTGTTCGACGGCGTGACGTGTGGGTACGCGCTGCGAAACTTCACCGACCTCGCGGCCACCTTTGATGAGATGGCCCGGGTGACGCGCGGCGGTGGACGCCTGTCCTTGCTCGAGGTCTGCGAGCCAGCGTCGGGTCTCTGGCGGGCTGGATTTCGCCTGTGGTTTCGTCGCGTCGTACCCTTCATTGGATCAATGGTCTCGGACCGCGCCGCCTACCACTACCTGCCCCAGTCCACGGCCTACCTACCGACGTCGAAGGAGATTGTTCGAATGCTCAACCACTGCGGCTTCAGCGCCGTCAATCACCGACGAGTGATGGGTGGGCTGAGCCAGCAGTTCGTGGCCACGAGGTCACGATGAAGTTCGTCCGTGAGGAGATCACCGCGATCGAGTGGGATCAGCTACGCACGCTGGGCGCGCGCGACGGGTGGCTGGTCGAGACCACGGACACGTTGCGCAGTGGTTTCGGCGGCGCGGTCCTCTCGATTGACTTGGTGGGCGGGTTGGACAGCCACACCGACGCGCTGGGCGAACTACGCCAGCACGAACTAGTCGGCGTCGGCGCGCCGCCGGGCACGGGCATCGTCGCCTTCGGCACCTTGCCCTTTGATCGCACGGCGCCGGCCCGACTCGACGTGCCCCGTTTTGTCATCACCCAAATTAAGGACGGCCCGGCCTGGCTCACGTCGCCCGAGGGCTCGGGCGACTTTCGGGAGTCACTGCGGGCACAAGTCGCGCCCTCGCAGGCTCCCCAGAGCCTGCGTTCGCTGACCTATCAGCCCACGCCCGACGAGTACGCGCACAACGTGGCGCTGGCGGTAGAGATCTTGCGGCGCAAGGAAATCGACAAGGTGGTCCTGGCGCGAGCCGTACTCGGCTCGGTGCCCGAGCCCCTCGACGGCGCCGCGATCGCCGCGCGACTGCGCCTTCGCGAACCAATCTGCACCATCTACAGCCTGCCCACGACGGGCGGACGGCGCTACGTGGGCGCCAGCCCCGAACTCCTGGTGCGCCGCGTGGGCGCCACCTTCCAGTGCAATCCCCAGGCCGGCACGATTGCCCTGCCGCCCAACGAGGCGCCCGACGACTATCAGACGTGGCTGCTCGGCAGCACGAAGAACCTGCACGAGCACGGCGTCCTAGTCGACGATCTCGTCCAACAACTTTCGCGCAGTTACGACGAGATAACGGCCGACCCCAACCCGTCGATCGTGACGCTGCGCACCATCGCGCACCTGGGCACCTGGGTGAGCGGACTGCGCCACGACGCTGCCACGGCCCCCGACGCTCTCGAACTGTTGCGCCTGCTGCACCCCACGGCCGCCGTCGGCGGCATTCCGCGCAACGACGCTTACGACTTGATCGTGCGACTCGAACGCCACGACCGGGGACACTACGCCGGTCCGCTCGGCTGGCTCGACGCCAACGGTGACGGCGAGTGGTGGATCGGCATTCGCGGCGTCATCATCAACGGCACGCAGTTCGAAGCGTGGGCCGGGGCCGGAATCGTCAGCGAGTCCGATCCGATCGCCGAACGCGAGGAGACCAAGGACAAACTGGCGGTGGTGCTGTCGTCGGTCTTGGTCGACCGCGTCTAGCGATTTAGGCGCAGCAGGGGACGTTCGACCGCCCACTTGGTGACCAGCCACAAGGCCTCGAGCACGATCGCCCCGGACATCTTGGACTCGCCGTGGGCGCGGTCGGTGAAGGAGATCGGCACTTCGATGATCGAGGCGCCGTCACGTCTCGCGCGGTGCGTCATTTCGATCTGGAAGCCGTAACCGTCGGCCATGACGGACTGAAAATGGATCTTTTCCAACGCGCTCTTGGAATAGACGCGGAAGCCGGACGTCGAATCGGCGACTCGAAGTCCCAACATGATCGACGCGTACTGGTTGCCGCCGCGCGAGAGCAGTCGTCGCGACAACGACCACTTGGGAATGGTGCCGTCCATGACGTAGCGCGAACCAATGACCACTTCGTGGGTCGTGGCCGCCACCAACATCGCGGGCAGCGCGCGCGGATCGTGCGAGAAATCGCAATCTATTTCGACGAAGTACTCGTAGTCGTGCTCGAGTCCCCAGGTGAACCCGGCGCGGTACGCGCCGCCGAGTCCGCTCTTGCCCAACCGGCTCAGTAAATGAATCTGGCCCAATTCTTCGATCATCTCTTGGGCCTTTAAGGCAGTGCCGTCGGGACTGGCGTCGTCAACCACCAGTACGTCTACGTTGGGCACGACCTCACGAAGCGTGCGAAGCATCAATTCAATGTTGAGAATCTCGTTGTAGGTAGGCAGAATCACGAGAGTTCGCACCAGCGAATCCTACCGACCCATTTAGACTGGAAATTCGAGGTTCCGCCCCTTGGTGACCAGAAAGTGAAACGCTTAAGCAAGCCCTATGTCTGAGCCAGTGATCGAGCCCGCCCCCCGAAAACGATTCTCGATGCCGCGCGAGATTCGCATCATTCTCAGCGTGGGCAGCCTGATCTTCGTGTTCGAGTACCTCGTGCTACCCCAGTTCCTGTCGGCGCACAAGTCGCTGCACAAGTCGCTGCACTTGCTCGCCTCGCTCAACCCCTTCGTCGTCGTGGCGGCCATCTTGTGTGAAGTGGCCGCCATCTACGCCTACGTGGAGCTCACGCGCACCGTCCTGTACCCGTACGCGCCGAGCCGCTACAACACGATGCGCGTCAACCTGGCCGGCCTGGCCATCGGCCACGTGGTACCCGGAGGCACCGCGCCGGCCGGCGCGCTGGCCTACCGCTTCTACAACCAGTTCGGGGTGCCCAAGGAGACCAACGCCTTCGGGCTGGCGGCCCAGGGCGCCGGTTCGGCGGTAGTGCTCAACATCATCTTCTGGATGGCGCTGGTGATCTCGATCCCCCTGCAGGGATTCAACCCGGCCTACGGCTTCGCGGCCCTGGCCGGGGTCTTCCTGCTCACGGCCTTTTTTGGGACGATCCTGCTCATCACGCGCGGCCAGCGTCACGCCGACGTCTGGCTGCGTTTCGCCGCGCGCCACATTCCGGCAATCAACCCCGACACGGTGTCGTCGCTGCTGAGCAAGGTCGCCGCGCGCATCATGCTGCTGGTGACCAACCGGCGAACGCTCTGGTGGGCCTTCACCTGGGCCGCCCTCAACTGGCTCTTCGACGCCGGCTGTCTGTGGGTATTCATCCTCGCCTTCGGCCACACGATCTCGCCGATCGATCTGCTGGTGGCCTACGGCCTGGCCAACATCCTGGCCGCCATTCCCTTGACCCCGGGCGGACTGGGGATCATCGAGGCCCTCTTGATCACGACGCTGGTGGGCTTCGGCGTGCCGCACGCCCAGGCCATCCTGGCCGTACTCAGCTACCGCCTCGTCAACTTTTGGATTCCCATCCCCGTGGGCGGCGTGGCCTACGGCAGTCTCAGGTGGGGCCGACGTAAATTGGCTATTGCTGGGACACCAGACGAGAGCGACTGAGCTCTAAGCGCTTGAACTCAGCCTGGGCCGCGAACTCGTTGACCGGCTGCAGGCGACGCCAGCGGCGATCGGTGCCGAGCACCCAGGTGAACATGTCGTCACGCCAGGTGATCTCGAAGGCCTCGACTAATTCGGCCTGTAGTCTCGGGTCGTCGATCGGCACGGTCACCTCAACGCGTCGGTCGAGGTTACGCTCCATCAAGTCGGCCGAGCCAATATAGGTCGAGAAGTCCTTCTCGTTGGGTCGACCGAAAATGAAGATCCTCGAGTGCTCCAAGAACTCGCCCACCAAACTGTGCACGGTGATGTTCTCCGAGAGACCCGCCACGCCCGGACGCAGACAGCACAGCGTGCGCACCTCCAGACGGATCTCCACACCGGCCGCGCTGGCCTCGTAGAGGGCGTCGATCACCGTCGGATCGGTGAGGCCGTTCACCTTGATCGAAATCTGGCCCGCCGCGCCCAAGCCGCGTTGTCGATTGATGAGTTCCACGATGCGCGGGCGCGTCATGGTGGGCGACACGATGATCTTGGTGTAGTTGCCGTGGCGCGCGAAGCCGGTCAGGAAATTGAACAGTTCGCCTACGTCGTGGGTGATCTCGGGGTCGCTGGTGAGCAGGCCAAAGTCCTCGTAGTTTCGCGCGGTCTTGGAGTTGTAGTTACCGGTCGCGATATGGGCGTAACGGGTGGTCGTTTCGCCCTCGCTGCGCACCACCAGCGCGGTCTTGGAGTGGGTCTTAAAGCCCACGATGCCGTAGACCACGTGCACGCCGGCGTCTTCTAGGGCCTTGGCCCACTCGATGTTGGCCGCCTCGTCGAATCGGGCCTTTAACTCCACCAGGGCCACTACCTGCTTGCCGCGTTCGGCCGCTCGGATGAGCGAGCCCACCACCGGCGAGTCACCGGACGTGCGATAGAGCGTCTGCTTGATGCCCACCACCTTGGGGTCGTCGGCCGCCTGGGCAATGAACATCTCGACCGAATCGGTGAAAGATTCGTAGGGGTGGTGCAACAGGATATCGGCCTCGCGGATGGCGGCGAAGATATCGCCAACGTGATCGCCGTCGAGCAGCCGCTTGGGCGTCACCGGCGACCAGCCCTCGCCCTTTAGGTCGGGACGGTCAATGGCGTAGATACTCCACAGGTCGTGCAGGCCCAGTGGCGCGTCGGTCACGTAGAGGTTCGAGGGATCCAGTTCGAACTGTTCGACCAGCAGGTCGAGGAAATCCTTGGACATCCCGCTTTGTATCTCGACCCGCAACGCCTCGCCGAAACGGCGGCGGCGAAGTTCGATCTCCAGGGCCACCATCAGGTCGTCCGCCTCGTCCTCGTCGAGCGCGAGGTCGGCATTTCGGGTCACGCGAAAAAGATCGGACTGGAAGATGGTCATGCCGGGAAACAGCTGACCAAGATTGGCCATGATCAAGTCTTCGAGCATGCACCAGCGACTTTCGCTGGCCTGAAGAATCCGGGGCAACGAGTTGGGCACCTTCACCCGGGCGCTGCGTTCTTCGCCCGTGGTGCCGTCGATCACCGTCACCGCGATATTGAGCGACAGGTTCGAGATCATGGGAAAGGGGTGTCCGGGATCGACCGCCAGTGGCGTCAAGACGGGATAGACATGTTCATTGAAGTACTTCGTCAGGTGCTCGCGCTCGCCCTCGTCGAGCTCACCAAATCGCACCACCGCGATGCCGTCGCTGGCCAATTCGGGCAGCAGCACGTCGAGCACCAGTCGGTCCTGTCGCTCCACCAGCGAGAGCACGCGCTCGCGAATCGCCACCAGTTGCTGGCGCGGGCGAATGCCGTCGACCGAGGGTGTCTGCACGCCGGCGGCGACCTTATCTTCCAGGCTCACCACGCGAACCTGGAAGAACTCGTCCACCATGTCCGCGAAGATGGCGACGAACTTGAAACGCTCGAGAATCGGGAGTCGCTGATCCTCGCCGAGGTCGAGCAGGCGCGATCCGAACTCCAACCTCGAGAGCTCACGGCTGGAGAATCGCTCCGGTCCAAACGAGAGAAGATCTAGAGCCACGGTTCGGGTGCCATTTCTGATTCAGAGAAGTACTTTCCACCATCGTAGGACTAACCTTGATTCGTGGCGAGCGATGCGGCAGTACACCAGCACCCGGCCGAACCCTTGAGCCAACGCGAGGCGCGGCCCGGTCGGTCGGCTGAGCTGATGTTGATGTTCCTGGCCTGGCTGATCACGACGGCCTTCTACGTGCTGGCGTCACTGGGGGCACAGAATCACCTGCCCCAGCGCCTCGGCGTGTTCCTGACCTTCATCGTGGTGATCTCGCTCGGCATGCACCTGGCCATTCGCCACTACGCCCCGCGGGCCTCGCAGATCCTGTTGCCGGTGGCCACGCTGCTCAACGGCATTGGCTACGTGGAGATCGCGCGTTGGGACCCCCCCTTCGCTGGCTCTCAGGCCCTGTGGTTTCTCATCAGTGCCGTCGGCTTAGTGGTTACGCTCAAGCTCGTCAAGCACGTGCGCGACCTCGACCGCTACCGCTACCTGACGTTGAGCGCCGCCTTCGCGCTGTTGTTGATGCCCCTCATACCCCACATCGGTGACCCCGTCAACGGCGCTCGACTTTGGGTGCAGGTGGGCCCAATCCACTTCCAGCCAGTCGAGTTCGCCAAGATCCTGCTGGCCTTCTTTTTCGCGTCGTACTTCGCCGCCAACCGCGAACTTCTCTCCACGCCCACCGTGCGAATTGCCCGCCGTCAAATCGTGCCGCCCAAGACGCTCATACCGATTGTGTTCGCGTGGGGGTGCGCGCTGCTGATTCTGGGCGCCGAGAATGACATCGGATTCGCGCTGCTGCTCTTCGCGCTCTTCATGTCGATGCTCTGGGTCACCACGGGACTCAAGACCTACGTGGTGCTCGGCATCGGGCTCTTCGCCGGCGGCGGGGTGGTCGCGGCCAATTATTTCACCCAGGTGCACTCGCGCATCAGCGAGTGGCTCGATCCGTGGTCGGCGATCAACTTCGCGCACTCGTCGCAGATCGCGTACGGCTGGTTCTCGCTATCGGCCGGCGGCGTCATCGGCACCGGTCTCGGCCTCGGCCAGTCCGGCACCAACATTCCCTACATCACCTCAGACATGATCTTCGCGGCGGTCGGCGAAGAACTTGGATTCATTGGCATCATTCTGGTGCTCTGCCTCTTCGTGGCCTTCATTGGCGAGGGGTTCCGCATCGCGCAGAAGGCACACTCGGACTACGTGCGACTGACCGCCGTGGCGCTAAGCGCCATCATTGGCTTCCAGGCCTTCTTTATCATGGCCGGCGTGCTGCGGATTTTGCCCTTCACCGGAATGGCGCTGCCCTTCATGGCCTACGGCGGCAGTTCGCTCTTTTCGAATTACGTCATCGTTGCGGTGCTCCTACGCATCTCGGATGAGAACAACAATGAGGTGCGCGGCGGCGAAATACGCGCGGTGCAATTCAATAAATAGTCCGCGGCCAGTCACCGCGCTAGCCCTGAGTTCAGTCGTAAAAACTCTGCAGCACTTCTTCGGCGCAGAGAATCGGCGCCGCCACTGGCTGGCGGATGGCCAATATCACCCCGTCGCTCGTGCGGCAGTCCAGCTGCTCGCGACCCCGGGCCGTCATCAAGTCCAGTTCGGAATAGAAAACACCATTCTCATGGCGCAAGATGCGCACCGCAATGATGTCGGCCTGGAGCCGCGCGATGATCGACGTCGCGAGCTCATGGGTGCTCGGGCGCAGTCCCTCCTCGCCCACCAACGCCTTATGCAGCGACTGGGCTTCACCCAGCGCCACGGCAATCGAGATATTGCGGTACGGCGATTCGTCCTCCATCAAGTGAATCTGCGGCGAGGAGTCACCGAGGTCGAAACGCACGGAACCAACCGTCATCACCCTGAACACCACGTCGTTCGCGATCGGCTCGACGATGTCCGAAGTTTTTTCGTCGCTCGGTGTCTCGGGCGCTCGTTCGCTCTCGCTCATCGCCACCACCCTAATTTCCGGTGCGACGAGAGACCGACAGCACGGCCCCGCCCGCCGCAAAGAAGACCATCGCCGCCGAACCGCCGTAACTGATCAGGGGCAGCGGTATGCCGGTGACCGGCATGATGCCCATGGTCATGCCGATGTTCTCGAAGCAGCTAAAGGCGAAGAAGATGAAGACGCCGATGCAAATGAGCCGACCCATGGTGTCCTTGGCGTTTCGCCCAATGACCCACATCCGCCAGGCCACGAAGGCCAGCAACAAGATGACGAGTGACGAGCCAATGAAGCCCAGCTGCTCGCCGATGGCGGTGAAAATGAAGTCGGTGTGCTGCTCGGGCACGTAGCCGAGCACCGTCTGCATGCCCTGAAAGAGCCCCGACCCGTGGATGCCACCGGCGCCGATGGCACTCTTGGCGTTGTTTACTTCGTAGATCAACGGCTGGAGTTTCGGATTGGTCGAACTCTGATGAAAAAAAGAAGTGAAGCGATCCAATTGATATTTGTGCAGCAGATCCAGGTACACCGCCGCCACCAAACCCACGGAACCGACGACCGCCAAGAACGTCATGAAACGCGGCGGCACTCCGGCGATCACCATCAGCGCGGCCACGGTCATGAGAACGATGATCGCCGTGCCCAGGTCGGGCTGGGCCACGATCATCAAGAGTGGCGTCCCGCCCATCAACATGAGGCGACAGACGTCGTACATCGTCAGTCCCTCGGGTCGGCGTTGGCAGTACGTGGCGACGGCCAGGATGACGAAGATGACCGTGAACTCGCTGGGCTGGATCTGGATGAAGCCCAGGCTGTACCAGCGCTGCGCACCCTGCGCATTATGACCAACAAGAAACACCCCGGCCAGACCGACCAGGCCAATCACGTACAGCGGCGTCGCCGCAACTTCGAATCGGCGATAATCAATGAGGGAAATAACAAACATGGCCGTGATGCCAATAATGACGAACAAGAATTGACGTTCGAAGTAGTAGTGGGGATTGAAGCCTTCGTCCACCAGCGCCTGACGTGTGGCGCTGTAGATCATGACGACGCCGAAGAGGCCGAGCGCGATCAGCCCACCGGCGAGGCCCAGGTCCAACGAGTCCTTGGCGCGAATTCGCGTCGAAAAGGCGGCGAGCGTGTCGGTCAACGCAGCACCTCGAGTAACGCGGCACCATCAATACTGGTGTCGAACCACCACGTCATCTGGAGCGCTGCTTGATAGGCCAACATTCCCAGTCCATTCGTCGTGCGGCATCCCGCCTCTTCGTACAGGCTACGCCACGGCGTCAACGTTGGATCGTAGGCAATATCAACGGCGATCGTCGCTGCGTGCACGCCGCTGACGACCTCGCGCGCGAATGGGCGCGAGGTCGCCGGGGTGGCGTTGACCACCAGGTCCGTGGGGCCGGGCTCGTGGAAGTGATCAAAAACGTTGTCGTATCGACTGGTCAACGAGTCGACGTTGGCCAGTGAACGGCCCAGCACCGTCACCGACTCCACGCCCCCGTGCACTAACGCGTCAACAATTCCGTGGGCCGCTCCCCCGGCGCCCAGGATCACGACACGACGCTCACGCAGTGAGATCGAGAACTCGGCTTCGAGCGCGTTGACGAAACCCCGTCCGTCGGTGTTGGCGCCGCTGATCTCACCATCTCGAGCCAGCAACGAGTTCACCATGCCGGTGCGTTCGGCGACCACGTCGAGTGAATCACACAGCGGCGTCGCGGCCGACTTGAGGGGCATGGTGACCGACAGCGCATCGAAGCGCGCACCCAAGAGGTTGCGTAACTCCAACGCGTCGTGTTCGCCCAGCTCGACACGCTGCGACGAGCCCTCGAGACCGGCGAGCGCCAGTCCAGCTCGGTGCAACTGCGGCGACAGCGAGTGTGTGATGGGCGAGCCGACCACGCCCAAGCGCCAAGTCATTCGATACCCCTCGACTGGGCCAGTTGCTCATTGACCAACTGCTGCGCAAATGTAGTGGAGAACGCCTCATTACCGTTTTTGTCGATCACCGTGAAATAGAGCCAGGTGCCAGCCGGCGCGTGCAACACGGCGTTGATCGAGAACTTCGACACCGTGCAAATGGGAGTGGGCGTCAGGCCGAGGTTCAGGTACGTGTTGTAGGGCTCGGGCGTTTGCAGCATCGCCGGTGTCACCGTGCCACCGTCCTTTTTGAGGTAATAGAGCACCGTCGCGTCCATTTGCAAGGGGCCCCCGCGCTGGAGCCGGTTGTAGATGACCCGAGCCACCTGGGGCATATTGCTCGGGTAGTAGCCCTCTTTTTCGACGATGGAGGCGGCAACGATCAACTGATAGGCGCTGAGTCCGTTGAGCGTGGTCGACGGCGTGAGGCCCAGCGATGTTGCCTTGTGATCAAACCGATCGACCATTTTGCGGGCCAGCGCCATTGGCGTTTCACCCGTCGTCAGTAGGTAGTCACCCGGTCCGATGAGTCCCTCCAGCGAACCATTCGGGTGGTAGGGACTGGACGCCGCGAGCGTAGTGGTGTCGTGCACAAAGCTGTTGGCGTATGAAGTGCCGAGATCGTTGGCAACCGTAGCTGCCACCTCATTGAGCGTGAGGCCGGGGCTAACGTCCACGGCGACCACATTGGGCAGCACCCCAAAGACCGACTTCACCTCGCCGAACGAGGAGTTCTGGCGAATCTGATAGAAACCATTGGCCAGGGTCGGCGCGCCAAAGAGCTGAATGTCGATGCGCAGGGCCAACGGCGAGGCGATCACGCCCTTGGCGTGTAGTTCGCCGTCGAGCGTCGACCACGTTTCTCCGCCGTGCACCTCGATGATGACTTCTCGGCCCGCGCCGGAGAGTGGATGGACCTGTAACGCGAACCACAGTCCCGCCACCACCACGAGCACGATCACCAGGCCGAGAATCCGGCCAAGTGGCTTAGTCGGTAGAAAGGCCATCTAGATAGTGTTGCAGCATGATGACGGCCGCCGCGCTGTCAACGTGGGAGCGCTGATTCCTCTCATTCATGCCCGTACCGGACAGTGATCGTTGGGCCTCCACGGTGGTTAATCGCTCGTCCCACTGGATCACCGTGGCGTGATGCACGCGGTCTTGCACCGCTCGAAAGAGTTCGTCGGCCTGCTCGGTGCTTTCGGTTTCGTTGCCCGATAGGGATATTGGACGACCCACCACGACCAGGCCAACCGACTCGTCCTCGACGAGTTGGGCAATCTTTCCCATCAACGATTCGTCCACGCCGAGCGCGGGTCGGGGAAAGGCCATGGTCTGATCCGAATCAGTTATGGCGATGCCGCACCGGCGGCTGCCCGGATCGATGCCGAGGATGCGGGCCACGCGATCTACAGCTTCTGTGCCGCGACGAGCACACGATCTATACCGTCGACGTCACGGCCACCGGCCAACGCGAGGCGCGCCGAACCTCCGCCACCACCGCCCACCAGGCCGGCCAACACCTTGACTGTTTGTTGCGCGTCGAGCGACTCGTCCGACGCCACCACGATGGCCACCTTGTCCTCCACGGCGCCGACCAAGACCACCGCGCGTCGCCCGCGACACTGCAGGTCCTGGGCGAGCGTGCGCAGCTGCTCGCCGGGGTAGCCGTCCACTCGCGCCACCAAGACGTCGCCGTTACTCTGGGCGTGCAACTGTTCGGCGAACAGTGACAGCTGCGACTGGCGCAATGAGGCAATCTCTTTTTCAACGTCGCGCTGGCGCTCGACGAGTCGTTCGAGCGAGGGCACCACGTCATCGAGTGAGGTCTTGAGCAGTGTCGCCACGGAGCCGAGGGCCCCTTCCATTTCGCGGCTGCGTCGGTAGGCCGCGAGGGCGCTCACCGCCTCGATGCGACGGGTGTTGGATCCAATGGAGGACTCGCTCACCAGTTGAATCTGGCCGATGTCGCCCAGGCGGTCCACGTGGGTGCCGCCGCAGAACTCGAGACTGTGCGAGCCGGCGCGCACGACGCGCACGCGGTCGCCGTACTTGTCGCCGAAGAAGGCGACGGCGCCCATGGTCTGCGCCTCCTCCTTGGTCGTCTGTACGGTCACCACCTCTTCATTGGCCACGACGTCGGTGTTGACGATGGTGAGGATGTGGTCTTCCTCCTCGCTCGTCAGTCCCGCGCTGTGCGAGAAGTCGAAACGCAGGCGGTCCGGTCCCACGAAGGATCCCTGCTGGCGTACGTGATCGCCGAGGACCGCGCGCAATCCCGAATGCAAAAGGTGGGTCGCCGTGTGGTTACGTCGGGTGGCCTCGCGACGCGCGGGATCGATGGTAGCAACAGCCACCTGTCCCGGCACCACGTCGCCGGTCAGTCGGCCGCGGTGGGCAATGAGCCCACCGGCCACGTTCTGCGTGTCGTCGACGTCGAAACGACCGGTCTCGGTGACGATGGTGCCGGTGTCGCCCACCTGACCACCGGACTCGGCGTAGAAGGGCGTCGTGTCAAGAAATAGCTCACTGGTGCCGCCCTCACCCTTGAGCAGCGCCAGCACCGTCGTCTCGATGCTGTAACGCGTCAAGTCGCGGCCCACGAACTCCGTCGTGCCGTGGCGCTCCACGAGGTCGCGATAGTGGGCGTCGTCGGCCAGATTGAGTGCCTTGGCGGACGATCGGGCCCGATCGCGTTGCTCCTTCATCGCGGCGTCAAACGCCTCGCGCTCGACGCTCAGCCCCGACTCGGCCACGATCTCTTCGGTCAATTCAATCGGGAACCCGTGCGTGTCGTGCAACTTGAAGGCCACGTCGCCCGGAAACGTCACGTATTTTTCCTTCACTCTTTGATCGCGGGCACTCTCGAGCAATGACAGACCAGTGCGCAGCGTGCGCGCGAAGCCGGCCTCTTCACGCTCCAGGACCGAGACGATGAGGTCACGGTCCTTGACGAGCACCGGGTAGGCGCCGCCCATCTTTTCAATGGTGGCGTCCACCAAGGAGGCGGCCAGCGCCACGTCCGAACCGGCCCGCCGGGCCGCCAGGAGCGCGCGGCGAATGATGCGACGCAGTACGTAGCCACGACCTTCGTTGGCGGGCAGCACACCGTCCGAGACCAGCATGGTCATGGCCCGGCCGTGCTCGGCGATACGACGAATCGCGATGTCGGTCTGCTCGTCGCGGCCGAGCGGCGCATTGATCGCTCGCGCCGCGGTCTCGAGTAGTGGCGCGAAGAGGTCGGTGAAGAAGACCGAGTCCACGCCGTTGAGGATCGACAGGGTCCGCTCGAATCCCGCGCCGGTGTCGATGTTCTTTTTGGGTAGCTCGGTCATCGATCCGTCCGCCGCCCGATCGAACTGCGTGAAGACCAGGTTCCAGAACTCCATGAAGCGGTCCTCACCGCCGTGGGCCGGGCCGCCGTCCGCCCCGAAGTCCGGACCCTTGTCAAAGAAGATCTCCGAACTGGGCCCGCAGGGTCCGGTGCTGCCCATTTCCCAGAAATTGTCCTCGTCGAGGCGCTGGATTCGCTCGGGCCGCACGCCGATCAGGTCGCGCCAGAGCTCTTCGGCGACGTCGTCGCTCGTGTGCACGGTCACCCACAGTTGTTCGGGATCGAGGCCGAAGCCCTCGGTGATCAGGCCCCAGGCGTACTTGATGGCGTCTTCTTTGAAGTAGTCGCCGAAGGAGAAGTTGCCCATCATTTCAAAGAAGGTCAGGTGACGCAGCGTGGTGCCGATGATGTCGATGTCGACCGCTCGAAAGCACTTCTGAATCGACACCGCACGCTTGTACGGCGCGCTCTCGCTATCTAAGAAATACGGCTTGAAGGGCACCATCCCCGCGACCGTGAAGAGCAGTGAGGGATCGTGGGGAATGAGGCTGGCCGACGGGACGACCGTATGGCCGTTTTGCGCGAAGTAGTCGAGAAAAATCGATCGTAGTTGGGCCGCTTCCACCCGTTTACTCTACCGTTGGCCCATCATTCTCTGGGTTTATCGGCTCTCTCCTCGCCCGCCACTGCTCGACGATGGCCCGCTCACGGCCGTAGGTCGAGGGGTCAAAAAATACGGAACCGATCAAGCCGTCGGGCAGGTACTGCTGGTCGACCCAGCCGCCGGCGAAGTCGTGCGGGTAGTCGTAGGTGAGTCCGAAACCCACTTCGCTCGCCCCGCGGTAGTGGTTGTCGCGCAGGTGATCGGGCACGTCGGCCTGCCCGCCGGACTGCACCGCGTGGGTGACCGCGCCGAGGGCCCGGGTGATTGAGTTGCTCTTGGGCAGCAGGCAGAGCGTCACCGTGGCGTGCGCCAGGGTGAGACGCGCTTCGGGCAGCCCGACAAATTCCACCGCCCGTGCGGCCGCTTCGGCGACGAGCAGGCCCATGGGGTCGGCCAATCCGACGTCCTCGCTGGCGAGAATGACGAGGCGGCGCGCCAGGAAGCGGGCGCTCTCGCCGCTCTCGAGCAGGGTGACCAGCCAGTAGAGCGCGGCGTCGGGGTCCGAGCCACGCACCGACTTGATGAGCGCGCTCACTTGGTCGTAGTGGGTATCGCGCGACTGGTGATAGAGCCGACCGTCGCGCGCCTGGGCCACGTGACTGACGTCAACCACCGCGTCCTGACCGTGTTCGGCGCGGGCCAAGATGATGGCCGTGTCGAGCGTGGTGAGCGCGGCGCGCGCGTCACCGTCTGCCGACGACGTGATTGCCTCAATGGCCCGCGCGCTGATCTGCGCGTCGCGCAACTGCAGGCCACGCTGGACCAGTTGGAACAGGTCCTGCTCGCTCAGCGTGTGCAGGCGCCACAACGTCGAACGACTCATCAGCGCCGCGTTCACCTCGAAGTAGGGATTCTCGGTGGTGGCGCCGATGAGCACGATTTCGCCGGTCTCGGTCGCGGGCAGCAGGAGGTCCTGCTGGGACTTATTGAACCGGTGCACTTCATCGATGAAGAGCACCGTGCGCTGACCCTGCTCGCCGAGGCGTTCGCGCGCCCTCGTCAACGCTTCGCGCACTTCCTTCACGCCACCGTTGACTGCCGAGAGGCTCTCGCTGGCGTACCCGGCCGAACTGGCCATGATGCGCGCGAGGGTGGTCTTGCCGGTGCCGGCCGGACCCCACAGGATCATGGAGGTCAGCTGCTTGGCCTGCACGAAACGGCGCAGCGGCCCGTCGGGACCTACCAGGTGGCTCTGGCCGACCAGTTCGTCGAGGGTGCGCGGGCGAAGCAGTTCGGCCAATGGTGCGGCCTGTCGGAGGCGTTGAGCGACGGCGTCGTCAAACAGTGACGTGGCTCACGTACCTTTGGTGGTCTTTAGGTGCAGGTCGCGAATCTGTCGCGCGGAGATGCTCTTGGGCGCGCCGGTCATCAGGTCGGCGCCGGATTGGGTCTTGGGAAAGGCAATGACCTCACGGATGTTTTCCTCGCCGGCGAAGATCGCCACCAGCCGGTCGATGCCGAAGGCGAAGCCGGCGTGCGGCGGGGCGCCATACTTGAAGGCCCCGAGCAGGAAACCGAAGCGACTCTCCGCCTCCTCGTCACTGATGCCCAGGGCGGTGAAGACCCGCGACTGGATGTCGGCGCGGTGGATGCGCACCGAGCCGCTGCCGAGCTCCCAACCGTTAAGGACCAGGTCGTAGGCCTGCGAGCGCACCGCCAAGGGTTCGCTACTCAGTAGGTCTACGTCATCGGGGTGGGGCATCGTGAAGGGGTGGTGGGCCGCCTGGAGGTTGCCGTCTTCATCGACGCCTTCGAACATCGGAAACTCGGTGACCCAGACGTAGTGGTGCGGGCCCTCGCCCACTGGCTTAGAACCCACGGCCACGCGCAGCGCACCGAGCACCTTGCAAGCAGCCTCGTACTCGTCGGCCACGCACAAGATGATGTCACCCACCTGCGCACCGTCGACGTTCGTCACGGCCCGCGTCTCAGTCTCGTTGAGGAAGCGGGCCAGCGGCGAGTCGAGGCCGTCGGCGGTGATACGGAACCAGGCCAGTCCCTTGGCGCCCAACTCCTTGGCGAGGTCGGTCAGCTGATCGAGCCGGCTGCGCGTGAGTTCTGCACCCCCGGGCACCCGCATAGCCTTGACGGTGGGCGCGGCAAAGGCCTTCACCTCGGTCGAGGCAAATACTTGGGATAGATCGCACTGGACCATGCCAAAGCGCAGGTCGGGCTTGTCGGTGCCGTAGAGGTCGAGCGCCTGCGTCCACGTCATTGAGCCAATGGTGCCCGGACGCACTCCCGTGGCCGCCTCGGCGGCGTCGAGTACCGCGCGTGAGACGAATCCCATGACGTCGTCCTGGGTGACGAAGCTCGCTTCCATGTCGAGCTGCGTGAATTCGAACTGGCGGTCGGCCCGCAGATCCTCGTCACGCATGCAACGCGCGATCTGGTAGTAGCGATCGAAGCCGCCGACCATCAAGAGTTGCTTGGCGATCTGGGGACTCTGGGGCAGCACGTAGAACTCACCGGGGTGCAGTCGCGAGGGCACGACGAACTCCCGGGCGCCCTCCGGCGTCGGCGCCCACAGCAGCGGCGTCTCGACTTCGCAGAAACCCTGCTCGTCCATGGCCGCACGCAGCGCGCGGTTGACCACCGCGCGCAGTCGCAGGTTGCGCTGCATGGTGTCGCGACGCAGGTCGAGAAAACGGTGACGCAGTCGCACCTGTTCGTCGATGTCGATGCGGTCGTCGAGCTGGAAGGGCGGCGCCTCGGCGATGGCCAATATCTCCACGCTGCATTCGGTGAGTTCGACTTCGCCGGTCGCCAAACGTTCGTTGACCGTTCCTTCGGGCCGGTGCGACACCGTGCCAGAAACGCGCACCACGTACTCACTGCGCGCGTCGACCGATCCGTCGACCACTACCTGCAGGATGCCCGAACGGTCGCGCACGTCCAGAAATGCCAGGTGCTCGCCGTGCTCGCGGCGCTTGGCCACCCAGCCGCAGATCGTGACCGATTGGCCGATGAGCGCCGTCGTGACCGACCCGCAGAGCAGGTCGCGAAGGCTCGTGGCTTCAAAATCGGTCGGCATCGTCACGTCACTTCTTTAGTAGTTCTTTGAGTTCGTTGACGAGCGTCGCTCGGGCAATAGGTCGCTGAGCCTGCTCTACGTCGGTGGTTCGCAGGTCCCTAATCGTAACCTCGCCGGCCGCCAGTTCCCTGGGACCCACCAGCAGTGCGTAGCGTGCGCCCGACTTGTCGGCGAGCTTCATCTGCGCCTTCATCGAGCGCTGATCATAGGCCCGTGCCGTCGCGAAACCGGCCGAGCGAAGTTCGCCGACGAGCACGGTCGCCGCGTCTTCTTCGGTGGTGTCGATGACGAACAGGTCCATCGTTCGCTCGATCAGTGGGGCACTCACGCCCTCGGCGCGACGCGTCAACAGCAAGCGCTCGATGCCGCTGCCGAAGCCGATGCCGCTCACGGGCTGGCCACCCAACTGCTCGGACAGTTTGTCGTAACGACCGCCGCCGCCGATGGCGTTCTGCGCGCCGTCGAGGGCTTGGGCCGTGACTTCGAAGGTGGTGCGCGTGTAGTAGTCGAAGCCGCGCACCAGTCGCGGATCGAGCGTAGTCTCGATGTGCAGCGACGCCAGACCGGCCACGACCTTGTCGAAGTGAAGACGGCAGTCGTCGCAGATATAGTCGATCAGCATCGGGCCCCGCGAGGTCACGTCGATGCAGGATTCGTTCTTGCAGTCGAGCACACGCAACGGGTTGTCGCGGAACGTCTTTTGGTGCTCGTCGCACAACTCGTCGGCGTGTAGTTCTAAGTAGTCGCGCAGCAGCGTCACGTAGTGACCCCGACACTCATCGTGGCCCATCGAGTTGATCAGCAGCTTGATCCGAGTGAGACCAATGCTGCGGTAGAAGTTCCAGGCCAACGAGATGACCTCGACGTCCACGGCCGGATCGTCGGTGCCCAGTACCTCGACGTCCAGTTGGTGGTGCTGGCGGTAACGACCGGCCTGGGGCCGCTCGTAGCGAAAGATCTGTCCCAACCACCAGACTTTCCAGGGGGTGGTGGGACGGTGCTGGACGAAGGCTCGCACGACCGAGGCCGTTGCCTCGGGTCGCAGCGCGTACTGGCGCTGTCCGCGGTCTTCGAAGACGTACATTTCCTTCTTGGCCATCTCACTGTGCTCGCCGATGCCGCGATTAAAGACGCCGATCTCTTCGAACACCGGCGAGACCAGCAACGAGAAACCGTAGCGGTAGGCCAGGTCGGCGAACGTCGCGATGAGCCCCTCCCACTCGGTTGACTCGGGGCTCAGCACGTCGTGCGTCCCGATCGGCGCCTTGAAGGGGGTGACCGGCTCGCTCAAGTGGATTTGTTCTGTCCGGGCAACTGACGGAAGGCGTCGAAGACGCCGTCGACGCCCTTCAACGCCAACAGCAGGCTGTTGAGGTGCGTGGGGTCGGCCAACTCCACGTCGAAGATCAAGCGCACGATCCGTGAACCCGAGGTCATTGAGCTGCTCGAGATGATGTTGAGGTGATACTCCGCCACGACCTTAGAGACGTCGAGCAGCAGACGCGAGCGGTCAAAGGCCATGATCTCCAAGACCGCCCGGTACTGGCCGCCCCCGGTGCCGTCCCACTCGACGTCGATGATCCGCTCGCCCAGGCGTTGGGCCAGCGCGACCGCGTTCGAACAGTCGTCGCGGTGGATCGACACTCCCCGGCCCTGGGTGATGAAGCCCATGATGGCGTCGCCGGGCACCGGCGAACAGCATCGGGCCAGGTGGATCATGACGTCGTCGAGACCTTCTACGTATACGCCCGCCGATCGGCGTTCCGTGCGGCTCGTGCGCGGCATCTTGGCCACCGTCGTGGGCAGCTGTTCGGCCTCTCCCCCGTGCAGTTCGCGGTCGAGGCGTTGGACCACGGCCATGGCCGAAATCTGCCCGCTGTCGATGGCGATGAAAAGTGCGTCGAGGTCTTCTAAGTTGAGCGAGGCGACCACCCCGGCCAGCGCGCTCGACGACAGCGACGTGGCGATCGGCAGGCCCTCGCGGCGCAGGGCCTTGGTCAGTTCTTCGCGGCCGCCCTCAATGGCGTCATCACGTCGTTCGCGCTGGAACCACTGGCGGATCTTCGACTTGGCCCGCGACGACTTAGCGAGCGCTAACCAGTCGCGCGACGGTCCGGCCGATTGGTTCTTGCTGGTGACGACCTCGACCACGTCGGCCGAATGCAGGGTGGTGTCGAGCGGCACCAGGCGGCCGTTGACCTTGGCGCCCACGCAGTGGTGACCGACCTCGGTGTGCACGGCGTAGGCGAAGTCGATGGGCGTCGCGCCTTCAATGAGGGCAATGACTCGGCCCTTGGGCGTGAAGACGTAGACCTCGTCTTGACCGAGGTCGAGTTTGAGCGCTTCCAAAAAGGCCACCGGGTCGTGCTCCTCTTCGCCGACGTCCGCCAACCGCTGCATCCACGCGATCTCCTTGGTCGAGGCGCCCTCTTTATAGCCCCAGTGCGCGGCGATGCCGAATTCGGCCCGTCGGTGCATCTCCTGGGTGCGCACCTGGACTTCGACGCCCTTACCGCGCGGACCGATGACGGTCGTGTGCAAAGACTGATACAGGTTGAATTTGGGAGAGTTGATGTAATCCTTGAACCGACCCGACACGGGCGACCACAGCGCGTGGATCGCACCGAGCACGGCCCAACAGTCGCGGTCCTCTTCGACGACCACGCGCAGTCCCACCAGGTCGAAGATCTCGTCGAACTCCTTGCCGCCCACGACCATCTTTTCGTAGATGCTCCAGAAGTGCTTCGGGCGACCGCGCACGTCGGCCCTGATGCCGAAGCTCTCGAGCTTGGCGCTGAGCATGCTCATGACCTCGCCCAGGTAGGCCTCACGTTCGGGGGCCCGCGCGGCGACCATCTGTTCGATCTCGGCGTAGCGCTTGGGGTGCAGGGTCGCGAAGCTGAGGTCCTCTAACTGCCACTTGACTTGTTGGACGCCCAATCGGTGCGCCAGGGGCGAGTAGACGTCGAGCGTCTCTTGGGCAATGGCGCGCTGGCGAGCCATGGGCATGACCGAGATCGTCCTCATGTTGTGCAGGCGGTCGGCCAGTTTGATGAGCAGCACTCGCCAGTCGTGGGCCATGGCGATGAACATCTTGCGAATGGTGGCCGCCTGCTGGGCCTCCTTGGAGTCGAACTCCAGGCGGTCGAGCTTGGTGACGCCGTCAACCACCGCCGCCACCTGGTCGCCGAACTCCTTGGCCAGCCACTTGGTGGTGATGCCGGTGTCCTCGACGGCGTCGTGCAAGAGGGCGGCCGCAATGGTGGGCTCATCCAGACCGAGGTCGGCCACGATGCCGGCGACGGCGATCGGGTGGGTCACGTAGGGCTCGCCGGTACGGCGAAGTTGGCCCTCGTGGGCTTTGATGGCGGCGAGGCCGGCGCGACGGATGAGGTCGACGTCGCCGCTCAGGTGGTGCTCGTTGAATCGCGCGATCAAGCGCTCGACGGAACTGGTGAGCTCGCTGTCGGCCGGCGAACGCGAAGTGACACTAACCATGGAGCCAGCCTACCGGTGCGTTATCGCCGTTTCTGCTTGCGTCCGCGTGCCACCACGCCCTTGGTGGACGTCGTTTTTGTGCTGCGAACGGCGCGTTGCGCCCCCTCGCCGCTGAGCCTCGCGGCCATGGCCGGCGAGAGCGTGCGGTGATCGGACTTGGCGGCGACGCGCGCGGCCAGCTCGCGAAAGCGCGGTTCACGCTCCTTCAAGATCGCCAGCAGCGGGCTCGCGATGAAGATCGATGAGTAGGCCCCGCTCAAGAGGCCGACGCTGAGCGCCAGCCCATAACTTTGCAGGGTGGTCGCGCCCAACACGTAGGCACCCACGATCAGGACCGAGAAGACCGGCAGGATAGCGACGAGTGACGTGTTGATTGATCGGGCCAGCGTCTGATTCATCGAGAGGTTGACCATCTCGCCGTAACTCATCTCACCGGATTTCAAGACGCCGCCGGTATTGTCGCGCACCCGGTCAAAGACCACCACCGTGTCGTAGAGCGAATAACCGAGAATCGTCAAAATCGCGATCACCGTATCGGGGGTGATCTGCAGGCCGAACAGCGAGTACACGCCGACCGTGACGAGCAGGTCGTGCACCATGGCAATGAAGGCCGCCGCGGCCATCTTGGGTTCGAAACGCACGCTAATGTAGCCCACCACGGCAAGGAAGAAGACAATCAACGCCTCGATGGCCCGATTGGTGATCTGGCCGCCCCAGGTCGGGCCAACGCTGCTGGTCGAGACCGAGTTGTCGCTGACGTTGCCCACCTTGGCCATCGCGGCCACCACGTTGTTGGTGACGCTCAACTGCTTGGTCGACGACAACGCGTTGAGGTCGGCCGTCACTTGGTAGGTGTCACTGCCGAGTTTCTCGACCGTGGGCTGGCTCAGCCCGGCGTTCTGCACGGCCGTGGTGACGGCGCTGATCGACGTATTAGGCGCGTTCATCTCCCACGAGCTGCCGCCCTTGAAGTCAATGCCCAGGTTGAAACCGCGAATGCCGAGTGAGGCAAGGCCGATCACGATGATGATGATCGAGATGGTGAACCAGGTCCTCTTTCGACCCACGAAGTCAATGGTGGTGAGGCCCTGGTAGAGACGTCCGAATCGACCAGGGGTTCCCGATTCCCTACTCATTTTGGAAGCCCCCCGACGTCAGACCGGCGGCCATGGAGAGCATGGAGCTGCTCTGCGAGCCGCGCCGACCCAGAAGAATAACCAGGGGCCGCGTGAAGTACCAGGTGATGCCAATGTCCATGAGCGTGGAAATGCCCAAGAAGAAGGCGAAGCCGCGTACGTCACCCACGGCGATCACGTAGAGCAAGATCGCGGCCAAGAGGCTCACGGTGTCGGCGGCCAAAACTGTGCGCCAGGCCGATCGAAAGCCCCGGTCGACCGACGAGCGTATGGAGCGCCCCGCTCGGGCCTCATCCTTTAAGCGCTCGAAATACACGATGTAACTGTCGACCGTGATACCAATGGACACAATTAATCCGGTAACACCAGCCAAGTCGAAACTAGGGGCGAGGGCGGTGTGGCCCAGCGCGGAGATGATGGCCCACAACAGGGCGCCGGTCGCCGCTAAGCCCAGCAGGATTACAAGGCCCAGGGCCCGATAGTAGAGAAGCGTGTAGAACAGCACCAGCGCCAAACCCACCAGGCCGGCGCCCAAGCCCGCGACCAGGTCACCGTGACCCAAGGTCGCCGAGACCACCTGGGTCGTGAGCGGCACCAGGCGCACCGGCAGCGAACCGAACTGCATGGCGAGCGCCAGGTTCTTGGCCGACTGCTCGTTAAAGGAACCGGAAATCTCTCCCTGACCGTCGAAGGAGCTGAACGTTGCCTGGGCCGGCTGGATGAGCGGAGCCGACTGGACCACGCCGTCTAATTCAATGGCCAGCAGCGCGTGAAAGTTCTTCTCGGCGGTCTGGTCCCACAGGGGGCTGCCCGTCTTGGTCAACGTGTAGTTCACGACCCACTGGCCAATGGTGTTTTGCTGGGCCACGGCCGAGTGCACGGAGTGACCGGTCAATTGCGACGGGCCCAACACGTAGCGCAACGCCGAGTCACCGAGCGCCGGCAGGAGCACTTCCTTCGATTTGTTGTCGGCCTGGGGCGACGTGGATTTGATCGCGGCGAAGGAAGGGTCGGGTGCGATGTTGTGGGTCGGGTTGCCCGTCGAGGAATTGACGGCCAGATTGGCCGCGGTATCGAGGTAGCCGGTCCCGCAGGCCGGCATCGTTGTCACGGCCACCGCCTTCTTGGTGGCCCCCGTTGTTTCGCACAGCACCGGGCGAAAGAGCAACTGCGCGGTTTGGCCCACCGTGGCCAGCACGTTGCGCGCGTCCTTGACACCGGGCACGCTCACGACCACGTTCTTGCCCTGCAGGTTGACCTGCGCGCCCGAGACGCCAAGGCCGTCGACGCGGTTGGTCAATATGGTCAGCACCTCTTGCATGTCAGCGTTGGTGGCGTGGGTGGCTGGCTTATAGACAACCGAGAGGCCGCCCGCCAGGTCGAGGCCCAATTTGGGGCCCCAGCCGAGCGTCAGCGTGGTGAGCAGTGATCCAAAGGAGATGGCGAGAACGAGAAAGAGGCTGACGATCAGTGATCGCCGCGATCCCACCGATGTCGGCGGCATTGTTACTTATCGCCCTCTAGGGTGTCGGGCTCATCGTCCGCGGACTCGTTCACCACGGGCTCGTACTTGCGCGCGATCGCCGACGGTATGAAGTCGAGTTCCGCGCCGCCGTCGGTGCGCAGGGTGACCAGATCGTCGGTCTGATTGATGACCGTGCCGATGAAGCCGCCGATGGTCTGCGCGCGGTCGCCCACTTCCACCTTGCGGCTAACCTTGCGCGCCGCGGCCTGCTTCTGGCGTCGTGGGCGCAGGTAGAAGAAGTAGAGGCCCCCAAAGACAACCACGTAGAGAAGGATTATTTCCGCGCCAAAACCCGAAGACTTTTTGGCCTTGGCCGCCGCGGCCAGGATCATAAATGTTGCTGCAATCATGTGCGTTTCCTCCGTCAATGGACAAAGAAACCCTAGTCGCTCCTAGGAGCGTCGTTTGACTAGGTAGTGGGTCAATTGGAACCTTGACGGCCGTAAACTGAAGGAATCACCTGACTAGTCCCTTTGGCCCGTGTGACAACCCCCTCCTAGGTTGACGCCGTGTCCAATACGTCGCCAAAGAGATGTCGCACCTATCGCTATCGCCTGCACCCGACGGTACG